>Ga0209257_1000706_pt1 | contig 51722 bp, 47 predicted proteins | sample AraplaCvi_mCL_r2_FD_184277 | JGI IMG/M metagenome (GOLD analysis project Ga0209257, IMG submission 184277) | Arabidopsis root microbial communities from North Carolina, USA - plate scrape MF_Cvi_mCL_r2 (SPAdes) (version 2) | ecosystem: Host-associated > Plants > Roots > Endosphere | place: USA...
CGGTGTTCGGGGCGAAGGTGGCCAGCGCCGACCTCGAGGCCGCCAAGGCCGTGAAGGGCGTGAAGGCGGCCTTCATCGTGGCGGGCGCGGACGACGCCTTCGCGCCGCAGGGCCATATCGGCCAGGGCCTGATGCCGGGCGTGGCCGTGGTGGCCGACAGCTGGTGGGCCGCGAAGAAGGGCCGCGACAAGCTGAATGTGAAGTGGGCCGACCATCCCACCGGCCAGCAGTCGAGCAAGGGTTACGCCGACCAGGCCGCGGCGCTGAACGCCGGCAAGCCGCAGCGCAACACCCGCAACGACGGCGACGTCGACGCGGCCCTGAAAGGCGCGGCCAAGACGGTCGAGGCGGCCTATGCCTACCCCTTCCTCAGCCACGCGAACCTCGAGCCGCAGAACTGCACGGCCGAGTTCAAGGACGGCAAGCTGGAGGTCTGGGCTCCCACGCAGTACCCCGAGCCGGGCCGCCAGCTCTGCGCCAAGACCCTGGGCATCAAGCCCGAGGACGTCACCGTGAACATGGTCCGCGGCGGCGGCGGCTTCGGCCGGCGACTGGCCAACGACTACATGGTCGAGGCGGCCTGGATCGCCCGCGAGGCGAAGGCGCCGGTCAAGCTGGTGTGGACGCGCGAAGACGACATGCAGCACGACCACTACCGCCCCGCCGGATTCCACTTCTTCAAGGGTGGGGTCGACGCGCAGGGCAATGTGGTCGCGCTGCAGGACCACTTCGTGACCTTCGCCAGCGGCTCTGGCCCGACGGCGCCCAGCGCCGGCATGTCAGCGGGCGAATTCCCGGCCCGCTTCGTGCCGAACTGCCGCTTCGACGTCAGCACGATTCCGCTGGGCGTGCCGACCGGCCCGCTGCGCGCGCCGGGCTCGAACGCCCTGGCCTTCGCCTTCCAGTCCTTCATCGACGAACTGGCCTACGCGGCGGGCGCCGACCCGCTGGCGTTTCAGATCAAGCTGCTGGGCGACAAGGACGTCGTGGGCGAGGCGCCCGCCGCCTACGCCGCGGGCCGCATGCGCGGGGTGCTCAAGGCCGTCGGCGAGATGTCGGGCTGGGCGAACCGCAGCAAGCTGCCCAAGGGCGAGGGCATGGGGGTCGCCTGCTACTTCAGCCACCTGGGCTACTTCGCCGAGGTCGCCCACGTGGCCGTGTCGCCCGAAGGCGCGGTGAGGGTGAAGAAGGTCTGGGTCGCCGCCGACGTCGGCCGCCAGATCATCAACCCGCACGGGGCGCTGAACCAGGTGCAGGGCTCGGTGCTGGACGGCCTCTCCGAGGCGCTGCATCAGCAGATCACCATCGCCAACGGCGCGACCGAGCAGAGCAACTTCACCGACTATCCGCTGATGCGGATTTCGGAGGCCTGCCCGGTGGAGGTGAAGTTCCTGAAGACCGACTTCCCGCCGACCGGCCTGGGCGAACCGGCTCTGCCGCCGGCGATCCCGGCCCTGACCAACGCCATCTTCGCCGCCTCGGGCAAGCGCGTCCGCAGCCTGCCGATCACGCCGGACATGCTGAAGGCGTAGGCCGCCGTCACCGCTTGGGCGCGTAACGGGCCCGCCACGAGGCTTGCCAGCCGCGGCCCAGCGAATACGGTCCCGGCGATGACGGCCGTTCGCGAGGATCAGGTGGCGGAGACCGAGCTGGCCGCGCCCCGACCGCCGCTGCCGGTGAAGCTGCTGTATGGCCTGGGCGCGATGGGCGAAGCTTCGTTCATCGCCGCGGTGGCGTTCGTGTTCTTCTACTACACGGCCGTCCTCGGCCTTTCGGGCAGCCTGGTCGGCGCGGCCCTGTTCCTGGGACTGTGCGCCGACGCGGCGGTGGATCCGTTCTTCGGTTCCTGGTCCGACAACATCCACTCACGCTTCGGCCGGCGGATTCCGCTGATGGCCTTCGGCGGGCCGCTGATGGCGCTGAGCGTCGGCCTGCTGTTCGCCCCGCCGGCCGGCCTGTCCGACCTGGGGCTCTTCACCTGGCTGGCGGCCTGGGCGATGGTCGTCCGCGCCGGGGTCTCGATGTTCCACGTGCCCTATGTGGCCCTGGGCGCGGAGATGTCGGCCGACTACCACGAGCGGTCCAACGTCGTGGCCTGGCGCACGGTGTTCGCCATCCTGGCCCAGGGCATGATCACGGGCCTGTCCTTCTCGCTGTTCTTCAAGGGCGTCGGCGGCCTCCAGAAGCCCGCGGGCTATCCGGCGTTCGGCTGGACGGTCGCCGCCATCATCGCCGGCTCGACGCTGCTCTCGACCCTGGGCGTGGCGCGCTACGCCGCGTCGCTGCCGGCCGCGCCGCCGGTCCGCCAGCACCTGCTGCGCCGCCTGCCGGGCGAGGTGGCCGAGATCTTCCGCAACGCCTCGTTCCGCACGCTCTTCTTCTCGGCAGGCACCTGCTACACGGCCGTCGGCGTGAATTCGGCCTTCAACAGCCACGCCTATGTCTTCGTCTGGAAGCTCCAGCCGGCCATGATCCAGGCGGCCACCTTCTCCTTCCTGGGCGGGCTCTTCCTGGGGGTCCCGCTGACGCCGCTGGTCGCCCGCGTGCTCGAGAAGAAGACGGTGGCGATGATCGGGATGGGGCTGGTGGCCGGCGCCTGGGTGCTGCTGGGTCTGCCGCGGATCGCCGGCCTGGTCACGGCCGAGGGGCGGGCGGCCGTGCCGTTGCTGGCAGGGCTGGTGGCCGTGGCCGGGCTGGGCGCAGGCTTCTGCGCCATCGCCTTCCCCTCGATGATGGCCGACGCCGCCGACGAGCATCGCCACCTGTTCGGCCGCCGGCGCGAGGGACTCTACTTCGCGGGCCTGGGGTTCGCCTTCAAGGCGGCCACCGGCCTGGGGGTGCTGGTCTCTGGTTTCGCGCTCGACATCATCCGCTTCCCCAGGGACGCGGGCCGGCAGGTGGGCCTGGTCCTGCCGCCGGACCTGCAGAACAAGGTGCTGTTCGCCTGGGGGCCGCTGGGGGCGACCTTCGTGCTGGCCTCCATGGCGATCCTCTCGGCCTATGCGATCTCGCGCCGCCGCCACGCCGAGGTGGCCGCCGCCCTGGGCGGCCGCCGGGAAGCTCCCGCGGAATAGAGGGTGACGCGGCGTCAGAGTTGCCATGGCGTCCAGGCCGGATACCGTCTCTTCCAACAAGAACGGGGAGAAACGATGTGGCGGCCGTCGACGTCCTAGGCGGGCCAGCGCCCGCGCCAGCGCCTCTCGCCGTGGACGGCGAGCTGAAGCCGCCGTTCCTGACCAAGCTGTTCTACGCCTTCGGCCAGGCCATCGAATCCGGCTACCTGATCGTCTCGGGCTTCGTCTTTTTCTACTACACCGCCGTACTCGGCCTCTCGGGAACCATGGTGGGCATCGCGCTCGCCATCAGCATGGCCATCGACGCGGTCATGGACCCGCTCATCGGCTCGATCTCGGACAACCTGCGCACCCGGTTCGGGCGTCGTCTGCCGCTCATGGTGCTGGGCGCGCCGCTGACCGGCCTGGCGCTATGGATGCTGTTCTCGCCCCCGGTTGGTTTGCAGCCGCTGATCCTGTTCCTGTGGCTGGTCTTCGCCAAGATGGCGCTGCGCGCCGTGGCCTCGCTCTACAACCTGCCCTACGCCGCGCTCGGGGCCGAGATGGCCAGCGGCTATGCCGAGCGCGCCAGCGTGGTGGCCTATCGCGGCGTCTTCGGCGTGGTGATCAGCATCGCCGTGACTATCCTGGCGCTCTCCGTGTTCTTCGCCGGGCCAGGCGGTCTGCAGGAGCGCAGCTACTACACCTCCTTCGGCGCCGGCATGGGCGCGCTGCTGTTCGCGTGCGGCGCCGTCTGCTGCCTGGGCGTCTGGAACTACGCGCGGCGACTGCCGCAGCCGACCACCCCGGGCGCGACCCTGCTCGGTGGGCTGGCGCACGGGGCGCCGGAGGTGTTCCGCAACGCCTCCTTCCGGTCGCTCTTCCTCTCGGCCCTGCTGTTCTGGATCGCCGCCGGGGTGAATGGATCGCTGAACAACCACGCCTACACCTTCGTCTGGAGAATGACTCCCCAGATGATCCAGCCGGTGAACATTTCGTTCTATCTTGCGATCCTGCTGGGGGTGCCGCTGACCCGGCCTCTGCTCAACCGCTTCGAGAAGAAGACCGTGATCATGCTGGGCCTGGGCGTCGTGGTCGTCTCGATGACCGTGCTGCACGGACTGCGCGCTCTCGGGCTGTTCACCCTCACTGGCGAGGCGGTCGTGCCCTGGCTGATGAGCAGCGTCTTCCTGGGCGGTGTCGGGATCGGCTTCCTGGTGGTGGCCTACCCGGCGATGATGGCCGACGCCGCGGACGAGCACGAGGTGCTGTTCGGCGTCCGACGCGAGGGGCTCTATTTCGCCGGTCTGGGTTTCGCGTCCAAGGCGGCCACCGGTTTCGGACAGATGGCCGCCGGCTTCGCGCTCGACGCCCTGCGCTTCCCGGAAACCGCCGGGCACGCGGCGGGGACGCCCGTGCCCGAACATGCGCTGCGGATGCTGATCCTGGCCTGGGGGCCGTTCGCCGCGATCTTCGCGGTGGGATCGGCGTTGGCGCTGCTGCCCTACGCCGTCAGCCGCGCCCGCCACGCCGAGCTGGCGGCGGCGGTGAAGCTGAAGCGGGCCAAGGACCTCAGTGCGGGACGTAGCTCCTGAGCACGTCCTCGATGATCCGTTCCAGTTGCTCGATCGTGCCGCACTGCTTGGCCACGTGGCAGAAGCGGGCGTAGCGGTTCATGACGCTGTCGCCCTGGCCCCAATAGCTCTCGGGCTCGGGGTTAAGCCAGATCACCGCGCGGGACCGGTCGTGGATCTGGCGCATGATGTCCAGGCGCGGGTCGGCGAAGTTCGAGCGCCCGTCGCCCAGGAAGATCACCGTGGTGCGCCGGTCCAGGCTGTCCAGGTGCTGTTCGGCGAAGTCCTGTAGCGAGCGGCCATAGTCCGTCTGCTGGAAACCTATCTCCTGCAGGACCTTGAAGATCGCCCCCTCGACGCCGTTGTCGTCCAGGATATCGTTGACACTGATCATCCGGCCCGAGAACGCGAAGGCGTCCATCCGGTCGACCACCTCGTTCAGCGAATAGAGGAAGGTCAGCAGGAACTGGGCGGCGGCGGCCACCGACTTGGAGACGTCGCAGATCGCCACGATCGACGGCTTGTCGACCTTTTTCACCTTCCACTCGATCTGGAACGGGACGCCGCCGTAGGCCATGGAGCGGCGCAGGGTCCGGCGGACGTCCAGGTGGCCCTTCTGGGCGGTGCGGCGGCGGCGGGCGTACTTGGTGGCCAGCCGCTTGGCCATCTTCTTCACCAGCGCCTGCATCAGCTGGTAGTCGACGGGATCGACGCCGCCGTCGGCGTTGAGCTGCTTTCGCGCCAGCCGTTCCTCGCGCAGCTCGCGCGCCGAGCCGGCGGCATAGAGGTCGTGCTGGCGGGCGACGTACTGCTGCGCCTCGGTGAACAGGTTGCGGCGGGCCTCGTCCAGGCGGTCGGCCAGGCTCTGGCCCTCGCCGTTCGGCATGCGCCGGGCATTGGCGATGATCCGCTCGATCTCCTCCAGCCCCATCTCCTCCAGCAGCCGGCGCGTCAGGCGGCTGCGCTGGGTGGTGAGGCGGATGTCGGCGACCCCGGCGCGGGCGGCGGCCTCCTCCATGGACTGCTGGATCTGGGCGTTGTCGCCCTGCAGCACGGCCTGGGCCAGGGGCGAGCTCTCGGTCGCGGCCATGTCCTGCTCGGACGGCTCGCCCTGTTCCGTGGCCGAGGGCGGCGGCATGGCCACGGCGTCGCGGGCGAAGAAGGTCTCGAACACCGCCTCGAACCGGTCGACCTCCTCCGCGGACTTGGCCAGCGTCGAGCACAGGGCGTCCCGGAACAGGGTCCGGTCGCCGTAGCCGGTGACCGCGACCGCTCGGCTGGCGTCGATCGCCTCGGCCGGCGAGACCCGGACGTCGGCGGCGCGCAGGGCGCGGAAGAACTGTTCCAGCGTGTGCTGCATCACCGGCCCGAAATCACCGCTTGTGCAGCAGTTCGACCACCTGGGGTTCGACCGCGGTGATGTCCTGCTCGAACTTGAGGATGACGTTGAGGGTGTCGCGCACCACCTCGGGCGCCAGGCTGCCGGCGTGCAGCAGCACCAGGGCCCGGGCCCAGTCCACGGTCTCGGAGATCGAGGGCGACTTGCGCAGGTCCATCGTCCTGAGGGTCTGGACGAAGGCCACCAGCTCGCGGGTCAGCTTGGCCTCGATGCCGGGGACGCGGGCGGCGACGATGCGCTCCTCCAGCGCCGCCTCGGGCAGCGGGATGTGCAGGTGCAGGCAGCGGCGCTTGAGCGCATCACCCAGGTCGCGGACGTTGTTCGAGGTCAGGAACACCAGCGGCGTCGTCTTGGCCTTGATCACTCCCAGTTCCGGCACCGAGACCTGGTAGGCCGACAGCACCTCCAACAGGAAGGCCTCGAACGCCTCGTCCGACTTGTCGACCTCGTCGATCAGCAGGACGCAGCCGTCGTCGCGGCGCAGGGCCTGCATCAGCGGCCGCGGCTCGAGGAAAGGCTCCGAGAAGAACAGGTCGCCCATGCCGTGCAGGCGATCCATGGCGGCGTCCATGTCGGGCGCGTCGGCCAGGGCCTCGCCCATCCGGTCCTTGAGGATCTGGGTGTAGAGCAGCTGCTTGCCGTACTTCCACTCGTACAGCGCCTTGGACTCGTCGAGGCCTTCGTAGCACTGCATCCGGATCAGCGGCAGGCCGAGCAGGGCGGCGGTCGAGAGCGCCAGTTCGGTCTTGCCGACCCCGGCCGAGCCCTCGACCAGGATCGGCTTCTCCAGCTTCACGGCCATGAACAGGGCCGTGGCGATGCGTCGCGAGGCGATGTAGCCGACCGAGCCCAGGCCCTGGATCAGGGCCTCGACCGAGGCCAGCGGGTCGGCGGCGTTGGCCGCCGCCGCCGGAGTGGAAATCGTCAAATGACCATCTTTCGAAATGGAGCGCTGAAAGCCTGATTGTGCCAAGCGCGCCGCGGTCAGGCAAACGGGCGTTTGAGGCGCCGCAGAAACCCTTTGGAAATCAGGTTTTACGGCGAATTCACCAAGCGCCGTTATGTGTGCGCCCATGCGGCTCGCAGCCTCCCTCGCGCTTGTCCTGTGCCTCGCGGCCCCTGCGCGGGCGACGGAGCTCGACCTGACTCTGGTGACATCCGCCGGCAAGGCGGTTCCCGATGCGGTCGTGATGGTGCGCCCGGACGGCGCGCGCGGCCCGGCCAGGATCGCCGGACCCTACGTGCTGGCGCAGAAGAACACCCAGTTCCAGCCCTATGTCCTGATCGTGCCGCTGGGGGCGGAGGTGTCGTTTCCGAACCTCGATCCCTTCCACCACCACGTCTATTCGTTCTCCAAGGCCAAGACCTTCGAGTTGAAGCTCTACAGCCGCGACGAGACCCGGAAGGTCCGGTTCGACAAGGCCGGGGTGATCGGCGTCGGCTGCAACATCCACGACAACATGAGCGCCTACATCCGGGTGGTGGACACGCCCTGGGCGGCCAAGACCGCCGTGGGCGGCCGGGCCGAGGTGCGCGACCTGCCGGCCGGCCCGGCGACGCTGACCGTCTGGCATCCTTTCCTGAAGGCCGCCGGGGGCGAGATCGTCCAGCGGATCACCGTGCCGGCCGCTGGCCAGATGCGGCTCTCCGTCACCGGCGACCTCAAGCCCTCGCGGCTGCGGCGGGACGGCTACTGAGGTGTTCCGCCGGCTCTCCACACGCCTGACCGTCCTCTACGCCGGCCTGTTCGGGGCGGTGCTGCTGGTCGTCTCGCTGGCGGTGTTCTTCGCCATCGCGAGCGCCGCCGAGCGGCAGGTGCGCGGCGAGCTGGCGGCCACCGGCACGGTGTTCGACCGGGTCTGGTCGCTGCGGTCGGAGCGGCTGCAGGAAGGCGCCAGCCTGCTGTCCCGCGACTTCGGCTTCCGCGGGGCCGCCGCCACCGGCGACGCGCTCACCATCGCTTCGGCGCTGGAGAACCTGCGCCGCCGCATGGGCGTGGACTACGCCTTCATGGTCGACGCCGAGGGCCAGGTGGCGGGGGCCACCTTCGCATCCGCCGACCGCGCGGCCCTGTCGCGCGCCTTCGAGACCGCCAACGATCCCTCCGGCGTCTTCCTGCTGGGCGGTGAACCCTACCAGCTGGTCAGCGCCCCGGTGCTGTCGCCCGAGCTGATCGGCTGGGTGGTGTTCGCGGTGAAGCTGGACGCCAAGGAGATGCAGGCGCTGGAGCGGCTGTCGGCCATCCCGCTGAACGCCATGGTGCTGCACCGCGCCGCCGGCGGCGGCTGGACCAATTCCAAGGCGCCGGCCGAGCTGAACACCGCCGCTGTGCGCCAGGTCATCGACCGCTCGCTGAAGGCCCGCGCCACGCCCGAGATCCTGAACCTGGAGAGCGGGCGCGCCGTCGCCCTGGTGAAGCGCCTGCCGGCCATCGAAGCCGACGCCGGGGCGGTGCTGCTGCTGCGCTATCCCCTGGGCCTAGCCCTGGCGCCCTACCGCCCGCTGCTGGCCATCGTCGGCTTGCTGGGCCTGCTGGGCCTGGCGGTGGTGAGCTGGGGCAGCTGGGCCCTGGCCCGCGGCGTGACCCGGCCGATCTCCGAACTGGATCAGGCCGCGCACCGGCTGCAGCGCGGCGAGGACGCCCACGTCGACATCCAAGGCGACGACGAGATCGGCCGCCTGGCCGAGAGCTTCAACGCCATGGCCGCCGAGATGCGCGAGCGCGAGCGCAAGATCACCCACCAGGCGCTGCACGACGGCGACACCGGCCTGCCCAACCGCCTGGCGCTGGAGCGCGTGGTCGAGGGGTTCACCGACTGGCCAGAGGGCCAGGTGTTCGTCTGCGTGCTGGGCCTGGACCGCTTCAGCCACATGCGCCACGCCATCGGCCACAAGCTGGCGGCCCAGACCGTGCGGATGGTGGGCAACCGCCTGGCTGGCCTGGCGCCGGCGTGCGGCGTGGCGCGGGTCTCGGCCGACATGCTGGGGTTCGTGCTGATCGCCGACGGCGAGGTCGCCGTCCTCGACGATGTCCAGCGCCTGCTGCACGCCCTGGAGCAACCCGTCCGCGTGGCCGGCGAGCCCATCGACGTGGCGCTCAGCGTCGGCCTGACGCCGCTGGAGAGCGCCAAGGTCGGGCCCTCGATCGAGCGGGCCAGCATCGCCCTCGACCAGGCCCGCGCGGGCCGGCGGAAGACCGCCTTCTTCGACGCCGAGGCCTATGGCGACCCGGCCGCCAACCTCTCGCTGATGTCGAACCTCCTGACCGGCATCCTGCAGGACCAGCTCGTCCTCTGGCACCAGCCCAAATACGACATGCGCCTGGGCAGGGTCACCGGGACCGAGGCGCTGGTGCGTTGGAACCATCCGACCCGCGGAATGATCTTCCCGGACGTCTTCATCACCATGGCCGAGGAGACCGGCCACATCCGCGCGCTGACCGAATGGGTGGTGCGCCAGGCGATCGCCGACCAGCGCGCCCTGGCCGAGGGCGGCCACCACATCAGCGTGGCGGTGAACATCTCGGGCCGCGTGCTGGGCGAACCCGACTTCGTCGACTTCTGCGCCGAGGCGCTGAAGCATGCGGTGGGCAAGGTCTGTTTCGAGGTCACCGAGACCGCGGTCATCGAGAACCCGGAGGTGGCGCTGGCCATGTTGGACGCCTTCGCCGACATGGGCGTGGCGATCTCGATCGACGACTACGGCAGCGGCCTGTCGTCGCTGGCCTACCTGAAGCAGATCCGCGGCCAGGAGCTGAAGCTGGACCGCTCCATCGTCAAGGACGTCACCGTGAGCCAGCGCGACGCCCTGATCGTGCGCTCGACCATCGACCTGGCCCACGGCCTGGGCCTCAAGGTCGTGGCCGAGGGGATCGAGACCGACGATTGCTTCGCGCTGCTGGCCGGCATGGGCTGCGACCTGGGCCAGGGCTACCTGATCGCCCGGCCCCAGCCGTTGAGCCAGCTCTTCGAGTTCCTGGCGGACGATCCGGTCGAACTGAGAAGCCACGGCTGACATGGGGGGCCGAGCGCGTTCCGCGTCGGGTCTCGTCGTCGGCCTGCTGCTCGTCCCGGGCATGGCCTCGGCGCAGGACGGCCTGTTCTCGCGCGACACCCTGCACGGGGTCGCCGACCTGCGGCTGAGCGCGGGCGACGTCGAGAGGGGCTGGGTGGACGGCGGCTTCGGCAAGACCGGCGCTTCCGACGGCGGCGAGATCACCCTACCGCGGGCCGCCATCACCTGGACGCCCAGCCTGGGCGTCGCGCTGCGCGGCCACGTGACCGTGCAGTACCAGCCCGAGGCCTCGCCCGACCTCGACATCAACGAGGCCTTTCTGGAGGTGCGCGCCCCGCCGCTGGCCTTCGGCCGCGTTTCCGTGAAGGGGGGCCTGTTCTATCCGCCGGTGTCGCTGGAGCACACCGGCGCGGCCTGGACCACGCCCGACATGCTGTCCGGCTCGGCGATCAACAGCTGGGTCGGCGAGGAGGTGCTGGTGGGCGGGGTCGAGGCGACGCTGCGCACCGAGCTGGGCGAGCACGAGGTGTCGGCGACCGCGGCGGTGTTCGGCTGGAACGACACCTCGGGCACGCTGCTCAGCTTCCGCGGCTGGGCGCTGCACGGCCTGACCGCGGGCCGCAACACCGCGTGGCGGCTGCCGCCGCTGTCGCCATTCATGCGCACGCGGCAGAGCCCGGAGACCAATCCTGTGCTCGAGCTGGACCACCGCGCCGGCTACTACGGCCGCCTGGAGTGGCGTCCGCCGGCGCCCGTGGTGCTGTCGGCAATCTACTACGACAACGCCGGCAACCGGGTGGCGGTGAACGACGAGCGGCAGTGGGCGTGGGAGACGCGCTTCGTCAACGTCGGCCTGCGCTGGGAGCCGGACGAGAAGACCACGGTCCTGGCCCAGGCGATGAACGGCGAGACCCTGATGGGGCGCCGTTTCCAAGGCAGCGGCCCGATCTGGGTGGATATGGGCTACCGCGCCGCCTTCGTGCTGGTCCGCCGGCAGGTGGGCCAGGACGCGCTCAGCCTCCGCCTGGACGGGTTCGAGACGACGGATCGCTCGACCCTGCCGCTCGACGACAACAACGAGGACGGCTGGGCCGCCACGGCCGCCTGGCGCCACCGCCTGGCCGACCACCTCGACCTGATCGTCGAGGCCCAGCACGTCAGCAGCGACCGCCCGGCGCGGAGGCTGGCCGGCGATGCGCCCGACCAGGACGAGACCCTGCTGCAGACCGCCCTGCGGCTCAGCTTCTAGCCCGGAACGCTTCCGGATCAGCCTTCCACGACGCGTAGCGCTCCGGCAGGCAGCGGGCGCAGGGGCGATAGCCCGCCGCGATGGCCGTCGCCTCGTCGGCGAAGAAGACGCGGTGGCGGGCGTAGTGGCCGCGGGCCAGCCAGCGAAGGGCGCTGGCGCAGTCGAGCCGGCCGTAGCCCTTCAGCCGGCGATGGCCGCCGAGGGTGCCAGGCGTGGCGCTGTCATAGGGCTCGCCGTCGGGCCCGATCAGCCGGAACATGCATGGTTGTCGCGCGAGGGCCCGGCGGGGTCTGGCGGAGATCGGCCGTCGGACCTCGCTCCTCCCCTGTCCCGAAGAGGACGGGGGAGGGGGACCACGAACTGGTGGAGGGGGCGCAAGGCCCCGGGCTCCGAGCTTGAGGCTTTGCGCCCCCTACGTCTCGTCGCCGGTGGCGGCGATCCACCTCCCCCGTCGTCTGCGCGACGGGGCAGGAGCGCTTCGCTAGACGTCGAACTTCACGCCCTGGGCCAGGGGCAGGGTCTTGCCGTAGTTCAGGGTGTTGGTGGCGCGGCGCATGTAGGCCTTCCAGCTGTCCGAGCCCGCTTCGCGGCCACCGCCGGTCTCCTTTTCACCGCCGAACGCTCCGCCGATCTCGGCGCCGGAGGGGCCGATATTGACGTTGGCGATGCCGCAGTCCGAGCCGCGCGCCGAGATGAAGGTCTCGGCCTCGCGCATGTCGTTGGTGAAGATCGACGACGACAGGCCCTGCGGCACGTCGTTCTGCAGGGCGATGGCCTCGTCCAGGTCGCGGTACTTCATGACGTAGAGGATCGGCGCGAAGGTCTCGCGCTTCACCACTTCGGCCTGGCTGTCCATCTCGACCAGGGCCGGACGGGCGTAGAAGGCCTCGCCCATCTCGACGCGCTCGCCCCCGGTGACCTTGCCGCCGGCCGCCCTGGCATCGGAGAGCGCCGTCTGCATCAGGTCGAAGCCGGCCTGGTCGATCAGCGGGCCGACCAGGGTGCCGGTCTCGCGCGGGTCACCTACCTTCACCGAGCCGTAGGCCGCCTTCAGGCGCGGCAGGAAGGCGTCGTACTGGCTCTCGTGCACGAACAGGCGGCGAAGCGTCGTGCAGCGCTGGCCGGCCGTGCCCATGGCCGCGAAGGCCACGCCGCGCAGGGCGAGGTCCAGGTCGGCGGTGGGGGCGATGATCGCGGCGTTGTTGCCGCCCAGCTCCAGCAGGGCGCGGGCGAAGCGTTGGGCCAGCTTCGGGCCGACCGCGCGGCCCATGGCCGTGGAGCCGGTGGCGCTGACCAGCGGCACCTTCGGGTGATCGACCAGGGCCTCGCCGACCTCGCGGCCGCCGATCACGACCGAGGACAGACCGGCGGGAACCTCGCCGAACTTCGCACAGGCGCGCTCGAACAGGGCCTGGACGGCCAGACCCGTCAGCGGGGTCTTCTCCGACGGCTTCCAGACGCAGGAGTCGCCGCAGACGAAGGCCAGGGCCGAGTTCCACGACCAGACGGCCACGGGGAAGTTGAACGCCGAGATGACGCCGACCACGCCCAGGGGGTGCCAGGTCTCCATCATCCGGTGGTCCGGACGCTCGGTAGCGATGGTCAGGCCGAAGAGCTGGCGCGACAGGCCGACGGCGTAGTCGCAGATGTCGATCATCTCCTGGACCTCGCCCAGGGACTCCGACGTCACCTTGCCGGCTTCCAGGGTCACCAGGGCGCCCAGGTCGGCCTTGGCCGCCCGCAGCTCCTCGCCGAACAGACGGACCAGTTCGCCGCGCCGCGGGGCCGGCACGTTGCGCCAGGCCAGGAACGCGCCGTGGGCGGCCTCGATGGCGGCGTCGACGCCGGCCTTCGAGGCGTCATGGACATGGGCCATCACCTCGCCGGTGACCGGCGAGCGGACGGGGCGGTTCCCGCCGGTCCAGAGGGCTTCGGCCACGCCCAGGCGGCCCAGGACGGCGGCGGCTTCCGCCGAGGCGGAGGTGATCTTGGATTGGACGGTCATGGTCTACTCGGCAGCGGCGCGAACGGGGGGGAGCTCCGGCGCGTAATAGCGCCCGAAGCGGTTCGACAGGAAGGCGTGAAGCGGGATGTCCTCCTGTCGGATGAAGCCCGTCGACGGCAGCGAGCCGTCGGCCAGCATGTCCAGCACCGCGCAGATGGCGCCGGCCGTGGTGATCTGGATGGCGCTCTTCACCTCGCCGCCGATCTCCTGGGCATAGACCTTGTTGACGTAGGTCTCCTGCATCAGGTGGCCCTTCTTCATCCCCGAGACGGTGACGAAGACGATGACCACGTCCTGCATGGTGGCCGGGACCGAGTTCTCAAGGATGTCCTTGAGCACGTCGCGGCGGTTGCGCAGGTTCAGGTCGTTCAGCAGCGCCTTCATGATCGCCGCGTGGCCGGGATAGCGGATGGTCTTGTAATTCAGGTTCCGCACCTGGCCGTCCAGGGTGTGGCACAGGGTGCCCAGGCCGCCCGAGGTGTTGAAGGCTTCGTAGGTGACGCCGTCCAGGGCGAACTCCTCGCACTCCTCGAGCGCCGGGGTCTCGCGCAGCTTGCCGCCGGCGATGGCCTCGCAGGGCTCGCAGTACTCGTTGATGACACCGTCCGTGGACCAGGTGAGGTTGTAGTTGAGCGCGTTCGAGGGATAGCGGGGCAGGGCGCCGACCCGCAGGCGCACGTCGTGCAGCTGGTCGAAGTGCTTGATCAGGTCCCAGGCGGCGATGGTGATGAAGCCGGGGGCCAGGCCGCACTGCGGGATGAAGGCTGTCTTGGAGTCGACGGCCAGCTCGCGGACGATCCGGCTGGCGGCCACGTCCTCGGTCAGGTCCAGGTAATGGGCGCCGGCGGCCTTGGCGGCGCGGGCGACGGCGGTGGTCAGGTGGTAGGGGGCGCAGTTCACAACGGCGAAGCAGCCCGCGATCTTGGCGGCCAGCGCCTCGGAGTCGTCGATGGCCATGGCGGCGGTGGCGACCTCGGCGCGCTCGCCCAGCTCGGCCAGGGCCTCGGCCGACTGGTCGATCACCAGGGCCTCGTAGGCGCCCGAGCTGACCAGCAGATCCACCACGGTCGAACCGATCTTGCCGGCCCCGACGACAGCTACCTTGCGCATTCCATGATCCCTGTGTGACGTGGGCTCAGAATCCCGCCGTCCGCGACCACATTCAATTGGCGCCCCGGCGATATGCGGGTCTAATCTGGGCGGATCGCCGACTGGATTGTGCGGAACGCCGATGGACGACCTGGACGAACATCTTCTGGCCCGGCTCCGCGACAACGCCCGCGCGCCTGTCGCCGAATTGGCCCGTGCGCTGGGGCTCTCGCGCACCACGGTGCAGAGCCGGCTGGCCAAGCTGGAGCGGTCGGGGATCATCGCCGGCTACGCGGTCAGGTTGGCCGGCGCCTACGAGGCTGGCCGCGTCCACGCCTTCATCATGCTCACCGTCGAGCCGAAGCAGGCAGCGGCGGTGACCTCGGCGCTGAAGCGCATGCCGGGCGTGCGGCGGCTGCAGTCGGTGAGCGGCCCCTTCGACCTGATCGCCACGGTGGAGGCCGCCGGCGTCGCCGAGATGGACGCCATCATCGACGAGATCGGCGCCGTGAAGGGCGTCGAGCGCACCAACACCTCCCTCGTCCTCTCCACGAAGTTCGACCGCTGATGGCCACCGTTCTCGCGATCCACGCCCATCCCGACGACTTGGACATTCTGGCCGGAGGCACCCTGGCGGCGCTGTCCTCGACCGGCCACGCCGTGGTCATGGTGTCCGCCACGGCGGGCGAAGGCGGCTCGGCCGAGTACGGGCCGCAGGAGACCGGACGCCTGCGGCAGGCGGAGGCCGCGGCGGCCGCTGCGCAGATCGGCGCGACCTATCGCTGTCTGGGCCTATCCGACCTTGCCGTGTTCAACGACGACCCCAGCCGCCGCGCCGTGACCGAGCTGATCCGCGAGATCAAGCCGGACATCGTCATCACGGCGTCGCCGGCGGACTACCATCCCGACCACGAGGCGATCAGCCTGCTGGCGCGCGACGCCTGCTTCGCCGCCCCGGTGGCCAACTACCGGACCGGGTCGGCCGCCCCGCTGGCGGGGATCCCGGTGCTCTACTTCACCGACGCCATCGGCGGGCGCGATCGCGACGGCAAGCCGCTGCCGCGCGACTTCGGCGTCGACGTCGGCCAGCACTACGCCGCTAAGCAGGCGATGGTGGCTGAGCACCGCAGCCAGCTGGCCTGGGTGGCCAAGCAGCATGGGATCGCCGACTTCCTGGGCGACATGGACGCCTGGACGCGGCGGGTGGGCACGGATTTCGGCGTGACCTTCGCCGAGGGGTTCCGGCAGTACCGCCATCCCCCCTATCCCCGGACGACCGCGCTACAGCGGCTGCTGGGCGGCCTCGTGCTGAACCCCTGAGCGGGCGGCGTCGTAGCGGGCCCACATGGGCGCGCACTCCACGACCTGCCGGGCCTCCATGGCCTGGTCGATGGCCATGACCGTCAGCCCGGCTTCCATGGACTCGTAGGGCGTGACCGGGAACGCCGCCCGGCCCTCCAGCGCCGCCAGCAGGTCCAGCGCCATGGCCTGGTCGGCGCCGTTGTGCGAGTCGGCGGTGACGTTGCCGTAGTCGATCTTCTCGGGCTTGCCGCGGAACAGGGCCCGACGAACCATCAGCCTGTTGCGCACCAGGTCGGCGATCAGCGTCCCCTCGGTGCCGGCCACGTACCAGCGCCGCTCGGTGAGGGCCGTGTGGCTGTTGGCGTGGAAGGAGAGGCGCACGTCGTTGGCGTATTCCACCATCGCCACCTGGTGATCGGTGACGTCCATGTCCGACTGGAAGGGATCGTTCGCGCCCGCCCAGCCGGCGTCGCGCAGGGCGTAGGCGGCCGATCCGTCCTCCCAGGCCCGCGGCCGGTCGACCCGTTCGGAGACGAAGATCCGCCGTCCGCCGAAACTGGCCACGCGGTCCGGCCGCGCGCCGACGATGCGGCCGAAGACGTCGAAGTCGTGCACCACCTTGTCCAGCAGGTACGAGCCGCCCCACGCCTGCTTTCGTCGCCAGTTGCGGGCCAGATAGCCGCCGTGCTCGGGGCCGAGGTGCTCGGTGGCGTCGAGGGAGACCACCTCGCCCAGCTCGCCGGCGTCGATGCGGGCGATCACGTCGCGCACGATCGGCAGGGAGCGCATGACGAGGCCGACGTAGACCGGCGGCGCGGTCCGGTCCGCCAGCCGCCGCGCCAGGGCCTCGGTCTCAGCCTCGGTGCGCACGATGGGCTTCTCGGCGAAGATCGGCAGGCCGGTCTCGAGCGCCAGCATCAGGTGCTCGAAGTGCAGGTGGTTCGGCGCGCCCAGCATCAGCAGGTCGAACGGTCCCGCGCGGAGCAGGTCCGCAGGCGTGGCGAAGGCCCGCCCGAGCGGGATGCCCGCCGCCGCCAGGATCGGGGCCCCGACCGGCGCCGGGTCCACGTGGCCCGCGAGGTCGAGGTTCCAGCCCACTTCCTTCATCGCGGCCAGCACGCTCGCAATGCGCTGCCCCAGCCCGATCACCCCGATGCGATAGGTCGTCATGGGGGGATGATGCCGCGCTCCAACCCCCTCGTCATCCCACGGTCAGCCGAAGGCTGAACCGGGGGACCCAAGCTGAGATCGGATCCACGGCGAGACGGCTTGGGTCCCCCGGTTCGCCCTGGCGGGCGCCCGTGGGATGACGATGAGCTACTTCCGCCGCGGCCGTTCCAGGTCCATGCCCGCCGCAGCCAGCTTGCCGGCCCGGTCCGCCTCGACGCCCTCCAGCAGCGCCCGGGCGGCGTTCTTCACCTCCTCCTGCACGGCGGTGTCGGCGTCCAGCGCCTCGTGGTTGGTGGCGTAGGGCTGCCAGTAGCCGATGTAGCGGTCCAGCTCGGCCCGCGGGCCAGCGGGGCACAGGTCCATGAAACACAGCCAGTCGTGGATCGAGCGGCGCACGTTCTCCGCGCCTTCCACGTCGCCGTGCACCACGCAGGCGAACAGGCGGCCGGACAGGTGGACGGGATAGTCCCAGCCGTCGATCTCGATCTGCTTGGCCTTCCTGGCGTCCTTGCCGTGGGTCCGGGTGGGATCGGGATTGCCGCCGTCGGCGCAGACGAGGCGGTCCATCATCAGCTTCAGCGGCGAGGTGACCTGGTACCAGTTCACCGGGGTGATGATCATGATCCCGTGGGCCTCCACCCACATGGGATAGATCTCGGCCATCCAGTCCTGGGTCTGGCCCAGGCTGTGGTTCGGGTAGCACGAGCACGGCCAGTGGCAGAGCGCCGGCGACGTCGAGAAGCACGCCTTGCACGGGTGGATCTTGCGCCCGTACTCGGAGGACAGCCGCGACAGGTCCAGGACACGGACCTCGGTGTCGTCGGCGGCCTGGAAGACGTCGAGCGCCATCTCGGCGAAGCGCCAGGACTTGGACATCTCGCCGGGGCAGGTGTGCTCGCTGCGGGACGAGCAATTGACCACCAGGAACCGCTTCGGCCCGCGCTTGTCGGCGTGCCGCTTCGCCGCCGCGATCACCGCCGCGCGCGACGCCAGCCAGTCGACGGACAGGTCGTAGTCCGGATCGGCGAACTCCGGGCCCGCCTTGCGGGTGATCGGAGCCTTCCGGTGGCCGGCGTAGGCGTCCCACGCCACCTGCACGATCCGCTCCAGCTCGGCGTCGAGCGGGCGGAAGGCCGGGTCCTGGAACTGCTGGAGGTAGCGGGCGCGGAACTCGGCCTCGGAAAGCCTCGGGTCCGGCATCCCCTTGCGGGGTTCGGGAGCTTGGGTCGCCATGACTCGGCGAACGGCTACGCTCCGCCGGGGTTCCAGCTTCCCGTCCCGCCTGCCGCGCTCGCGGCCAGGTGGTCCGCGAGGTGCAGCTTCACCATAGGTGTCGGAATTTCCAGCCTTTACTGGACTTCAACGAACAAGGTTCAAAACGGGCGGGAGTACAGGTCCACCTTCGATGAAATCCCTTTCCCGCCGGTTCCTGATCAGCGTCGGCATCATGTCGCTGGTCGTGACCATCTTCAGCACGCTCGGCGCCTTCGTGGTGTTCCAGCGCGAGCTGTCGAACCGCCAGATCGGGTATCTGGCGGACTATGTGCGTGAACGGTCCAGCAACGTGGAACGCCGCTTCTCGAACCTGACCGGCCTGCACAAGGCCGCCGGCGAGGAGCTGGAGCGGCGGATGAACCGCCTGAGCGACGCCGAGGTCGACCGGCTGGCCGACCTCTACATGCCGCTGCTGCCCGATGGCACCCGCCGCAGCCGCGACCGCTACTTCGACGGCGCGATGCAGGATGGCCAGTACATCTACGGCATGGGGGCCCTGGTGGGCCGCGCCGAGGCGATGACGCCGCAGGAGAAGCGATCGCTGGTGGCCGCCTTCGAGCTGGTGGCCAACTTCGGCCAGGCGGCGCGCAAGGACTACGACAACTTCTACTTCTTCGTGCCGCCGCAGACGCGGCTGGTGCTGTTCGGCCCCGACCGCCCGGACAAGCTGATGTTCTACCGCCACGAGGCGCCGGCCGACCTGGACATCTCGCAGGAGGAGATGTCGACACTGACCAGCCCGCGGAACGACCCCCGCGGCCTCACCCGGTGCACCAACCTGCAACGGCTGATCCAGGACAAGGTGGGCGAGCGGCTGGCCACGGCCTGCCTGACGCCGGCCTACGTCAACGGGCGCTACGTCGGCGCGTTCGGCTCGTCGATCGAGCTGACGGGCTTCCTCGCCAACGCCGTGAAGACCTCGCTGCCCGGCGCCTCCACCCTGCTGGTCACCGGCAAGGGCGAGCTGATCGCCTATCCGGGCTTCACCGTGCCGGGCAAGGCCGCCGAGAAGACGGTCGCGGACTATGAGCATCGCCTGGGCCTGAAGGCCATGGTCGCGGCCATTGCCAGGACCGGCCAGGAGAGCGGGGTGATCACCAGCCCCGACGGCAAGCAGGTGGTGGCCTTCGGCCGCCTCGCCGGGCCCGACTGGTATCTGATGCTCACCTATCCCAAGGCCTCGGTGGCCGCCTCGGCGGCCAAGTCGGCGTCGTGGGTGCTGGCCCTGGGGGCGCTGGCGACGGCGCTGCAGACCCTGCTGGTCGTGTTCCTGGCCCGCAAGACGATCACCTGGCCGCTGCAGCGGCTGGCGGTGTCCTGCGAGGCTGACGAGGCGAAGCGGCCCGACGTCAGCGCCGAGGAGGCCCGCCAGGACGAGATCGGCGTCCTGGCCCGGGCGCTCAGCGCCGAGCGCGGCAAGGCCGAGATCGCCATGGCCTCGCTGGAGGACCGGGTGCAGGAGCGCACGGCCCAACTGGAGCGCGCCAACGCCGAGAAGTCGCGCTTCCTGGCCAACATGAGCCACGAGTTGCGCACGCCCCTGAACGGGGTGATCGCCATCTCCGAGACCCTGTCGCGCCAGCAGGAGACGCCCAAGGGCAAGGAGCTGGCCGAGCTGATCGTCTCGTCCGGCCGCCTGCTGGAGCGCGTGCTGACCGACATCCTCGACTTCTCGAAGATCGAGGCCGGCGAGATCAGGCTCAGCCGCGACGAGTTCGCCATGACCACCCTGGTCAGCCGGATCGCCGAGCTGCACCGGGCTTCGGCCGAGTCCAAGGGCCTGAGCTTCCACTGGAAGGTCTCGCCCGAGGCGGACCGCCGGTTCGCCGGCGACACGGTGCGGCTGACCCAGGTGCTCTCCAACCTGCTCTCCAATGCGGTGAAGTTCACCGAGCGGGGCGAGGTGTGGCTGGAGGTGGAGGCTGCGGGCGCCGCCGTGGGCTTCACCGTGGCCGACACCGGCATCGGCTTCGACGAGGAGGTGCGCGAGCGCCTGTTCCGCCGCTTCGAACAGGCCGACGCCTCGATCCGCCGCCGGTTCGGCGGCACCGGCCTGGGCCTGGCGATCAGTCGCTCGCTGATCGAGCTGATGGGCGGGTCCATCGAGGTGGCCTCCGAGCCTGGTCGCGGCTCGACGTTCTCGGTCCTGGTCCCGCTCGAACGCGTCGACGGCGAGGCCGAGGAGGTCGACGACAATCCGTTCGAGGCGTTCGACGTCTCGGGCGCCCGCGTCCTGCTGGCGGAGGACCACCCGACCAACCAGAAGGTGGTCCAGTTGGTGCTGGATTCCGTCGGCATCGATCCGGTGATCGTCGAGAACGGCAAGCTGGCGCTGGAGGCGCTGCAGGCGGCCCGCTTCGACGTGGTGCTGATGGACATGCAGATGCCCGAGCTGGACGGCCTCTCGGCCACCGCCCAACTGCGCGCCTGGGAGCGGGAGCAGGGCCTGCCGCGCACGCCGGTGATCATGCTGACCGCCAACGCCCTGGACGAGCACGTGAAGGCCAGCCTCGAAGCCGGCGCCGACCAGCACCTCTCCAAGCCCATCCGTGCGGACGCCCTGATCGAAGCCATCCTGCACGCCATGGCCGGCGGCGAGGCGCGTGGGGAAGAGGAGGCGGCGGCCTAATTTATCTCCCCCATCGCGGCAGCGATGGCTGGGGAGGTAGGGATCCCTACGGCTTCAGATACACCGGGTTGCCCAGCAGCCAGAGCTTGCCGTCCGGGCCGCGCACCTCGACCCGCAACCACTTCGCCTGGTTGACGTCGAGGCTCAGCGTGCGGGTGTCGTCGGCCTCCAGCGGCCGCGCTTCGAGCCACAGGTTGGCGGCGGCGCTGCTCGGAACCACGATCCTGCCGCCGGCCGCGCCCACGACCCGGACCTGGACGTCGACCTTGCCCGCCGTCCCGTAGGCCAGGGTCTCGCCCATGGTGGCGGACGCCGCGCCGGCGCGGACCGTCACGTCCAGCCCGCGGTCCTTGGTCCCCTGCGCGTCCACGAACACGCGGCCCTTGCGGATGCCCTCGAGGATCGCGTCCTGGGTGAGGTTGTCGGCGTAGACGACGGTCGTGGGCGTCCCGACGCCGCGGGCGCCCTCCAGGCCGGCGTCGTGGTTGTCCGAGCCGCCCACGGCGGTGACGTGCAGGCCGGCGTTCAGCCGCGCCTCCCAGAAGGCGATCCCCGACAGCGGGCCGTCGCTGTTGCCCGCGTTGATCGCCTCGATCGCCGGGATTCGGGAGAAGTCGGTCTTCGCCGTCCAGCCGCAGCCCATGCAGGTCTCGCCCGACGGCAGGCCGGGGTGGTTGATCGAGATCACACCCTTGGCGGCTTCCACCTGATCCAGGATCCGGTTCAGGTCGGGCGCCCGGGCGCTGCCCAGCTGGAAGTCGAGCGGGGCGGTGACGCCGAAGACGTTGGCGTGGCCATGGAAGGTGGTGACCTCCCGCCCCGGGATCAGCAGCAGGTCGTCGTAGTAGGGCTGCAGTTCGGCCAGGTCCTGGAAGTGGGCCGGCGTGTTGTGGTCGGTCACCGCCACGAAATCGAGCCCGCGCGCCGTGGCCGCCTCCAGCGTGCGGAACAGCGGGCAGGGGATGCGCTTGCCGGTGTGCGAGGCGCACGACCCGTCCGAGTGCTGGGTGTGCATGTGCAGGTCGCCGCGGTACCAGCTCGGCCCGGCCTTCAGCGGCGCCTCGGCGAAGCCGTGGAACACCGGGCTGCGGTCGAGGGTGATCTTCGCGGTGTATTCGGCCCGGCCGTCCTTGCGCAGGTTGGGCACGCCCAGGATCAGCTTCCACTCGCCGGCCGGCAGCGGCCCGGGCAGGTAGGATGGCGTGGCCCAGGTGTCGGTGATGGTGAACTTCGACTTGTTGCCCCCGCTCCAGCCCCGCAGCCGCTGCGGGTCGCGAACGCCTAGGTCGATCACCGACTTCTGGTCCTTGCCGGTGTAGGCGAAGTCGACGGTGACCGAGGTGGTCCCGGCCGGGACGCGGAACGGAACCTCGCGATAGGTCTGGTGGTCGGCGCCGGTCATCACGCCGGTGAGCGTCAGATCCTCAGCCGCGGCCGGAAATGCGACGAGCGCGGCGGCCGAAGCCACCGCGCCCGCGATCATCGAGAGACAGGCGGCCCGCATCAGAAGCGGTACAGGACCGCCGCCTTGAAGGTCCGGCCGAGCTCGGGCCGGGCCAGGTAGTACTTCGAGCCCACCTCGCCCGAGATGAACTGGCCGGCGCGGGGGTTGCCCTCGGTCAGGCCGATCTCGTTGGTGAGGTTGGTGCCGTACGCGTAGAGCGTGACGTTGTCGGTGACGTTGTACCGGACCTGGGCGTTCAGCAGGAAGTAGTCCGGGATGGTCAGGGTGTTGGCCAGGTCGGAGAACCGCTTGCCGAAGTACTGCAGGTCCACCTCGGCGCGGAACCGCCCGTCCAGCAGGTTCACCCCGGGCGTGACCCGCAGGCTGACCTTCGGCGTGCGGGTGATGGTGTGGTCCGTGAAGTCGCGCGCCCGCAGGCAGTCCGTGCCCGCCGTGCTCACGTCCGTCGCCAGCGGGCAGGCGCCCGCGACCTTGGCGACCCGCTCGTTGAAGATGAACTTGCCCAGGTGCGGATCCTGCAGGGTGGCCTGCATGTTCACGTCGAACCACTCGGTCGGGCGCACATTGGCCTCGAGCTCGAAGCCGTAGGTCTCGGTGGAGGCGAACTCCGTCCGGCTGATGAAGCTGTTGGTCGCCGTGTCGAAGCGGGTCTCGCTGAAGCTCTGGCTGTCGAACTTGGTCAGGAAGCCGGTCAGATAGACGCTGAACAACGGCCGATCGACCTTCACACCGGCCTCATAGAGGTCGCTGGTCGACGACCGCGGGTCGGTGCGGGTCGGGTTGGTGAGGAAGTCGCCCAGCGACGGCAGGCGGAAGCCCTTGGTGTAGCGGGCATAGGCGCCGACGTCCGGCGTGAACTGGTAGTTCACGGCCACCGAGCCGCCCCAGTCGTCGAAGCTGCGGTCCAGGGGGTCGAAGATCCCGTTGCCGCTGATCGCCTGGTCGTCGGCGAAGCTGGTCGTCTGGTTGAGGTTGATGGTCGAGCTGCGCTCGTTGCGGCCCGTGAGCTTGATCTTCTCCCAGCGCGCCCCGAAGTCGACGCGCAGCTTGTCGGTGATCTGCCACTCGTCCGCCGCGTACAGCGCCCAGGTGTCCGACTCGCCCTCGGCGTTGTTGAACTGGGTGCCGTAGCGCGAGAAGCCGTTCTCGGTGAAGTTGGCGACCACCGTGCCGGCCGCGTTCACGCCCTGCAGGTTCAGGAGCCGGGCGTTGTCCTGCACGTCGATCAGGACGCTCGATCCCACCTGGAAGAAGGTCTCCTGGGCGTTGGCGTAGTAGATGCCGAACGCCACGTCGTGGCTCTGGCTGCCGAACTCGAACCGGCGCGTGAAGCGCAGGTCGTTGATCACCTCGTCCAGGGTGATGTCCTGGGTGCGCATGGCGGCGTCCATCACCAGCCCCTGGCCGTTCTGGTTCGCCACGTCGAACGCCTGGCCGCCGTTGACATAGGTCAGCCGGCCGCTGACGACGCCCAGCGAAGCCCCGCGGGCCACGTCCTGGGCGATGCGCGCCGAGGCCGCCACGGGCGTGTTCGGGAAGAGCGCCGAGCGGGTGAAGTCGCTGGTCCGGTAGCGGAAGCCTTCCTTGATCTGCCAGCCGGCGAGTTCCAGCGTCCCCTGGGCCGTGTACTGGGTCAGCTTGAGGTCCGAGCCCTTGGTCTGGTCGAAGGCATAAGGGCCGCGGTTGGTGCGGAAGGTCAGCTTGCTGGTCTCCGGGCCCGCCAGCGTGCCGTAGTTGGCGTCGAAGCCCGGAATCTCGGCGGTGTCGCCCTTGGAATCGAAGGTCAGCGGCACCGGCAGGTAGAAGATGGTGTTGTCGTCGATGTGCTTGACGTTCAGGTCGATGGAGCCGTTCTCGAAGTCACGGCCCACCGAGAAGCGCACCTGGCCGCCCTTGTTGCCCTTGAAGCCGGGGTCGCGGACGCCGTCGTCGGAGCGGTAGAAGCCGCCCAGGCCCACCCGGAACCCGGCCACCGGGCCGCCGACCCAGGCGTCGCCGCGCCAGTAGCCCCAGTCGCCGATCTCGGCCTTGGCCAGACCCTCGAACTGCTCGCTGCCCTTGCGGGTGATGAAGTTGATCGTGCCGCCCGGCGCGTAGGAGGCGAAGATCGAGGACGGGCCGCCGCGGACCACTTCGACGCGGTTCACCGTCTCGTCCATGCGGAACGAGAAGTCGGTGTTGAGGAAGCCCAGGCCGCCGTCGTGCTGCACGGGCAGGCCGTCTTCCTGCAGGGCGATGGCCGCGAAGCCTTCGATCGGGATGCCGCGGGCGCGGATGTTCGCGCCGCCGACGCCGCCCGAGGCCTCGACCCACAGGCCGGGCACGTTCTTCAGCACCTCCGCCACGCTGGGCGGGGACTGCATGCGGATCTTTTCTTCCGAGACGGTCGTGATCGCGTACGAGGCCTCGACCTTCTTCTGCCCCTCGCTGCCGGCCCGGCCGGTGACCACCAGTTCCTCGATCGTGGAGGCGGCGTCCGCATCCGCCGCGAAGGCGGGAAGGGCGCAGGCGAGCGCGGATACGGCGGCCGCAGCGAAGAGAGCTGGCTTCATCGAGATCCCCCTAGGAGCATTTCAAAGGGGCTCTTTAGGCCCCGCTGTTATCGATTACATGACACTCTGGTGGAATATGCAATCCATTCTGTGGGAAGAATGGAAATATCCATCCGTGTGAAATTCGGCATGAGCATGCCAGAATTGGGCGAACGGATCGCGTCTGTCCCTTCGCGGCTCGGCCCTTCGATCGGCGGCCTGGCCCGGGCGCAGAGCGGGGCGCGACCGCCCCGTCGTCGGTCGCGTTCGCTCTGCGCCGGCGGGGTTGGCGTTACGGCGCCTCGTTCGAGAAGATCACCGTGCCCGAGGCGGCGAACATGCCGCCCACGCCGTGGCAGACGCTGATCTTCGCGCCGTCCACCTGGGCCGGCGCGACCCCGCGCATCTGCCGCACGCTCTCCTGTAGGGCGTACATGCCGTACATTCCGGAGTGCATGTACGAGAGCCCGCCGCCGTTGGTGTTGAGCGGCAGCTTTCCGCCGCCTTTTCCTTCCTTTGGGGGCGCGGTGTTGCGCTCGCGGATGAACCCGGCCGCCTCGCCCGGCTTGCAGAAGCCCAGGTCCTCCAGGCCGTACAGCGGCAGATGGGCGAAGGCGTCGTAGATCATCAGGTGGTCCACGTCGGCGTGGCCGATCCCCGCCGTCTCGAACGCCTTCTTCCCCGACACCCGGAACGCCTTGGAGGAGGTGAAGTCCTCCATCTGGCTGACCATCGGGGTCTCGACGCTCTCGCCCGTGCCCAGGATGTAGACGGGCTTCTGCGGGAAATCCCTCGCCCGCTCGGCCGAGGTGAGGATCAGGGCGCCGCCGCCATCGGTGACCAGGCAACACATCAGCTTGGTGAAGGGCCAGGCGATCATGTCGGCGTTCATCACGTCGTCGACCGTGATCGGATCCCTGAAGCTGGCGCGCGGGTTCTTGGCGGCCCACTCACGCTGGATGGTCGCCACCGGGGCCATGTCCTCCGGCGCCAGGCCGTAGGTCTTCAGGTAGCGGAGCACCGGCACGGTGAACATCGTGGGCGGGCCGACCGGGCCGTAGGGCATCTCGAACTGACCCATCAGGCTGGACGGCGAGCGGCCGAAGCCGCCGGCGCCGACGCGGCTGCGCCCGCTCTCGCCGTGGGTGATCAGGATGGTGGTGGCCAGGCCCGCGTTGATCGCCGCCGCCGCGTGACGGACGTGCAGCATGAACGAGCACCCGCCGACGCTGGTCCCGTCCGCATAGGTGGGCGTGATTCCCAGGTAGTGGGCCAGCTCCACCGGGCTGATCCCGGCGGTGGCGACGCCGTCGATGTCCGAGGGCTTCAGGCCGGCGTCGGCCATGGCGTTGAGGGCGGCGTCGGCGTGCAGGCCGATCACCGACACGTCCGGGATCTTGCCCATCCTCGTGGTCTCGGCGGCGCCGACCACGGCGACTGATTTCGGCTTCATGCGATCAGGCCCCCGCGGGTGCAAAGAGGGGCAGGGTGATGTCGTCGCTCTGCTTGGCGAACGACACCTTGAGCGGCATGTCCAGCTGCAGCGCCTCGGGCGTCTGCGGGCAGTCCACGATGTTGGTCATCATGGTCGGCCCTTCGGTCAGCTTCACCACCGCGATGGCGTAGGGCTCGGTCCCCATGTCGGGCCGCGGCCGCTGGTTGATGACATAGGACCACAGCACGCCGGTCCCGCTGGCCTTGTAGACCTCGACGTCACGGCCGCCGCACTTCGGGCAGAACGGGCGCGGCGGGAAATAGCTCTCGGCGCAGGCGGTGCAGCGCTGCAGGCGAAGCTCGCCCGCCTTGCATCCGTCCCAGAAATGGCGCGTCTCCGGAGTGGGCTCCGGCAACATACGTGGGGGCATCCTGAAATCCGTCCCTTCGAAATCTCGGTCTGTTTTTGAGCCCGCGAAATGGCAGGCGCGCCAGCAAAGACGAGACGGGCGCGGTTGTCACGCGCCGAACGGGATGCCGTTGGGTGGGGCTAGAAGCGGCTGGTCGGACGCTGGCCGAAGGCCTCGACGTCGGCGGCCGTCACCGGCTCCTTGTAGTTGTTGCCGAAGTGGGTGCGCAGGTAGCCCAGCAGGGCCTGGGCCTGCTCCTTGCTCAGCGCGTCCTTGAACCAGGGCATGCCGCCCCTGCCGTTGGCCACGATGAAGGCCGCATAGCCGGTGGTCCCCAGCCGTGGGTTCTTGGCCAGCGCCGGGAAGGTCCCCGCGCCGGTCGCGCCCTTGGCGTCGGGCATGTGGCAGGCCTGGCAATAGGTCCGGTAGACTTCCTCGCCCGTCTTCGCCACCGGCGGCTTGGTCCCGCCCGGACCGGGCTCGTCGGCGAGGGCGGGCGTGGCGAGGGCGGCGGCCACGGCCAGGGCGCTCAGGAAACGTCGGGTCATGATCAGGCCTCCAGCGCGCGCTTGTGCAGGCGGGTGATGGCGTCCAGGGAGGATAGCAGCGAACCCTCCATCCAGCAGCCGACATAGGACGCGTGCTCGCCGGCCAGCACGATGCGGTCCTCCAGCGCCACCAGGGTCTGGTAGTGCTCGGCCCGGGTCTCCTCGTTCCAGCGCGCGCAGCAGCCCATGACCCACGGCACGCGGTTCCAGGCCACCGAGGCCCCGTTCAGGAACTCCTTGCGGTAACTGTCCGGGTGGAACACCGAGCCCTGGGCCAGGGCCACCTCGATCCGCTCCTGCGGGGTCATCCCGCCCAGCCGGTAGCCGCCCGCCCCGCCGGCGAAGGCGCCCAGCAGCACGGCCGGCCCGTCCTGGAAGAAGTTGTTGTTGGGGTACGAGATCAGGCCGATCTCCTGGCTGGTGAAGGAGTGGCCGCCGAAGATGTCCTGGTCCTCCTCCCAGAACCGCCGGCGCATCTCCAGCCCAATCTTCACCGAATTGGAGTAGGGCACCGCCGCGATCGCCGCCTGCTTCTTCTCCGACAGGTTGGTCTCGATCTGGCTCAGCACCGTCAGCGGGATGGTGCAGACGCAGAAGTCGGCCTTGGCCGTGGTCGTCCCGCCCTTGGTCGTGTCCGTGTAGGTGACGCTGACGCCGGACTTGTCCTGGAAGAGCTTCGTGACCTTGGCGTTGTAGGTGACCAGGTGGCCGACCTGTTTTGCGAACCCTTCGCCGATCTTGCCCATCCCGCCCACCGGCTGGAACATGGTGGTCTGGAATTCGTCGTTCATGAAGAACGACATGTTCGCGGCGATCCCCGACTTCAGCACCTCGTCGAACGGCAGCAGGTCGGACGGCTTGGGCGCGCCGTTCACCCCGCCGCCGGGCGGCAGTTCGAACCCGCGATGGCTGGAGGACGCCAGGCCCTTCACGTAGCGCATGTCCTTGTCGAGCATGCCCCAGGACCGCAGTGCTTCCTTGAGGCGGTCGACGTCCTCGGGGGTCAGCTTGGTGTCGAGCGCCTTCTGGTCGATGGCCTTGCCAAGCAGCTCGGCGATGTTGCCCTCGAAGTCCGCCGCCAGCGAGCGGAACCGCTGGGGCTGGCCGCCGAAGGCGTCGACGTTGTGCACATAGGCGTTGTGGTTGAACTGGATGAACGGCTGCAGCTCGACGCCGAACGCCTTGCAATAGTGCAGCAGGGTCCGGTGGTGGTGCGGGATCCGCCAGGGGCCGGGGTTCAGGTAGTTGCCCTTGGCGAAGCCCACGTTCTGGGTCGCCCCGCCCATCTCGGTGTACTTGTCACCGCCGTAGAGCGACCAGTTCCGGCCGCCCGGCCGGTTCTGGTACTCCAGGATCTGCACCTTGTAGCCGGCCTTCTCCAGCTCGTAGGCGGCCAGCATCCCCGCCAGGCCCGCGCCCAGCACGATCACAGTGGCGCCCTTGCGCGCGCCATCCAGCTTCGGCGGCCCCGGGAAGCGCGTCTCGGCCGCGTGCCCGAAGGTGGTCATCATCTGATAGACCGCCGCCGTCCCGCCCATCAGACCGATGGCATGCAGCAACTGCCGTCGCGTCGGCGTCTGACGTCCTGATGGCATGAGAGCCCCTCGCTCGTTCGTGTTCTTGCCCCCGGCGTACAAAGCCTCGGCGCGAAGGGGAGGGGGCGGCGGCCGCGCCGGGGCCAGAATTGCATAGCCTGCGCAGAATTGGGCGTCGGCTGTCCAGACAGTGGGCAGGCTCGGCCGTGGGAGGCCTTGCAAGGCGCCCGAACGGCAGGCCAGATGCCGCGCAAATCAGAAAGACTGGGATGGACATGTCAGCGTATCGAGGAAACGACCAGGGTCTGGGGCAGGCGGGAATCTCGCGCCGGAGACTGCTCGGCGCGGCCACGGGACTGGCGGCCGGCGCGCTGGCGGGCCCCGCCTTCGCCGCGCGGAAGCTGGCGGCCAGCGACCGGGTCAATGTCGCGGTGATCGGGGCCGGTGGCATGGGCGCCTCCAACATGGCCAAGCTGGTCGGCCAGAACATCGTGGCCATGACCGACGTCGACTACGGCAAGGTCAACCGCTCGCTGCTGGACAGCCAATTCCGGATGATCCCGGACCGCCAGCCGCTGAAGGAGGCCTACGACAAGGCGGCGAAGTTCGGCGACTACCGCAAGATGTTCGACGCCCAGAAGGACATCGACGCCGTGGTCATCGCCACGCCTGACCACCACCACGCGGTGGCCGCGCGCATGGCCATGGAGCGCGGCATCCACGTCTATGTGCAGAAGCCGTTGACCTACACCGTCGAGGAGGGCCGTCGCCTGCTGGACCTGGCGCGGAAGAACCCGGAGCTGGTGACCCAGATGGGCAACCAGGGCCACTCCGGCGACGACGGCCGCCGCGTGGTCGAGCTGGTCCGCGGCGGGCTGATCGGCAAGGTCACCGAGGTCCACGTCTGGACCAACCGGCCGGTGTGGCCGCAGGGCGTGCCCAAGCCGCCGCCCCAGCCCGCGCCGGCCAGCCTCGACTGGCAGACCTGGCTGGGCCCGGCGGACGTCGACTGGGGCTACAATCCCGACTACGCCCACTTCAACTGGCGCGGCTGGGTCCCGTTCGGAACCGGCGCCCTGGGCGACATGGGCGCCCACCTGATCGACTTCCCGGTCTGGGCGCTGGAACCCGGGCTGCCCACCAGGGTCGAGACGCGGCACACGCGCTGGCCCGGCGGCGCCAGCCTGTGGGACTCCAAGCGCCCGGCCGAGCTGACCGGCTATCCGCTGGCCAGCGTCACCCGCTACGAGTTCGGCAAGGCGAAGGGCGGGTCCCTCCGCATGACCTGGTACGACGGCGGTATCCTGCCACCCACCCCGCCCGGTTTCCCGCCCGGCCTGCAGATGAGCCCCGACGGCGGCGTCCTCTTCGTGGGGACGAAGGGTATGCTGATGCACGAGACCTACGGCGAGAAGCCCACCCTGATCGGCGAGGGCCTGGACGAGAAGGCCAAGCGTATCCCGCAGACCCTGCCGCGCATCGCCGGCGGCCTGGGCGGCCACGAGATGAACTGGATCCGCGCCATCCGTGGCGAGGAGAAGGCCTCGTCGCCCTTCGAGTACGCGGTCCCGCTCAACGAGACCATGATCCTGGGCGTCGTCGCCCTGCGCGCCGACCAGCCGATCGAGTACGACGGCGCCGCCGGCCGGGTCATCAACGCCCCGGACGCCAACCAGTACCTCAGCCGCACCTATCGCAAGGGCTGGGAGCTCTGATCGCCGTGAGGGATCGCGGGCCAGCCACGCGTAGAGTCACCAGAAGCCCAGCCGCCAAGGACATGCCCATGAACACCTTCGCCAAGTCCGCCGCCTTCGCCCTTGCCCTGACCTTCGTCGGCGGCGCCGCCCTCGCCGCCGAGGCCTGCGCCTGCTGCAAGGAGGGGGAGAAGATGGCCTGCTGCGATAAGATGAAGGACAAGGCCGCCGCCCCGGCGAAGCCCGGCGAGGCGAAGCCGGACGCGACCAAGCCCGCCCAGCCGGAACACCAGCACTAGCCATGCTGCGGCGGCGCGCCCTCGCGCTCCTCGGCGCCAGCGCCTTCGCGCTGCGCGCCGAAGCCGCGCCCGGTCCGTCGCTCACGGTCTACAAGGCCTGGGGCTGCACCTGTTGCGAGGGTTGGATCGCCCACATGGCGCGCGCCGGATTCCAGCCGCGCGTCGTCGTGGTCGAGGACCTGAGCCGCGAGTGGCGCCGGCGCGGCGTGCCCGACATGCTGTCCTCGTGCCACATGGGCCTGGTCGGCGGCTATGTGATCGTGGGCCACGTCCCGGCGACGGACGTCACCCGCCTGCTGCGACAGCGGCCCAAGGCCATCGGCCTGTCGGTCCCCGGCATGCCCGACGGCTCGCCCGGCATGGAGCGGCCCGACGGCAAGCGCGACGCCTACGAGACGCTGTTGCTGCTGCCGGGCGGCAAGTCCCGCGTCTTCGCACGGCACGCCTAGAAGACAGCGCCTGCGCCGCGCCTCAGTTGTTGGCGGGGATGCGCGAGCGGACGGTCTCGAGGAGCTGGTCGGCCGTAAACGGCTTGGCGACGAAGCCGCTGTCCGCCACGCCGAAGGCCTTGAACGAGTCCGTCGAGGCCTGGCCGGTGACGTAGATCACGGCCACGTCCGGGATCAGCTGTCGCGCGAACCGGGCCACGTCGAAGCCCGTGGTGCCGGCGCCCAGGTTCACGTCCACCAAAAGGGCCGAGAAGGTCGGCAGGGTCGGGAGCAGCTCGTAGGCGGCCCGGTCCGACGAGGCGCACACCGTCTCCAGCCCCAGGGGCTCCAGCATGTCGGCGATGAGTTCGCAGATCGCGTGGTCGTCCTCGACCAGCAGCACCCGCTGGGAGGTTTCCGCTTTGACGGAGGTGGCAGCCATGGATCCCCGACCTGTTGCGGCGCCTGGAGCTATGTCGGGCGCCCGCCAGTTCCGACCCGGGGGGTTCTATTAACCCTGTGCGCCGGGTGCAACGGCTCAGACCATGGCCGAACCATTTTCAACGCAGGGATGAATCTGCCGACACAACCCTGAAGGGAAGAATGTTTTACCTCTCCAGCTTCGCGGCGGCGGGGCGGCCTATCGGCGTAGGCGCCTAGTCGTCCGCCACATGCAACCCTCGTGCTGGACGCACGGGGCCGATGACTCCGTGCTGTGACCGCGGCGCCGCCGGCCGGGCCTACTCCCCCGCCGCCTTCCGGGGCGCATCGGGGAACAAGCCCAGACGATGGGCATTGGTAGGGCGGCGCTTGCTTTGGACCGAGGCCAGAGCGCCAGGAGGCGAGCCGAAGTCGAGGTGACTGTCAGTCATGCGTCATGCATCGGCGGGCCGTACACTTGCGAAATCACGCGCTTCTTTCGGACGGAAGATCGGCCTCTGAGGAAACATTCATGAAACTGCGCGTCTTGATTTCCTGCCTTGGTGCGAGCGCTCTCGCCTTGGGCGTCTCGGCCTGTCAACAGAAGCAGACCGAACCCGCGGCCGCCGAACCGGCGCCCGCGGCGGCCCCCGCGAACGTCACCGTCACGCCACCCGACGTGAACGTGACGGTCCCGCCCGGCCAGCCCGCGCCGCCTTCGTCCACGACCACCGAATCCACGACGGTGAAGACGCCGGACCCCGCGACCGGCGAGCCGGGCTCCGTCACCTCGACCACCACCACCGAAAAGAAGTAGGCGGCGGGGGTCCCCTGCCGGGCCGGCCGCTGCTTGTCGGTGGCCGGCTCTCCCCTGCGCTTTTGGAGCACAAGGCGGGGCCAAGCGTTGATCATGCGCTGCGTCGTTCGTGTGATGCAGGCTTAGACCGGCGACGCAGATCGGAGGCGAAGATGGCGCCCGATATCACTGCGATCGCTGTGGTCTATTTCACGGATGGCTGGCGCATCGTCGCCGGCCGCCACCGCTGGGGCCGCTATGCGTACCGCGTCGACGCCGAGGAGGCGGCCCTGCGGTTGGCGGGGCGCGCGCAGCGCCATGGGCGGGAGCTCCAGGTCTTTGTCCAAGGCCGGCATGGCCGTCTGAGGCGACTGATCGCCGCCTACGAACCGCGGGGCTCCGCCCGCGACGACGGCGTGGCCGGCGCCGCGTAGCAGGGCCTCCCGTCGCCTTCAGGCTCGGCGCGCATCCGGCGTCGTTCGTTCCAGCACGGCCTGCTTGAGCACGATCCACGCCCGGCGGAACAGGATGCCGATGTCCGTCAAGGTGGCGCTCCAGGCCTCCCGCAGCCGATCCGTCGCACTGGGCTGCGGGCCGCCGGCGGCGGGGATCGGATCGCTGGTCGGCAGGCGGCCCTTCGTGGGGGCTACCTCGGCGGGTTCGACGCCGGCCATCAGGGAGATGGTTTCCACGATGTAGTCCGCCTGGGTGACATTGCCGATCGCCAGGCGGTCGTCGTTGAGCTTCATCTGTTGCGTCAACAGGCCGGTGATCAGCACCGAAGACGCAGGATTGCCGCCGCCGGCGGCGGGTCTCCCGGACCTGACGACATAGACCGGTCCGCCCGAGTTGCCGGCAAAGACGGAGAAGTCGAGCAGGTAGGTCGGGTAGCGGCTGGCGGGCGACAGCGGATAGGACGCCACGCGGCCCGACCTCAGGATCGGAAACCCCGCCGAATTGGCCGAGAACCCATGCGGGTAGCCCAGCACCATCATCTCGTCGCCCGGTTCGATCTGCAGCTTCTCCAGCCCCCGGTTTCCGGTCAGGTCGCTGGCGGGCAGGCCGGCGCCGGTGACGCCGGCCGGCAGCTCGATGGCCGCCACATCATGCACGGGGTGTTTGGTCCAGAGCGGGTCGCCCGCGGCGTCGCGGATGCGGACGGCGACCGGCGCATAGCGCCACTCGCCCGTGGAGTCGACGACCCGGAAACCGACCTTCGCCTTGTCGCCGCGCATCTGGGAAAAGACGTGGTTGGCGGTGATCAGGACGACGCGCGGGCTGCCGTCGGGCGCACTGGCCGTGACCACGAAGCCGGTGCCCACCGTGCCGGCGCCGCCGACGGCGGGCTGCTCGAGCCTGACGGTGGCCTGGATGAGATCAACGACGTCGCTCATTCAACACTCGCATGGAGCGCCGCGCCGGAGACGTCCGGCTCAGCTTCCGTCCCGCCCGTTTATCTAGCGTGGGGGAGGCCGCGGAGTTCCCCAGTCTCCCGCCGCGCCGCGGGCCGGCGCGCCGTCTTCACGAGGATTCGCGTCGCAGGCGGCGTCTGAGGCATGTACCGCTGTCGCCGCATGGACCTTCAGCGCTTCCTCGACGCCCAGGACGCCCCGGCGGGGGACGCGACCGTCTTTACGCGCGCCCTGGCCGAGCTGCGCGCCGGGGCCAAGCGGTCGCACTGGATGTGGTTCGTCTTCCCGCAGCTCGCGGGCCTGGGGTCCAGCGCCATGGCCCGGCGCTACGCCATCGCCGACCTGGCCGAGGCCCGCGCCTATGTGGCCGATCCGGTGCTGGGGCCGCGGCTGCGCGCCTGCGTCGCGGCGGTGAACGCGGTCGAGGGCCGGACCGCGCTCCAGATCATGGGCAGTCCGGACGACCTGAAACTGCGCTCCAGCCTGACGCTGTTCGCGCAGGCGACGGCTGACAACGCCGAGTTCCTGGCCGCGCTGGCGCGGTACTACGGCAGCGAGCCAGACCCGCGGACGATGCGGATGCTCGGGCGCTAGGCGGCCGCCTCGACCGCGCCGCCGACCGGCCCGAACGTCTGCTCGAAGCTGCGCAGGCCCGGTGCGCTGAAGGCGACCACCCGCGTGCCCTCCAGGCGCCGCGCCCACCCCAGGGCGTAGATGCGGTCCAGCAGGCCGGCGCCCATGATCCCCGCCAGGTGGCTGCGGCGCACGCTCCAGTCCAGGCAGGCCTTGCACAGCGGGCGGCGGCTGGTCTCGTCCAGGCAGACGCCGAACTCGCGGGCGAAGGCGCGGCCGGCCGGCGTCAGCACCAGCGAGCCGTCCGTGTCGACGATCCGGCCCTGGGCCACGAGGGCGTCCAGCATGGCCACGCCGGCGTCGCCCGCCAGGTGGTCATAGCAGACCCGCGCCCGGCGCAGCGCGGGGTCCTTCGGCCCGGGCCGCGTGCGCATGTGCCCGGCGCGGCCCGCCAGCAACGCCAGTTGCTCCATCACCGTGGCGACCTCGTGCCCGGCCAGTGCGAAATAGTTGTGGCGGCCCTGGCGGCGGCGGGTCAGCAGGCCGCCTGCCTCCAGCTTGGCCAGGTGGGCGCTGGCGGTCTGCGGGGTCACACCGGCCTCACGGGCCAGCTCGCCGGCGGTCAGCGCCTGGCCGCCCATCAGGGCCGACAGCATGTTGGCGCGCGCAGGGTCGCCGAGGAGGGCCGCAATGCGGGTGATGTCCGGGCCGAGCTTCATGGCCGCAACCATAGCGGCTCGTCCGCAAGGATGCTTCGGCCTGCATCGAAGCATGGGCGGCGCGCGGGCGGCTAGGCAGGGACCCTCGAACCGGAGCCTTCCATGACCGTCACCTGCTGCATCCGCTACGTCATCGACCCGTTCCAGCGCGACGCCTTCGAGGCCTATGCGCGCAACTGGCTGGCCATCATCCCGGCCTGCGGCGGCGACCTCATCGGCTAATTCCTGCCGCACGAGGGGACCAACAACGTGGCGATGGCGATGATCTCCTTCGACAGCCTGGCCGCCTACGAGGCCTACCGCACGCGGCTCAAGACGGATGCGGCGGGATCGGCCAACTTCGCCATGGCGCAGCAGAAGCGGTTCATCCTGTCGGAGGAGCGGACGTTCCTGACGCCGGTCGCCGCGTGAACCGGCGCACGCTCATCGCCGCCCTCGCCCTCAGCCCCGTCGGAGCCGCCGCCATGACCCAGCAGACCGAGATCCGAGACGCCGTCGAGCGCTACGCCAAGGCCTGGGCCGCCGGCGACATGGCCGGGATCGTCGCCTGCTACGGCGAGGGCTTCACCCTGCACTACGGCGGGTCGAACGCGCTGTCGGGCGACCACGTGGGCAAGGCCGCGGCGCTGGCCACCCTGGCCGACTTCTCGCGGCGGACGGGCAGGCGGCTGGTGCGCATCGTCGATGTGATGGCGGGGGCCGAACGCGGCGTCGTCATCGCCCGCGAGGCGCTGGGGCCGGAAGCCGCCCGCGTCGAGGTCGAGCGCACCCTGGTCTACCGGGTCGAGGCCGGCCTGTTCGCGGAGTGCTGGGTCTACGACCAGGACCAGGCGCTGATCGACCGGCTGGTGGGCAGCGCCTAGGACCGCAGGGTGTTCTCGGCCTTCATGGCGGCGTAGGCGCGGCGCAGCACGGCGGCGGCTTCGTCGATCTGGGCCTGGAACAGGTCGAGCTGGCGCTCGTAGGTCCCGTCTTCCAGCTTCTCGATCACCGGGTCCTGCTGGACCGGCTTGAGCTTCGCATTGGCCGCCATCACCCACCTCTTTTCTTGAGGGTGAGTTTGCGCACGGCAGGGCTTCCCGCCGATTAACGCGCCTAGACCGGAGCTGTGGATAATTTGCGGCGCTCTGTCGCAGCGATCAGCTCCGCCCAGATGGCGTCCTGGCGGGCCTGGTCGCCGGCGGCCTCGGCGGCGGCATGGGCTTCGATGAGCGCGGCGCGCAGGCGGTCGTTCTCGGCCTGCAGGACCGAGAGGCGCAGGTCGGCGTCCTCGCCCGCCTCGCCCAGCAGGGCGCGGACCGCGCGGTTCTCTTCCACCAGGATGTGGGCCTGCCGGTCCCAGATCTCGCCGACGACCATCAGCAGCATGGCCGAGAGCGACAGGTCCGACGCGCGCTCGGGCTCGGGGACGCCCGGCATGGCGTTCTTCATCAGGAGGCCGGCCAGCTCGGCCAGCACGGGAGGCACGGGCGGGTTCATAGGCGTCCCATCACCTGCAGCATGGCCCGGTCCTGGGCGTTGATCAGCCACCAGGCGGGATAGATCATGATCGGCGCCCGGTTGCCGCCGCGGTTGAAGGCGGCCGCCGAGCCCACCCAGATGCCCTGGCCCTTCACGCAGTTGAACAGGATCCACCAGTGCAGGGCGGCGGGGTCGGCCTTCAGGCCCGAGGCGCGTTCCCAGATGGCGACGGCTTCGTCCTGGCTGGCGAGGCCGCCGGCCCGGCCCGCGCGGCCGAACGACCACACCGGCTGCAGGCTCCAGCCCAGGTCCTCCAGCGGATCGCCCAGGTGGCTCATCTCCCAGTCCAGCACGCCGTGGATCTCGCCCCCAGCGTCGAACAGGAAGTTGCCGGTGCGATAGTCGCCGTGGACGACGCTGAGCTTCTGGGCCGGCGGCGGCGGGTTGGCTCGCAGCCAGCGGATGGCGGCGCGGGTGACGGGCAGCGGCTCGGCGGCGTCCTTGTCGATCAGGGCTTCCCAGTGGTCGAGCTCGCGCTTCCAGCAGGCGTCCAGGGGCGGCGGGTGCATCCATCGCGTCAGGCCGACGGTGGCCGGATCGGTCCTGGCGATCTCGCCCAGGATCGTCCACTTGCGCTCGGCGACCCTGGGCAGGACCGCGTCGAAGGCGCCCGACAGCAGCATCTGCGGCGACGCCTGGAAGCCACAGATCTCCTCGGCGACGAAGAACGGGTGGTCTAGGGCGTCGTCCGCCTCCTCCAGCCACAGCATCTCGGGCACCGGGACGGCGGAGCCCGCGAAGGCGCGGTAGGCCTCGAACTCCACCCGCCGCTCGGTGTCGATCAGGCTGGCCGGCGGGTCGCGGCGCAGGATCAGCTTGCGGGTGCGCGTCTGGCCGCCCTCGGTCCAGGTCAGGACGAAGCGGTAGGTCTCGCGGCTGGCGCCGCCCGAGATGCGCTCCAGCGCCGAGACGGCGACGCCGCTCGCCTCGGGCATCTTCCCGGCGATGTAAGCCGCGAGCCGCGGCTCCAGCGGATGGGCCACGTCAGGCCATCTTGAAGCGGATGGGCAGGCGCTTCGGGCCGTTGACGAAGACCGCCTGGCTGTTGGCCGGCTCGCCCGCCAGCTCGACGGACTGCAGGCGCGGGATCAGCTCTTCCCAGAGGATCCGCATCTCCATCTTGGCCAGGTGCTGGCCCAGGCACAGGTGGGCGCCGTAGCCGAACGCCAGGTGCCGGTTGGGCTTGCGGTCTACGCGGAACTCGTCCGGCGCCTCGAACACCTCTTCGTCGCGGTTGCCCGAGGCGTAGCAGAGCATCAGCCAGTCGTTCTGCTTCATCTGGCGGCCGGCGAATTCGGTGTCGGCGGCGACGGTGCGCATGAAGGTCTTCACCGGCGTGGTCCAGCGGATGCTCTCGTCCACCAGGCCGGGGATCAGCGACGGGTCGGCCTTCAGCTTGCGGAACTGGTCCGGATTCTCGGCCAGGGCCCACATGGCCCCGCCCGTGGACGACGAGGTGGTGTCGTGGCCGGCCGTGGCGACGATGATGTAGTAGCTCATCGCCTCCAGGTCCGAGATCGGCTGGCCGTTGATCTGGCTGTTGGCGATGACGCTGGCCAGGTCGTCGGTGGGCGCCTTGCGGCGCGCCTCGGACAGCTCGCGGAAATAGTTCGAGAAGTCGACGATCACCTGGAAGTCGAAGTCGCGGTCGGGCGCATCGACGAAGGTCGCCGCCTGGCCGCCCCGCCCGAGCTCCGGATCCGCCGCCCCGAACAGCTCCTGCGTCAGCTTCAGCATCCGGGGCTCGTCGCTCTCGGGCACGCCCAGGATGGTCATGATCACGTGCAGCGGGAAATGCAGGGCTACTTCGTTGACGAAGTCGCACTCGCTGCCCCTGGCCGCCATCTTGTCCACCGCCGCCCGGGCGATCTCGCGGATCGGGTCCTCCAGCTTCTTCAGGTTCTGCGGCATGAACCACGCCTGGGTCAGCGCCCGGTACTGGTGATGGTCGGGCGCGTCCATGTGGATCAGGGTTCGCAGCAGATGCGGGCTGCCGCCCATCATCTCGCGCACCTTCCGGTCCACGGCCTGGCTGGTGATCGTCGGCGAGCGGTCGCCGTTGTGGAACAGGTCGTTCTGCCGGCTGATCTCCAGGATGTCGGCGTGCTTCGTCGCCACCCAGAAGGGATCGACGCCCTCGATCTTGGCCACGCCCATCGGCTCGTTCTCACGCAGCCAGCGATAGGTCTCGTGGATCGTGCCGTCGGCATAGGCCGCCGGGGTTCCCAGGCTGTCGGCCAGGGGCTGCGGTATGCGGTGATCGTTGGCGGTCATGACGCCCATTCGCAAATTCGCCGCCGCAGTGACGCGAGGTCACGCAGGACGGCGCCTCCCGATTGTTCTTATCGTGGCGCCGACAGTACGCCCCGCGAGGCGGGCGACAAGTGTGACCAAGGGTAAACCGGAGGCGCCAAGCGATGCTCACCAAGGGCGACGACTTCCCGATCCACCAGACGCCTGAGCCGATCGCCTATGCGGGGTCGGACCGCAATTTCTACGACCGCTACTTCTTCAACGCCTACGCCCAGGACGGCTCGGCGTTCGTGGCGATCGCCTACGGGGTCTACCCGGCGCTGAACGTGGCCGACGCCCACATCGCCATCGTCAAGGACGGCAAGGAGCGCTGCCTGCACGCCTCGCGCGTGCTTGGGCTGGAGCGCATGGACCTGAGCGTCGGGCCGATCAGCATCGACGTGCTGGAGCCGCTGCAGAAGCTGAAGGTGACGGTGGCCAAGGCCGAGGGCATCGCCGGCGAGATCGTGTTCGAGGGCCGGGCCTTCCCGATCGAGGAGCCGCGGTTCGTGAAGCGCAACGGGCCGCGCCTGTTCATGGACTACACGCGGCTGACCCAGAACGTCCGGGCCTCGGGCTGGCTGGACGTGGATGGCGAGCGCATCGAGGTCTCGGGCTGGGTGGGCACGCGCGACCGGTCCTGGGGCATCCGGCCGGTGGGCGCGCCGGATCCGCAGCCGACCCCGGGCGCGGGCGTCACCGGCTTCTTCTGGCAGTGGTCGCCGCTGAACTTCGCCGACCGGTCCGTCTATTTCCACATCAACGCCGATCCGGACGGCAAGCCCTGGAACACCCGGGCGGTGATCTTGCCGGACGGCGCGGGGCCCGACGGCGGCTACCACACCGACGCCGCGACCATGGCGACCGAGCTGATCCCGGGCACGCGGCACGCCAGGGGCGGGGTCCTGACCATCCCGATGGAGCAGGGCGCGGCGACGGTGGAGATCGAGCCGGTGGCCACGTTCCTGATGCGCGGGATCGGCTATGGCGGCGAGTGGCGGCACGGGGCGCTGAAGGGCGAGCTGGCGGTGGCGCGCGAGGACCTCGACACCGAGGGCTTCGACCCCAACGATCCCGGCAACCTGCACATCCAGGCGATCAGCAGGGCCACGCTGTCGGTTCCCGGCCAGGACGACCAGCAGGGCGTCGGCGTGTTCGAACAGCTGATCCTGGGCCCATACCGGCCGCTGGGGTTCTAGCCCCGCCTACTTGTCGCCGAAGACGTGCATCAGGCGCACGGCGGCCGGAAGCATCAGGGCGCCCAGCAGCGACGGGAAGATGAAGAGGATCAGCGGCACGGTCAGCTTGGCCGTCAGGCCCAGCGCCTTCTCCTCGGCGCGCAGCATCCGCTTCATGCGCATGTCGGTCGAGAAGACCGAGAGCGTGTCGCCCAGGCTGGTGCCCATGTCCTCGGCCTGGCGCAGCATGGTGGCCAGCGCGCGGGCGTCCTCGATGCCCAGCCGGTCGGCGAAGGCCGACCAGGCGTCCTTGCGCGCGCGGCCGGCGCGCAGCTCCAGCACCAGGAAGCGCAGGTGGATGGTCAGGGTCGGGTAGCGCCGCTGCAGCTCCTCGGTCACCCGGGTGACGGCGGCGTCGAGCGACAGGCCCGCCTCGACCGAGGCGACCAGCAGGTCGAGCAGGTCGGGGAAGCCGTCGGAATACTCCCGCTCGTGCTTCGTCTTGCGTTGCTTCAGGACCCAATCGGGCCCGTAGAGGGCCAGGACCGAAACGCCGACGGCGACCCCCAGGGCGATCATGTTGCCCCCCTTGTGGCCGATCATCATCGGCAGGGTCAGGATCACCGCCAGGGTGGCCAGGGCCAGGGCCGCGGCCTTGACGCCGAGGAAGATCACCGGCGCTTCGCGGCTGTGGAAACCGGCCTGCATCAGGCGCGAGCGGAGCAGCGAGACCTTGGCCGGGTCGCGCACGGCGCTCTGCTGGCCCAGCCGCCGGACCGTCGACATCAACTGGTCGCCGAGGCCGCCGCCCGATTTGTCGACGAGCGGCTGGGCGGAGCGGCCCGCGCCGTTGGCGGCCGCGCCTGCGCCGGCCAGGCGGTTGCGGCGCAGCGACCGCACGCGCAGCTCGCCAAGGCCCAGCACGGCCAGGCCGCCGAGGGCGCCGATGGTGAGCACGAGGCCCGCCAGGTAGATGATCGTCTGGAGACCCATGGCGTCAGAGCCGCATGTCGATCATGCGGCGCATGATCAGGTTGCCGAGGAAGATCCAGAAGCCGATGGCGACCAGGCCGTAGCGGACCATGGGTTCGTGCCACACGTCGCCGTAGAACTTCGGGGACATCACCATGATCGCGCCCAGCGCCACGAACGGCGCGGCGGTGAGGATCATGGCCGACGCGCGGCCTTCCGAGGACGCCGCCTTGATCTTCAGCCGCATCTTGTGGCGGTCGCGGATGGTGGCGGCGTTGAGCTTGAGCAGGCCGGTCAGGTTCCCGCCGGTGCGCTCCTGCAACCGCACGGTGGCGGCGAAGAGGTCGATGTCGGGGTGCTGGCAGCGCTCGGACATCCGCTCGACCGCCTGCTCGAGCGTCGCGCCATACGCGATCTCGTCGGCGGCCATGCCGAACTCGGTGCCGACGGGGTCCGACATCTCGCGGCCCACCAGGGCGACGGCGGCGGGGACCGGGTGCCCGGCCTCCAGTGAACGGACGATGATCTCCAGCGCCTGGGGCAGCTGGAAGCCGAGGGCGCTGCTGCGGGCGTTGGCCTTGAACTTCAGGAAGCCGAGGGGGATCAGCACGCCGCCCAGCACAGCGCCGCCGACGAAGCCGAACGGCGACTTGCTGGCGAAGCCTGCGCCGAGGGAGGCGACGATCGCCGCCGCCCCGACATACAGGAGCCACTTCCTCTGGTCGTAGGGCAGGCCGGAGGCGACGATCAGGTTCGAGAGCCACTTCAGGCTTTCGGATCGCGAGCCGCTGGCGTTCAGGCCGCGCCGCTTGCGCAGCTCGACCACCATGTCCGAGACACTGGCGATCTTCTCGCCGACCTTGAGGCGCTGGTTCAGCTTGCGCTTCTGGGTGGCGACGGACAGCAGGCCGGTGAAGCCTTGCACGGCGGCGAAGACCGCGGCCCCGATCAGCACCATCACAATGGTCTTGGCGTCGATCGCCATCGATCAGAGCACCTTGTTGGGGTCGAAGTTGGAGGTGTCGTACGGGATGCCGCGGCGCAGCATCTCGTCCAGGCAGCGGGGGCGCAGGCCCGTGGCGCGGTGTTCGCCGTGCACGGTCCCATCGGCGTCGGTGTGGGTGCGGTTGAAGGTGAAGATGTCCTGCATCTGCACCACGCTGCCTTCCATGCCGACGATCTCGGTGACGTGGGTCACCTTGCGCTTGCCGTCCGACAGGCGGTTGACCTGCACGACCAGGCCCACGGCCGCGGCGATCTGGTAGCGCACGGCCTCGGGCCCGATGTTGAGGCCGCCCATGGCGACCATCTGCTCCAGGCGGCTGACGGCCTCGCGCGGGTTGTTGGAGTGGATCGTGGCCATCGAACCTTCGTGGCCGGTGTTCATGGCCTGCAGCATGTCGAAGGCTTCTTCCGAACGCACCTCGCCCAGGATCACCCGGTCCGGACGCATCCGCAGGGCGTTCTTGACCAGCTCGCGCTGGCGGATCTCGCCCTTGCCCTCGATGTTCGGCGGCCGGGTCTCCATCCGCACCACGTGCGGCTGCTGCAGCTGCAGCTCGGCGGCGTCCTCGATGGTGATCAGGCGTTCGCCCTCGCTGATCGCGGCCGAGAGCGCGTTGAGCAGCGTCGTCTTGCCCGAACCGGTGCCGCCCGAGATCACGGTCGAGACCCGGCTGCGCACGGCGCCGTAGAGGAACTCGGCCATCGCGGGCGTCATGGCCTTGAAGTCGACCAGCTTCTCCAGCGTCAGCGGCTTCTTGGAGAACTTCCGGATCGAGACCGAACAGCCGTCGATGGCGATCGGCGGAATGGCGGCGTTCACCCGGCTGCCGTCGGCCAGGCGGGCGTCGACCATGGGCTGGCTCTCGTCGATCCGGCGGCCCACGCCGGCCACGATCCGCTGCACGATGCGCAGCAGGTGGTCGTTGTCGCGGAAGCGGATCGGGGTCAGCTCGAGTTCGCCCTGGCGCTCCACATAGACCTGGAACGGGCCGTTGATCAGGATGTCGTTGATCGCCTCGTCCTTGAGCAACGGCTCGATGGGGCCCAGGCCGACCATCTCGTCGTAGATCGAGGCGCCCAGCTCGGCGAGCTCCTTGGCGTTCAGCGCCATCCGCTCGGCCTGGGCGAACAGGGTCACCTGGCCCAGGACCTGGCGGCGCAGCTCGCTTTCTTCCAGCTTGTCCAGCTTGGACAGGTCCAGTTCGTCGATCAGGCGCGCGTGCAGGCGCAGCCGCAGGTCGAGGCTGGCGTCGCGCGCCGGCGCCTTGGCCTTGGGCTCGGGCTTGGGCGCAGCCGCGGGCTGCACCGCCTGCGGTTGGGCGGGGGCAGGGGCCGGCGCGGCCGGCGTGCGCGCGAGGCTGAAGCGGCCCATCCTACTTCGCTCCCTTCGTGAGCTTCGAAGGATTGGGGACGCGACCTGCGAAGCCTTGGCGGAGCAGGTCCATCAGGCAGCCTTCGCCGCGTTGTCGCGCCGCGGCGGCTGGGCGGCCAGGCGCTCGACCAGGCTCTGGACGTCCTTGACGATCTTCGACTTCGGCCGGTGCTGGGCGATGGGTCCGCCCAGGTTGGCGGAGGCGGCGGCGGCTTCCCAGTCCGAGCTGACGCCGGCCTCGGCCTTGCGCTGCAGGGCCTTCTCGGCCTCGGTCATGGACGGCGCGGGGCCGAACATGCGGCTGGCCAGGCGGTTCAGCACGATGCGGGGACGCAGGCCGGCGGACAGGCCGTCCTCGATCTCGTCCGAGTAGGCGCGGGCGGCCAGCAGGGCCGGCACCGTCAGCTCGGAGATGACCAGCACCTCGTCGCAGCCGGCCAGGGCGTCCAGGGTCCAGGGCCGGCGATGCCGCGGCAGGTCTAGGATCACCCACTCGTAGACCTCGCACGCCACTTCCAGCATGCGCAGGATGGCGTCGCGGCCGACGGCGTCGAAGGCATTCGGGTCGCGGACGCCGGCCATCAGGTCGAGGCCCTTCGAGACCGGGGTGACAAAGGCCTGCAGCATGGCCGCGTCGATGCGGTCGGCGGCATGGCCGAAGTCGGCCAGGCGGGTGGTCGGCTGGCAGCCCAGGTAGGCGGCCGCCGCGCCGTCGGCGAGGTTCAGGTCCACGAGGCAGACCGAGCGGTCCTTGCCCGACTGGACGGCCAGGGCGTGGGCGATCTCGATGGCGATGGTCGTGGCGCCCGAGCCGCCAACCGCGCCGCTGACGCCCCAGCAGCGCGACGTCGCGCCGGACGCCGTCGCCGGCGCCGGCTGGGCCTCGGCCAGCAGGGCCTGAACGGCGGCCGTCAGGTCCTCGGGCGAATAGGGCGCCTCCAGGATGTCGGAAGCTTCCAGGCGCAGCACGTTGCGGACAAGGCCGGCGGGAAGGTTCGCGCCCAGCATCAGCACCGGCGGGCAGGCGCGCAGCGCCGACAACGCCTTGACGCAGGCGGCCAGTGCCGGCGCTTCCCAGGCGTCGGCGTCGATCAGCACCAGGTCGGCGGCTCCGGGCGAAAGGGCGTCGAGGCCGGAGGCCGAACCCATCTCGATGGCCGCCCCGGCGAGCGGACCGTCGCCGAGGGCGCGCAGGCTGGCGCCCAGGGCCAGGATGCGGCGGCCCGGGATCAGGTTGACGGACGTAGAGGACTTCGAACGCAACATCTGGGTTTTCATTTCACCGCGGCAGGCTTGCCGTCGTCGCGTGGCAGGGGTTTGTCGTGGGACTGGCCCCTCAGGTAGAGGTCCTTGGTGCTGGGTTCCTTGCCGGGCAGGGAGTCGATGGGCTCGACCCTGCGGTCGGCGGGCGTGGCCAGCCGCGGCGTGACGAGGATCAGCAGCTCGCTCTCCGAGCGTTTCCAGCGGGCCGAGCGGAACAGGGCGCCCAGGACCGGCAGGTTGCCGAGGCCCGGGAACTGCTGGATGCCGTTCTCGTAGTTGTGCTGGAAGAGGCCGGCCATGGCGAAGGTGTCGCCGGGCTTCAGCTCCAGGGTGGTCGCCGCGCGGCGCACCGTCAGCGCCGGCACCACGAAGTCGTTCACCGTCAGGGCGTTGTTGTAGTCGAGCTGGCTGACCTCGGGCTCGACGTTGAGCCGGATCCAGCCGTTGTCCTGCACATTCGGGGTGAAGTTCAGCTTCACGCCGTAGGGGCGGAACTCGATGGTGATCTTGTTCAGGTCGGCGGGGACCGGGAACGGGAACTCGCCGCCGGCCAGGAAGCTGGCCTTCTGGCCGGAGATGGCCACGAGGTTCGGCCGGGCCAGCGTGCGCAGCGCGCCCTTCTCCTCCAGCGCCTGCAGCTGGCTGTCGATCGTCGTGTCGCCGGAGCCGCCGTGCAGGGTGACGGCGCCGTGCGGCGGGTTCAGGCCGATCAGGCCCTGGCCGGTGAGCACGGAGAACGAGCTGTTGAAGACGCTCAGATTGACGCCCATGTCCTGCAGCGCCGAACGGCTGGCCTCCAGGATGCGCACCTCCAGGATCACCTGCTGCGAGTTCTGGATGGTCAGGCGGGAAATCACGGAATCCGGCGCGTATTTCTCGGCGATCTTCTCGGCGCTGGCCTGCACCCCCGAGTTGGAGAGTTCGCCCGTCAGCATCAGCACCTCGCCGAGGTTGCGGACGCGGATCGGCTCGCTCGGGAAGGCGGCGGTGAGGTCCTGCTGCAGGCCCTCGGCGTCGTAGCCGACGCGCACGTCGATCACTTCCGCCAGCTGGCCGCCGCGGCCGTAGACGAGCATGTTGGTCGAGCCGAACTCGATGCCCTGCACGTAGAAGCTGGAGTCCGAGGTGGCCGTGACCTTGGCGATCTCGGGCTGGGCGATGACGATGCGCGAGGCCGGGCCGGGCAGGCGGAACGACAGCGATTTGTCGCGCGGCACATGGATCGTGCGGCGCAGCACGGGTTCGCTGGGCAGCGTCTGGGCGGCGGCCGGCGCCGCGGCCAGGCCGGCCGTGGCGAGGAACACGCCCACCAGGGCGCTGAGGACAGTTCGGGACATGCGGGACATCGGGGTCATGACCTCAGCTCGTCGCCGCGGGCGGCGGCGGCAGGGCGGGCGCGGGGGCGGGAGCGCTGCGCGAGGCGCGCGAGCGCTTGTTGGCTTCACCCTCGACGATGAGGATGGCGGAGCTGGCCTGCGAGGCTCGCCGCACGGGTCCGGCGGCGCGCGCGCGGCCGCCGCCCACCAGGAAGTCGGCGGTGCGCAGCGGCGGCGCGTTGGCGATCTCGGCGGCGCCGTTGCGGCGCAGGGCCAGCGACAGCTCGCCCAGGGTGGCGGCGATCGAGAGCTTCTGGGAGTCCTCGACCGTCACCTCGATGGTCGCGGTCGAAGGGGTCGCCGGCTTGTTGGACGTGGGGTCGGCGTTCAGGTCGATGCCGAGCACGCGGACGTTCTGGACCACCACATAGGAGATGTAGTTCCGCTCGTCGCCGCGCGGCGTCAGGTCGCGCATCAGCACCACGTCGACGTGGTCGCCAGGCAGGGCGTGGCCGCCGACGCCGGAGGAGTCGGTGACCTTCAGGGTGTAGGCGCGCATGCCGTCGGCGACCTCGGCCGCGACGGACGATCGCGCCCCGGGGCCGGACAGCTTGGAGGGCAGCAGCGCCTCGCGCGAGGCGATCGGCGTCAGCACGACCGGCGCGCCGCCATGGTCGGCGGCTAGCACCTGGGCCGGGGTGGTGAAGGCGCCTTCGGGGATCGCGTTGGCCGGGACCTTGATCACGGTCAGCATGCCGGGCTCCAGCTTGTCGCCGTATTTCAGCGCCCGCGAGGCGACCACGATCGGCTCGCCCTGCGCCTCGACGCGCAAGGGTCCCTTCGCGGATGCCGCGCTGGGGAGGGCGATCTTGGCGACGAAGAGAGCACCAAGCCCCAGGACCGCCGAGGCGGCGAGGCTGACAATGGTTACGACGCGCATCCGCTGAACCTGACCGACATTTGTCTTGTTATCTCGGCACGTTAACGACGACCGCCTTGCGATATCCTCAACGTGGAAGGTGAACGGCGCGGTAGGGATTGTGACCAAGCGGCGCTATCCGCTGGCCTGCCGCCACTCCCCGAGGCTAGGTTCCGCCGCCAGTGAGCGGACGGAGATGACCGGATGAAGGTGCGCAGGCTCGGGAATTCGGGGCTGAAGGTCAGCGTGGTGGGCCTCGGCTGCAACAACTTCGGCATGCGCATCGACGCGGCTCAGACCCAGACGGTGGTGGACGCCGCCATCGATGCGGGGATCACGCTCTTCGACACCGCCGACGTCTATGGCGCGACCAAGTCCGAGGAATTCCTCGGCAAGGCCCTGGGCAAGCGGCGCCACGAGATCGTGCTGGCCACCAAGTTCGGCATGCCGATCGGCCAGGACCCGAAGAAGCGCGGCGGGTCGCGCAAGTGGATCATGCGGGCGGTCGAGGACAGCCTGAAGCGGTTGGGGACCGACTACATCGACCTCTACCAGCACCATCAGCCGGACCCCGACACCCCCGTCGACGAGACCCTGCGGGCGCTGGACGACCTCGTGACCCAGGGCAAGGTCCGCTACATCGGCAATTCCAACTACACGGGCTGGCAGATCGCCGACGCGGATTGGACCGCCGCCGGCCAGAGCCGCTTCGTCTCGGCCCAGAACCTCTTCTCGCTGCTGGAGCGCGACGTCGAGCGCGAGGTGCTGCCGGCCTGCGAGCACTTCGGCCTGGGCTTCCTGCCGTTCTTCCCGCTGGCTTCGGGCCTGCTGTCGGGCAAGTACAAGCGCGGCGCCCCGCCGGCCAAGGGCACGCGGCTGCAGGCCTGGGGCGCGCGCGGGGAGGCGGCCCTGACCGACGCCAACTTCGACAAGGTCGAGGCGCTGGAGGCATGGGCCAAGGCGCGCGGTCACACCATCCTGGAGCTCGCCTTCGCGTGGCTGCTGGGCCACGAGGCAGTGAGCTCGGTGATCGCCGGGGCGACGACGCCCGCGCAGGTGAAGACCAACGCCGCGACCGCCGAGTGGCGCCTGACGCCGGACGAGGTGGAGGAGGTGGGGAAGCTGGTGGGGTAGTTCTCACCCGCTCATCCCCGCGTATGCGGGGACCCAGGCTTGCCTTCCGCTGGGCGATGGGCGGCTAGAGACGCTGACAAGAACAGCCTGGGTCCCCGCATACGCGGGGATGAGCGGAGTTTTAGATGTACGACCTGCTGAAGGGCCTCCGCGTCGTCGAGGGGTCGGCCTTCGTGGCGGCGCCGACCTGCGGCCTTTACCTGGCCCAGATGGGCGCCGAGGTGATCCGGTTCGACAACATCGGCGGTGGGCCGGACTTCCGCCGCTGGCCGCTCGCGGACAACGGGTCGAGCCTCTACTGGGAAGGGCTGAACAAGGGCAAGAAGTCGGTGGCCATCGACCTCGCGGGCCCGGAAGGCCGCGAGATCGCCCAGCGGCTGGCCGCCGCGCCCGGCGAGGACGGCGGCCTGTTCGTGACCAACTTCCCGGCCGACGGCTTCCTCTCGTACGAGAAGCTCAAGGCGCTGCGGGACGACCTGATCTGCGTGCGCGTCATGGGCTGGGCCGACGGGTCGCAGGGCATGGACTACACGATCAACTCGGCGCTGGGCCTGCCGCTGATGACCGGCCCGGTCGGGGACGAGCGGCCGGTGAACCACGTCCTGGCGGCGTGGGACCTGCTGACGGGCGCCTACTGCGCCTTCGCCATGGTCTCGGCCCTGCTGGCGCGCACGCGCGGCCAGGGCGGGCGGGAGATCCGCGCGCCGCTGTCGGACATCGGGGCGGCGACCATGGCCAACCTGGGCTTCACCGCCGAGACCTGGCTCACCGGCCGGCAACGGCCGCGGATGGGCAACGATGTCTTCGGCGCCTTCGGCCGCGATTTCACGACGAGGGACGGCCAGAAGCTGATGCTGCTCGCCATCACGCCCAAGCAATGGAGCAAGGCGCTGGAGGCCCTGGGCATCGGCGCCGAGGCCGCCGCCCTGGAGGCCGAGCTGGGCGTGTCGTTCGCCAGGGACGAGGGCCTGCGCTTCGCCCACCGCGAGCGGCTCTACCCGCTGTTCGAGCGGGCGTTCGCGGCCAGGACCGCGGCCGAGCTGACCCCGGCCTTCGACGCCGGCGGCGTCACCTGGGGCAGTTACCAGACCCTGGAGGCGGCGCTGCAGGACCCGCGCCTCTTCAAGGACAACCCGCTGTTCGAGGCGATCCAGCACCCCAGCGGCCTGACCTACCCCGCGCCCGGCGCCATGGGCACGATCCCGCAGGACGAGCGCCGACCGGTCACGCCGGCGCCGCAGCTGGGCCAGCACACCGACGAGGTCCTGGCCGAGGTCCTGGGTCTGGACGGCGCGGAGATCGCGCGGCTGCACGACAAGGGCGTCGTGGCGGGCGCCTAGCACCTTCGCATAGCTGGCGCGCCGGCCGGCGAAGGGCCATCTGTGCCGTCTGAAAGACGGAGGCGGCGATGGCGCGGGCGGCGGCGAAATCGGTGGCGGGCGACGGCGTCTGGCTGGCGGCGGGCAAGCGGACGCCGTTCGCGAGGGCCGGCGGGGCCCTGGCGGCCAAGGATGCGCTCGAGCTGTCGGTCCCGGTCGTGAAGGCCATGCTGGAGGACGGCGTCCGGCCCGACCTGGCGGTCTGGGGCGCGGTGATCCCGAACCTGGCCTGGAGCAATATCGCCCGCGAGGTGCTGCTGGACGCCGGCGCCGACGCCTCGATCCCGGCGTTCTCGACGGTGATGGCCTGCTCGACCAGCATGGCCGGGGCGTTCCAGGCCGCCGGGATGCTGGACGGACGCGGCCGCGACCTGGCGCTGGTGGGCGGGGTCGAGAGCATGAGCCGGGTGCAGATCGGCCTGACCCAGAACCTGTCCGACGACCTGCGCAAGGTGATGGAGGCCAAGAGCTTCGGCGACCGCCTGACCGCCCTCAGCCACACCCGCCTGGCCGACGTGCGCCTGCACGTGCCCAAGATCCAGAACCGGGTCACCGGCAAGAGCATGGGCGAGCACACCGAGGAGATGGCCAAGGGCTGGTCGATCACCCGCGAGGAGCAGGACCAGATCGCGCTGGCCAGCCACCAGAATGCCGCGGCGGCCTGGAAGGCCGGGTTCTTCGACGACCTGGTGATCCGGATGGGCGAGGCCGGCCACGACACCACGGTGCGGGCCGACACCAGCCTGGAGAAGCTCGGCAAGCTGAAGCCGTCCTTCGACCGCACCAGCGGCAGGGGGACGCTCACCGCCGGCAACTCCAGCCCGCTCACCGACGGGGCCGCCGGCCTCTGGGTGGCGACGGCGAAGGGGCTGGAGCGGCTGCCGGCGGCCACGCCGCGCGTGCGGCTCGTGGACTACGAGATCAACGCCATCGACCTGCGCCACGAGTACCTGCTGATGTCGCCGGCCTATGGCATCCCGAAGCTGCTGGCCCGGCATGGCCTGACGTACGAGGACGTCGGGCTCTGGGAGATCCACGAGGCCTTCGCCGCCCAGGTGGCGACCCATATCAAGGCGCTGCAGGACGACGCATTCCTGCGCGACAAGGCCGGCGTCACGGGCGATTTCGGCCGCTTCCCCGTCGAGCGGATGAACCCCAACGGCGGTTCGACAGCCCTGGGCCACCCGTTCGGCGCCACGGGCGCGCGGATCCTGTCGCAGGCGGTGAAGGAACTGGCCGCCATGCCCGCCGGGACCTGGGCGGTGGTGTCGATCTGCGCCGACGGCGGCCAGGGGACCATGGCGCTGCTGCGCAACGGGTAGGCAGAGACCCGTCCGGCGTCATCCCGGTCTTCGCGTGCCGGGTGACGCCGGCTGATGCGGCTAGGCCGCCGTCAGCTTCGCGAGCACGGTCCCTTCGGCGACCTGGGCGCCCAGGTCGGCGGAAAGCTCATCGACGACGCCGTCGAAGGGCGCCGCCAGGGCGTGCTCCATCTTCATGGCTTCCAAGGTCAGCAGCGGCTGGCCCTTCACGACCTTGTCGCCGGCCTTGACCGAGAGCTGGGTCACCTTGCCCGGCATCGGCGCGCGGATGGACCCGTCGCTGGCCGATCCCCCGGCGTCGGCCGCTGGCGGGTGGTCGCGGAAGGTGAAGGCCTCGCCGCCTTCGAAGACCACGACCTCCTCCTCGCTCACCACATGGATGAAGCGCGAGGGCTCCAACGGCATCTCCACCTCCAGCGCCTGGTCGCCGTAGAAGAGGCGGGTGGTCTCGACCGCGGGGGCGTTCAGGCGGAAGCCCTTCAGGTCGACCCACGGCGTGGCGTGGCCGGCTTCGCGGCGCTGCTCGACCGCCTCGCGGAAGGCCCAGCCGGCGGTGGCCAGGGCCTCGGGGCTGGGCTCGGCCGGGGCGGTCAGGGCCTCCAGCTCGCGGCCGATCAGGCCGGTGTCGACGCTGCCCACGATGAAGTCCGGGGTCTCCAAGCAGCGGACCAGGAAGCCGGCGTTGGTCCTGACTGGGAACACCTCCACCTCGCCGCAGGCCTCGGCCAGCTCGCCGATCGCCTGGTCGCGGGTCGGCGCATGGGCGATCAGCTTGGCGATCATCGGGTCGTAGAACGGGGTGATGGCGTCGCCCTCGTCGACGCCGGTGTCGACGCGGACGTTGGTGGGCAGGCTGAAGCTTTCCAGCTTGCCGATGGAGGGCAGGAAGCCGGTGGCCGGGTTCTCGGCGTAGAGGCGCGCCTCGACCGCGTGGCCGTTGAGCTCGATCTCCTCCTGGCGCAGCGGCAGGGGCTCGCCGGCGGCGACGCGGAACTGCCACTCCACCAGGTCCAGGCCGGTGACCAT
>Ga0209257_1000707_pt1 | contig 51654 bp, 47 predicted proteins | sample AraplaCvi_mCL_r2_FD_184277 | JGI IMG/M metagenome (GOLD analysis project Ga0209257, IMG submission 184277) | Arabidopsis root microbial communities from North Carolina, USA - plate scrape MF_Cvi_mCL_r2 (SPAdes) (version 2) | ecosystem: Host-associated > Plants > Roots > Endosphere | place: USA...
GCTCTGGATCGAAACCATGTCCTCGAAGGAGGAAGTGGCCGCAGCGGTGAAGGGTGCGGCCACGACCGGCCTGCCGATCGTCACCACCATGAGCTTCGACACCAACGGCAAGACCATGATGGGCATCTCGCCGGCGGATTTCGTCGCCTTCATCCATACGCTGGACCCGAAGCCGGTGGCCTACGGCGCCAATTGCGGCGTCGGCGCTTCGGACCTGGTTGCCACCATCGTGAAGCTGGCGGAAGCCGCGGCCCCCGACGACATCATCGTCGCCAAGGGCAATTGCGGCATCCCGTATTACGAAGAAGGCAAGATCAAGTACAACGGCACGCCGGAGCTGATGGCCGATTACGCGCGGATCGTGCGCGATGCCGGGGCGCGGATTGTCGGCGGCTGCTGCGGCACCTCGCCCGAACATCTGAAGTCGATCCGCAGCGCGCTCGACGCGCATCAGCCCGGCGCCAAGCCGAGTGCGGCCGAGATCGTGTCGCGCCTCGGTCCGGTGACCGAAGGTGCGGCGGCGCTGCTCGCCGGCGGCGACATCTCCGCGGCGGCCCCGAAGCGCAGCCGACGCCGCGACCGCGGCACGGCCGAAGAAGCCGCGTTCTAGCGCTTGACGGGACGTCGCTTGCGCGCGGCGTCCCCTCGCCTCTTCTCACTTCGCTTCTGAAATCGATCCATCATGTCTTCGCTCTCCAGCCTGCTTTCCGAAACCGTCGGCCGCGCCTTCACGGCGGAAGGCCTCGACCCCGCTTTCGGCAAGGTCACGGTCTCGAACCGGCCGGATCTCGCGCAATTCCAGTGCAACGGCGCGCTCGCCGCGGCCAAGGCGGCGAAACAGCAACCGCGCGCCATCGCCGAGAAGATCGCCGAACGGCTCAAGGCCGAGCCGATCTTCCGCGAGGTCACGCTGGCCGGCCCGGGTTTCATCAATCTCAACCTGACCGACGCGTATCTGGCCGAGCAGATGAACCGCATCCAGGGCGATGGGCGGCTGGGCGTGCCGCCGCGGGCGAAGCCGCGCACCGTGGTGCTGGATTACGGCGGCGCCAATATCGCCAAGCCGATGCATGTCGGGCATCTGAGGGCCGGCATCATCGGCGACTCGCTCAGGCGGATCTACAAGTTCGCCGGCGACAAGACCATCGGCGACGTCCATCTCGGCGACTGGGGCCTGCAGATGGGGATGATCATCTCCGAGCTGGAGCTGCGGCAGCCCGATCTTCCCTATTTCGACAAGAGCTTCACCGGGCCCTATCCGAAGGAAAGCCCGGTCACCTTGGCCGAGCTCGAGGAGATGTATCCGAGGGCCTCGCGCGACAGCAAAGAGAACCCGGAGCGCATGGAGATCTCGCGCCAGGCGACGGCGGAGCTGCAGGACGGGCGGCCCGGCTATCGCGCGCTCTGGCAGCATTTCTTCGACATCTCGGTCGTCGCGCTGCGGCGCGATTACGGCAATCTCGGCGTCGAGTTCGATCTCTGGAAGGGCGAGGCGATCGTCCATGACCTGATCGCGCCGATGATCGAGGACATGAAGAAACAAGGCCTCGTTGAAGAGAGCGACGGCGCCCAGGTCATCCGCGTCGCCGAGGAGACCGACAAGGCCGAAATCCCGCCGGTGATCCTGGTGAAGTCGGACGGCGCATTCATGTATGCGACAACCGATCTCGCCACCATCGTCGACCGGGTGAAGTGCCAGGACCCGGACCTCAGCATCTACGTGGTCGATCACCGGCAGAGCCTGCATTTCGTGCAGGTGTTCCGCGCCGCCAAGAAGGCCAAGATCAACGGCAAGGGCGAGCTCATTCATCTCGGCTACGGCACCATGAACGGCACCGATGGCAAGCCGTTCAAGACCCGCGCCGGCGGCGTGATGCGGCTGGACGATCTTTTCCAGATGGTAACCGACGAAGCCTCGAAGAAGATCGCCGAGCACAAGCTCGGCGAAGGCTACGAGGCGGCGGAGAAGATCGACATCGCCCACAAGGTCGGCGTCGCGGCGCTGAAATTCGCCGATCTCTCCAACAACCCGATCGCGAACTACGTCTTCGACCTCGACCGCTTCTCGAGCTTCGAGGGCAAGACCGGCCCCTATCTGCTCTATGCCGCGGTCCGGGTGAAGTCGCTGCTTCGGAAGGCGCGAGAGCAGAACGACACGCCGGGCACGATCCTGCCGCCGGAACCCGACGAGCGCGACCTGCTGCTGGCTTTGGGGCAGCTGCCGGATGCGATCGAGGCGGCCTATGCGGATCTGGCGCCGAACAAGATCGCCGACTTCGCCTTCACGCTGGGCCAGACGTTCAGCGCCTATTACGCCAATTTCCACATCCTCAGCGAAACCGATACCGGCCTCCGGCGTTCACGTCTTGCCATTGCCGAACTGGTGCTGAAGGAGCTGGAGCTCTGTCTGGAACTCTTAGGGATAGCGATACCGGAACGGATGTGAGTGCGGGGCCCGCGCTCCGCACCGAACGCCTGCTCCTGCGCCGCTGGTTGTCGGAGGATCTAGAACCCTTCGCCGCACTCAACGCCGACGATCGCGTGACGGCGACGCTCGCCGGCTCGATCGACCGCGCTGCAAGCGATGCGCTGGCGGCGCGATGGGATGCGAGCTTCGATACGCAGGGCTTCGGCTATTGGGCGGTCGAGGTCCCCGGCGCCGCATCCTTTATCGGTGCCGTCGGCCTGTTCGCGCCCACGTTCGAGGCGCATTTCACGCCCTGCGTCGAGATCGGCTGGCGGCTCGCCTTCGACCATTGGGGCAAGGGCTATGCGACGGAAGGCGCCAAAGCAGCGTTGGATTTCGGGTTCAACCAGGCCGGCCTCGACGAGATCGTGTCGTTCACCGCGAAGAGCAATTTGAAATCACGCGCCGTCATGGAGCGGCTCGGCATGCTGCACGATCCCAAGGACGATTTCGGTCACGAGCGGCTGGGCAAGGACCATCCGCTCTATCACCATGTGCTCTACCGGCTGCGCCGCGACGGCTGGCGGCGGCGGGTTTAGGGACAGGCCGCGCCGACCGTCTGCTCCGCCGCAGCCAGCTTTGACGCGTCTTTGGTGAGGGATTTTTCTTCGGCGAGCGCCTTTTGCGCGCCGCTGCAATCACCGCTCTTCGCCAGGGCCACCGCCAGCATCGCGTGGAGCCGGTCCTGTTCCGGCGCGATCTCGACGGCGCGTTGCAAATCCGCCGCCGCCTCTTTCCACTGCTCGCCGAGGCTCTCCAGAAAACCGAGCGTGCTGTAGGCAACGAGACTGTGCGGATCGATCACCGTCATCTCGCGGTATTCGGCGATCGAGCCTTTGAGATCGTGCTGCTGCAGCAAAGCGGTCGCGCGGGTGAACAGCACCTTCTGACGCTCCTGCGGCTTCAGGTCGAACGAGCCCATCAGGTCGTTGCAGTCCTGCGCCGTGCGGCCGTCGCATTGCGTCGGGTCGAACTTCGCCTGCTGGGCCGTGGCCGGGCCGGCCAGAAGACCGAAAACGACACCCGAATAAATCCAGAAACGCACCCTGCACCCATCTGCTGCCTTGCCGGAAGATGCAGCTTCCTCAACCCATTGGCAATCGCCAGGCGGCGTGTTGACAAATCGTCCGAAATGTACAGACTGTGCGAAATGAAGACCATCGAACTTCCGGGCACGAGGCCACCCTGGCGCGGCAATCCGCTGAACATCATCGAGCCGATTGCCGAGACGATCGCGCGTCTACTGCATCCGCACGCGGAGGTCGTTTTGCACGATCTCGAGACCGGCAAGATCGCCAAGATCTGGAATCCGTTCTCAGCGCGGAAGCCGGGCGAGCCTTCGGACCTGGACGGCGTCGATCCGGAATTGTCCGATGAAGACGTGGTCGGGCCGTATGAGAAGGCCAGCCCGAAAGGGACACGGCTGAAATCCATCAGCGCGATCATCCGTCCGGAAGCGACCGTTCCCCGCTTCATGCTGTGCATCAACCTCGATGTCTCGCAGTTCGATGCCGCCGCGAAGCTGCTGCAGGGTTTCGGGGCCACCAGCGAAAGCCGGCCCGATTGGATGTTCCGGCAGGACATCCGCGAGCAGATCAACCTGCAGATCGCCGACTATCTGAAGCGGCACAATCAGAGCATTCAGTCGCTGGACGCGGCCGGTCGCGTGGCGTTGATCGGCCATCTCGACCAGAGCGGTGCATTCCAGACCCGGCGGGCGGTCGATCATATTGCCGCTGCGCTCGGTCTCTCGCGCACGACGGTCTATGTGCTGCTGCGCCAGGCGCGGGAGAGCGCGGCGGTGCCGGCGACCAAACCGAGGAAACGCAAATGACCATGCTGCCCGACTTCAAGCTCGAGACCTATCTCGCCAAGTGGGAGTTCTCCGCGCGCTACCACATGACCGCTTCGGATATGGAATCGATGACCGTCGCCGAACTGCTGGCGCTGGCCCAGCCGGAGGATCGCGCCGCTTTCGAGCAGCTGCGCCTGGGCTATGTCGAGACCATGGGCACGCCACCGCTCCGCGCCGCCATCGCCGAGACCTATGCCGGCCTGGCGCCGGAGGACGTGCTGGCCTTCGCCGGCGCCGAGGAAGGAATCTTCTGCGCGATGCACGCCTTGCTCGACAAGGATTCCCATGCCGTCGTGGTGACTCCGAACTACCAGTCCAGCGAGACCCTGCCGCTCTCGATTTGCGCCACCACCGGCGTGGCACTGCGCGAGACGGAGAACTGGGCGCTCGACATCGACGAATTGCACGTCGCGCTGCGACCCTATACCAAACTCATCCTGATCAACTTCCCGCACAACCCGACCGGCAAGGTGATCGACCGCGCGACCCTCGATGCGGTGGTAACGCTCTGCCGCGAGCGCGGGATCTATCTCTTCTCCGACGAGGTCTATCGCGGGCTGGAGCGCCGGCCGGAATTGCAGCTGCCCCAGGTCGCGGAGCTCTATGAGCGCGGCCTCTCGCTCAACGTCATGTCCAAGGCCTATGGCCTGCCGGGACTGCGAGTCGGCTGGATCGCCTGCCGCGACCGCGCCCTGCTCTCCCGCATGGAGCGGATGAAGCATTATCTCTCGATCTGCAACGCAGGCCCCAGTGAGCATCTCGCCGTGATCGCCCTCAAGGCGCGGGCGCGGATCGTCGCCCGCAACTTGGCGCTGATCGAAAACAACCTCGCCAGCGTGAACGCGTTCTTCGCGGAGTTCGGCGACCTGTTCGACTGGCAGGTTCCGGACGGCGGCTGCATCGGTTTCCCGCGCTACAAGGGCAAGGACGGGGTCGAGACGTTCTGCAAGCGGCTCGCCGAAGAGATCGGCGTCGTACTGCTGCCGTCGAGCCTCTATCAATCGGCGCTGACGCCGACCCCGACCGAGCGGTTCCGCATCGGCTTCGGTCGCTCCTACGTCCTGGAGGGACTGGCGGCGATGCGGGCTTGGCTGCGCGGCAACCGCCAGGCGGCGTAACGGAGAGTCAGAGCGCCGCTTCGAGATCGGCGATGCTTTCCAGCACCACATGCGCGCCGGCTTCGACCAAGGCCTCGCTGGAGCTGACGCCGGTCAGGACGCCGATCGCTCTTCCCGCCTTGCCGGCGCGAGCCATGTGCATGTCGTGCGGGCTGTCGCCGACGACCGCGATGGTGGAAGCCGGCAGGTCCATCAGGCGCGCGAACGCCTCGACCATGCCGCCGCCGGGCTTCACGCCATGGCCGGTGTCGAAGCCGCAGATGAAGTCGAGCGACTGGCGGACACCGAACTTGTCCATGGCCTGGTGGGCCGCCACTTCGCTGTCCATGGTGGCGATGCCGAGCCGATAGCCGCGGCCGCGGAGCCGCGCGAAAAAGCTGTTGAAGTCCACGACGGGATGCATGACCTCGGTCTGGCGCTTCAGGAAATGCGCCGCGACCGAAGAGTACAGGGCATCGACGTCCTTGCGGCCGAGCAGATCGGCCCATACGGCAACGATCTCACGGTTGCTGCCAGAGGCGATGACCGAGCCAGGCAGATAGCGGCCGGTGGCCGCATCCTTGCCCGATCGCAGCATGATATCCGCGGCGCGCTTGGCATCGCCTTCGGCGGCCAGCAAGGCGGCCTCCTCGGTGACGGCACCCCAGGTCCGATAGAAATCGAACAGCGTTCCGTCCTTGTCGAACAGGATCGCCTGGATCATGGGATTGAGATCACGGCGTCTCGATCGCCTGAGGACTGGGCGATCCGCCGCTGACGCGGGCGTATTCGGTCTGGCGCAGCATGCCGCGGTAAAGCTCATGCTCGCCGACGACGCCGATCAGCTCGCCACTCTCGCCAATGAGCACCAGTGGGCGCTTGGTCTGCTGGCGCACCATGACGGCGGCCCGCATCGGCGTCACGGGCGTGCCGCAGACCATGATGTTGTCGCCCAGGCGATCGAGCACGAGGTCGGTGGAATACGGCAGGAACTGGCCCGGCTTGCCGTTGACGATGAGGTCGATCGGCTTGCCCTGGGCGTCGAGCCGGCAGCGGCACTTGCCCGCGCGATCGAGCTGGATCATCGACGAGCCCTGCTCGCGCGCGAGGTCACTCGCCGGGCGCATCAAGGTGCCCCCTTTCAGCACGGTCAGGGGATTCATCGAGGCGACGAACTGGCGGACATAGTCGTTCACCGGATTGAGGATGATGTCCTCCGGCCGGCCGAACTGCACCACCCTTCCTGCTTCCATGATGGCGATGCGGCTGCCGATCTTCAGCGCCTCGTCGAGATCGTGGCTGACGAAGACGATGGTCTTGTGCAGGCGCCGCTGCAATTCCATGAGCTCGTCCTGCAGATGCTCGCGGATCAGCGGATCCAGGGCGGAGAACGGCTCGTCCATCAGGAGGATGTCGGCCTCGGTGGCGAAGGCACGCGCCAGACCGACGCGCTGCTGCATGCCGCCGGAAAGCTCGTGGGGGAACTTGTCGGCGAACTTGTCGAGACGCACCAGGGCGATCTTCTCGTCGACCACGCGGTCGCGCTCGGCCTTCTTCATCCCGCGGACGTCGAGGCCGAAGCCGACATTCTCGTGCACGGTCAGCCAGGGCATCAGGCCGAACTGCTGGAACACCATGGAGATGTTGTTGCGGCGCACCTGACGCAGGGTCTCGCCGTCGCAGCTCGCGACATCGACCTCGCGCTTGCCGTCGTTCACGATCACCTTGCCGCGCGTCACCTTGTTGAGACCGTTGACGCAGCGAAGCAGCGAGGACTTGCCGGAGCCCGACAGGCCCATCAGCACCAGGATCTCGCCCCGGTCCACGAAAACCGAGGCGTCGTGCACGCCGACCAGGCAGCCGGTCTTGTCGAGGATGCTGTCACGCCCCTCGCCCTTGTCCAGCAGTTGGATCGCCTCGGCCTGACGCTGACCGAAGATCACGTCCACATTCTCAAAACGGACGGCATTCTGTGCGGTCATGACGGCCTCACGCTTTCTTCGTGCGACGCCGCCGCGTCGGCTGCTTCAGGATGCGGTCGAGGATGATGGCGAGTATGACGATTGCGAGGCCGGCTTCGAAGCCGAGCGCGACGTTGGCCGAAGCCAGCGCCCGAACCACCGGCACGCCGAGGCCCGGCGCACCGACGAAGGACGCAATCACCACCATGGACAGCGACAGCATGATGCATTGCGTGACGCCGGCCATGATGCTGGGCAGGGCAGCCGGCAGCGTCACTTTGAACAAGAGCTGGGATCGAGTGCAGCCGAAGGCTTCACCCGCCTCGACCAGCGCGGTGTGCACCTGGGTGATGCCGAGATACGTCAGGCGTACCGGTGCCGCTACCGCGAACAGGAAGGTCGCGACGACGGCGGGAACCATGCCCAATCCGAACAGCGCCAAGGCGGGAACGAGATAGACGAAACTCGGCAGCGTCTGCAGCAGATCGAGGACCGGCGCCACGGCATTAAACAACCATTTGCGCCGCGCGCAGACGATGCCGAGCGGGATGCCGATCAGCAGGCTGACCAGGGTGGAAAAGAAGACCAACACCAGCGTGTTGATCATCTCGTCCCACAAGCTCTGGTTCCAGATGAACAGGAATCCAACGACCGTAAAGGTGGGGATTTTCCAGTCTCTATGCCGCCAGGCGGCGAGGCCCGCAACGACGACGATGAAGAGGGCCGGCGGAATGGCGTTCAGGAGGTCGGCGATCCATTCCATGAAGCCGGTGGCTTTGGTCGATAGAAAATCGAACAGCCAGCCGAAATAGACTTTCACCCAGTCGATGAAAGCCTTCGCCCAAGCCCCGACCGGAATTTTGTGACTCGTGATGATCGCCGCGAATTGTTCCATAAGCCCCCGTCCTTTCCTGCCCTGTATCCCCCGGGCGGATAAAGGAAACGGCCCCAGCTTAAGAGAATAAGCTGAGGCCGCCTAGCAATCCTTGCGGTCCGCCGACTTAGAGGCCGAGCGACTTCTTCACCGCCGCGAGCCCGTCACCACCGTCAACCGTGGTGACACCCGCCAGCCAGCTATCGAGGACAGCCGGATTCTTCTTCAGCCAATCAGAGCCGGCTGTGTCGCCATCCGCACCGCCGCCGATCGCTTCCATGACGGCGGATTCCATGGCGAGGTCGAACTTCAGATTGGTGAGCAGCTTGCCGATATTCGGGCATTCGGTGACGTAGCCCGGTCGGGTCAGCGCGTTGATCTTGGCATCGCCGAAGCCGTCCTTCTCGAAGCCGGTGAGATAGACCAGCTTCATGCGGCCCATGACCGGATGCGGCGCCCAGCCGAGGAACGCAACCCATTCCTTCTTGTCCATGGCCTTCTGGGCCTGGGCGAGCATGCCCTGCTCAGAGGATTCAACCATCTCGAAACCGGCCATGCCGGAATTGGGATCGTCGATCTTGGCCTGGACGATCTTATTGCCGTCGTTGCCGGGCTCGATGCCGTAGAACTTGCCGTCGAACTTGTCCTTGTTCTTGCCGAGGTCTTTGATGTCCTTCACGCCGGCGGCGGCGACATAGTCCGGCACCACCGGGCCATAGCCGGCGCCGGTCAGGTTCGGCTCGAGCGAATCGATCGACTTCTCATCGAGATAGGGCTTCACGTTGGCGGCGTTCGACGGCATCCAGTTGTCGAGGAAGAAGTCGAGCTGCTTCGCCTTCAGGCTCTCGAGAATCACCGGCAGAGTGAGAACGTCGATCTTCGACTTGTAGCCGAGGCCCTTCAGCACGGTGTTGAGCAACCCGTTCTGCGCGGTGTTGTCGGTCCAGGTCACATCGGCGAAATGCGGCGCCTTGCAAGACTCCGGCTCGGCGGCGAAGGCGGCCGAGGCCATGAGCGTCGAAACGGCCGCAGTGGCGACCAAAAGATTACGCAAATTCATTGGTTTGTTCTCCCATGTTGAACCAGCCGTCCCAAGTGGCCCAGGCGCATTCCGGCATCTTCTTGTTTTTGCCTGCCGAAACCTGGGCTTGATGCTTGATTGTATACGTCGCGTTCTGCGCAACGAGTATCACATCTGCGCCATCATATGGCGCCTTAGCGCCATTTGTCTGTAGCCGTTTTTTGATTGATCGTCCAATGAAAAACCCGGCACACTCGCCGGCTTGGAACAAGGGCGCGAGGACCATGCCGAAACTGGGGATGGAGGAGATCCGGCGGCGGCAGCTGATCGAGGCGACCATCGCCTCGATCCATGAGGTCGGCTTTGCCGAATCCAGCCTGTCGCGCATCTCAGCCAAGGCCGGAGTTTCGACCGGGATCGTCCATCACTATTTCGAGGACAAGGCCGAGCTTCTGGAATCGACCCTGCGCCAGCTCGGCACCAATCTCCGCCTCTCGGTCGTGCGCCGGCTGAACGCGGCCCGGACGCCGATCGAAAGGTTGCTCGCGGTGATCGACGGCAATGTCGGCAGCGATACCTTCACCGCGGAAAGCGTCTCGGCCTGGCTCGCCTTCTGGGCCCAGGTGCAGACCAGCCCGCAGCTCGCCCGGATCCAGCACGTGATCATCTCGCGGCTCCGGGACAACCTGGTCCATGCGCTGAAGCTGATGGGGCGCAAGGATGCGGTCGAGATCGCCCGCGTCACCGAGGCGCTGATCGACGGGCTCTGGCTGCGCGCCGCGGTCTCCAAGGACGGACCGGATTGCGCCCGCGCCCGGCGCCTCGTGCTGGACTATCTCAATGCCCGACTGGACATGAAGCTCACATGAAGTTCGCCCATGAAATTCGATAGCACATTCGACTATGTCATCGTCGGCGCCGGATCGGCCGGCTGCGTGCTCACGCATCGCCTGAGCGAGGATCCGGCGCACAAGGTCTGCGTGCTGGAAGCGGGGCCGAAGGACCATTGGTGGAACTGGCAGATCCATATGCCGGCGGCACTGATGTATAACCTCTGCCACGACCGCTACAACTGGTACTACGAGACCGAGCCGCAGCCCTACATGAACAACCGGGTCATGTATTGGCCGCGCGGCCGCGTGCTCGGTGGCTCGTCCAGCTTGAACGCCATGGTCTATATCCGCGGCCATGCGCTCGACTACGACCGCTGGGCCTTCAAGGAAAACTGCCCCGGCTGGTCCTATCAGGAGATCCTGCCCTATTTCCGCCGCGCCGAACGCCACGAGAGCCGCCGCGACGAATATCACGGCAACGAAGGACCGCTCTGGGTCCATACCGGCGACACGCCGAACCCGCTCTACGAAGCCTTCATCGCAGCGATGCAGCAGGCGGGATATCCGCTCACCGACGACCTGAACGGCTATCAGCAGGAAGGCGCCGGCAAGATGGACATGACGACCCATAACGGGCGTCGCTGGTCCGCCGCGCAAGCTTATCTCCGACCCGCCGAGAAACGTGCGAACGTGACCATCGAAACCGGGGCGCTGACGAGCCGCGTGCTGTTCGAAGGCAAGCGCGCAGTCGGCGTCGAGTTCAAGCAGAACGGCCAGGTTAAGCGCTATCGCGCGGAACGCGAGGTCATTCTTTCGGGCGGTGCGATCAACTCGCCCCAGCTCTTGATGCTCTCCGGTGTCGGACCGGCCGATCATCTGAGAGAGGTGGGCGTCCCGGTGCACCACGATCTGCCGGGCGTCGGCCAGAATCTCCAGGAGCATCTGGAGATGTATGTGCAGCAGCAATGCAAGCAGCCGATCACGCTCTTCACCTATACGAAGCCGCTGCCGATGGCGCTGGCCGGCGTGAAGTGGTTCCTGACGAAGAAGGGCATCTGCGCCACATCGCATCTCGAAGCCGGCGGCTTCATCCGCTCGGAGGCCGGCATCGAGCATCCGAACCTGCAGTTCCACTTCCTGCCTTCGACCGTCAACGATCACGGGCGCAAGAACGGCACCAGCCATGCCTACCAGGTGCATATCGGCAATATGCGCCAGGAGGCGCGCGGCTGGATCAAATTGAAGTCGGACAAACCGACCGATCACCCGCGCATCCAGCCCTTCTATCTCCAGACCGAGCGCGACCGCCGCGAGTTCCGCGACGCGGTGAAGCTCACGCGCGAGATCTTTGCCCAGAAGGCTTTCGATCCCTATCGCGGGCCGGAGATCCAGCCCGGCGATCATGCGCAATCGGATGATGACATCGACGCTTTCGTGCGCGCGCGGGCCGACAGCGCCTATCATCCCTCCTGCTCCTGCAAGATGGGCACCGATGCGATGGCGGTGGTCGATCCAGAGGCGCGGGTGCATGGGCTCGAAGCCTTGCGCGTGGTCGATGCCTCGATCATGCCCTCGGTGGTCAGCGGCAATTTGAACGCGCCGACCATCATGATGGGCGAGAAATGCTCCGACATGATCCTCGGCAAGCCGGCACTGCCGAAGTCGAATGCGCCGGTCTATCAGGCGAAGGACTGGCAGACGCGGCAGCGGTAGGTCGGCCGAGCAAGTTATCCTCGTCGGCACCCCTTAGAACTTCTGCGTTGTTCCCTCCTCCGATCTCCGTAGATTGGACAAGACGGCGCTGCACCCCCGCGGTGTCGATTGTGGAGGCCAGGATGTCAGTCCATCTCAATCCGGCCGCGTGTTGTTGCCGCGGCTGTTGACGCGCACCTCGCGCGCTTAACGGCGCGCTGAACCCTAGCAATCCGATCAAGACACCGCGCACGCGAACCGCGTGCCGCGCATAGAGGAGTATTTCCATGTCTCTCGCCCGCACCCTGATTGCGGCCATGGCCTTTGGCCTCGGCCTCACCACAGCGGCTTACGCCGATAACACAATTACCATCGCCTATCAGACCGGATTCTCGCCATGGACCCGCGCGGTCGCTTCCGGCGAGATCGCCGCCATTCCGGGCTGGAAGGTGGAGTTCCGCCAGTTCAATTCCGGCGCCGAGATCTTCGCCGCCATTGCCGCCGGTGACGTGCAGATCGGCGAGGTCGGTTCCAGCCCCTACGCTGCATCGGTCAGCAAGGGCATCGACGTCAAAGCCGTCTATATCTCCGGTGCCGCCGGCGATGACGAGGCCCTGGTCGCACGCAACGGCAGCGGCATCGAGAGCCTGAAGGACCTGAAGGGCAAGAAGCTCGCCGCGGCACCGGTCTCGACCGACCATTTCATGCTGCTCTCGACGTTGAAGCAGGAAGGCATCAAGCCGGACGAGGCGACGGTGCTGGCGATCCCGCAGCCGGAGATCGTGGCCGGCTGGCAGCGCGGCGATATCGACGCGGCCTTCGTCTGGGATCCGGCCCTCGGCAAGCTGCAGGAAAACGGCAAGGTGATCCTGACCGCGAAGCAGGCGGCCGAGCGCGGCGCGGTCACTTTCGGCGCGCTGGTCGCGACCGGCGATCTCGTCAAGGAGCATGCCGACTTCGTGCAGAAGTTCGTGAGGATCGTGGACAAGTATTACCGCGACCAGCACGACAATCCGCGGAACTGGGCCGCCGATTCCGAGAATGTGAAGGTGCTCGCCAAGTTCACCGGCGCGAAGCCCGAGGACATCGCTGCGCGGATCAAGGTCTCGGTCTATGTCCCGGCTTCCGAGCAGGCGAGCGCGCAATGGCTCGGCGGCGGCGAGAGCAGCAAGCTTGCCGCGGTCCTGAAGGACACGGCGGTGTTCCTGAAGGAACAGCAGAAGATCAACCAGGTGCTGGACTCCTACGCCGCTTTCGTCGATCCGCGCTTCGTCCAGGCCACCCTCGCCTCGAACTGAGCGCGGCGTCTCGGAAGGAACCCGGTCATGACTTTGGTCGTCGAGAAAGCCAGCGTCACCTATGCGAGCCCCGATACGAGCAAGGACGTCCTCCCCGTCCAGGCTCTGGCGGATGCGTCCCTGACAATCCCGCGCCAGGGCTTCGTGGTGGCGCTCGGCGCTTCCGGCTGCGGCAAGACCACCTTGCTGAACGCCATGGCCGGGTTCCTCCGTCTCACCTCAGGCTCGGTGACCGTAGACGGCGTCCCGGTCACCGGCCCCGGGCCGGATCGCGGCGTGGTGTTCCAGAAGGACACGCTCTATCCCTGGCTTTCCGTGCTGGACAATGTGGCATTCGGTCTGAAGCTGGCCGGCTTCGACCGTCCGAAACGCGAGGCGAAGGCGCGTGAACTGCTGGCGCTGGTGGGTCTGGAGGGCTTCGAGAAGTCCGCCACCTACCAGCTCTCCGGCGGCATGCGCCAGCGCGTGTCCCTGGCGCGCGCCCTCGCGACCAATCCCGCGTTCCTGCTGATGGACGAGCCCTTGGGCGCGCTCGACTCGCTCACCCGCGAGACCATGCAGGAGCTGATCGTCGATCTCTGGGCGAGCACGAAAAAGTCGATCTTCTTCATCACCCATTCGATCGAGGAGGCGCTGTTCCTCGGGACCGAGGTCGTTGTCATGTCGCCGCGCCCGGGCCGCATCGTCCAGCGCTACACGCTCGATTTCGTGCATCGCTATGTCGCGAGCCGCGACGCCTCGGCGGTGAAGTCCGATCCCGACTTCATCGGCCTGCGCGAAGAGATCCGCAACCTCATCCACCAGACAGGAGCCGAGAGTCATGGTCGACATCTCCTTGCTCGCGCAGGCTGAGGGCGCTTCCGCCTGGCCGCTGCGTCCACTGCGCGCTGCAGCGGCCAAGCGTGGCGTTCCCATCACCCTGATCTCGGCCCTCGGTCTGCTGCTGGCCTGGGGTCTCGCCACCAAATTCAAGCTGGTGGCGCCGCTCTTCCTCCCGTCGCCGTTCGACGTTGTCAGCCAGTTCTATGCGGTTGCGGCCGACGGCTTCTCCAACGCGACCCTGCTCGAGCATGTCGGGACCAGCCTGTTCCGCGTGCTCTCCGGCTTCGCCATCGCCACGGCCGTGGGCGTACCGCTGGGGCTCGCGATGGGGCTCAATCGCTGGGTCAAAGGCATCTTCAGCCCGCCGATCCAGCTCTATTGGCCGGTGCCACCCTTGGCCTATCTGCCGCTGGTCATCATCTGGTTCGGCATCGGCGAGACGGCGAAGATCATTCTGCTCACCCTCGCCATGTTCGCGCCGATCGTGATCTCGGCCCAGGCCGGCGTGCGCTCGGTCTCGCCCAGCCGGATCCAGGCCGCACAGAGCCTCGGCGCGACGCGACTTCAGATCCTCCGCCATGTCGTGCTGCCGAGCGCCTTGCCGGAGATCCTGACCGGATTGCGGCTCGGCATCGGCTCCGGCTGGGCGACTTTGGTCGCCGCGGAGCTGGTCGCCGCCACCAAGGGGCTCGGTTTCATGACCTTGTCGGCAGCACAGTTCCTGGTCACCGACGTGGTCTTTGTCGGGATCCTCACCATCGCCGCGCTGGCGACCGTCTTCCTCGCCCTCCTCCGCCTGATCGAACGCAAGCTGACACCCTGGAAGGGCCAGGAATAATCACCAACCCAGAAGGAGAGCACCATGCCCAAGACCATCCTCGCACCCCGCACCGTTTCCGTCGGTGCCGAGCTCGACGTGACCCGGCTCAATCCTACCTTTGTCGCCGAGGTCCACGACATCGACCTCGCCCAGCCGCAGGCGCCGGAGACCATCGCCGCGATCCGCGCCGCACTGGTCGAACATAAGCTGCTGCTGTTCCGGGATCAGGTGCTGACGCCGCGCCAGCAGAAGGACTTCGCGGCGAACTTCGGCCCGCTGCACATCCATCCGCTGCTGAACAACGACGAGAGCAACGACAATCCCGAGATCATCGTGCTCGACTATGGGCCCAACCGGCCGCCTGAGCGCGACGAATGGCACACCGATGTGACCTTCATCCAGACGCCGCCTCTGGGCTCGATCCTCTATGGCGTGGAGATTCCGGAGACCGGCGGCGATACGCTGTTCGCCGATCTCGGCGCCGCCTATGCCGCCCTGTCCGAGCCGCTGAAGCGCGCGCTGGAAGGCCTGACGGCGCGGCACGATTTCGAGCGCAGCTTCCGCACCAGTCCCTATTACGGCGACACCAGCGATCCCGAGAAGTTCGCCAAGGCGCGCAAGAACAATCCGCCGGTCAGCCATCCGGTGGTGCGCACCCATCCCGAAAGCGGCGAGAAAGGCCTGTTCGTCAACCGCGGCTTCACCGAGGCGATCGAAGGCCTGCCGACGCTGGAAAGCGATGCATTGCTGGAGCTCCTGTTCCGCCACCAGGAGCAGGCGCAGTTCGGGTATCGCCACCGCTGGCGGACCGGCGATGTGCTGTTCTGGGACAACCGCATCACCCAGCACAAGGTGGTCGCCGACTATTTCCCGCAACGCCGCCGCATGCACCGCGCGACGGTGCTGGGCGACCGGCCGGTTTGAAGCCTCAACGATCACCCGGATCGACGTCTTCGTAATAGAACTCCGGCAGCGGGTCGGTGCGCGGGTCGAGCGCACCGGCGATCGCCGACGTGGTCTGCATTGCGACGAAGCCGGTCTGTTCGCCGGCGGGTCGCGCGATGCGGCGCACCATGCGGTAACGGGTGAAGACCAGCAGCAGCAAGGAAACCGTCGTCAGATAGACGAAGAAGGCCTGCGGCCCGAACGGACCCATCAGCGACGAGGCGATCAACGGCCCGGCCACCGCGCCGATCGACCAGATCAGCAGCAGGCCGCCGGACGCCGCCACCATCTCGGCGCGGTCGATGTAATCGTAGACCTGCGAGACCGCGATCGGATAGATCGCCGCGAGGCAGCCGCCGAACACGAAGACCGCTGCCAGCGTGCCGGTGAACGGCCCCTGCTTCATCGCGATCAGGATCACCGTGACGCTCGAGATCAATGTCCCGGCGAGCACGCCCAGCAACACGGTGCGGCGATCGTATCGGTCCGACAGAAAGCCGATCGGGTATTGCAGGGCGAGGCCGCCGAAGATCGGCGCGCCCATGAACAGCGACACCTCGAACACACTGAGGCCCAGAGCGTTGGCATAGATCGCGCCGATTGCGTAGAAGGCACCCGAGAGCAAGCCCGCGCCACAGGTCACCACGGCACCCAGTGGCGACGCATGGTAGAGCGACAGCAGGCTCATCGGCTTGATCTTGTCGATCTCCGGACCGGCCACCCGGGTCAGCACGACCGGCACCAGGGAAAGCACGACGGCCAGACCGACCACGCAATAGAGTTCGGTTCCCTGCACCGTGCCGACGTTGACCAGGAACTGGCCGCCGAACGAGGCGGCGTAAATGGTGACGACGTAGATCGAGAGAACCTGGCCGCGGTTCTCGTTGCTGCTCTTCACATTGAGCCAGCTCTCGATAATCGCGTAGAGCCCCGCCATGCAGAAGCCGGCGACGATACGCAGACCCGCCCAGACCCAGATTTCGAAGACCAAGGCATGCACCATGGCGGCCGCGGCCAGGATGGCGGCGACGGCGGCGAAGGCGCGGATATGCCCGGCGCGGCGGATCAAACCCTGGATCTGCGCGCTGCCCAGCACGAAACCGAGATAGTAGGCCGACATCACCAAGCCGGACTGGAACTCGGGCACATGCTCAATGCCGAGGCGTACCGGCAGGACGATGCCGAGCAGCGCGTTGCCGGCCACCAGGATGGCGGCGCCGAGCAGCAGGGAGAAGACGCTGGCCAGGATCTGGATCATCGTGGACTCTCTGGACGCAGCATCGGGCCAAACGGTTCAAAGATTGTGGCGGAACCGGCCGATCTTCCGCTACGCTTGCGGTGCAATCGCGGGTCCCAGCGCCTTGCATTGGTACCATTGCGACGTGAGCAGGGAAAGAATGACGGCATACGACTTCGAGCTCGATTCGCGGCTGGACAATGACAGCCTGTTCCTGATCGATTGGCCACTCTGCCGGGTCCTCCGGATGAACGACCGGACCTATCCCTGGTTGATCCTGGTCCCGCGTCGGAGCGGCAAGCGTGAAATCATCGACCTTTCCAGCAGCGACCAGGGCCTGCTGCTCGGCGAGATCGGCAAGGCGTGCCAGGCCATAAAGAAGGCGCTGAAACCGGAAAAGTTGAACGTCGCCGCCCTGGGCAACGTGGTGCCGCAGCTCCATGTCCATGTGATCGGGCGGTTCACCGACGATCCCGCCTGGCCGCGGCCGATCTGGGGTGTCCAGGCTCCGCAGCCATTCGACAGCGACGAGGCCGAGGTCGAGGTGATCCAATGGCGGGAAAGGCTGGTCTGAGCTGGCTGGTTAGTTCACGTTGCGGCCGAACGGATGGCCGGTCAGCAGGCTGATCAGATGCGCACCGAAGATCAGCAGCACGGCGAGCGAGATGAACTGCACGGCCAGCCAAGGGACATAACGCCAGCGCCGATCGAACGGCCGCCGCAACTGCCAATTCGCAAGGCCGCCCACGGCGAGAGCGACCGCGAGCGTCGTCACGGTCATCGCCATCCCCGGCACGTCCATCAGTCCAGGACCGGCACCAGGCGTTCGACGACCTTGGCTGCGGTCGGGGCCACCGCAGCGACGAACTTGCCGAAATCGAGATGGCTGTCGGAACCGGCGAGATCGCTCAAGGACCGGATCACGATCGCGGGCACGCCGAAGGCCTCGGCGACCTGCGCAACCGCGGCGCCTTCCATCTCGCAAGCATGGGCGCCGAAATCGCGCTGCAGCCGGCCGCGGATGTTCTCGTCGTTGATGAACTGATCGCCGCTGACGATGGTGCCGATCTTGATCATCGGCGCTCGTGCGCCCTCGCCCACCAGCTCGACCGGCAGTCGCGGCAGCGCGAAGCCGTCAAGCGCCGTATGAATGCGCGCGACCAGGCTCTGCTGCACCTCGAACGCGTAATCCTGCCGGCCGGGACCGAAGGGCGGAACCGCCGGGCGGAACGGCGTGAAGCCGCCGGATTGCAGGCGGCCGTAATCGTGCTGGATCAGCCGGTCCGCCACGACCAGATCGCCGATCGCCAGAGCCGGATCGATGCCGCCGGCAACACCCGACATGACGATGGCGCGGCATCTGAGGCCGTCGAGCAACAGGGTTGCGGTCATCGCCGCGGCAACCTTGCCGATACCGCTTTCGATCATCGCGACTGGGCGGCCGAACAGCTGGCCAGTCAGCACCTCGCGGCCGGCGAGCTCGCGGCGCTCGATCTGGTTCATATCGCCGAGGAGCGCCGCGATTTCTTCCGGCATGGCACAAATGATGCCGAGGGGGATTCGTTCTTTCAGCATGATAGGTTGGGACCCTAAAGACGGAGTCTGATTCTGTCCACTCCATGCAGGCGACAGGCGTAACATGAAACCGGTCCTTCTTTGGCTGCGCCGTGACGTTCGCATCGGCGACAACCCGGCCCTGGCCGCAGCGGCGAAGACCGGACGTCCGGTCATTCCCGTTTTCATCCGGCCGGAGAAAGACGATGTCGGCGGCGCTGCGGTCTGGTGGCGCGGCCGCAGCCTCGCCGCCTTGCAGGCCGAGCTGCGGCGGCGTGGCTCCGATCTCGTGCTCCGCACCGGCGACCCGCTTTCGACCCTGGCCGCACTGGTCGCGGAAACCGGCGCGACGGAGGTGCATTTCAACCGCACGCTGGAACCCGAGGCGATCAAGACCGATATCGGCGTCCTCGCCGCCATGCCGAAGCATGGCGCGATCGCGCTCGATCATCCGGCGAACCGGCTGCATGAGCCGTGGCGCCTCAAAACCGGCACCGGCGGGTCGTTCAAGGTGTTTACCCCGTTCTGGCGGCGGCTGCAGGAGGGCTATCGGCCGCCGGCGGCCTTGCCCACGCCGCGCAAGCTGCACAACCCAAAGGCTTGGCCAGAGAGCGAAGCGCTCGAGAATTGGCAAGTCGTGGCGCGCTGGAGCGCCGGTTTTGCCAAATGGACACCAGGCGAGGCCGGCGCGGAAGCCCGCCTCGCGCATCTGCTGGAGACCGTGACCCAGTATGAGCAAACCCGCGACCGCCCGGACTGGGACGGCACGTCGCGCTTGAGCCCGCATCTCGCCTGGGGCGAGATCAGCGTGCATGAGGTCTGGCGCCGGCTCTCGGCGCGCCACGGCGGGGCTGCATTGCCCTTCCTCCGGCAACTCGGCTGGCGCGACTTCAACAGCCATCTCCTCTACCACTTCCCCAGGCTGCCCCGAGAGGCGTGGTCGGCGAAGTTCCGCGGTTTCCCTTACCTTCCGCATGGCAAGCGGCTGCAGGCTTGGCAGCGCGGATTGACCGGATATCCGATTGTCGATGCCGGCATGCGCCAGCTCTGGCAATCCGGATGGATGCACAACCGCGTCCGCATGATCGCCGCCTCTTTCCTGGTGAAGGATCAGCTGATTCACTGGCGGCGCGGCGAGGCTTGGTTCCGGGATACGCTGGTGGACGCGGATCTCGCCCAGAATGCGGCAAACTGGCAATGGGTGGCCGGCAGCGGCGCCGATGCCGCCCCCTATTTCCGCATCTTCAATCCGGTCACCCAGAGCCGGAAGTTCGACCCGGACGGGGCCTATATCCGCCGCTGGGTGCCGGAACTGGCCAAGCTCGATGCGAAGATGATCCATGCACCTTGGGAGGCGGCGCCTTTGGACCTGGCGGCAGCCGGTCTCGTGTTGGGGCGCGACTATCCGGCCCCGATTCTAGAGCACGACGAGGCGCGGAAGCGCGCGCTGGCGGCCTATGAGAAGATTCGTTAGCCCGAAAACAAGGGCGGCGGCCCGAGAGCCGCCGCAAGGCTTAGAGGGAACGCTCGAGGTAGAACTCAATAAGCCCAGCTTGCCGCAACGCTCTCGCGGACAACGGCGCTGGAGCCGGCTGGTTCCGCCGCCTTTGCCCGGCGTAGCGCACGCACCGTCGGCCGCTGGTCGGCCGCCGGCTGGTACCAAATCGAGAACTCGCCGAGCGATTCGAGATAGCCGGCGACATTGGCATCGTCGGAAATCTCGATGGAATCGATGCCGCAGCGATCCATGAACAGGTATTGGTCGCGCAGCACATTGCCGACCGCGCGGAGCTCGCCCTTGTAGCCGAGGCGTTGGCGCAGGGCCCGGGCATGGGAATAGCCGCGGCCGTCGGTGAACTTCGGGAACTCGAGCTCGATCAGCGACAGGCGCTCGAGATCCTCAGCGATCGCCATCGGTGACTGATCGCTCTTCAACCGCACGCCGATCGGCGCATTGCGCCCCAAGAGCGCGTCGCGCTCCTTCAGCCAGCGGTCGAGCGAAACCACCGCGGGCTTGCCTTCCGGCAGAGCCGCGTCGTCCGCGACGGGCAGCCAATCATTCGGCTGCAGGGCGCCGTGCTTGAGAATTGCCATAGACTTTCTCCTTGAACGGATCGAGGCCGACGCGGCGGAAGGTTTCCAGGAACCGCTCGTCCTTGTTCGTCCGCTTCTCCAAATAGACGTTCACGATATTCTCGACGGCATCCGCCACCTGGTCGATCGAGAAGGCGGGTCCCATGATCTTGCCGATCGAGGAATCGTCCCTGGACGATCCGCCGAGGGTGATCTGGTAGTACTCCTCGCCCTGCTTATCGACGCCGAGGATGCCGATATTGCCTGCGTGGTGATGCCCGCAGGCGTTGATACAGCCGGAAATGTTGAGGCGCAGCTCGCCGATCTCCTCCAGCCGCTGGAAGTCGTTGAAGCGCCGCGACAGACGCTGGGCGATCGGGATCGACCGCGCATTGGCGAGGTTGCAGTAGTCGAGGCCTGGGCAAGCGATGATGTCGGTCAAGAAGCCGACATTGGGATTGGCGAGCCGCACCGCGGCCAGGCGCTGCCATAGGGCATAGAGATCCTGCTGGCGCACGCTCGGCAGCACCAGGTTCTGGTGATGGGTGACGCGGATCTCCTTGAAGCTGTATTCGTCGGCGAGATCGGCAATCAGATCCATCTGATCGGCCGAGGCGTCGCCCGGCGCCCCGCCTTCGGGCTTCAACGAGATGGTGACGATGCGATAGCCATCCACCTTGTGCGCATGGGTGTTGGCGCGGACCCAGCGGGCGAAGGACGTGTCGGTCCGCTTCGCAGTCTCGAACTCGGTGGAAATCGCCGGCAGCTTTTCGTATTCGTGCGGCGTGAAGTAGGCCTGGATCCGCGCGACCTCGTCCTTGGGCAGCGTCAGCACGCCGTCCTTGATCCGCTCCCACTCTTCCTCGACCAGGCGCGCGAACTCCTGAGCGCCGGTGGCGCTGACCAGGATCTTGATCCGCGCCTTGTAGAGGTTGTCCCGGCGGCCGAGCAGATTGTAGACGCGAAGGATGGCTTCCAGATAGCTCAGCAGATGCTGCTTCGGCAGGAAGCTCTTGATGGTCGGGCCGATCGCGGGTGTGCGGCCCATGCCGCCGCCGACGATGACCGCAAAGCCGATCTCGCCGGCGTCGTTCTTCACCATCCGCAAGCCGATGTCGTGGAACGCCACGGCGGCGCGGTCATGGCTGGCGCCGGTCACCGCGATCTTGAACTTGCGCGGCAGGAAGGCGAACTCGGGATGCAGAGTCGACCATTGGCGGATGATCTCGGCCCAAACCCGCGGGTCCTCGATCTCGTCCGGCGCCACGCCGGCGAAATGATCGGCGGTGGTGTTGCGGATGCAGTTGCCGCTGGTCTGGATCGCGTGCATCTCGACTTCGGCGAGATGGTCCAGGATGTCCGGCACGTCGACCAGCTCCGGCCAGTTGAACTGGATGTTCTGGCGCGTGGTGAAATGGCCGAAGCCCTTGTCGTAGCGGCGCGCGATGAAAGCGAGCTTGCGGAGCTTCTTCGACGAGAGCTCGCCATAAGGAATAGCGATCCGCAGCATATAGGCGTGGAGCTGCAGATAGACACCGTTCTGCAGGCGCAGCGGGCGGAACTCGTCTTCGGTGAGCTCGCCGGCCAGGCGACGTTCCACCTGGCCGCGGAACTGCTTCACGCGCTCGGCAACGAAGGTGGCGTCAAATTCATCGTAACGGTACATCGATCAACCTTCGATCCGACCGGTCCAGGAACCCTGGTCGGGGGTGATGGTGGGCAGGCGGCTGGCACGAATGCGCTCGCGGGCACTCGCGGCCTGCAGGCCTTCCGGGGTTTCGTTGAACTCGGCGAGATAGGGACCGACCACGCGCTGCGCCTTCACGTCGAGGCCGGCGGCATCCAGCGCGGCCTTCGCTTCCGCTTCGTCGCGCAGCACCTTGCTCTCGGCATAGTCTTCCGACCACTGGAGGTCCGGCGTCAGCCAGACGATGACCCCATCCCGCAGACGGTTGGCGGTCACGACTTGAACGGTCATTGGGCAGCTCCCACACGTTTCGCGGCCGCAAAGCTGCGCAACACCACGACCCGCGCGTCCCGCGGCAGGTCGGTGTTGAGATCGACCCGCCGTGCATCGCGGCGGGCATAATCCAGGATCTCGGCGGCGACACCGGCATCATGCGCGACGACATCGGCCTTGCGCAGCGCGCGCAAACTGCCGAGCGTCAGGTCGTCGCTGCTGTTGGAGGTGAGATCGATCACGGTCAACGACCCTGCGCCGGCTTCGGTCGCCTCGGCGGCGTTGAGGTCGCGGATGATCTTGCGCGCAGCACGGAAGTCTTCGCCGGCCATCACCAGATCGGCGCCCTCGCCTTCGAAGAAGCGCTCCCAGAACCGGCGGCGTGTGGCGTTGTCGGTGACGCGGGTCTGCACCGCGCCGCGGAAGCGGCGGGCGAAGACAGCGAGGCGGTCGAGCCCGTTCGGCAATGCATCTTCGATCGTCGCACGGATGCGCTGCGCCAGGATCGGCGCGCTGCCGCCGGTCGAGATGCCGATCACGATCTCGCCGCGATCGACCACCGCCGGCATGATGAAATCGGAAAGCTCGGGACGGTCGACCACATTGACAGGAATTCGGGCGGCACGGGCCGCATCGGAAACCGCGCGATCGCGCGCATCATCGCCGGTCGCGCCGAAGACCAGCGCGTAACCTTCGAGCGCGGTCACTTCAGCGACGAGGTCGACTCGCGCACCGGCGGCTTCGAGCAGGCGCTGCTTGGCAGCGGCCGCCTGCCCGCTGCCCACCACCAGGACACGCCGGCCCGAGAGCCGCATGAAAATCGGGAAAGATTGCATTCGCGCCCTAATTCACACAAATCGATTGCCAATAGCGGCGATCGAGAAGTTTTCCTGTTCTCTCAAATACGTACTCGGACCCCTTCAAGTCAAGATCATTGCCCACAAATCGTTGTATTTCACACTTCAGTGTGAAATAAATAAAGCTTGATACCGGGTTGCATTGAACGCCGTCGCGCCTCACATGACGGACAGCTATGATTGCAATGTTTGCAACGGTTTGACCTGAGGGACTGCCCCCTTGGACACCCACTCGCTCCAGCCCACCGCCCCGCACGACCACACCCGATGCATCTCGGATGCCCTCGGTCTGGCCGAAACAGTTTGCGCCAAGCGTGGGGCCAGATTGACCCCGCTCCGCCGGCGAGTGCTGGAACTGGTCTGGAACAGCCACCGGCCGGTCGGGGCCTATGCGATCCTGGACGATCTGCGTGAGGGGGATAAGGCAGCCGCCCCGCCGACGGTCTATCGCGCCCTCGACTTCCTGATGGAACAGGGCCTGATCCACCGGATCGAGAGCCTCAACGCCTTCGTCGGCTGCGACCATCCGGAAGACCGGCATGTCAGCCAGTTCCTGATCTGCACCAACTGCGGCGCTGCCGTCGAGATCGACGACCGGGGCATCGCCAACGCGGTCAAGAAAAGCGCCGCCGAAGCCGGCTTCACGGTGAACCGCTTCACCGTCGAGCTCCAAGGCACCTGCCCCGCCTGCGCGAAAGCGGCTTAGCTTCGCTCCAACGAAATCGCCGTCGCACCGGTGGGCGCGACGGCGACCAAAGCATCACTCGAATGGACGGAATCAGATCCCGCTGGCGAAGGTGAGCATCACCACGCCGAGGCAGATGACCGCGAGCGCAAATGAAACCGCGAGAATGATGCGGACGCGCCCAGTCGTCTCCGCTGACCGGGCATCTTCCACACCGGCGGTCGGATGCCCCTCGGTGTTCTGAATCTCATGATCGGGTCGGATCTCGTGCTCGAGGTTATCTCGGTGATGACCCGCAGTCTGATATGTCGCCATGGCGCAGCCCTCCATATAAGGGTAGCGCGGCGAAGCCGGTTACTCCCGCCGCGTCGTTAATAAAACGGACACCGCGCGGTCAGGTTCCCCGAAATATGGGAATGTGCAGTTGGTTGGGGTGGTTAGCGCCGCAAGCTGCGTTCGATCATCGGCTCGAAGTGAGCCAGATCCGGCGTTTTCATGCCGACGACCTTTCCTTCGTCGTCAAAGCGGCGGAGCGCCACCGCTTCCCGGAAGAAGCGTTCGGACCCAAATTTCGCCTGCTCTTCCGTGTTCATCAATCCGCCCTGCAGTTTCAATGAGAGCTTCGAGGCATCCGAAAGCAGATCGAAATAGCCGGCCTCGCTGGCGGAGAGATAGCGCTTGGCCGCCACATGCAATCGCACCGGCTCGCTGACTTCCGGACCGAAATGCTGCGACAGCCAGGCCGAGCCCAGGGACTCATGCTGGGTATCGATGCCGGAATCCGCGATGTCTTCTGGCAGGTCGTGCAGCATATGGCCGATATCATGCAGCAAGGTCGCCACGATCAGCGGCTCGGACGCGCCCGCCCGCTCGGCGAAGACTGCGCATTGCAGCGCGTGCTCGAGCTGGCTCACGCCTTCGCCGTAGCCCTCATGGCCACGCTTGGCGAAGGCGGCGCGGATTTCGTCCATTGTGGTCATGCCGCGGCGTCCGTGCGGTTGGAGCTGTTGCGCTTCAGCATGCGGCGGCGGCTTTCGATACCGTCGCGGTCGATGTAGCAGCCTTGGAGATGGCGCCGCCCGAGATTGGGATCGAAGGCGGTGCGCCCGTGCAACGCCCGATCGTTCTGCATCACCACGAGATCGCCCGGACCCAGGCGGAAAATGAGCTCCAGCTCGGGCCGCTTCAGGATCTGGGCGAAGATGCGATAGGCGTTGTACCAGCGCGCAGCGAGATCGATCGGCGCGTCCAGCCAATCCGCCGAGCGATTGTTGAAATGAACCGCGGTGACGACGCCGTCCATGTCGGCCGTGATCAAGGTCTGCTTCGCTTCGAGCTCCGCCGTGTCGTCGGCGAAACGGAAGGTCAGCGGCACGGTCGAGAGCAAGGCGAAGGCGCCGGGATTTTCCTTGCGCAGGATCTCGGCGGCGTGGAAGCCGTCGACCAAGAGCGTGTCCCCGCCGGGCGCCTCGGATTCCAGGCAGTGCAAGAGCTGCACCCCGGGCGAGGGATGGCGATAGGGATTGTCGGAATGGACGCCGAGGCCGAGCGACGTGTTGGCGAGATTCTTCGGATTGGGCACCGAGATCACGTCGAACAGCCGGCCATAATTGGTGACCCGGACGAAGCCCAGGCGATCGCCGACCTGGGCCACCATGCCGGGCTCGGTCGGGACGTTCTTCAGGAGACCGAAGCCCAGCGCGGTGTAGCGCTCGAGCCAGGCCAGTTCCTTGGCGGGGTCCTGCAGCATCTGCGGCCAGTCGCCGACCGGAAGATCGGCTTCGATCGACTTGCCCCAGAGCGCCGGCTTCGCCTGACGCGCGGCGCGGGCTGAGGCGATGAGGTCGTGTTCCTTGAGCCAGGCCGGCGCGTATTCCGAACGATGGCCGTCCGACCAGAGCACCCTCACGCTGCCGTCGGGTGCCACCATGGCCTCGATCGCGGTAAGATCGGCCGGCAGATCGACGATTTCATAGAGCTTCTGTCCGTTGCCGGGATGGCGGCACTTCGCACAGCGACAGTTGTCACGCAGCCAGTAGTTCGGAAGGTGCATCGGCGACTTGTCGCTCCACCGCACCGTGATGCCACCCTCATGTACCTCGGCGACGGCAGGCCGGCGGTTCGGATCAGACATGGCGGCTCAGTTCCACGGCAGCGAGTACGTCTTCACATTGGTAAAGCATTTCATCGCTTCGATCACGCCCTCCTTGTAACCGAGGCCGGAATCCTTGATGCCGCCAAAGGGCGACATTTCGATGCGATAGCCGGGGACTTCGCGAACGTTGACCGTGCCGACCTCCAGCTCGCGCACGAACCGGGTGATGTAATCCAGGCGGTTGGTGCAGATGCCGGACGAGAGGCCGTAGTCGGTCGAGTTCGAGACCTTGATCGCCTCGTCGATGTTCTTGACCCGGATCACCGGCGAGACCGGGCCGAAGGTCTCGATATGCACCAGGCGGCAGTCATAGGGCACGTGATCGACAACGGTCGGGGCGTACAAGGCACCCTTGCGGATGTTGCCATGAAGCAGCTTGGCCCCCGCCTTCACCGCGTCGTTCACGGACTCCTCGCAGTAAATCGCAGCGGCTTCGTCGATGACGGTGCCCATGTCGGTTTCGGGGTTCATCGGATCGCCGTATTTCACAGCCTTGGTTTTCGCGACCAGCAGTTCGACGAACTTATCGGCGACGGCTTCATGCACGATCATCCGCTTCACCGCGGTGCAGCGCTGGCCTGAGTTTTTATAGGAGCCGGCGACAGCGAGCGTGGCCGCTTCCTCGATATCTGCGTCTTCCATGACGATCAGCGGATCATTGCCTCCGAGCTCGAGAACCGCGCGGCGATAGCCCATATGCGCCGCGATGTACTTGCCGATCGAAACACCGCCGGTGAAGGTGATGAGATCGACATTGGGATCGGTCAAGAGCGTGTCGGCGATCTCCCTGGGATCGCCGGTGACGACCTGGAACATCTCGCGCGGGAGACCGGCCTCATAGAGCACGTCGGCCAGCAGCAGCGCCGAGAGCGGCGTCTTCTCGGACGGCTTCAGCACCATCCGGTTGTTGGTGGCGATCGAGGGCGCCACCTTGTGCGCCACCTGGTTCAGCGGGTGATTGAACGGCGTGATCGCCGAGATCACGCCCAACAGCGGATCGCGCTGGGTATAGATGCGACGCTTCTTGCCGTGCGGGGTGATGTCGCAGGAGAAGATCTCGCCGTCGTCCTTGATCACGATTCCCGACGCCAGATGGAACACGTCATAGGCGCGACCGACCTCATAAAGCGTGTCCTTGAGGCTCAAGCCGGACTCGGCGGTGATCAGCTCCGCGATCTGCTGGCGGCGCGCGACCAGGATCTCGGCGGTCTTCCGCAGGATAGCACTGCGGTCGGCACGGGAGAGCGTCGGCTTGTAGGCCTTGGCGATCGCGAAGGCCTGGCGGATGTCCTCAACCGTCGCTTTCGGACAGGTGCCGACCACCTGGTTGGTGTAGGGATTGAAGACCTCGAAGCTGCGGTCGTTGGTGCCGAACGAGCCCGCGACGCGCATGGTCTCTTTGCGGATGACACCCATGGTTCAGACCGCCTTGTCGAGTTGCGCTTCGTTCGAAGCGTAGTTGAGGCCGAGATCGAAAGCGCTGAAATTGCGCAGGCGATAGCCCTGCGGCAGAGCCTTCAGCTTTCGGTTCACGATGACCGGCACTTTCTGCTCGGTCATGCCGCCATGCGAGCGCAGCGGCCGGGTGAGACCGGAGAGGTCGTGTTTCGCGGCGCTGGTGCCGATGGCGAACAGCTTCTCGGAAACCACGATCACGTCGCCGACCCGGTCCTCGGGCAGCTCGAACTTCTTGCAGCCGGCACTGCGATCGACGGCGAGCTCGATCCCTGGCAACTTGGCGATCTTGGCAATGATCTCTACTTGATCGGCACCTTCCGGCAGATAGACCGTGGCGAAAGAGCCGAGCGCGCCGTGATGCACCACATAAGGATCGGTGATCGGCAGAATGACCCTGGCCTTCCCCTGCCCCAGCCAACCATCCAGCACGTCCTGCAGATAGATCACCTGTGGCTTCAGGTCCGCGCCGTGCTTGTCGTTCATGCCGTGATCGGCGGTCAGCACGATCTCGGCACCCATCGCATCCATCTCGGCCAGATAGCCGTCCATCATCCGGTAGAAGTCATTGGCGACGGCGTCGCCCGGCGCGTATTTGTGCTGGATGTAGTCGGTGGTCGAGAGATACATGATGTCCGGGCGCTTAGCCTTCAGCAGCTTGGCACCGGCGGCGAACACGAACTCCGAGAGATCCGCGCTGTAGACCGAAGGAAGCGGCTTGCCGACGAAGTTCAGGACATCGCCGATGCCGTTGGCCTCCTCTGTGGCCTGGTCGGCCTTCTCGGCGGAGAAGCAGATGCCCTTCATGCCTTTGCCGAGCAGGCCGCGCAGCTTGTCCTTGGCGGTGACGACCGCGAGCTTGGCACCGGCATCGGCAAAGGCCGCAAGGATGGTCGGTGCCCGCAGGAATTTCGGATCGTTCATCATCACCTCCTGCCCGCTCTCGGGGTCGTAGAGGTAGTTGCCGCAGATGCCATGCACGGACGGCGGCGCACCGGTGACGATCGAGAGGTTGTTCGGGTTGGTGAAACTCGGCACCACGCAATCGCCGATCAGGTTGGCACCGGTTTCCACGACCTTCGCCAGCCAGGGCATGGCGCCGGCTGCGATCGCCTTCGTGAGATAGTCCGGCTCGCAGCCATCGACGCAGACGACGACGAGGGGCTGCTTCGGCCAGGCGTAGCTCTTGCCGTTGACGGTGATGTTGCTCTTCATACGCTCTACTCCGCAGCCTTGTTGTGGGGACGGCCCGAGGCGACGCCCAAGGTTGTCATCACTTCCTTGGCCGCGGCGAGGAAGGCAATCATTTCCGGCTTGCCCAGGCGGCCGATGCAGCCGATGCGGAAGCTGTCGGCGACCGTGAGCTTGCCCGGATAGATCACGAAGCCGCGGTCCTTCAAGCCGTCGTAGAATTTCTCGAAGACGAATTTCGGATCCGCCGGCATGTGGAAGGTGACGATGATCGGCGCCTGCAGCCGATCGGGCAGCAGAGTCTCGAAGCCGAGCGCGCGCATGCCTTCGACCAGAATCTGGTGGTTGCTGCGATAACGCCCGCCGCGGCCAGCAACGCCGCCCTCCTGCTCATGCTCGGTCAGCGCCTGGTCGAAGGCGACGATGCAATGGATCGGCGGGGTGAAGCGATATTGGCTGGTCTTCTCCAGGTTCTGCCATTGCTCGAAGAGATCGAGGGTGAGCGAGACGGCATTGCCCTTGGTCTTCTCCAGCGCCGAGACGCGGCAGAGCACGAAGCCGAGGCCCGGCACGCCTTCGATGCATTTGTTCGAGGAGGCCGCGAGCGCGTCGAAAGTGGCGGTCGCAACATCGACCGGCAGCGCGCCGAAAGCACTCATGCTGTCGATCAGGAGCTTGCGGCCGGCCTCGGCAACGACCTTCGAGACTTCCGCGATCGGATTGAGAATACCGGAGGTGGTCTCGCAATGGACCACGGCGACATGGCTGATCGCCTTGTCGGCGGCGAGGGTCTCGCGGACCTTGGCGGGATCGACCGGCTGGTCTTCCGGCCATTCGAGCACGGCGACGCTGCGCTTGGCGTATTCACAAATCTTCGCCATGCGCTTGCCGTAGGCGCCGTTGATCAGGATCAGAAGCTTGTCCTTAGGGCCGACAAATGCAGTCAGCATCGCCTCCACCGCGAAGGTGCCGCTGCCCTGCATCGGCACGGTGGTGAAGTCCTTGCCGCCACCGATGAGATCGACCAGGCGTTGGCGCATGCGGTTGTTGATGGCGATGAAGCCGGCATCGCGCGAACCCCAGTCGTGCAGCATGGCGGACTTGACTGTCATCGAGGTGGTCAAAGGTCCGGGAGTCAGAAGCCAGGGGTCCCGGTGGTTTTCATTGGGCTGCGCCATGAGTCTCTCTCTTGCCGAGGGGATGCTGGATTATGGGCGCTCGCCGTACTATAAATCCAATCGTTAACAGTTATGTGACCTATAGGGCCAGCCTATTCTGTCATGAGCATCAGCCAGAGCCAACTCCGGGCCTTCCACGCGGTCGCGACCGAGGGCAGTTTCACCAAGGCTGCCAATAACTTGCATGTGACGCAGCCGACCCTCTCCGGCCAGGTCCGGGCGCTCGAGGAGCGCTATGGCGTCCACCTGTTCGACCGGCGGCGGCGCAAGATCGAGCTGACCGATATCGGCCGCCAGCTGCTCGAGATCACCTGGCGCCTGTTCGGCCTGGAGATCGAAGCGGAACAGGTGCTGACCTCGGCCAAGGGGTTGAAGCGCGGGCACCTGCGGATCGGGGCCGACGCGCCCTATCACTCGATCCCCTTCCTCGCCATCTTCAACCGGCGCTATCCGAACCTCCGGCTCTCGATGTCGATCGGCAATTCCACCAAGCTGCAGGAGGACCTGCTGGACCAGAGCTGCGACGTGGCGATCGCCGCCAACGTCACGCCGGACCCGCGCATCCACGCGATCTCGTTCCGCCAGGACCAGCTCATCTGCTTCGTCGACCGGGTGCATCCCTGGGCCAAACGGCGGCGCATCAAAATCGGGGAGTTGGCCGGCCATCGGCTGGTCCTGCGCGAGCCCTCTTCCACGACGCGGCAATGCTTCGACGCCGCGGTTCGGCAGACTGGAATCAAGATCGGCGAAGTGCTCGAGATCGGCAGCCGCGAAGCGATCCGCGAGGCCGTCGCCGCGGGGCTCGGGATCGGCATCGTCGCACGGGCGGAGTTCGGGGATGACGTCCGTCTCAAAGCCCTGGAGTTCGAAGGGCCGGTGATGGCATCGACAGAATACGTGGCCTGCCTCGCCGATCGCAAAGGGACGCCGCTGGTAAAGGCGTTCCTCGATATCGTGCAGGAGACCGTGGCGCAGGAGCGCAAGCGATGAAACTCCGCCTCGCCCTCGCCTTCTCTCTCGTCAGCACCGCCGCCTTGGCCCAGTCCGACCCCTGGGACAGCCTGGAGAACAAGGGCGCCCGCTATGCCGGAACCAAGGACGCACGGCAGAATGCGGTGATCTTCGTCTGCCCGGTGACCGGTGCGCCGCAACTTATCGTGCGTTCGCCGCAGTTCCGGGTGTCGATGCCGGACGACCACCGCTACACCCTCACCTTCGTCACCGCACGCGGCCGGAGCGAGATCACCGCCGTCGCCAAGGATGCGGAGCTGACATTCGCAGCGGCGGACCTCAACGCCCAGGTCGCGTTCGAGCGGCTGGCCGAGGATATCGCTGCCAGCCAGACCTTCTCGGTCTCGATGTCGACCTTTGCCTGGAAGGGACAGTTCACCGCGGAAGGCGCGGCGGAAGCGCTGAAGCCGATGCTGGCAGGCTGTCGCGCGCCTTAGGCGCCGTGCCTCCGCCAAGCCTGGTAGCGCGCGAGAAAGGTCCCGCCGGCCAGTGCGTGCAAGCCACGCACCGCGGCGCACAGCAGCACGATGGTCATGCCCATGGCACAGGCGGCGGCGCTGTTGCCGGCATCATCGGTGTTGAGCGCATTGATCGCCATCAGCTTGGTCGAGCCGGTGTAGATGAAGATCACGGCCGAAACCGTGGTCATCGCATTCACGAAATAGTAAACCGCGATGTCGAGGATCGCCGGCAGGCAAACCGGGACCGTGACTTGCAGGAAGGTGCGCCAGACCGGGACCTTCAGCGATGCCGACACCGCCTCGAACTCGGCATCGAGTTGCTTCAGCGCGGTCACCGCGGTCAGGTGGCAGACGGTGTAGAAATGCGTGATCGTGTTGACCACCAGGAGCGCCAGCGTCGCATAGAGGAAGTTCAGCGGATTGGCCGGGCTGTTGAAGAAGAAGATATAGGAGAGGCCGAGCACCAGGCCCGGCGTCGCCAGCGGCAGCATGGCGAGGAAGTGAACGCCGGAGCGGGCCATCCCGAAGCCGCGGATCTTCTCCACCAGATAGGCGCCGGTGAAGACGATGGCGGTGCCGAACAGTGCCGTCAGCACGGAGAGCTTGATGCTGGTCCAGAACGGATTCCAGCCATCGGTGCCGAGCTTGCCGAAATCGTAATGCGCCAAGGTGAGCGTCAGATTGTAGGGCCAGAACTTGATCAGGCTGCCGAAGGCCGCCATCGCCATTACGCCCAGCAGGAAGACGCTGATCACCAGGCAGAAGGCGAGGCTGAGACGATCGACCAGTGGGCGCGGCTTCGGCTCCAGCGGAACCGCGCGGGCCGAGACCATGGATTGCTGCCGGCGCTGCGTGATGCGGTCGGCGAAAAAGGAAACGACGGCCGGAATGAGCAGCAGCAGGCCGATCACGGCGCCCATCTGGAAATTGAACTGGCCGATGACCTGCTGATAGATGTCGGTCGCCAGCACTTCATAGGAGCCGCCGATCACCTTGGGCACGCCGAAATCGGTGAAGATCAAGGTGAAGACCACGAAGCCGGCGCTCATCACGCCATAGCGGCAGCCGGGCAAGGTCACGGTGAAGAAGGTGCGCACGGCGCCGGCGCGCAGCGCGTCGGCCGCCTCATAGAGCCGCTGATCGGCCATGGCGAGCGCCGTGGTGATGATCAGCACGGCATGCGGAAAGGCGAAGAACACTTCGCCGATGACGATGCCGATCGGGCCGTAGATCGACTGGCCCAACAAGACGCCTTTGAAAATTCCCTGGTTGCCGAAGAGATAGACCAGAGCCAGCCCGGGCAGCAGCGAAGGCGCCAGCAATGGCACGAGCGCGATCGCCCTGAACAGGCCGCGTGCGGGAATGCAGGTCCGCGTCACCGCATAGGCATACCAGAAGGCGAGCGTGAGGGTGATCAACGTCCCCAGAATCGAGATAAGGAAGCTGTGCTGGAAGGAAAGCGACAGCGCCGGGTCGGCGAAATACTGTGCGAAGTTGGTGAAACCGATGAAGTTGCCGTCGGCATCCTCCACGCTCTTCTTCAGCAGCATGAAGAGTGGGATCGCAATGGTGAGCGCCAGATAGAGCGCCAGGACACCAAGGCCGGTGCGCAGCAGCCAGTCTTCACGCGAGACGATCGGGCGGATGCGCTCGGGCGTGCGTGCGCGTGGCGGCGTGGCGTCGAAGGCGAAGGTGTCGGCCATCAGCCGCGCTTCTCACCGAACAGCCGCAGGCGATCGGCCGGCATGGCGATCGGAATGATCTTCCCCGGCTCCAGCGCGAGGTCGCGGGCCGCGTTCATCGAGAAGTCGGCCATCAGGCGTGGCGAGGATGGGCCGTTCATGGCGAGGTCGGCGCGGTAGAAGGTGCCGAGGAACTCCATATCCTCGATCCGGACCTCGATCGTGTTCTTATTCCCGGCGGCGATGCCGCGAACTTGGATGTCCTCGGGACGGAAGCAGAGCGTGACGCTTTCGCCGATTCCGAGGCCGGCTGTCTCAGCGGCTAGGATCAGCGGACCGACCCTGACAGTGCCCTCGCCCACCACCTCGGCGCGGAGGAAGTTCATATGCCCGACGAAATCGGCCACGAAGGCGGTCTTCGGGTTGCGATAGATCTCTTGCGGCGTACCGATCTGCTCAATCACGCCCTGGTTCATCACCACGAGCTGGTCGGCGATCGCGAGCGCTTCGGCCTGGTCATGAGTCACCATGATGGTGGTGACGCCGATCCGGCGCTGTAGCGATTTCAGCTCGCTGCGCAGATGCAGACGCACACGGGCGTCGAGCGCCGAAAGCGGCTCATCGAGCAGCAGCAGGCCGGGCGCCATGGCGATGGCGCGTGCCAGGGCCACGCGCTGCTGCTGGCCGCCGGAGAGCTGGCTCGGATACTTGCGCTCGTGGCCCGTGAGACCGACCAACTCGGCGAGCTCCTGCACGCGCGCCTGGACCTCCTTGCGCGGCTTGCCGGAATTGCGGAGGCCATAGCCGATATTGTCGGCAATCGTGAGGTTGGGGAACAGCGCGTAGGACTGGAAGACGATGCCGAAATCGCGCTGCGACGACGGGAGAGCGGAGATGTCGCGACCGCCCTGCAGGATGCGGCCCGAGGTCTGGATATCGAGACCGGCGATCGCCCGCAAGAGCGTGGTCTTCCCACAGCCGGAAGGACCGAGGAAGCAGACGAACTTGCCTTCCTCGATCTCAAGCGAGACATCCTTCAGCGCCTCAAAGGTGCCGAAGGATTTGCTGACATGGGAGATCTGGAGATAGGGCATGTTTTGGAGACCTGGCAACGGGCGCGCTGGAAAATCCAGCGCGCCCGCTAGCCTTAGCTCTTCGGCGCGTCCTTGGAGCCATAGCGCTTCTGCCATTCTTCGAGGATGGCGGCGCGCTTCGCAGCCATGGCGGCGAAGTCGTTCGGCGAGATCATCAACTTCTCTTCGTCGGCCGGATAGTTCTCCGGCAGCTTTGCCTGCACGGTCTTGCTGGCGAGAACCTGATAGTACTCGTTGTACATCTTGTTGGCGTCGGCGGTGGCGGCGAAGTCGGCCAGGGCCTTGGCGCCGTCGGCGTGCTTGGTGCCCTTCATGACGGCGGTCGCTTCCATCTCCCAGCCGATACCATCCTTCGGCAGGATGATCTCGAGCGGCGCGCCCTGGTTCTTCAAGACGACGCCGGGATAGGAAAAGGAGATGCCGATCGGATACTCGCCGGCACCGGCGGCCTTGCAGGGCTTGGAACCGGAGTGCAGGTAGGTGTTGATGTTCTTGTGCAGGCCGTCCATGTACGCCCAGCCGCCCTGCTCGCCGAAGATCTGCAGCCAGGCCGCGACGTCGAGGAAGCCGGTGCCCGATGAGTTCGGGTTCGGCATCACGATCTTGCCGGCATAGACCGGCTTCAAGAGGTCCTTCCAGGTCTCCGGCTTCGGCAGGCCGAGCTTCTCGGCTTCGGCGGTGTTGAAGCAGATCGCAGAGGCCCAGGCGTCCATGCCGACCCAGGTCGGGTTGTCGCGCTTGTCCTTGAAGTCGTCCTTGATGTCGGCATAGCCCTTCGGCTTGTAGGCCTCGAGCATGCCTTCCTTGTCCAGCACCATCAGGCTGGTCGCGGCCAGACCCCAGATCGCATCGGCGCGCGGATTGGCCTTTTCGGCCAGCAGACGGGCGGTGATGACGCCGGTCGAGTCGCGCACCCATTCAATCTCATAGTTCGGGTTCGCAGCCTCGAAGGCCTGCTTGTAGACCGGCAGCTGCTCTTCCTCGAGCGCGGTGTAGACGGTGAGCTTGTCCTTGGCGGCGGCGGTCGCCGCAAAGCCGACCAGCGCCGCCAGCGTCAGGCCGGCAAGCGTGGCGCCCATAGGGCGCGACTTGGTTCCGAACATCGTGTGTATCCCTCTCCTTTGCGATCTCCCCGGACCGCGCGAGAGGGAAGCTCTTCCGAAACCGTGACGGTTTGATAACAGCCGGGTGACGTGTTGGAGGCAGCTGTATTCAGCTGGGGATGATGTTCAAGCCCCTAGCTTTTGGGCGCGTTCTTGCCGCTGAAGCGCTTTTCCCATTCATCGAGGATCGCCTGACGGCGTGCCGCCATGGCGGAGAAATCGTTCGGCGAGATCAGCGCTTCTTCTTCGCCGGCGGGATAGTTGTCGGGCAAAGTGGCGGTCACATCCTTACGCGCGAGAATCTGGTAGTAGCTGTTGTAGAGCGCGTTGGCTTCGGCGCTGGCCGAAAAATCGGCGACGGCTTGCGCAGCCTGGAGATGCTTCGCACCCTTCACCACCGCAGTGGCTTCCATCTCCCAGCCCAGGCCTTCCTTCGGGAAGATCACCTCGACCGGCGAACCGTTGTTCTGGAGCTTCACGCCGGCATATCCGAAGGAGATTCCGACCACCGCATCGCCGGTTGCCACTGCAGCACAGGTCTTGGCACCGGAATGGAGGTAGGACGAGACATTCTCGTGCAGGAGACCCATGAAGTCCCAGCCACCGGTCTCGCCGAAGGTCTGGATCCAACCGGAGACTGACAGAAAGCCTGTATCCGAGGAGCTCGGATTCGGCATCACGATCTGTCCCTTAAAGGCCGGCCCGACCAGCTCCTTCCAGGCATCGGGCCGCGGGATCTTGTGTTCCGCCGCGAGCTTGGGATTGAAGCAGATCGCATTGGCCCAGGCATCCATGCCGACCCAGACCGGCCAGCCGGTGCGGCGGTCCTTGAAATCGTCCTTGATCTGGTCGAAGCCCTGCGGCCGGTAATGCTCGAGCTGGCCGTTCTTGTCGAGCTGCATCAGATAGCTCGCGCCCAGACCCCAGACCACATCGGCCTGGGGATCGCCCTTCTCCGCCAGGAGCTTGGCGGTGATCTCGGCCGGCGTGCCGCGGACCCATTCGATATCGATCTTGGGAAACTTGGCCTCGAAGGCCTTCTCATAGACGGGGAGCTGCTCCGCCTGAAGCGCGGTGTAGACGGTGACCGTCTGCGGATTGGCGGCCTGAGCCGACCCGGCGAACAGCAAGGTGGCAACGGAGCCGGCACCGCAGAGCAACTGCCGTGCGGTGCGCTTGGTCGATATCATCAAAGCCGCCTTCCCAGTCTGGATTCCCCGTGATCGGCCGGGCGCGGGCTTACCCCTCCCCGGCGCGGCTCTCCTTAGCGGGGAGACTATACCGAAGTCAAATAAACCGGGAAATCACAGTCGGATAGGGTCAGATCCGCGTCAGCGCCGTGCAGATCGACGCGCCCGGGCCGGGACGAGGTCCGGCTGCCGTACGCCCTGCTGCAGCATACGACCGAGCCAGATGCCGGCGGGAAGCTGGATGGAAAGCCAGAGGGTGATCATGAGGACGGTCATTGCCCGTGCTCCCTTTGGAATATGCCCGCACGAGCATGGCGGCATCGGCGATCCTGAGCATGCTGGCACGAGAGAACCGGCAATTCCTTGATGTGAATCAACAAATGAAGATTCGGAGATCAGGCTTCCCGGAGCCGCGAGGGGCTGAGTTCGCCGGCGGATTCCAGGATCGGCTGCGCGACCAGGGCCAGATGGGAGTTGATGCGCTTCAGGTCGCGCAGGATGTCGAGATGCAGGCTGCTGGTCTGGATGCTCTCGATCCGCCCCTCCCTCAGGCGTTCGAGATGGCTCTCGGCCGCCTGGCGCTCCAATTCGCGGAACGCCTGCTTCTCGGCGAAGAGCTTGCGGGCGAGGCCGAGATCGCCGGTCATGAAGACATTCATAGCCAGCTGCAGGTTGCCGTTGAGGCGGTCGTGGATCACCTCGATCTCCTCGGCGCCTTCGGGCGAGAACTTCAGCTGGTACTTCACTTTCTTCGCAGCGAGCTCCATCAGGTTCTTGTCCACGATGTCGCCGATATGCTCGAGATTTGTGGTGAAGGTGATGAGGTCGATCACGCGGCGCTGGTCGTCGGGATTCATGGTCTCGCGGCTGACCTTGGTCAGGTAGAGCTTGATCGCCTCGTTGAGCTTGTCCACCTGGGAGTCGAGATCGCTGGCGAGCTTGATGACCTTGCGGTCGTCGGAGCGCAGGGCCTCGAGCGAGAGGCGCAGGATCTCGCCCACCGCATCGCCCATCCGCAACGCCTCCCGGGCGGCATTGGCGAGCGCCACCGAGGGTGAGTCGATGGCACTTGCGGCCAGATAGCGCGGGCGTGCCGGATCGTCGGTCTGTGCCGCGTCGGGCAGCAGCTTCCGCGTCAACCGGGAGACCGGGCCGATCAAGCCGACGAAGACCAGGATCAGCAGCAGATTGAAACCGACATGAAAATCGAGGATCTGGCGCATCGGACCGCTGCCGAAATCCGGCAGCATCGGCAGGAGCGGCACGATCAGCGGCAGGAAGGGTAAGACGGCGATCACGCCGATCCCGCGGAAGATCATGTTACCGAGCTGGACGCGGCGCGCCGGCGGCGTGTCGCCCATGGAGGTCAGCATCGCCATCACATCGGCGCAGAGATTGGCGCCGAGCACGAAGGCGAGCGCCAGCGGCACCGGCAGGAGCCCCGCCTTGACTAAAGTCGCGATCAACAACACGACCGCGATCGACGAGGCGCAGAGCACCGTCAGGATTCCGCCGGCGACGACGCCGAGGATCGGCGAGTTCGACATCAGGTTCAGGATTTGCGGCAGCAGCGGCGCGTCCCGGATCGGCTCCGCCGCTTCGGTGATGAGGCGCAACGCCAGCAGCACCAAGCCAAGGCCGATCCCCGCGCGGCCGAGATCGCGCAGCCGGGTGCTCTCCAGCTTGTTGAACATGATGTAACCGACAAGGATCAGCGCCGGCGAAAGAACGTAGATCGGCAGCGAGTAGGCCTGGGTCACGAGGCTGGTGCCGAGATCGGCACCAAGCATGATCGCCAAGGCCGATGCCGCGCCCACCATGCCGCGGGCCACAAAGGAGGACGTCAGCAGCCCGGTCGCGCTGGAGGATTGCAGCAGCAGGCTGGTCACAATGCCGGCACCCAGCGCGCGGAAGCGATTGGTCATGGCGATGCCGACCCAATGCCGCAGCTGGCTGCCATAGGCGCGCATGACACCGGTCCGCACCATGCGCAGCGACCATAGCAGCAGCGCGACGGCGCCGAAGAGGTGGAGAAGAAATGCCATGCCTTGCACCAACGCCGGATCGGACCGGGCGGATCAACCGCCCAGTCAGCCCGCGTCATAAAACTGTAACATTATATGGTGCGAGTCGGGCGCGCTGAAAAGCGACACGTTTCGGTGAGGTTGGGACGGACCGAAAGGCAGGCCGGCAGGAGAGGCGCGGATCAAGCCCGCGCATGACTATTATCTATCGTCATTGCCGGGCTTTGACCCGGCAATCTGCCGAAGCTGCGCCCTACTCCAAGCCCGCGGCGAACTCCTCCAGCAGGGCGACCGCATAGCCGGTTGCGCCCGCGGGAACGAGCGCGCGGTCCTTGCCGGTGAACTCCTTGTTGGCGATGTCGAGATGGGCCCAGGGGCGGTTCTCGACGAAGTTCTTCAGCAGCGCTGCAGCGTGAGCGGCGTCGGCCGCCTCGTCGTCGGCCGAGTGGTGCCGGAAATCGGCAATGCCGGATTCCAGGTTGGCGTCGTAGTAGCCGTCGATCGGCAGACGCCAGAGACGTTCGCCGGTGGTTTCGCCGGCGGCGGTCAGCGCCTTATTGAGCCGGTCGTCGTTGCAGAAGATGCCGGAATAGGCACCGCCGACCGCCGCCATCACGGCATAGGTCAGGGTCGCGAGATCGACGATGCAGCGCGGCTTGAATCGGGTCGCGGTGTAATAGAGCGCATCGACCAGGACCATGCGGCCTTCGGCATCCGTGTCGATCACCTCGATGGTGCGGCCGGACATGGTGGTCACGATATCGCCCGGCTTATACGCCGAGCCCGAGGGCAGGTTCTCGACCAGGCCGACGACGCCGACCGCATCGACCTTGGCCTTGCGTGCGGCGAGCGCATGGATGGCGCCCACCACCGCGGCCCCGCCGGCCATGTCGCCTTTCATCGTGTACATGCCGGACGGCTTCTTCAGGCAAAGGCCGCCCGCATCGAAGCAAACGCCCTTGCCGACAAAGGCGATCGGGCCCTCGCTCTTGCCGCGCTTCGCGCCGCTGTATTGCAGGACCAGCAGTCGCGGCGGACGCTGCGAGCCGCCGCCGACGGCCAGGATCGCACCCATCCCGAGCTTCTTCATGGCAGCGACGTCCAGCACTTCCACCTTCACGCCGAGCTTGGTCAGCCCCTTCATGCGGGCGCCAAACTCTTCCGGATAGAGGGCATTGGGCGGTTCGTTGACCAGATCGCGGGCGAAATGCACGCCTTCGGCCACGGCGGCGAGGCGTTGGTCCAGGCGCTTTGCCTCCGCAGTCTTGGCTGTCACCAGCCTGGCGGCGGTCAGAGGCTTCGGCTTATCCGGCTTTTCCTGGGTGACATATTTGCCGAAGCGGTAGTTGCGCAGACGCAGGCCGAGCGCCAGGTTGGCGGCCAACTCGCCTTCGCCGAGCGCAGCGCCTTTCGGCAGGTCGACCAGGAGATCCGCTTCGGGCTCGTGCGCCGCCATGAGGCGGGCCGCGATGCCGCCGCCGACGGCACGGGCGTTGCGGGCGTTCAGCTCCTTGGGTGCGCCGGCGCCGGCGACCAACACCCGCCGCGGGCCGTCTTGCAACGGGGCGATCAACTCCAGCACCTGTTCGCGCTTGGCCGTGAAGGCCGGCGACGCGACGGCGCGCGCGATAGCGCCGCCCAGAGCTTCGTCCAGGCCCTGGGCGCGGGCACCGAGCTTCCCGCCCTCCGGAACGAGGACGACGATAACGGCGGCAGCCGACGGTTTCGGCTGATAGGCGATCTGCATCGGATTCCCCCGACTCTTGATGCTTCGGCGGTTTATCGCAAATCGGCACGGGAATGGCGATCCGGTAAAAACGATAGGGTCGCCGACCGCCCTACCCCATCGCGCCGATGGTATGCGTGACGCCGCTGGAGACGCGCAGGATCAAGGTGTAGAGGCCGGCGATCGGCTGGAAGATCCGGGCATGCTCCCGTTCATAGGTCTGGGACCAGTCGCCGACATAGGTCGCGACCTCGCCGAAATCGCCTTCGAACTTGGTTTCCTCGACCTTGGGGAAGATGGTCGCGAGCTTGCGCATCGCATCGTCGATCTCAAGGTGGAAGATCTTGGTCAGCAGTTGCTCGCGGGTGATGTTGTGCTGTTGCGAGAAGTCCGGCACATGGATCGCGAGGCTGAAGATCCGCATGATGAGCGCAATGCGGATTCCGTGCAGCACCCGCAGGTTGGCGCGGACCTCCGGCGAGATCTTCGGCTTCGGCAGGCCGACCAGGGCCAGACCATCCCGGAGATCCATCATGTCGCGCTGGAACACGCGGTAGATCTTGGCGAGGCGGTTGTAGACGTTCTCGTGCTCGAGATGCTCGGCGACCGCGCGCAAGCCGTGCGCCTCATCGGGATCCTTGACCTGCGCGGCACGGCTGAGCCATTGGCCGGGATCGTAGAGATCGATGTAGGACTTCAGCGCTTCGAGGTCGGTGAACTCGAGCGCCCATTCGACCATGCCGAGGAGCCGGCGCAGCCGCGGCGATGCCTTATAGACGCGCTGAAAGCGTTCGGGATCGCGGACGATCGCCTCACCCACGCCGCCGACGGTGTTCGCCAGGAGGCCCATCTGCTGCAGGATCCCGTTATGCGGGATGGCGCGCATCTGGGTCGGATGCGTCAGGGTCAGTCGCTGCTCGACGCCGTCCTGCTGACGCCGGATCGGGCGCGAGCCGCTGACGAAGAGCAGGTTGCCCCCGAACGTATCGAGCAGCGTCGCGTAGGCCGGATCATCCATCACCCGCTCGTTGAAGCGGCGCACGGTGATGAAGGTTTCCTTGATGTAGTCTTCCTCGGTCTTATAGGCGACATCGGCTTCCGCCGTGTTGGAGGGAAGTTCCAGCATGTATTCGAGAATCCGCGTGACCGAGGCGAGCGCCATGTCCGGCGTCACGAAATACATATAGCCGTCGCCGCCCTGGAAGCTCGCCTCCTCCTTGCAGCGCACACCGTTGACCGCAAATTGGTGGCGGCTGACGGGAGAGGCGACGTATTCCAGGCGCGCGCGGAAATCTTCCGGATGTCCGCCGCGGCCGATCGACTCACCATGGGTGTCGAAAACCACCAGCTCGATATCGGTGAAGCCGCGGTCTTTCAGCAGCTCGCCCAGCTTCAGGCGCAGCCATTCGACCGAGATCGCCGCCACGGTCTGACCGAGTGCCCGGCCTGCATCGGAAAAGCCGGTCTGGATCGAGAGCCGGCCGCGCTTGCGGACATAGGCCGCGAAGGTCGGGTTCTGCAGACATTCGTCGATCACCCGGATGCCGCGCTCGAAGGCCTTGGTGGTCTCGAACAGGGGCGAGATGTCGACCTTGTGATCGACGCCGAACAGCTTGGCGAAATAGAGCGCCGCCATGAGGGTCAGCGAAGTCTCGCATTCGGCGATCAGGAACCGGACCGGCGTGGTCGCATCGATGTATTTCAGCATCTGCGCGACCAGCATGAACAGGCGCTTGGCTGATGTGCGCTCCGCCAGGATCGAGGCGAAGTTGATCTTCACCGGCTTCACGTCATGGGCGAGCTTGGTGACCGAGGCCATATAGGAGCGCTTGTGCGCCGGATCGTCGGGTGCCGCTTCCATCCCGATCAGGTTGCGGATTGCGTTGTGGATCTGCACCGAGTTCAAGCGCACATGGGTATGTGCAAGACCGAGCCCGTGATTGGCGATCTCGGCGCGCAGGATCAGCAGCTTGCGCAGCGCCGCGGCGTTCTCGGTCATGGCAATGGCGCGCTCGACCAGATCCAAGAGCTGGGCGGATTCGATGAGGCGCAGGTCGCGGCCGCCGTGCATGCGCTTGGCGATGCGCTTCACCTCATCGACCCAGCTCTCCTGGTCGTGGGCGCCGCCGCGGAATACGTCCATCTCATCGCGCGCCTCATTGATGGCGAGCGCGAGCCGGCTCTCGATCAGGTCCATCAGGTGGATGAGATCGACGTTGCCGCGGTTCTGCCGATAGATCACGCGCAATTCCTCGACGGTCGCGAGGTAGCGCTCGAGCTGCAGCACCTGGACCTTCAGGCGCTTCAGCAGCGTGTCGGACCAGCGGATGTCGGACCGGCCGTCGAGATCGTAGCCGACCCAGGAGGCGATGGTGAGAAGCCGCGGCGAAAGCTTCTGCCAATCTTCGGGGTAAAGCTCGGCCGCAACCTCGAAGGCGATCTCATAAGCCCGGCGCACCGCCTTGTGGATGTTCTCAATCGCCAGCAGCGAGAGCTCGTGCTCATAGGTGAGGTCGAGCTTTTCCGCCGGGCGGTGCTCGACGGCGCGGGCCTGCGCCAGCAACCGGCTGCGCTCCTTTGCCGGAAGCTTCTTGCCGTCGGCATCGCGGTCGGTCGCAAGCTCCGCCAGAGCGTGCATCATCGGCTTCGACTGCGAGAAGGTCGGATGCGCGGTGATGACGATCCCGAACAGCTCGCGTTCCAGCAGCGCCTGGAACTGCGCGAAAGTCTTTGCCGGTTTTTTCCCCTTGCCTTCGATGCCGGCAGCCTGGCGGAAGACGGTGCGCAGGCGCTCCTCGTTCTTTTTTGCTTCGTGCTCGCCGAGATAGCGCGAAATGCGTTCGGCGCGGTGCTCATAGGCCTCGGCGGAGATGTGCTGGATGAGATCCTCGAGCGAACCCAGCTCCAGCGTCTCGCGGTCGAGCTTCTTGCCGAGCTCCAAGGCCAGCAGCTTCACCGTGTTGCCGAAAGGATTGCGCTCGCGCAGCTTGGCGAGGTCACCCATCAGATCGCGGAACTCAGCTTCGGCGCGGCCGGCGTCGAAGGACTTGGCCGGCGCGAAGACGCGGTGGAGCGGCGTCAGGCCCTCGTCCAGCTTCACCGCCGGTCCGGTCGATTTCCGCGGTGCCGCGGCGCTCCGCAATGCCATGTCGGTTGCGCCTCGTTGCCTTGCCATCAACACCCTCCCAAGCCGATCCCGACCGGCCGGTTCCCCAGCGTCACCGCATCGCAGCAATCTAGATCGCTGCGATGCGGAATACTGCTCCTATTTCAGGATGACGGGATGGTCTGAGCGCGACATGGCCGAGCAATCCAACGGCGCAACTTTCTCATCCAAGCACCTGAAACTAGGCGCTTTCAGGGAAAGCAGTTAGACTTATCCACATGTTCCCGAGTCGACCGGCATCGTTATTCTTTGGGAGGATCGCCCTCCTCGCGCTTGTTCTGGCAGGCTGCGGCACCCAGCAGGCCTCCCGGCCGGTTCCGGTCCCCGGCGTGGTCGATACCGAGCTCGGCGGCTCCTGCGTGCTCTATGCCCGGGCGTCTTCCGGGATCGACATCCGGGGCGATGCCTGGAGCTGGTGGGATCTGGCCGCCGGGCGCTATCTCCGGGGCAATATGCCGGAGGTGGGCGCCGTGCTGGTCCTGGCCCAGACCAACCGGCTGCGGCTCGGCCACGTTGCGGTGGTTCGGCAGGTGATCGACAGCCGCAACATCCTGGTCGACCATTCGAACTGGGTGCCTGGGCGCATCATCACCGGGATGCAGGTGCAGGACGTCTCGCCGGAGAACGACTGGACGCAGCTCCGGTTCTTCAACCCGCAATACGGCGTCTTCGGCTCGATCTATCCGGCGGACGGATTCATTTACCAGATGCCGCCGCTGGTGCCGACCTCGGGGTGACACCATACCCTGACGGCCTGCGCCCGTCCGGAGCGGCGAAAAACCCACCAAGCTCTTGATGCGACACGCCTTCGCGGCTTACGGGCGGCAAAACGAACCTTCGATTCCGTAAGGGTTGGGTCGGGGTTGCGACCGATCGAACGCCGCTGCCCGCGGTTCACGGCAAATCGCATTCCGTAAACGTTGGGTCAACGTTGCAGAATGATTTTTGTCCGGGTCCTGTCCGGGTTGCCGCGCAAACCCGATGGCCGCACGGGGCCGCCGTCGCGTCAGCGTTCACCATGTCAAACAGCAAAGCGACCATACCATAATCGGCACCGCTTGTCTTAGCGACACACATGAATTCGGGATTATGCAGCCGGAAAAGAACTGCGCAGAGGATTCTGCGTCACGCCAGCTGCGGGCGGAGATCTCTTCGCAGCAAGCCGCGGCTCTGCAGATCGAGCACGGCATCCTGCAGCGACTGCCGCAGCGGACGGGTATGCCAGCCGAGCTCTCGCCGCGCCTTGCGGCAATCGAACGCCATCGAGGAGCGCGCCAGCACGACGCCGGTCAGCGGCGCGATCGGCGGGCGCTTGGTCAGACGCGAGAGACCTTCGCTGATCCACCCCGCCACATAGGCCAAGGCATAAGGCACGCGGGTGCGCGCGATCGGCAGACCGGTCATCTCGCGCAAGAGGTCGAGCACATGGCCCAGTGCCAGGTTCTCGCCGCCGAGGATGTAGCGCTCACCGATCCGGCCGCGCTCGGCCGCCAGCAGATGCCCGTTCGCAGCGTCGCGCGCATCGACCAGGTTGAACTCGCAATCGAGATAGGCCGGCGTCGCGCCGTTCAGGAAGCCGATCAGCATGCGGGTCGGCGGCGTGATCAGGCCGTCGCCCGGGCCGACCGGCATGGTCGGATTGACGATCACGACCGGGAGGCCGGTCTTCGCCGCATTGCGCGCCTCGCATTCGGCAAGATATTTGGAGCGGCAATAGGCACCCCAGACATCGTCGATCGCCAGTTCGACGCTCTCGTCGATGAGAGCGGAGGCTTCGCCATTCCGGGCATTGATGTTCTTCAGGATGGATTCGGTCGAGGTATAGACGATGCGCTCGACGCCGGCCTTGGCGGACGCTTCGAGCACCCGGCAGGTCCCCTCGTAGTTCACCTGGTGGAAGGTGCGCGGATCCGGCGCCCAGAGATTGGGATTGGCGGCCAGGTGGAAGACCAATTGCACGCCTTCGACGGCGCTGGCCATGGTCGCACGGTCGAGGATCGAGCCTCTGCGAAACTCGACTCCGGCGGGGGGATTCGGCCAATCCTGAAGGTCGAGTACGCGCACCTGATAGCCGCGCTGGGCCAGCAAGGTCGTAAGGTGACGGCCGATGAACCCACATCCGCCGGTCACTAGTGCCGTCCCCACCCCGCTTCCTCTCATCCCGCGACTACCCTATTCTCCCCTCCGCTATGCATCGTCACCCAACGCGCATGCCGAGGCTTGTTGTACTGATCGCCATTATTCTGGCGGTCGGACTTAAGGCCGTGTTACCGGCCCCCATCTTATCGGCTTCCGCCGATTCGTCAGTCAGCTCTAACCCAGTAGAAAGCTATATTGCAGGCTTTTTTCGGGCAACGGTCGAAACTGCCATTGCGCCCCCATCCGAAGAAGTCGCGACAAAAGCCGTCAAGACGCTGCTGCTGCGCGAGATTTCCCTGGATGACACCGCCCGCTTCATGCTTGGGCGGGCCTGGCCAACCGACAACCAGCAAGCCGGGCAACGGTTCCAGCAGGCATTTCGCGAATTCGTCGCCGAAGCCGTCACGCGCGGGCTGAGGGCCAATCCCAGCCTCGCCCTGGAGGTGACGGGAAGCCGCATCCGCTCTGATGGGAGTGCGCTGGTCTTGAGCACGCTCGCCGTGCCGGCCGGGCCGACCCTGCCGGTCGATTGGCGGGTGGCGGCGAATCCCGCCAATGGAACCTTCCAAATTCTGGATATCAGCGTCGCCGGATTCGACGCCGCAACGATGCTCCGGAACATGACGGAGGCGAGCCTCGAAAAGTCCAGTATCGAGGATGTGATCCCGCAATGGCGCGCTGCCCTCGCCCGGCGCATGCCCCGCCAGGGCGACAGCGCCACCGTGACAAGGCCCACCGTGACAAGCCCCTGAGGGTCTGGTAGAGCGGTCGCGAAGGGCCGGCACTACCCAAGCCGCCCGCGCCCGACTGCCTCCCGCCGCAAAAATCTGAGGCCCCAACTTTGCCGAAATCCGCCTGATGTTGGAATCCGTCGTCTTCCGCGCGGTCACCTGGTGCGAGCGCCGCGCCAAAACCGTGGTCGGCGCGATGCTGATCGCCGCGATCCTCGCCGCCGTGTACGTAACCCATGCCTTCCGCATGGATACCGACACCGCCAACATGATCTCGCCGACCCTCCCCTGGCGGCAGCAGGTCGCGCATTTCAACGAGCTCTTCCCGCAGAATACCGGGCTGCTGGTGGTCGTGGTCGACGGCAAGACGCCCGACGCCACCGAAGACGCCACCGCGACGCTCTTTCAGAAGATGCAGAGCCGCACGGATCTCTTCCTGTCGGTCCGACGGCCGGACGGGGGGCCGTATTTCGAGCAGCATGGGCTGCTCTATCTGCCGAAGGACCAGGTCCAGAAGATCGCCGATTCCGTCATTCAGGCACAGCCCTTCATCGGCAGCCTCACGGCGGATCCCAGCCTGCGCGGGCTCTTCAACACGCTCGCCACCTTCATGCAGGGCGTCGAAACCAACCAGGTGCCGATCAGCCAGCTCGAAAAGCCGCTGGCTGCAATTTCGCGCACACTCTCCGACGGGTTGGCGGGCAGCAAGCAGCCCATGTCGTGGCAGACCCTGTTGATCGACCGGCCGGCCGATCAGAACACCCTGCGGCATCTCATCCTGGCGCAGCCGAAGCGCGATTTCACGGCGCTCAAGCCCGGTCACGCGGCGAGCCAATTTGTGCGCGACCAGGTCAAGGCCCTGGGTTTGGAAAGCGATATCGGCGTCACGGTGCGGCTGACCGGACCCGTCGCGCTGAATGACGAGGAGTTCGGCACCGTCGCCGAGGGCATGGGACTCGCCCTTGCCGTCTCGGTGGCGCTGGTCTTGATCTTCCTGTTCGCTGCCCTGCGATCCGTGAAATTGATCGCCGCCACCTTCGCGACACTCATCGTCGGGTTGCTGCTGACCTTCGCCTTTGCCTTTCTCGCCATCGGCTCGCTCAACCTGATCTCGGTCGGATTTGCCGTGATGTTCATCGGTCTCTCGATCGACTTCGGCATCCAGTTCGGCGTGCGCTATGGGCAGGAACGCTTCGAGCAAGGCGAGACCGGCTCCCTGGCCCGCACCGGCCGGGCGATGGCGCGGCCTCTTGCCCTCGCCGCAGCGGCCATCGCTCTTGGCTTCGCCGCATTCATTCCAACCGCCTATCGCGGCGTCTCGGAGCTCGGTCTCATCGCGCTCGGCGGCATGGCGATCACCCTGGTCCTGAACTTCACACTGTTGCCGGCGCTACTCACCATCATGAAGCCGCGGAGCGCGCCGCGGGAAATGGGCTTCGCCTGGGCGGCATCGGTCGACAGCTTCCTATTGCGCCGCCGCTGGCTGGTGATCGGCGTCTGGGGATTGATCACCGTCGCCGGTCTGGCCCTGAGCCCGCGGCTCACCTTCGACTTCAATCCGCTGCACCTTAAGGATCCGAAGGTCGAATCCATGGCGACCATGCTGGACCTGATGCGGGATCCGCTGCGGACCCCGTACGAGTCCGAGCTGCTGGCGCCGGACATCAAGACCGCCACCGAGGTCGCCGCAAAGTTGAAGGCATTGCCCGAGGTCTATGCCGCGATCACCGCGCAATCCCTGGTGCCGCAGGACCAGAAGGAAAAGCTGGCGATCCTCCAGGACCTGAACGACCTGATGGCGCTGAGCCTGGACCCGGTGTCGGTCGCGCCGCCGCCGAGCGACGACGAAGTGCGCACCGCCTTCCGCAAATGCGCCGAAAGGCTGCGGCAGGCGATGGGGTCGTCCGACATCGCGATGGGTCTGGCGCGCCTGCTCGACCAGGCCGCAGAGGCGGATCCGGCCGTCTACCCCCAGCTGAAGCGCATGTTGATCGACGGGCTGATGCCGCGGCTCGCGGCGCTGAAATCGGCCATGACCGCCGGCGAAGTCACGCTCGACACTTTGCCCCCCGAGGTGAAGCGCGACTGGATCGCCGCCGACGGCTCCGCCCGGGTGGCGATCTTCCCGAGCGGCGACGACAACAACAGCGAGAACCTGGTGAAGTTCGTCACCGCCTTGCGCAGCGTCGCACCCGACGTGACCGGGCCTGCCGTGCAGATCTATGAATCCGGCCGCGCCGTCTCGGACGCCTTCCGGACGGCGACCTTGACAGCGCTGGTTGCCGTCACCCTGCTGCTCTTCGCCGTGCTCCGGCGCGTGCGCGACGTGCTCTATGCCCTGGCACCGCTGCTGGCCGCCGGCGGCACGGTGATCCTGATCATGGTGGTGTTCGGGATGCCGCTCAACTTCGCAAATGTGATCGCGCTGCCGCTGCTGCTCGGCATCGGCATCGCCTTCGATATCTACTTCGCGGTCAATTGGCGCCGCGGGGTCGAGCATCCGCTCTCAACCGCAACGGCGCGCGCCGTGCTGTTCAGCGCACTCGCGACCGGGTCGTCCTTCGGCGGATTGGCCGTCTCGAACCACCCCGGCACCGCCAGCATCGGTGCGCTCCTGCTGTTGGGCCTCGCCGTGGTGCTGGCGACGATCTTCACCTTCATGCCGGCGCTGATGGGCCGGCCGCCGAAGGGTCCAGGCACCGCTTCATAGACGAGAAAAAACCCGCCCCCAAAGGGGCGGGCTTCGTCCGGCCCGGTTGCCGGGGCGCGCTTTTAGGCGCCGCCCTGCAGCTGCTTGATCTTGTCTTCGAGAACCGATTTCAAGTTCTTCACGCCGCCGTCCCGCAGCGCGCCGGCGAACTCGGAGCGAAGCTGGGCCAGCTGCGAGATCGAACCGTTGTAATAGACGTCGGTGACGTGCCAGTTGTCGCCCTCGCCCTTCATCAGATAGCTGAGCTGGACGGGCTCCTTGTCCTGACGGTTGAGCTTGGTGATGACCAGCACGCGGCCGCCGTCACGCTGCTTCGAATCCGCAACCTCGAAGGTCTCGCCGTTGTACCCTTTGAAGCGGGCGGCATACATGGTCACCATGTAGCGGCCGAAGACTTCGACCATGTCCTTCTTGTCGGACTCGCTGGCGTCGTTCCACATCGGGCCGACGGCAATGCGGGTCATCTCCGGCACGTCGAAGACCGCGTTCAGAACCGGAGCCAGCTTGTCATAGCGGCCCTCGAACTTCAGCGCCTCCGCGTTCTTCATCACATCGATCAGCGCGTCGTCGAGGCGCTGCACCGGGCCGACCGGCGCGGCAGCCTGCGAGGCGCTCGCCGCCAATGCCGGGCCCGAGGAGGCCACCAGAACCGCCGGCATGGCCAGGGCCGACACCGCGATACCGGCCAAAAGGAGGCCACGACGAATCAAACGCATCTCGAACTCCATCTCTGTCTCTGGGCTGAACCCACCGCAGTGGGGCGGCCTTCCGAATTCTGCAGAATCCCCTGAAGGAGAATCCCCTGAAGGCCTTACGCGTGCGTTACACTCACAATCTAGGTGGCAACCTGCACATCCAGTCTCAAGATCCCGTGAATCATGGTCGCAGGCGGCAATACGCCGCACTCGCGCTAAACTGGGTCGGGATACCTAGAGCCTCGGGTGGCTAGGCCGAAGCCTGCAGTTGCTTGACCTTCTGATCCAACAGTTGGATCAGGCCATCAACGCCGCCCTTTTGGAGCGGTTCCGAAAATTCCGAGCGCATCTGAGTCAATTGCGAGATAGCGCCGGCCAGGTAGACGTCGATCACCTGCCAGCCCTCGCTGCTCTTGCGGAACAGGTAGTTGAGCTCCACGGGCTCGCCGTCCGACTTCACGATCTTCGATTCCACCAGGATCCGATCGTTCGGCACCGGCTTGGCGGCCCCGACCTCGAACTTCTGGTTCTTGAACGCCTTGAAGCGCGATGCGTAGGTGCTGACCGTGTACTTGTCGAAAGACACCAGCACCGCGTTCTTCTTTTCGGTGGACAGCGTGGTCCAGTATCCGCCCATCGCGATCTTGCACATGGTCGCGACGTCGAACACCTTGTGGATCACCGGCTCGAGCTTCTTGTAGCGGCCGTCGAAACCGAGCTGCTCGCCCTGCTTCATCGTCTCCAGCAGCGCATCGTAGAGCGACTGCACCACAGCCGTCGGCTCCGCCGTATCGGCGTGCACGCCGCGGCTCGCGACCGAGACCAAGACCATGGCGCCGAACAGGCGACGGGAAAGCATCATCGGCTGAACCACCCGCCGTTAAGCCCTGGCGATCGCTTCGGAGACGCCGAGCGCCGCCAGCGCCTGCGCCACGATATGGCGCGCGTTGAGGCCGGCGATGTCGTACTGCTTCTGCGGCGCGTCGTGATCGATGAAGAAATCGGGCAAGGTCATCGGGCGGAACTTGACGCCGGATTCCAGCAGACCCGCATGGGCGAGATCGTGCATCACATGGGTCGCGAAGCCGCCGATCGCGCCTTCCTCGATCGTGATCAGCACTTCGTGCTCGCGCGCGAGACGCCGCACCAGATCGGAATCGAGCGGCTTGCAGAAACGCGCATCCGCGACCGTGGTCGAAAGCCCCTTGGCGCCGAGCTCGTCGGCCGCCTTCAGCACTTCGGCCATGCGCGTGCCATAGCTCAGCAGCGCCACCTTGATGCCTTCGCGGATGATGCGGCCCTTGCCGAGCGGCAGCACTTCGCCGCGCGCCGGCAGGTCGAGGCCGATGCCCTCGCCGCGCGGATAGCGGAACGCAGACGGACGGTCGTCGATCGCCGCGGCCGTCGCCACCATATGCATCAGCTCGAGCTCGTCCGACGGCGCCATCAGCACGAAGTTCGGCAGGCAGCCGAGATAGGCGATGTCGAAGCTGCCGGCATGCGTGGCGCCGTCGGCGCCGACCAGGCCGGCACGGTCCATCGCGAAACGCACCGGCAGGTTCTGGATCGCGACGTCATGCACGATCTGGTCATAGGCACGCTGCAGGAAGGTCGAATAGATCACCGCGAAGGGCTTCATCCCTTCGGTCGCCATGCCGGCGCAGAAGGTGACGCCATGCTGCTCGGCGATGGCGACGTCGAAGCAGCGCTTCGGGAACTCTTTGGCAAAGGCGTCGCAGCCTGTGCCGGATGGCATCGCGGCGTTGATGGCCACGATGCGATCGTCGACTTTCGCCTCGGCGATGAGGGCCTTGGCGAAGACCGAGGTGTAGCTCGGCGCCTTCGGCGTGGACTTCGCCTGCGCACCGGTCGCGACGTCGAACTTCACCACG
>Ga0209257_1000709_pt1 | contig 51556 bp, 45 predicted proteins | sample AraplaCvi_mCL_r2_FD_184277 | JGI IMG/M metagenome (GOLD analysis project Ga0209257, IMG submission 184277) | Arabidopsis root microbial communities from North Carolina, USA - plate scrape MF_Cvi_mCL_r2 (SPAdes) (version 2) | ecosystem: Host-associated > Plants > Roots > Endosphere | place: USA...
TTCGCAAAGCTGGCGACGAAATCGAAGTGGGGATGTGGAACAAACTCGAAAAACATGGGGTAAAGATACGCAGGATACAGCTTTCAATCTTGCCTGCAAATATCTTTACCCCGGAATGTTCGATGCTATTATAAAAAACAGCTTATTTTATGAAGGCGCTGTTAATTGTTGTTCCCTCCAGTTTGATTTCATAGGGCCACTGCTCATCATTGCTGTCATTATTATCGTTTAGATGTTCCCAATGTTCTGTGGGCGCGCCACTAACTACCAACCACAGGAACGCGGTGTTCGCTGGAACGGTAAAACTTACCTCTCCGGTAGCGCTGCGGTAAGTATCGCCATACACGCGTGACCCATCTGTTTTCACAGCTAAAAAGCCATATCTCCAACCTGCCTTGTCCACCTTGATACTCCGAAATCCTGTCTGACCTGCAATTCCCTTAAACTGCAGCCTGACATTGGTGCCCGCGGCGGGCACATTCAGCTTGATGGCATTATAGCCGTAATTCTGCGGACATACATCGGGGCTAATCCTGTACCACCCGTTAGCAGCTACGTTCAGTTTAGATATATGCTGGTTGGCACACCGTTTGGCTACTGCTTCAATCCTGGGCATGTCCCAGGTTACAAATTTCCTGTAGGCATCAAACAGCTCGTCATTGAATGTAGGCTGGTCCATCTGGGTAAGCCGCTTGTAGGTTGCAACAGGATCTTCTCCGCGCCGGGCGTTTTTCCAAAGCTTTCCAACAAAATCTCTTCCACGTTTACCAGACCAATACTCCAGTACAAAAGGAGAATGGTACTGATTGATCTCATGCAGGAACGCATAATTGGTATACTTCATGAAATCCTGCAAATGATAGTTTTCAAAAGTCAGCCAATTAGGATATACCTGCCAGAGCATATACTGGGAAGTCATTTCAAATATAGTTTGACCATTACTTCCCTGCGGAGAGCTGGTATATCCCCAACTGCCGTCTGCCTGAACATAATACTGGAAAACATGCCCCAGTTCATGCGCCACCGCTCCGAAAGGATAAGTATTGATCCGGGGAGGAGTCACCCAGAGTATGCCTACTTTATTCTCGGCGCCGCCACCATAGGCGGTACCGTCAGTAGAGTTGGTTACATATATCAGCGCTTTCAGTGTATCGGAAACAGACCTCCCTCTTTCCACAAATTTTAAGGTATCTGCGTAGCATTTAAAGAACCTTTCGCACTCCTGCAGGATCTGAGTGATATCAAATCTCTTATTGGGATCTGTATTGGTAGCCGGCGTAGCGCCAAAGTCCTTTGCCCAGAATGCCACAAAATCTTCAGACTCGGCTCTACGCATATTGCTGTAAAGGCTTGCGTCGTTATTATAGTCATTATTAGCTGGTACATTCCAGATGACCTTCGGTATATAAGCCTTCTTAGCAAAAGCAAGCACCTTACCCGACGGTTCGGGACCGGTTTTCTTGTCACAAGCGTAAAAAATTGAGCTGATTGCTACAGTTAGATAGAGGGAAAATTTTGTCATTTTAGTTGGGTTAAAGGATACTACAATTTAGATTTTACAGCAAGATAGTTTTCGTTAACGGTCACCTTTTCATTGTATTTAACTAAGCATATTCGGATATTGACCTATTTACCTGGCGAGTTAATTTTTGCCTTCTATCGGTTAATATGTGCATAAACAATAGCGCAAATGGGTGTTATTTTTGAATGAATGTGTTAAGAGAAATATCTAACATCTTTAAACCGAACTATTTAGAATGATCCGAAATAAAGTCGCAACAGTATTGTTTGTATGCGTATGCTGTTTACTATCTGTTACCTCATTTTCGCAGTCTTCTTTGCTGCTTAAATCCCCGGGAAATAATCTAACTGTCGAGATCAATACCAAAGACAGCCTGTCATGGAAGCTCATGAAAGGGAACGAAACACTGCTGAGCCGCGCCGTAGCAGGACTGGATATTGAAAGCAAACCTTACATTGGCTTTAGAGAACAGGTAAAGTCTGTTGACAGGATCTCGAAAAACGATATTATTTATCCAACCGTTGCCGTAAGGCAGCAAACAATCAGGGATGATTACAATGAGCTGAAAATAAATTTCAGGAGCGGCAATGCTATTATTTTCAGGGCTTATAATAACGGTGTTGCTTACAGATGGGTGACGCATCTCAAAGACTCAATAAACATAAAGAACGAAATTGTTGATTACGTGTTCCCCGATAATAACCGGGTGCTTTGGGGTATAGAGGAGAACAAACAGTTCCTTTCGCATTTTGAACTTTTATTCAAGGATACCACTATGGCGTCCTTTTCGAAGGAGCAACATTGTGGCCTCCCATTGTATGTATCCTCCGCTTCAGGAACAAAGATGCTTTTTACTGAAGCCGACCTGCTGGATTATTCTAACCTGTTCTTCTTTGGAACGGGCAGTAGTAAAATTACCAGCGGTTTTCCGAAGGTCATACTTAAAGAAAGCCTGATCAGGGACAGAGGAACCAAAATAGAAGAGAATGCAGATTATATTGCCAGAACTAACGGCTCCCGGTCCTTCCCATGGCGTTTGGTCATGGTTGCTAATGAGGACAAGGAATTACTTGAAAACAACCTTGTTTTTCAACTGGCCTCTCCCAATGTTCTTAAAAATACCGATTGGATCCGTCCTGGAAAAGTCTCCTGGGACTGGTGGAATGCCAACAATATCTACGGGGTTGATTTCCGCTCAGGGATCAACAATCAGACTTATAAATACTACATTGACTTCGCTTCCAGATTTGGCTTACAGTATATTATCCTGGATGAAGGATGGACAAAAACAACCTGGGATATTACTCATCCCAGAGATTCCATTGATGTTCCCGAATTGGTAGCATACGGTAAAACAAAAAATGTCGGAGTTATTTTATGGAGCCTTTGGCAGCCTATGGATAGAGATATGGATAATGTATTGTCCACTTATGAAAAATGGGGTGTAAAGGGTGTCAAAGTCGATTTCATGGCGCGGGCAGATCAATACATGGTTAATTTTTATGAGCGGCTATCTGCCAAGGCTGCTCAGCATCATTTGCTGGTAGACTTGCACGGAGCATACAAACCCGTAGGGCTGAACAGAAAGTATCCAAATATCATTTCTTATGAAGGTGTAAGAGGACTAGAAAACTACAAGTGGAGTGATGACGAAGCCACGCCTCCCCATGAAGTAACACTGCCATTTACCAGGATGGCGTTGGGTGCGATGGACTTTACCCCAGGTGCAATGCGCAATGCCACCAAAAAAGATTTTCACATCAATTTTGATGCGCCCATGAGCGAGGGAACACGGGCTCACCAGGTTGCCATGTATGCTGTTTACGAAAGCCCTTTGCAAATGCTGGCAGATAATCCGTCAAATTATTTGCGGGATACTGTTTGTACCGGATATATCGCAGCATTCCCTACCACATGGGATACAACAGTTGCGCTGGAAGGAAAGATAAGAGAGTATGTGGCTGTTGCAAGAAAAAAAGGGAATCAGTGGTTTATTGGTGCAATGACTAACTGGAGCCCGAGGGACTTAACACTGCATTTGAATTTCCTGGATGCAAATAAGAAATATAAAGTAAGAATGCTCGCCGACGGCATAAATGCGGACAGATTTGCGGAGGACTACAAGATCTCCAACGCAGAATGGGTAAAAGGACAGGAAATTGCTATTCACATGCAACCAGGAGGTGGATGGAGTGCAATATTGACTGAAGAGTAGTCAATGTTAAGTTTTACTTATACCTCCCGTATAAAGAAGACTTATTTTAGAAGACAAGGATGATTCCTAATAGGTACTGATACTATCTTTATCTGTGAAAAGATCGTGTAATTATATACAAAATTTAAAAAGTCGTCCTAAGTAGCCTCAGCAGGTATATTTAAGCTATTCAATGTGATTATTTTATTTTTTGTTATCTTTCAATATACGAAAGTGCGGCCGCCATGGATCCCTTAAATAGCGAACAGAGAAGGAAAAACATGCAAGCTATAAGAGCTTCCGGAACCAAAGCAGAGGTTTTACTTTCAAAAGCACTCTGGAGTAAAGGCTATCGTTACCGAAAAAATGACAAAACAGTCCCTGGAAAACCAGATATCGTTTTTAAAAGATATAAAATTGCTATTTTCTGCGATGGAGAATTTTGGCACGGAAAAGATTGGGAGATTAAGAAACCAAAGCTTGACCAAAATAAAGAATATTGGGTTAAGAAAATAGAACGTAATATAGAACGTGACAAAGAGGTCAAATATGCTTTAGAGATTGCCGGATGGACTGTCGTCCGATTTTGGGATAAGGAAATTCGAAAAAATCTAAATAATTGTTTGAAAGTTATTGAAGAGTTAATTTTGCAAAAAGGAAATGACTGTGTATAAATCGTTGGAAATTTGTGCCGGGGCTGGAGGTCAGGCATTAGGACTTGAAGAAGCCGGATTTGAACATGCTGCATTGGTTGAAATTGAACCTTCAGCATGTCAAACGCTTAGGCTAAATAGGCCATCTTGGCACGTTATTCAAGCTGACGTCAAAAACTTTTCAGCAGCTCCCTATCGAGGCATTGATTTATTTGCCGGCGGCGTTCCCTGTCAGCCATTTTCCCACGGTGGTGCCCAACTAGGGCAATTAGACGAAAGAGATTTATTTCCTGAGGCTTTACGGCTAATTCAAGAATGTTCTCCCAAAGCCGTTATGTTAGAAAATGTACGTGGATTGTTAGATGCAGAATTTGCCGAATACCGAGCCTATATTCTAAAATTTCTTATGGATTTAGGCTATGATTGTGATTGGAGATTAGTCAACGCTTGCGATTACGGTGTTTCGCAATTGAGACCTAGGGCAATCCTCGTCGCATTAAAAAAAGAATACTTTCAATACTTTCAATGGCCATCAAAAGGTGAAATACCTCCTCCTTCCATAGGAGAGTTGCTTTATGAAGAGATGGCCTCTGCCGGATGGGAGCGCGCGAATAGTTGGAAACAACTAGCTAATAGCATTGCCCCTACATTAGTCGGTGGATCAAAGAAACACGGAGGAGCTGACTTGGGGCCAACACGGGCAAAAAAGGCATGGGCAATGCTTGGAGTTGATGGCAAAGGCTTGGCAGACTCTCCACCTAAAAATGGATCAGAAGAGATGCCTCGGCTTACTCTACAAATGGCCGCATTAGTACAGGGCTTTCCGAAGACTTGGAAATTCTGGGGTAAAAAAACCCCCGCATATCGTCAAGTCGGCAATGCATTCCCTCCTCCTGTTGCTAAAGCAATCGGAACATCTATAATTCAAGCATTATCCCGTTATGATCAAGAAATCCAAAGGAAACGGCTCAAGAAGCAAGCTCAGGGAGTTTCTTAAACAAAATGTTGGAAAGGTTTTGGACTCTGATACCCTAAGACAAGTTGCCGGCACTAGTGAGTGGGGTAGACGTGTAAGAGAACTCCGGGGTGAAGAAGGAATGAATATAGTTACCCATAATGACCGCAGCGATTTGAAGCCAGGCCAATACATGTTGGTAGATTTAAAACCTTTGCCGGCATTTGACCGTGGAATATCAAAAGAAGTTAGGGCTTTTGTCTTAGACAGAAATGGGTTCACTTGTCAAATGTGTGGAGTAGCTGCAGGAGAACCTCATCCTTATGACCCGGGTCGGAAGACACGGCTTCATATAGGCCATATTGTGGACAAATCCATGGGCGGCACGGATGATCCTTATAATTTGCGGGCTATTTGTTCAGTATGCAATGAAGGGGCGTCAAACTTGACATTGAATAGGCCAGAGACGATCAAATTAATTGCCCAAGTCAGGAGAGCTCCTATTAAAGACCAACTGGATATTTTGAAATGGCTGGTAACTAAATTTCCAAGGCAAACCATGGATATTATTAATGCGTCTTAATAAGTCAATAATTGAAGCCAAGTAGCTTTGTATATGCATCCTCAATAAAGACATGTACAAAAGTAATCCTTTTGCCCTAAGGGATTGTTTACTTGTCGCCTCATAGTCATGGGTTACTCCCGGGATTCTTACAACGACATAATCCGATAAATCCGGGGGCACTAGGCGTACATTATATTAAAAAAATATTTCTTGCATCCAAGCATAACAAGCATCCTATGTCCCTTACCATTCCAAACGTCCCTGGCGTCCAATTTTCCAAGATCAAACCCTATCAGCACCGCCAAAAAGAATACCATAGTACCGGTTACAGCGGCCACCTTACGGACGGTGGACATATCTACGTACGAAAGGGTCATTACACCATGATAAAAGTTTCCCGGGCATGGCGAATTGGCTTTAAAAATGTAAGCAACACCCCCATTGATATCATGATGCATTTCAGTGTACACGACAAATATGGTGCACTTGAAAACTTTGCGCAGATCTACCGCAATCTTCGCCCAGGCGAACCAGCTGAAATATTCTTCGAGGTCCAGGATAAAAAGGCCAACATCTTATTTGAAAGGGTGGAGGTTTATGCTAACGATCAATTGCTTTCCAATACCGGGGTAAAGCAGTTCATGCCACGTATGCCCTGGGGCTTAAAAAGCTGGGCGGTTGCATTAATTATGGCTATTTTCTCAGCATTGGCGTTGACTGAGCCGCAGCCAGTGAATTTCGCCGCCGTTATATTACCTTTTCTCGCCCTCGCCATAATGGGCGCGGGATTACTTCACCGCACTTCTGTAATGCTTATGCTGCTTTTTTTATCCCTTGTTCCATTTACATCACATGGCCTTGAAATGAAGATAACGATCACGATTATGGGCTTGGCCTGGCTGTACTGGGTCTGGATAAAAAGACACTCTGTAAAGGACTTCCTACTGGCGAGCGCAACGCCACGTTTAAAATAACAAAAGCCACCCGAAGGTGGCTTTTCTAATATTTTTATTACTTCTCAAGCAGGGCCTGTTCTTCAAAAACGATTCCCGGCCAGCCATAGGTCATAAACTGCCTGATATTCTGGTGATCCGTCCCGCCCGGATTATTTAATACCGATTGATAATGTTCTGCAAACAAATAAAGGGTATCTTCCTTATCCAGCCCATTCAGCTGCGCGAAAGTAAAAACCTTTGCACTCCCCTGATTTTGAGTTGCTTCATTATATAACTCGCCATTCCTAAAGGCTGTTGGCTGATGCTGATAATAAGTTTCTATAAACGCTATTACCTCTTTAAACGGGAGTAAATTGTCTTTTAAGCTCTTAATCAAAGTTGGCAGTTGTTCTTTCATTCAGAATATTTTTGTCTAAAATTAAATAGCCTATCTTTAAATAACAGCAAAAATCGCTGTCATTCGTGAAAAAAGTAACAGCGCTTATCTGCTTTTCTGCAAAGCATACTTTTGAGATAACAAAAAGTTAGGTTATAAAAAGGCCTGCATCTCTGCAAGCCTTTTACGATATCACTAAAGAAAAAATTATGAAGCTTCTTCTCACTTCCGCTGGCATTAGCAATACAAGCATTCATAACGCGCTGGTTGATCTCCTGGGCAAACCAGTTGCCGAGGCAAGCGCCGTTTTTGTACCCACCGCGATATACGCAATATCTGGCGGTGGAGACATTGTACGACGAGTGATCCGTGGATCCTTAGGTGATCCTTTCTGCGAATTGGGCTGGAAGTCCCTGGGGCTGCTCGAGCTCACCGCGCTGCCCAGCATCAAACAGGAGCTTTGGGTTCCCATGCTCCAGGAAACCGATGCCTTGCTTGTTGGAGGCGGTGACTGCCAGTATTTGTGTTACTGGATGCAGCAGTCCGGACTGACAGACCTATTGCCGTCGCTGCTGCGCAAGATCGTCTACGTCGGTCTGAGCGCCGGGAGTATGGTGATGACCCGCTTTGGAACAACGTACAATAACCATACGCTGCCAGCGGAAAGCAACAAATCGCTTGGGCTGGTTAACTTCGCGCTGCATCCACATCTGGATCATGAGTGGTTTCCGGAGAATTCGCTGGCCAACATTGAAAAGCTGGCCGCAACATTACCGATGCCGTCATATGCGATTGATGATCAGACTGCCATTAAAGTCACCGATGATTCCATCGAGGTTATCTCCGAGGGACATTGGAAGCTGTTAACCCCGTAAATAGTATCCATACGGCATTCCCGGTGATATTTCTTAAAACGCCGCATTCTTTATCCTGATTATTTTCCCATTTACCTCATCAGAAAGTATATACAATTTACCCGCAGGGCTTTGCGCTACTTTCCGGATCCTTAAGCGCTCGTCAGTAAAAAGTTCCTCGGCGCTTTTTATGTTTTCGCCTTCCATCACCATACGCCATAAACTGCCTCTTGACAGACCTCCTACCAGGAGATTCCGGTTCCAGGCGGCGAATTCGTTGCCTGAGTAAAAATGCAGACCTGTAGGCGCTACCGTTTGCAGCCAGAACCAGGCCGGATCGGTATAATTATTCCCGGGAATAGGCTGGGGCACATATTCAGCATAGCGGTATTTTCCTGTTGTCTTCATTGGCCAGCCATAATTGGCCTTTGCCTTCAGCACATTGATCTCATCTCCCTGGTGGGTGCCATGTTCGCTAAACCATATTTTGCCGGTAAGCGTGTCAAGCGCAATGCCCTGTGCAGCCCTGATGCCAATTGCATATAAGCCCTGAGTCGCTTTGGGGCCAAAATCCGGATTATCAGCCGGGATAGTTCCATCAGGATTAATCCGGTAGATTTTCCCCCTCCTGTCCCGTATATCCTGGGCTATCGGGACAACCGGTTGATCTTTTTCCGAAAACAACCGTTCACCAATCGTAAAATACAGCTTGCCATCTTTCCCGAATACCATTCCTCCGCCATAATGATAACGTTCATGTGTATAGGGTTCTGCTACAAAAAGCGTTTTGACCTGCTGCAAAGAATTATTTTTCAGTACCGCCCTGATAATTTTGGTGGTTCTCACAGTGTCTTTCCGGGCAGCATACGACAGGTAGAGGTATTGGTTCTTACTGAAATCAGGGTCCAGCAGTATCTCAAATTTGCCGGTATTATCTCCAAACCCAATGAGGTCGTCCGCCATATCGGATGGGAAACCTTCGATCCTGGTCTTTTCTTTCGTCAGTAAATTGACCTTTACCAGATCGCCGTCTTTTTCCGGGACCAGGGCTTCTTCTTCCGTTATAAAAGCAATGCTCCAGGGCCGTTTCAATCCCTCCAGGACTGTTTCTTTTTCGAGCCGTATGGCATTTATATCAAAGGTCTTGTGGGATGTCCGGGTGGATACCTTGTCTGCAATCACCCAGCCTTCGCTGGTCTTCATCAGGTTGAAATAGTCGGTAAACAGATCCCGTGCTGTGCTGATCTCCACTTTTGCACTACCCATATTATTGGTAATATCCAGCGACACTATACGCGTGCTAAGGTTCTGGGGTCTGGCATGTGGCTTGAACAAACTCAGATACTGGCTTTTAGAAAATTCGACGAATTTCCCGTCCCGGTAGTTCTTTAAATGGCAGGACGCATGCATGGCTTTATCCAGTTTAAGGGTATCCCCGGTTGCCCAGCCATCAAAATAGAGCTGGATCATATTTTCTATCAACTGTCTTTCGGTGACAGTATTCTGAGAAAACAGGGGGATAGAAACGAGAAATAAACCGGCTAACAGAATCAGCTTTTTCATTATAAAGTATTTTTGATTTTTCGGAACGGACCATTTCCGTTCGATCTCAAAAATCAGTTATACATTCAAAATGAAAGTGTTATAAACAGGATCCCGTAGTACGGTTTTATAAATCCGGAGCAATTGACTGCTGATAACCGCTGGGCGTTGTGCCTTTTATCTTTTTAAAAGTTGCGAAGAAAGTAGATTTGGAGTTGAAGCCAACTTCATAACCAACAGACTCAATAGCCAGGTTGGTGTGTTGGGATAGCATATTGCAGGCTTCATTTATCCTGTATTCATTGACAAAAAGTGTAAAATTCTTCTGGATATTGTCATTGAGCACCTGCGATAACTGATGCCCGGAAACATTGATTTCCCTCGCAAGATCATTCAGTTTCAGGTTGGGGTTTTTGAAAAGGTCTTTTTCTGTCATGATCTTTTCCAGGCGGCCAATGATCCGCTGGGCCTCCGCCGGATCGAGCTTTTTGTCCGCATATTTCCGGGCTGCAGAAAAGAACAGATCATTTGTTTTTTTACGATAGAGTAATGCGAACACCACCGCGTAAATGACCAGCGAAAACCATAGCGCGCCGTTAATATAACTGCCCCTGGTAATGTTCAAGATAGCCCACACATAACACATGAATAGTATGGTCACAGCTCCGCAAATGACCAATACCCATTTTTCAAACGGCTTTACAGCTTCTTTCCTGGCTATTTTTTTCAAGGTAGGGATCAATAACAAAATAGCACAGGCCACATACACTCCCCACTGCAAATAAATAAGAGGTATGATGTATTTTCCCCATAGCGGAGGGAAACGCTCGTAAGGAAAAACAATGCCTACTAATGCTATAATTACAGTCCAGATGATGATCTGTTGGACCCAGGGCTTTGGTAGTTTCCGGATCTGTTTTGTCTCTGTCTTTATGTAGAAATACAAAAACGGGCCGATAAAAAAGCAGGCAGTTAAGCCAATTTGCAGGTATATTTTAGCCAGATGATAGTCAAAAAAATAAGCAACCGATTTCCCGATTCTAATGCTCAGCACGAGCAATAAAGAACCCAACAGGTAACCCGACAAATCCTTTTTAGACCTAAAGAAGAAAAAGTAGATGCTCAGTATGAGTCCGTTGAATACTCCCAGATAACTAAAAAAGAACAGGGCTTGATTACTCATGATAAGTTTTGTCTTAGCAATTCGGGTAAATAATTGTCTGTACAATTTAGGAAAATTGTATGATCCCATTGTAGGGGAAGTGTACCTGACCTGAGGCACAATCTTTGATCGGTACACCAACATGAGTAGGCAAATTTTCAACCGATCCATTAAAGTTGACGGTATCGATATTTTCTACCGTGAGGCCGGTGATAGGAGGAACCCATCCCTGTTACTTTTGCCTGGTTTTCCAACCTCGTCCGTAATGTTTAAAAATCTGATGACAGCTTTATCAGACAGGCTTCATCTGGTTGCTCCGGATTTCCCCGGATTTGGATTCAGCGCTTTTCCACCTAAAGATCAATTCGAATATTCTTTCGGGAATATATCCGCTTATATAAACAAATTTACGGATGAGATAAACCTACAATCATTCACCATCTATCTTCATGACTATGGAGCTCCTGTTGGTCTGCGGCTATGCGTAAACCATCCTGAAAAGATCGAGGGAATAATTGTCCAAAACGGTAATGCATACGAAGAAGGTGTTGAGGGAATATGGGATGAAATGAGAGACTATTGGGAAAACCCTACTCCTGAAAAAAAGGAAAAACTTTACGCATTCCTGAGCGAGGAAGGCGTGAAGTGGCAATATACTGCAGGACTACCTGAAGAATTACTATCAACATTAAGTCCTGAATTATGGGTGTTAGATTGGGACTCGATGAAAAGGCCGGGTAATATCGATATGCAATATGAGCTGAATTGTGACTATAAGAATCACATGAAAATGTTCCCAGCTTTTCAGGAGTATTTTCGTGTTTATCAGCCTCGTACCCTGGTTATATGGGGAAAATATGATCCGTTTTTTAATGTGGAGGAAGCTGCCTGTTACAAGAGGGATTTACCTGATGCCCAGGTGCATATGCTCGATGGCAGTCATTGGGTACTTGAGACGAATTTTGATGAGGTGTTAAAGCTTATTAGTGATTTTTTTAAGAAGCATTGATAAGTAGACCCAATTGCTCCAATAACTACTAATGCTTGTGCAAATGAAAAAGGGTTTCAAACGTATTGTTTAAAACCCTTTTCTAGCTCTGCCCCTAATGGGACAATTAACTAACCAATTCTGGGAGATTTATTGGAATTCAGTTTGTTAATTACAGATGGATCAGTATAAATTCAGCCGATCAATCTCTAAGCCTTTAAACCCCAACTACCTATTTACACTTAACCGGCTTGCACTGTGTTCTGCATTTTGGAGCAAGGCATCTTTTAGGTTTTGTTGGCTTGGCCAAATACTCTACACCGAAATTTTCAACATAGAGCTGTTTTGTTTCCTCAAATGCATCCATAAGGTTTTGTTCATCCTGTGGGCCATTCATTCCAAAATAAGGAAAATGGTGCAAGAAAAACCCGAATATAGCCTCACAGTCCTCTGCGTATTTTTCTGTGTCAAGAATATGCTGATGCCAAAAAAGATCAACCTCTCTATGTGGCACAATATCCTTTTCAGGATATTTTCTTTTCAAAGCCAGGAATCTTTTATATTCGATTTCTGCCATATCAGTTTGCGAAGCTGACCAACCATGTCCTTCATAGGGAGGTTCTTGCAATTTCAATTTTACCATGGTGAAATCAATCGCATTGATATCATCCATAAACGAAGCCGCCTTTTGAATTAAAGAAACTATTGTTTCCATGTTAAATTGGGTTTAGGGTAAAAAAACAACACATTGCATCTCTAAATTAATGCAAAACCAAATCAATGATCCAGAAAGCGACACAGGAAAAATCCTGTTTTTATACTGTATGTGCTAGTAGTCAGTGAAGCGAGCTAAATAATTAGCTCCTGCAGAGTCAAGACAAAGAAAGGCCTGCATTACTGCAAGCCTTTTCTTTCGCTCCTCGAATAAAAGAATTGTTTAACCTATTTATTAAAGATTTTCTGCCATTTATTGATTTACAATCCGTTTCATTTCTGCCCTAATTGCCGTCCAATTTTTTTTAACAAATTAGATCTGGCATCTATTTGCAATAGTAAAATTGGAAAGCCCCAAGAGGACTTCGCCAGAGCGCCGGTGTTAAATAGGAGGAAGTCCCAACTCCTTTAAAAATTTATTATGTTGGTCAGTGCTTGACTTAATTTTTTCATTTATTGAGGTCAATGCTTTGTTAACTTCTTTTAAGTCAATGTGTACTTCGTCCTCGGATGTACTTACATACCTGGAAATATTTAGGTTGTAGCCATTTTTCTCAATTTCTTCCATTGACACTCTCCGTGCAAATCTTTCAATATGTTCTGAGCGGAACTGGTAGGTGTGAACGATTTTATTGATATGCTCCTCTTCTAAAGAGTTTTGTCTTTTTCCAGGTTTATAGTGCTCAGAGGCATTGATAAACAAAACATCATCCTGTCGTTTACACTTTTTCAAAACCAAAATACAGACAGGGATCCCGGTAGAATAGAATAAATTAGATGGCAAACCAATAACCGTATCAATATGGTTATCCTTTAACAGTTTGGTGCGAATTCTTTCCTCTACACCACCGCGAAATAAAACACCGTGCGGTAAGATGATAGCCATTGCTCCTCCGTCTTTCAAAAAGTGAAATCCGTGTAATAAAAAAGCAAAGTCGGCCGCTGACTTTGGAGCTAACCCGTGACTTTTAAAACGAAAATCTTCCGATAATGTATCATTGGGCTCCCAACGCAAACTAAATGGCGGATTGGCAACAATGGCGTCAAACTCCATTTTCTTACTCGGATTCATTTCATTGAGTAAATCCCACTGATTAAGTAAAGTATCACCGTGAAAAATATCAAACTCCGTGTCTTTCATACCGTGCAACAGCATATTCATCCGTGCAAGATTGTAAGTAGTGACGTTTTTTTCCTGTCCGTAAATTTTACCAATCGTACCGCCTTCTTCTTTTAATTTGGTTCGTACATTCAATAATAAAGACCCTGAACCACAAGCAAAATCAAGTACTTTATCCAGTTTCGATTTAGGACCTGTAGTAGGATCTTGGGAATCTAATATAACAATTCGGGAGAGAATGGTTGAAATTTGTTGAGGTGTATAAAATTCCCCGGCTTTCTTGCCTGAACCTGCTGCAAACTTTCCAATCAAATATTCATAGGCATCACCAAGGGTATCTGTATCTGTAGAAAAATCAGCAATGCCTTCCGCAATTTTCTGAATGATCTTGCAAAGTGTGCTATTTCTTTCTTTGGGCGTTTTGCCAAGCTTTTCAGAATTGAGATTGATTTCTGAAAACAAGCCCTTAAACTTGCTCTCGAACGATTCATTTTCAATATGTCGAAATCCTTTTTGAAGTGTTTCTAATAATTCACCATTTTGGGTACGTGCCAGTTCTGTGATATTGCTCCATAAGTATTTTGGCTTGATAACATAATGCACTTTTTTACGCATTTGTTCTTCAAACTCTTTAATATCCCCGTTGTTATCTCTGTACCAAAGTTCAAGGGGCGGCGGAACAATAAAATCCGCCCTTTTTTCCTTGGTAAGACTTTTAGGATAATCCTTTCCTAATTCTTTCTTTGCTGCTTCTTCGTAATTAAAGGACAAATACCTGAGGAATAGAAACGAAAGCATATAATCACGGAAGTCGTCCGCATTCATTGCGCCTCTCAAATCATTGGCTATATCCCAAAGCGTATCCCCTAGTTTTTTATATTGATCTTTTTGTGTCATGCTGATGCTGTTTCTGTCTCTGTTTGAGTTCCCTCGTTAAATATTTGTGGGAAATAGAATTCATACTTTCCGAGAAAACCGTTTAATATCCGTTTAAAAAGTTCTTTGTTGTCATCACCCATTTCTACAGGGTCGAATATTGAATATTTTCCGTGACTGAATAACTGTAAAGCTCGTTCAAAGAGCACTTCGTCTTCTAATCCATTGATACATTTATCTATTTTATCATAACCAAAAAATGTTGCGGTCTTTTCCAAAATACTTCTTAATGAATTAAAATGATACGTATAAATTTTATTCACTTCGACGACTTTCTTTAGTTCGCTTAATGTTGCTATATGATGAAAGAAAGGAGTGTCATTTGTGTCTTGCAAAGCATAGCCATTAGCCCCTTTATTATGCAAAAAGTAGCGCTTGTTCTTTACCTTTCTGCCAAACTCATTGTAAAGGACGTTAAAAAACAGACTATGATGTGTTGAAATTACTGTCTTAATTTCATTGCCTTCTGTTGTTAATAAATTACATAAATCGCAGGCTACGGCAATAGCATTGTTTTCATCAAGGGAGGATATTGGGTCGTCAATATAAATATACTTTACCCAACTGTACGCGGGATCTTTGTCGATTGCCAACTGACAAATAGCAAGAAAGAAACACCAAATGAATAAAGTTTCTTCTCCTCTCGATATTTTAATATTTTCTACCGTTTGCTCATGCCCGTCAACAATTATGCTTTTTGAAAAAGCTACTGTGGATGCATTATAGTCAATGTCGAATTTTAAATCCACATAGTTGTTTAAAAAGGACTCAATCTTGACATCTAAATCCAATTCATGGAGTCCGTTAAAAAATGCAGAATCAGGATTTAATTTAAGTGTTCTATGAGTATCGTTTTCCAGATCATTATTCCAGGAAAATAAATCTTCCGTAAACGCGTTGAAATACAAAGTGTCTCTGCTCAATACATTGCCATCCGTATCAAGCACTTTTCCCGCTTGCTTAAATTCCATCGAAAGCCTGGTTTTGCCGGTACCATTGTGAGCAAAGAATAATACCAAATCTTTCATAGGCCGATGATCGCCCGTTAAATCCTTTCGGAAATGTTGAGCAACCTCCGCAAGGGCCGTAAAATTGGTTATTGTACTCATGATCTAATCAATCATTTTTGGAAATAAGCCTTGCATCAAACCTTTTTTGTGCAACTTCAATTGTTCTATTTTTTCCGCTTGTGCCGCGATGAGTTCATCTATAGAAAAAAGGCAGGAAGCGATTTTTAGTTGCTCATTGATTGAGGGAACTACAATTAATAATTCTTTAAAATATGGGAGGCCAATGGTCTTAATTGTACTTCCAACAGCAATGCTTTCAAAAGCAGGTTTTAAAATTTGAAAAACGTAATATAGGAACCAATTTGATAATTTGGATTCTTCACAAACCCATACAATAAAATGCTGGCTTACTGCCATTTCGGAATACAGAACAGCACTTTTACCTACTCCCGCGTCGCGGCTAAGAATTACAGTACCTGCGGGATGAAGCACGGCAGAAGAATTTTCAATTCCTTCTTTTGAAATCTGAATTTTAGTGTCGTATATATACCTATTATCAAGTTTGTTCGAATCAGCGAGTGAAACCCACTTTATACCCCCATTGTAATAGTTAGCGGCTTTTTTATTTGGCGTATGCCCAGATCCTCTTTTTGCTAACTCCTCCAACTTTCTCTCAACCCACTCCCCATCTTTCACAAACTCCTCAAACCGATACCTCGGTACTTTCTCCCCCCTTTTCGGAAAAAGGTTTTGCATTAAGCTCTTTTTGTGATCTTTAAGTAGATCTAACTTTTGCTTGTGGGCGGCAATCACTTCGTCTAAAGATGAAAGGCATGAAGCTATTTTGTGTTGTTCCTTGAGTTGAGGAACGGCGATACTTTCGTTCCTATAATCTGAGAAGTAAATATGAGGTATACCGGCTCCTTTTACATAGACAGAAAAATTAACTGTATTGAGTAGATAATAAATCCAGTCTAAATAATAATGCTTAGAGTCCTTTGATTTCAGACTAGCTAAAGTTCCAAGAATAGAAGAATGACTTTGACACAAATTTAATCTTCCAACCCCCGAACCATCTTTAACGATTGAAATATACTTTTCGGCTTGCTGGAAATCGTCAATATATCCAACAATGCTATCAGCGCCATATACTAGATAGCCAGTTTGCTTAAGTTCAAGCTTATTTAATGCCAGACTTGAACTCTCTGATATTGCTATCTCACCGATTAATTTTAGTTCCCAGTCTCCCTCGTTCTTGAACTCAGGAAAACGTAATTTGGGTATCAATTCTTTCTTCTTACTCATAAGCTGCTAATCCTGAAATTTCACGGCCTTGGGCCAATTTTTTTAATTGTGGTACCAAATCTTCCATCAACGCCAATTCCCTCACCCTGCGTTCTTTCCAGCTCAGCTCCAAAGGCTCTAGTAGGTCAGTGAGTTTTTCACCGTCAAAAATCATCCGGCTCATTATCTCCTCAACAAAAGCTTTAAGTTCTGCCGTTTGCAAACCGTTTTTATGGGCAATGGCAGTCAGTTCTTTGTTATATTTGTCGTCTCTAAAAGATTCGAACATTGCCTTCAGTTCATCTGCATTATACCCCTTTGTCCAATCCAGGCCCGTTATAAATTCCGTTAAATCTTCCTGTTCATCTATCAAGTTGGCATTGGAACTCAGCAAGCTAATCACCTGTCCTCTTGTCATTTTTTGTTTGGAAGGTTTCTTTTGCGTGCTGTCGGCAATCAGGTTCATGATATAGTCGTAATCTATCACAGCAGACCCGAACAACACCAATTCAAAATCCAATTGCTGGATTTCGGGCGGGGCCTGGTCGCCTTCTTTTTGCTGGATTTCTCTTAACTGCTTGGCGGTTTCTATATATGAACTCCTGAACTCCTGTAAGGTTTCCTTAGGCAAAATAGCTTCAATCTTCGCCTTTTGAGATTCGTCAAGGTCAGTATATTGATCTAATTGTGTTTTAAGTCTTTGTACTTCCTTAAAGTTTTTTATAAAAGTGATTCGTGAGGCATCACCTCTCAGATTGTACACTTCACCCGGATCGTTTACCAAATTGTTATCCTGCATAAAGATGCCTAACTTCTCTACGGCTTCTTTGTATTTGTCAATGACCACAGGGGCGGGATCAACCAACCATATCTCGCTGGCATTTCCACTATTTTCACCAGAGAAAAGTGCAATGGCCTGGTTTACGGCTTCCTGCTGCGAACGGAAATCCAAAATATTACCATAAGGTTTGGTGTCGTTCAATACACGGTTAGTACGGGAAAATGCCTGGATCAATCCGTGGTATTTCAAATTTTTGTCCACATACAAGGTGTTCAGGTATTTGCTGTCAAAACCTGTGAGCAGCATGTCTACTACGATGGTAATGTCAATCTTGTTTTTGTGCGGATAGTCTTTATTGCTGTATTTCTGGTCTTTAATACGTCTTTGTACATCCTGGTAATACAAATCAAATTCGCTGATGCTGTGATTGGTGCCAAATTGTCGATTGTAATCAGCAATAATTTCTGTTAAGGCCTTTTTCTTCTCTTCGGGATTGGTCTGATTGTCCAGTTTTTCCTGTTGTAAATCCTCCTGCAATTGTTTTACATCAGCAGCATTCTTTTGACTTTGCTGGTCGCCTTCTTTAGCTATTAATTGAGCCGGAGGTGAAAATACACAAGCAATGTTTAAAGGAATATAATCAGGATTCTCCACCTGGCACTTCTTCTGAGTTTCTTTAAATAACTCATAGTATTCAATCGCGTTGTTGATAGAAGCCGTCGCCAAAACTGCATTGAATTTCCGCTGATTGGTTGCGGCATTGTGCTTTTCCAATATGGCTGCCACTACCGCTTGTTGAGTTATAGCTTCGCCGGGCTTGGTTTTTTGCCCCCCCTTACCTTTAAAGTAATCAATGTGAAAGCGCAATACATTTTTATCATCGATGGCATGCGTAATGGTGTATTTATGCAATTCATGCTCAAAAATGTCCTTGGTTTCTTTGTATTTAGCTTCTTCACCCTCACGCGTAACATATGTTGCGTTATCTCTAAAAATAGGTGTCCCCGTAAAACCAAATAGCTGAGCGTTAGGAAAGAATTCCTTAATGGCTTTATGATTATCCCCAAACTGTGAACGATGGCATTCATCAAAAATTAATACGATACGTTTATAACGCAAAGGCTCTAAGCGTTCTTTATAGTTTTTTTTGTAGGTGCCGTCTAATGCCAGACCTAACTTTTGAATAGTGGTGACAATTACTTTATCTGCATAGTCGGTAGAAAGTAAGCGTCTTACCAAGGTTTCAGTATTCGTATTTTCCTCTACACTGCCTTCCTGGAATTTGTTAAATTCTTCACGGGTTTGCCGGTCAAGGTCTTTACGATCCACTACGAACAAACATTTTTCAATTTCAGGATTATCTTTTAGTAGGGTAGAAGTTTTAAAAGAAGTCAAGGTTTTACCGCTTCCCGTAGTATGCCAGACATAACCATTTCCGCGGTTTTGCTGAATGCAATCAACTATAGCCTTTACTGCATATATTTGATACGGACGCATAACGAGCAATCTTTGCTCGCTCTCTACCAATACCATATACTTACTTATCATTTCACCCAGCGCACATTTGGCAAGAAACTTTTCAGCAAACGGTTCAATATGTGTTATTTTCTTATTGTTCTCGTCAGCTAATTGATAAATGGGCAAAAATTGTTCGTCTGCATTGAATTGAAAATGTTGACTTTTGTTATTGGAGAAATAATACGTATTGGTTCGATTGCTTACAATAAACAACTGCATAAAACAAAGCAACGAATTTCCATAGCCATTGCCCGGTTCATTTTTGTAATCCACGATTTGTTGCATCGCCTTTCTTGGAGAAATATCCAATTTCTTCAGTTCGATCTGCACAACAGGTAAGCCGTTAATCAGCAATATGATGTCATAACGCTGGTGGCTATTCTCGGTATTTATACGTAATTGACTGATAACTTCATAATCATTTTTGCACCAATCCTTGATATTTACCAAGGTGTAATACAAAGGAGTTCCGTCCTCTCGCTGAAAGTATTGTCTTTCGCGTAAAAGTTTAGAGGCCAAAAAGACATCAGGGTTAATGATTTCTTCCCGAAGTCTTAAGAACTCACTATCTGAGAGCCGAACACGGTTAAGCTCTTCAAATTTAGTCTTAAAGTTTTCCTCAAGTGCTTTTCTGTCAACTATATCAGGGCGATAGGTATATTTAAGGTCCCTTAGCTGTGCAATGAGATTATCTTCTATTTGGTTTTCTTTGCTCATTCAAATACTATTTCGCATTGAACTATTATAGGAGTTATAATATTACTTAATCTTTGTTACCAATAATTCACATACTCCAACCTCAAGCACATCTGCGATGTCAAATAGCGTTTCAAGGGTAGGCTGCTGATCATTAGTACACCATTTTGAGATAGTACTTTTGTTCTTACCTAATTTTTCAGCAAGCCATAAATTGGTTTTATCCTTGTCAGCTAAAACGCTTTTTATTCGATTAAGAGTTCTTTTTTCTACCATATAATAGTGAATTTCACCATTTAATTGGTAATATAAGAAACCATTTACAAGTTTAATATTGTGGTAAAGAGCTGAAAAAAAACACTAAAAAATAAATAAGCAGAAATAAGATTCCGAAATACGGAATTTTTAAATATTTTAGTATTCAGTTGAACTTTTATTATGAACTGGATTCGCATTTTAAATAGTACTTAATTCTCTGAAACATAGATAGTAAAAACTACGACCTTTATGAACAACGAGAAAATAAGGTGAATCGCTCACGTTTTCCTTAATATATTTAAGGCATGGACGTGTATTTAAGGCATAGACGTGGGCGTCCTTATTTCGTTGTCGGGGTGTCGTAGCCCTTTAGGAACGGTAAGGACTAACCCACGTCTCTTTTTATGCGTTACCGGTTGGCCTACTCACAAATTCTTCACTTTAAATGTTTACTCATGAAAAAGAATCCAACCGATAAGCAACATTAGCGAAAGCCGAAGACGGAGCTTAAATGGCAAACCGGCGCTTATGATTGTCACGCCGAAGCTAACTTCATTCTCCGGTATCAATTTCTACTGTTATGCAAGCTAGTAGATAAATCCCCGGAGGAAATCATCCCGGACTTCACTGATAATTTAGCCCGCGACAGTTGGAAACGGGAGGGAAGAGACAAGGCAAAGGAACATCTTATTAATTATTTTGTCGCACACGGCAATGGTTAGCATCATTACAGTGAGGAAGATATACGTCAAATATTTAAGGAAATGGATGCGTTAGGATTGCTATTTCCTAACCATGGTAAAATGAAACTCATTGATCTGTATGCGAACTGGCGGGATAAACACCCTACCTACTGGTTTAAGAAACGGTTCAGGAAACCCAGGCGAAAACTACCAAAAAAGGAGGGATTATGAAGCCGTTCGCCATTTACTACCTTTGCCGGGAGGCTTTCTCCTTTCACGAGCAGCAGCTTGTGGAGGCAATTGTAAAAGCGGCTAAGCCGGATATGATTTTCCTGCTGGGTGCTGCGCTGAACAAGAAAAGATGTGAAAGCATATTTAATGAAGTGGCTCCCTCTTGTCAGCAAATATCAAATTGTACGCTATTAATTCTTTTACCAAACCTTGCTAACAAAGAACTGCACGACTGGCAGGACAAGATAAAAAAATTGCTGTGACACTATGCCTGTTACAACGCTGGGATTACAAATGTCTACGTTTGTAGAGTGGCTGCAAGGGGACTTCCGTTTGCAATGGTTGCATGGCAACAAGCTCCTGTGTTTTACGATGCTGGTAACATTGATCGGGAAGATATACGGGAGTCGAAAGAAATAGTCAATGACAAAGAAACCACCAAACAGTGGGAAGAAGGTCTGACTAAGGCTAAAGAATTTCTGGCAAGTTCGGAATTGTATCGCATACGCAAACAGCACAAAATGGCGGCGTTTATGCTACACCAGTCAGCCGAACAGGCTTTGCAAACATTGCTGAAAGTCGGGACCGGATATCATGCCAATATTCACAGCATTCACCGGCTGTCCCGCGATGGCAGCCTGGTATCTTATCAACTGTCACAACTATTTCCTCGGCAAACGGAGCAGGAGAACTGTTTGTTTACCTGCTGCAAAAAGCATACATAGATACGCGGTATAAAGAAGACTACAAAATTACTGATGACGAGCTAATAACTTACGGGGAAAATTAAGCGCATCCAGGAAATATTATCAGAAGCAGGATCCGGAATAAAATAATTTCTAATTGTTCTTTGCTTCGTTGAACAATCTTACATATAACGCGATCGCAAAAAATAAGTTAACTTAGATAACGACAAGCTCTTCGACCCCGCCGCTGGCAAATTGTTGGCAAAAAACAAAAGAGGCCACTTACGTGACCTCTTAGATGTTTGATAACCAAGCTCCCCCTGCTGGACTTGAACCAGCGACCCTCTGATTAACAGTCAGATGCTCTAACCAACTGAGCTAAGGAGGAGTGTCCCATTTGCGTTTTGGGATTGCAAAAATAGACAATTTTTTATTTCCGCAAAATCTATTCTCACTTTTTTTAAATATTCCTTATTCCATCCGCTCTGCCCACGCATTCCGCCCCGGCTGTACCCATAGTAACCACCGCTGCTGCAGCGATCCCGGTCTCGTTTTCTGATTCACAAACTGCAGATCCAGCTTGCTCACATAGAAATGCGCAAACGCCTTCACCAATTGACAACTATATCCCTTCTGCTGCAAAGAATCCGCCTGATCCGGCGTTGTGAACAATAAAACCGGTTGTTTCAAAGCCGCCTGGCGCAAACCCGCACTGTCATAACGCTGTATCGGACTATTGAGGTAAAATTCCAGCCCGTAAGATTGTGTTTCCCAATACCCCACACTTGTCTGCGGGAAGCGCTGGTTGATATACCGCGCCGCCGTACTGCCACTCTGGTATCGCATCATATCCGGGTACATCACCAGGTTCAGGAAAATATTCAGCACCAGGCTGGCCGCACAGGTCCTGAAAAATACGAGCGACACACTGCCCGGGCCCAGCCACCTGGGCAACAGCAGGAACAGCAGTAAACCCAGCAGCATGCAAAACAAAGCGTAATAATTCAGCAGCGGCTGGTACAAAGCGCTTAGCCCCACGATTGCCACCGCAACGATCACCATGATCGTATACTGCGTGATCCGGTAAAACTTCAACATGCCCGGACGCTCAAGCGACAACACATATTGAGCCGTTAATATGGCGAAAAAGGGGAATATAATGTTCAGATAATGCGGCAGCTGAAAACGTGACAGCGAAAACAGCACAAAAGTGAACAATGCCCCGCTGATACAGTAATATTCCACCGCCTTCAGGCGCTTCCGGAAGAAATGGATCACCGCAGCGTACAACAGCACAGACCAGGGCAGAAAAGCCCATAGGAGGGTATGGAAAAAGAAAAACGGATCCCCTTCTCCTTTGATAGGCCCCGTGTTCATAAACCGGCCAAACTGGCTGTCCCAGAAAAAGAAACGGATGCCGGAAACCCCATGCTGACCAAACACCAGCTTTTCGGGGTGACTGTCAAACTGCTGGTACAGGGCGTACAGCTCCGGGGTAATGAACAGGCCCGTCAGCACCGCCACCAGCAACCAGCGGACATGAAACAGCTGCCGCCATTGCCGGGTAAAGGCCAGGTGCCCAGCTATAGCCCCGCCTACCGGCACCAGGGCGAAGGGCCCTTTGGTCATCATTGCACAGGCTGTAAAGAGGGCCCCTAATAACAGATGGTAGTTAAAAACAGAACGCTGTCCCTTATACAAATGGTACACGGCAGCTATTATCAGCCCGGTGAGGTATGGTTCTGCCCTGATGTCATTATTGGAGATCACGATATGTTCCGCCGTCAGCAGGATGCACACCGCCCACCGGCCTACCTTTTCATCATAAAGATTCTTAGCCAGAAAATAGGTATACACAGCGCCCATCAGCAGGAACAGGATGGCGGGCAGCTTGTAGGCTGCAGTGGTAAAGCCGAATAACCTGAAGCTGATGGCAGCCACCCAGAAAGGGAAATGCGGCTTGTCCAGCCAGTCATGTCCGTCAGCAAACAGGTTCCAGTAATCCTTATACTGCACCATATGTTTGGCGATCCCGGCATAAAGGGCGCCATCCGGCTCCAGGATAGTGATGTTAAGGCCGGTAAAATTCATGAAGATCAGCAGGCCTATAATCAATAAACTTACCTGCCGCTCGTTGCTATTGGCGATCATGTAGAAAAAATACGGCTACTGAACATATACTAAACAGCAGCTAGATCCAACCGAACAGGCCCCCACTTTTTTCCATTCCTACATATACCCCATCTGTTCGTTGCTCTACCGGGTAGGTCTTAAGATAGTAGCCTTCCCCGCTGCTGTTATAACCATTCTTCACACTGAACCGGTAACGGTGTATCGGGCATACCACGTTGCCGGCATCATCGATAAATCCATCTCCCATGATGCCGCTGGCATGCGGACATTTATAGGCAAAGGCATATAACTGCGACTGGTAACGCGTACAGCAGATCTTTTTACCATTTACTTCGAGAACGGTGATCTCGCTTTCAGTGGCGATATGGTCTTCTGCATCTCCTATCTTGTGCCAGGTGTATTGTTTAGCCATACGCGATCGTCAATAAAGAAACTCCGTTTTGTATGGATAACGCTCCCTGTACAGCGCCACCACTTTGTCCATAATGGTTTTCCGTAACTCCTCAATATTACGCCTCTCCAGCGCAGATATGAACACACAGTTTCCGTTCGTGCGTGTTTCCCAGGTTTCCTTCAGCTGGCGGAGGATGTCCTCTTTTACCTCCGGGGCCAGCCATTTGTCAAAGGTCTGCTCTTCGTAAAGATCCATCTTGTTGAAGATCATGATCACCGGCTTCTCAAAAGCTTTCAGCTCCTGCAAAGTGCGGTTTACCACCTCTACCTGGTCTTCATACTGCGGATGAGATATATCTACCACATGGAGGAGAATATCGCTCTCGCGCACCTCGTCAAGGGTGGATTTGAAACTCTCCACCAGGTGGTGGGGAAGCTTGCGGATGAATCCTACCGTATCGCTGAGCAGGAAAGGGATCTGCTCAAATACTACCTTACGGGTGGTCGTATCCAGCGTGGCAAACAGCTTGTTTTCTGCAAATACCTCGCTTTTGCTGAGCAGGTTCATAATGGTGCTCTTGCCCACATTGGTATATCCTACCAGGGCTACACGAATGTATTCACCACGCTCCTTACGCTGGGTAAGCGACTGTTTGTCAATTTCAGCGAGCCGTTTGCGCAGCAGCGAGATCTTATCCTTTACAATACGGCGATCCGTTTCTATTTCCGTTTCACCGGGGCCCCTTGTACCGATACCGCCACCCAGGCGTTCCAGGTGGGTCCACATCCCTCTCAGGCGGGGCAGGATATACTGGTACTGGGCCAGCTCTACCTGTACTTTGGCCTGCGCCGTACGGGCACGGCGGGCAAATATATCCAGGATAAGATCACTTCTGTCTATGACTTTTACGTTCAGTACTTTTTCGATGTTGGCGATCTGAGAGCCGGTCAGCTCATCATCAAATATAACCAATGAAACGTCTCTGCCGCTGATAAACTGCCTGACCTCTTCCAGCTTTCCTTTACCAATGAAAGTGGCCCTGTCAGGATGCGCCAGCTTCTGCGTATAGCGCTTTACCGTTATAGCGCCGGCCGTTTCCGCCAGGAAAGCCAGCTCGTCCAGGTACTCCTGCACCTGTCTTTCGGTTTGCTCCTGGTGAATAAGCCCCACGATCACCGCTTTTTCTTCCTGTTGAACTACTTGTTTCTTCTCTAACAATGCTTATGAAAATTTTGTCAAAATTAGTGAATATAGTCCATAGACAACGGCCTATCGTCTGCGGCATACCACATGGCTTAAGACTATCAGTAAAAATAGTAACTCCGGAGACCATACACCATCAGCCATGGACTATTTTACCTACATTTAACCGTCCAAAACGGTTACAACAATGTTTAAACCTATTTTACTGACAGGATTATTGATCTCTTTTATGACCATGGCGCAGGATAAAATGACGCCCGAACTGCTCTGGCAGCTTGGACGGGTAAGCGGCGAAACTGTTACGGCAGACGGAAAGACCGTCATCTACGGCGTAACGCAATACAACATTGCGGAAAATAAAAGTGAAAAGAACCTTTACGCCATCCCCCTGACGGGAGGCGAGGCCCGCCAGATCACCAAAGAACCGGGCGGCGAAGGCGGCGTAGCGCCCCTTGGCGGACAAAGGATCGGCTACGCCTACAAAGACCAATGGTGGGAAATGAACGCCGACGGTACCAACGCGGTACAGAAAACCAATGTGGAAGGCGGTATGCAGAATATCCGCCTGTCGCCCGACGGTAAACATATCCTCTTCTCCAAAGAGGTGAAGATCCAGAAGGTAAGCGGCAGCGATTTCTACCCTGACCTTGCAAAATCTAACGTACAGATCTACGACAACCTGAATTACCGGCACTGGGACACCTGGGAAGACGGTAACTTCCAGCACGTATTCTACGCCACCTACGATAACGGACAGGTAGGCACGCCCATAGATATCATGGAGGGCGAGGCCTACGACTGCCCCCAGATGCCCTTCGGCGGCGCAGAAGATATGATATGGAGCCCCGACAGCAAAAGCATTATCTACGTTTGCAAAAAGAAATCCGGTAAGGAATATGCCCTGAGCACCAACACGGATATTTATGAATATACCCTGAATACCCGCGCTACCCGCAACCTGAGCGAAGGCATGAAAGGGTACGACGTAGCCCCGACGTTCAGCCCTGACGGCAAATACCTGGCCTGGCTGAGCATGGCCCACGACGGCTTTGAGGCAGATAAAAACGACCTTGTAGTGCTGGACCGCAACAGCGGAAAGATCAGCAACCTCACCAAAGATTGGGACGGCACCGCTTCTGCCGCGCGCTGGAGCAACGACGGCAAACTATTGCAATTCCTGGCCGTGATCAAAGGCACTGAACAAGTACTGGAGATCGCCCTGCAGAAAGATATTGCCGCTACCACGGCAAAGCATATACGCCAGCTCACCAGCGGTGATTTTGATATCACCGGGTTTGTCGGACAGGCAGGCAACACCCTGATAGTATCCCGCACAGATATGAACCACGCCACAGAACTGTTCACTGTCAGTCTGCCTAAAGGCGAAGTACAACCGCTGACCGCCGTGAACAAAGCAGTCTATGACAAGATCGGCCTGTGTAAAATTGAAAAACGCTGGGTAAAGACCACCGACAATAAGGAAATGCTCGTATGGGTAATCCTCCCACCCAATTTCGATGCTTCCAAAAAATATCCTACCCTCTTGTACTGCCAGGGCGGGCCGCAATCGGCCTTGTCACAGTTCTACTCTTACCGTTGGAACTTCCAGCTGATCGCCTCCCAGGGCTATATCGTAGTGGCGCCTAACCGCCGCGGTATGCCAGGCCACGGCGTAGAATGGAACGCCTCCATCAGCAAGGATTGGGGTGGACAACCCATACGAGATTACCTAAGCGCCATAGACGCGGTAAGCCAGGAACCCTATGTGGATAAAAGCCGTATGGGCGCAGTGGGAGCCAGCTACGGCGGTTACTCCGTATATATGCTGGCAGGCGTGCACAATAATCGTTTCAAAACCTTCATCGCGCACGATGGCCTGTTCGATCTGAAAAGCTGGTACGGCACCACAGAAGAGCTCTGGTTCGCCAACTGGGACATCGGCGCCTGGTGGGATGCCGCCAATGCAGCCAGCCACAACGAGTTTAATCCCAGTAACTACGCCAATAAATGGAACACTCCCATCCTGATCATCCAGGGCGGCAAAGATTTCAGAGTAGGCATAGAACAGGGATTACAGGCCTTCCAGCTGGCACAGCTAAAAGGCATTAAGAGTAAGCTCCTTTACTTCCCTGAAGAAAACCATTGGGTACTGAAAGCGCAAAACGCCTTGGTATGGCAGCGGGAATTCTTTAAATGGCTGAACGAAACATTATAAAAAAGCTGTCGGCTGTTAGCCCTTGGCTCCCAGCAATCGAGTGGAGCCAGGGCTAATAGCTAAAAGCTAACTGCTAAAAGCTATATCATATGTTTGAATCCCTCTTATTCCACGTAGCAAATGGAGTGGCCACCATCACACTCAACCGACCTGAAGTTTACAATGCATTCAATGATCCGCTAAGCTATGAGCTGCAAGACGCCCTGAAACAGGCAGAGAAAGATCCGCAGATAAGGGCCGTGGTATTAACCGGCGCGGGCAAAGCATTTTCCAGCGGACAAGACCTGAAGGCTTCCATGGAAGCTGGTACCCGCAGCTTCAGCGAATCGCTGCATAAGCGGTATAACCCGATTATACGCGGTATCCGCAATATGCCCAAACCAGTGATATGCCGCCTAAACGGCGTGGCGGCAGGAGCCGGATGCTCACTGGCCCTCGCCTGCGACGTGATCATTGCCAGCGAAACGGCTACCCTGATAGAAATATTCGTTAACATTGCCCTGGTGCTGGATTCCGGCTCTTCCTATTTCCTACCGCGCACCATCGGCTATCACCGTGCTTTTGAACTGGCTACCAAAGCCACCAAGCTATCAGCACAGGAAGCCATGCAGCTCGGGTTAGTGAACAAAGTCGTAAAACCAGAAGAACTGGACGCCGCCGTACAGGCAGAAGCAGAATTTTACGCAAATGCCCCAACGAAAGCAATCGCCTTAATGAAGAAGATGCTGACCAAAGGAATGACAGAAAACCTGGACGCGGTGCTGGACTATGAAGCCTACTGCCAGGAGATTGCCGGGCGCTCAGAAGATAACAAGGAAGGGGTGCTGGCGTTCATGGAGAAAAGAAAGCCTGCATTTAAAGGCAGATAATTCAACGTCAAAAATTGCCGTCTGGCAGATAAAAAAAGCGGATGTGCATATATGATCTGCACATCCGCATATTAGAATATCCTGTTATCGATTATAATCCGCTTATCGCAATACCTATTGAATAAGGTCTTATATCAGCGAGGGCATTCCCACCGGTATCTTTAAAGAGCGCGTTCAGGTTATAGGAACCATACAGCGCCCAGTTGCCATAGCCGATACGGGCAGTGGCCGCATAACGCCAGCTATTGAAGAAGCGTTTATTGGCTTCCTTCACCGTGTTCTTTGATCCTCCCAGGTCACTACGGGCTTTGGTATGCGCATTCATGAGGTTACCGATCTTGAAGCCCAGTGCAGCTTTGAAGCCTTTGTTGGCATTATCAGGCACGCTGCGGTACCTCAGTTCAATCGGCACCTCCAGGTAAGTGGTGGCCACCTTATATTTTTTGAAAGAATCGTCACGCTGGAACTTGGGAACATTGGTGGTGTTATCGTCCATATTCAGTGTGTGGTCTTTCAGGAACACGCCGCTGGTACCAATACCTAAACCGGCTGCCAGGCTAAGGTTCGTTTTATTGATGGGAAAATCATACATGAAGGCAATGTTAAAGCCCCGGTTAAAGCCGGTGCTTACGCTGTCTGGCCTGCTGGCCCAGCCATCATAAGTAAGCGATACCACCAGAAAATCCCTGGAACGTGTAATGGAGCTCATCGCCTTGTTCATGGCTTCCTGGGCAAACACACCATAGGAAACAGCCATTAACGTAAGGGTAAAAAATATTTTTTTCATAAAATTATAACGGCTTAAACAAAAGAATATTAGGCAAATCTATGGAATTAGGAATAAAACAAGGGATTAAAGTCTTAAAAAAATAATGATCCTCCTTTCTCCCACAGAAATCGTATGATTGCATATTATATGGACACACAGCATTCTATTACGGTACACCTAAACCATGATCCAATGCAGCAACCAGATGAAAAACCTCTCCAGCAGAAGGGCCAGGAGCCTCAGCCTGGCGTAGTGGACTTTAACCACCTGCGTAGCCTGCTGTTCAACGATACCGACTATATTAAAGAAATGTTGCAGGAGTTCCTGGTAGCCATGCCGGCTAACATGCAGGAAATGCGGGAAGCCGCCACACAGCAGCGATGGGACCGGGTAGCCTTCCTGGCGCACCGGCTAAAATCCAGCCTGGGGATCGTGCCGATCACAAATGCAATGGAAATAACAAAAGACCTCGAAGATAAGGCTCAGCATGCAGGGGAGGCCAGGCACATACCCGGAAAAGTGGAAGGGCTCGCAACATTATTGGAAAAGGCCTGTAATGAGATCAGATCCGAGATCCACAAGGATTCCTTCAGATCTTAAACTATGGCCAGCGGCAGCTTGAAATAAAAACGGCTGCCCTTGCCTTCCTCGCTCTCCACATTGATACTACCACCCTGTGCCTCGATAAATTCACGGGCAATGGCCAGCCCCAGGCCGCTGCTCTTCTGATGCTGCGTGCCCGGCACCTGATAAAAACGTTCGAAGATCTTTTCACGGAAAGCAGGAGGAATACCCTTGCCAGTATCCTGTACACTGAAAGTAAGCATCTGGTCCTCCGTCTGTTCAACCGTAAGGCGGATCTCAGCTCCCGAGGGAGAATAGCGGATAGCGTTGGTCAACAGGTTCACCAACACCCAGGCGGTTTTCTCCACGTCGGCCTGTATCTGCGGCATATCCTCGGGAAGCGTGGTATTAATGGCCACCTGTTGCTGCGCCGCCTGTTTTCTCACCGTTTCAAGGGCATACTGTACTACCTGTACCGGGGAAACCGGCTGGGGTTGCAGCTGTATATTACCGCTTTCCACCTGCGAAAGGTTCAGCAGTTCACTTACTATCTTGATCATACGCAGATTGTCCTGTTTCAGGCTTTCAACCAGCTCACGCTGCTCGCCGGTAAGATGACCGATACGTTCATCCTCCAGCAGCTTGAGGCTGAAGTCTGAAGAGGCCAGCGGTGTCTTTAGCTCGTGGGAAACGGTTGCGATGAAATGGGTTTTAGCCAGGTCCTGCTCACGGAAGGAAGTAATATTTTTAAGGATGATCACATAACCGATCCGCTCATTTTCATGATGGATATCCACCATCTCCTTGGTAAAGAAACTTTCCTTGCCTTCTACTACAATCTTCAACGGCGTATTGTCCTGACGGTTTACCAGGAAAGTGAGCAGGTCGTTATATTTTGCCGCCTCCAATGCGGGTTTACCTATCAGGTCCCTCTCAGTCATATTCAGCAGCTGCAGGGCCTGTGAGTTGGCAAACAATATAGTGCCTTTGTTATCGAAACCGATAGTAGCATCCCGCAGGCTGCTGATCACGGCTTCAGCCCGCTGCTTTTCAAACATGATACGGGCCAGGTTGCTGTGCTCATAGTCATCCAGCCGCTGGGCCATGGTGTTGAAGGCAAGGGCCAGTTCCCCGAACTCGTCCTCACTTTTGAAATGCAGGCGTTGACTATATTTCTTTTCAGCAATGCCCTTAATGCCGGCTGTCAGTTCCCTGATAGGATTGGCCACATAACCCGGAAAATTGTATACGAATGTAAGCCCCAGTAAAAAGCACACACCGCTGATAATGGCAATGTACAGCAGCGCACTATTGGCAGTTTTCTTCACTCTTTCATTCTTACCTACAATGGCCTGCATGTTGAGGTCCATAATAACGTATATACTCTGGCGTATAGCCTGCAGGTGCTTTGCCGGATTAGCCGTATCCTGCTTCAACCGCTCATAGGCCCTGCGTACCTGCTCGGTGGCCGCGCCTTCGCCTGCTTCAGTAATGTTACGCTCCTGCTGCCGCAGGTTATGCTCAAAACGCTGCAAGGCGCTGCTGCGATCCAGCGAAAGCGCGTCGAGGGAGGCCAGCATGTTCTTGTTATACTCAAGCGACTCGTAGTTATCTTCCAGTATCGTGCGGGCCTTTATATTGAGATTGGTGAGGTAATAATATCCCAGCACACTTACCAGCAGCAGCATGAAATAAAGGAATAATACCCCTAGCGTTATTTTTGTTTTAAGCCTCATGACAGGATAATTAGATCAATATCGTTCGATGATAATGTTTTTAACAGCTGGTTAAACAGATTGGTTTGCAAAATAATGCGGAAAAGACTGATATGTGGCTTCCCAATGCAAACTGTAGTAGCGCGTTTTTCTATGGCTGTGCTGATAATGGCCTCGGCTACTCTTGTATCCCGTACCTGTATTACCTCTGCTCCCAGCTCTGTTGCCAGTTTTAGATTATTGATGAGGTGCCGCTGTGCAGCCAGCGGTATACGTGAAGCACTTTCTCTGGGCGCCTGCACATACAGCACGTACCAGTCTCCATGATAATAAGATGCCAGCCGGGCTGTTTTACGGATCACCTTACGCGCCACTTCATCATTGGTAGAGATGCAGGCCAGGAAGTTCTCATGGCGCATCTGTTGTCCACGCGGTATTTCTATCTCAACTTTTCGCTCTACCTGTGAAGCTACTTCTTTTAAGGCCAGCTCGCGCAGCTGTAATATTTTCTCAGCCTGGAAGAAGTTCTTCAAAGCGGTTTCCACTTTAGAGCGGTCATAGATCTTGCCCTCTTTCAGACGGGTAATGAGCTCATCGGCTGTAAGGTCTATGTTCACCACTTCGTCTGCCATCTGCAGCACATTATCCGGGATACGCTCCTTCACTTCCACACCGGTGATCACTTTCACTTCCTGGTTAATGCTTTCTATATGCTGTATATTAACCGCAGATATTACATTGATCCCTGCACGCAAGATCTCTGCTACATCCTGCCAGCGCTTCTCATTGCGGGAGCCAGGTATGTTGGTATGGGCCAGCTCGTCAACAATTACCCATTCTGGATTAAGCAGCAGGATGCTGTCAATATCCATTTCTTCCAGCATCTTTCCCTTATAGAACACCTGCTTGCGGGGAATAGCCGGCAGGCCATCTATCAAAGCCTGTGTTTCAGTACGGTTATGCGTTTCTACATAGCCAATCTGGATGTTAACCCCGTTTCGCAGCATGCTGTGCGCTTCCTGTAGCATGCGATAGGTTTTGCCCACACCGGCGCTCATACCGATATAGATCTTCAGCTTGCCCCTCCCGGATGATTTATTGGCCAGGTGCAGGAAATGTTCTACCGAATGTTCTTTATCTGTCATAGGTGGTGATTTGATAAATACCTGATCCCATTCCATCATTTTTGGAACAGGATCAGGGAAAGAACTATTATAAGATATGGTTAAAACCAAAATGCCAAAGCTGCGATAACCGAAGCATTGCTCTTCTTAGGTTCATTATCTTTTAAAAACACTTCATCCTTGCTGTCCAGCAGGCGTCCTTCAAGCCGGAACATTACATTGGACACTGGCATAACATCCAGGTTGAGCGAATATCCTGCTGTCTTAAATCCATTGGGGGTACCCGTGCTGATGATAACACCATGTTCGTCACTGTAATATTCAATACGGCCGGCGAGCGCCAGTTTGTCTGTAAATGCGTAACGTGCGATAGCAATGGGGCTGTACCACTGATTCATGTCGCTGCTGCCTTTCTCCTTTTGTTCAAATCCATAGTCCAAACCCGCTATCAGGCTGAATTTATCCGTTATGGTAAAGATACCGTAAAGGTTATTAAAGTAGCGCATCTGCCTTACGCTGTCGGGCTTATCGTTGCCGATAAACGTGCTGTAATTGAGCGTTACCTTATCCGAAGGCTTGAAGGTAACCTGGGTGCCGAATGCCGGTGTCTGGTTGCCGTCTACCCGGCGGATACGCTGCCAGCCATTAAGGTACATGGCAGACAAGGTCCATTTCGCATTCGGGTTCCAGGTTATTTTTGCCCCTGCTTCATAATAAGGCGAGTTATCAGCCAGCATACTGCGGGTAAGATTATAACAATCCTTTCCAACTGCGCTCTCGAAACCGATGTGAGAAGGCATGATGCCTGCATCCACCCACAAGTCCTTACCAATACGCACACCAACATTAGCTTCGTAAACATGCCGCAGCAATTCGGGCTCTGCTGCCAGGTTATACTCAGCATAGGTGCCCGCCATAATAGCAATATTTCCACGTACGCGATCTGACGTATAGTTGGCCTTCACGAAACCGAGGTTAATGTTCAGTTCATTGTGACGGTTATAGCTGTAGATAAATCCCGGCTTCAGGTGATTTGCGGGGTTGTTAAAGTCGTAACTGTAATATGCTTCCGCATAGCCGGAAAAAGTAACTTTTCCTGCCTGTGTTGAATCTTGTGCTTGTGCCTTTATGGCCATCAAACATGCTACAGATAATAAAATCGTCTTCATTTTAGTTCGTATATAAATACTTGTTTATTTCAGATTTTCCAGTGCGATATTGAGCTGCAAAACATTCACCCTGGAAGGACCAAGGATGCCCAGCAAGGGCCCCTTAGTATATTCCTTCACCAGCCCCTTGATGTGGTCCTCCGGAATGCCCCTGACTTTTGCAATACGGGGTATCTGTATTTCCGCAGCTGCAGGAGACAGGTCAGGATCAAGGCCGCTACCGGAAGCCGTTACCAGCTCTGCCGGGATATCGTCCTTCTGAACACCGGGATTATGCGCCAGGAAAGTATCTATCCTTTCCTGCACTATCTTTAGATAGTCAGGATTAGATGGGCCTTTGTTAGAACCGGCGGAGCCGGCAGCGTTATAATCCACGGCAGAAGGACGGGACCAGAAATATTTATCGGCTGTAAATTTTTGTCCGATGTTGGCATAGCCAACCACTCTGCCATTGAATGTCACTGTTTCACCATCACCTTTACCAGGCGCCATTTTAGCTACACCGGCGATCAGCAGGGGATAAAGGCCTGCCAGTACCAGCACCAGCACCAGGCTAAGCTTCAGGGCAGGCATGATATATCGTTTCATAATTTTTGTTGTTAATGATTAAAAGAAAATACTCACTACCAGGTCAATCAGTTTAATACCAATGAAAGGCACGACCACCCCACCTACACCATAGATCAGAAGATTACGCCTGAGCAATGCGCTGGCTCCGATAGGCTTGTATTCCACCCCTCTCAACGCCAGCGGTATCAGCATGGGTATGATGATTGCGTTAAAGATCACGGCGCTGAGGATAGCAGATTCAGGGCTATGCAGCTTCATGATGTTAATACCCTGCAGTGCAGGAATGGAAGCAATGAACAATGCAGGTACGATAGCGAAATATTTAGCCACGTCGTTGGCGATAGAGAAAGTAGTAAGGGTACCGCGCGTCATCAATAGCTGCTTACCTATTTCCACGATCTCGATCAGCTTCGTAGGGTCATTGTCCAGATCCACCATGTTGCCGGCTTCCTTGGCAGCCTGCGTACCACTGTTCATAGCCACGCCAACGTCTGCCTGTGCCAGGGCGGGAGCATCGTTGGTACCGTCGCCCATCATGGCTACCAGGCGGCCTTCATGCTGTTCCTGTTTGATGTATTTCATCTTGTCTTCCGGTTTGGCTTCTGCAATGAAGTCGTCTACTCCGGCTTTGGTGGCAATGTATTTAGCGGTTAGGGGATTATCACCCGTTACCATTACTGTTTTCACACCCATTTTACGCAGGCGTTCAAAACGTTCCTGTATACCGGGTTTGATGATATCCTGCAGTTCTATCACGCCCTGTACTTTACTATTGAGGGCTACTACCAGCGGCGTACCACCGTCCTTAGAGATCGCTTCTACCCTAGCCAGCGTTTCCTGGGGGAAATCATTGCCGGCTTTCTGCGCCAGGTTGCGAATGGCGTCATAAGCGCCTTTACGGATACGGGTACCATCCGGCAGATCGATACCACTGCTACGGGTTTCCGCAGTGAACTTCACCAGGCTGGCGCCTGCCACGGAAAGATTACTTACAGCGTCCCTGCCGGCCAGCTCTACGATGGATTTACCTTCCGGCGTATCGTCAGATAATGAGCTGAGCGCGCAAAGCTTTATAAACTCCTCCTTGCTGATACCATTGGTTGCGTAAAAATTGGTGGCTTTACGGTTACCGATGGTAATGGTGCCGGTCTTATCCAACAGCAGCACGTCTACGTCGCCTGCTGTTTCTACGGCCTTACCTGATTTGGTGATCACGTTGGCGCGAAGTGCACGGTCCATACCGGCGATACCGATGGCAGACAAAAGCCCGCCGATGGTGGTCGGTATCAGGCACACAAACAGTGAAATAAAGGCCGCAATGGTGATAGGCGTTTGCGCATAATCAGCAAAAGGTTTCAACGTAACGCACACGATGATGAACACCAGTGTGAAGCTGGCCAGCAGGATGGTAAGGGCAATTTCATTCGGTGTTTTCTGACGGCTGGCGCCTTCTACCAGGGCAATCATTTTGTCGAGGAATGATTCACCGGGTTCCGTGCTTACCTGTACCTTGATACGGTCGCTCAGCACTTTAGTACCGCCTACCACACTGGATTTATCGCCACCAGCCTCACGGATCACAGGTGCGCTTTCACCGGTGATGGCAGATTCGTCTATACTGGCCAGGCCTTCAATGATCTCTCCATCGGCGGGGATGATATCACCCGGTTCACAAAGAAAAACATCGCCTTTACGCAATTGTGAAGAGGAAACGATCTTTACTTCGTTGGTGAATATCTCTCCTATGATCTGTACCAGCTTGGCAGGTGTTTCCTCACGAGTCTTGCGCAGGCTTTCTGCCTGCGCCTTGCCACGGGCTTCAGCGATGGCTTCCGCAAAGTTGGCAAACAGCACGGTCAGGAACAGTACTATAAATACCAGCAGGTTATAAGCCCCACTGCCCTGGTCTGTATTACCGGTGATCATGGCATAGAGCGTAACAAAAAACATTACTATCGTGCCTAATTCCACGGTGAACATCACCGGGTTCTTGATCATCAGCTTCAGGTTCAGTTTCACGAAAGACTGTTTCAGGCTCTCTTTCACGAGATCTGCCGGGAAAAGTCTGTTATCTTTATTTCGTTTCATTTTAATTGTCAGTTTGCATGTTCATTAATGCAGTGAAAAGTACTCTGCGATCGGGCCAAGCGCCAGGGCGGGGAAGTAAGACAAGGCATTGATGATCACAATCACCGCCAGTGTCATTACACCGAATGTCCAGGAATCTGTTTTCAATGTACCAGCAGAGGCGGGGACATACTTTTTATTCGCCATCAACCCTGCAATGGCCACCGGACCAATAATGGGCAGGAAGCGGCCCAGTATCAGTATAAAGCCGGTACTAAGGTTCCAGAAGATGTTGTTATCACCCAGTCCCTCAAAGCCCGAACCATTGTTCGCATTGGCAGAGGTGAACTCATACAGCATCTCCGAGAAGCCGTGATATCCCGGGTTATTCAACCAGGCAGAAGGCTTCACAGCCCAATCCGCATCCGGGTAATGTGAGATTACAAAAGCAGCCAGCGCGGTACCTGCCAGTATAAGGAAGGGAGAAAGGAGCGTGATCAGTGCTGCTATCTTTACTTCTCTTGCTTCCAGCTTATGGCCCATGAACTCTGGCGTACGCCCTACCATCAGGCCGGATATGAACACTGCAATAATGATGTAGATATAATAATTAAGAAACCCCACGCCACAGCCTCCGTAAAAGCTGTTGATCATCATACCCAGCAACTGCATTAAACCGGTTGTTGGCATTGTGCTGTCGTGCATGGCGTTCACAGAACCGGTGGAGATAATAGTAGTGACCGTGCTCCAGTAGGCGGACCCCGCCACGCCAAAGCGCACTTCCTTACCTTCCATTGCACCGGTTGGCTGTGCAACGCCCATATGGGTTATAGCAGGGTTTCCTCGTATCTCACTGATAATGGTGGGTATGAGCAGGCATAAAAAGCCCAGCGTCATGATCGTAAAAACGATGTATGCAAACTTCTTGCGGTTAATGAAGAAGCCCAGCGCAAAGATCATGGCGATAGGTATCAACACCTGCGCCACCATCTCGGTCATATATGTGATATAGTTAGGATTCTCCAGCGGGTGGGCAGAGTTGGCGCCAAACCAGCCGCCTCCGTTAGTGCCCAGGTGTTTGATGGCGATCATGCCGGCAGCAGGGCCGCGAGACACGTTCACGGTATCGCCCTGCAGGCTTACATAAGTGTCTTTACCTTTATAGCTGGCAGGCGTGCCGTTGAATGCCAGGATGATAGCGATCACGATAGACAAAGGCAGCAGCAAGCGGGTGATGGACTTCACAAAGAAATCCCAGAAGTTCCCCAGTTTACTGGTGGTCTTTTCCTTCAATGCTTTCATCACCACAAACAATGCGGCAATACCGGTTGCAGCGCTTACAAACTGCAGGAATGCCAGCACAAACAGCTGCGTGAAATAGCTTACCCCGCTTTCACCAGAATAGTGCTGCAGGTTACAGTTCACCACAAAGCTGATAGCTGTGTTAAAAGCAAGGTCCGGTGTCTGACCGGTATTACCGTCCGGGTTCATCGGCAGCTTATCCTGGAAGATCAGTACAAAGAAGGCGTATACAAACCATACCAGGTTGATGGTGAGCATTGTTTTCATTTGCTGTTTCCAGTTCATTTCCTCCCTCGGATTGATACCAGATACTTTGAAGAAGAGGCGCTCCAGCGGCCCCATAAAATCTGACCAGGTTTTCTCCCCTCTAAATACTTTGGCGATGTATTTTCCCAGGGGCAGCGCCAGTAGTAGTGTTAGTCCATAGGTAATGATTACGCCAAGAAATTCTGTAGTCATGTTCAATTAATTAAAACCCCAAGTGATAAGCGGTTGTCTGTTAAAATTTTTCTGGTTTCAGTAATACATAGATCATGTAGAAGAAAACCAGGATAGCCAGGATAAATAATGCGTTCATCATAGTTGTAGCGTTTAATGTTACGGCGGCAACCATGCTTTAAATGTTCTCGAAATAGTCTATTGACCGGAAGAACAGTACAAAGCAGGCCAGACCAGCCACGAGTAATAAAATGGTGAGCATAATTGTGTATTTAAAAATTAAATTGTCCTGTTGTGCAGTTGTGCTGTACGTGCCTGTTGCAGCACTGCAGGCAGCAATGTTTTTACCGCCGCGGATCATCCGCTTTGTATAATCGGCAAATACATGTATCACTTCATATAAAGGCCCGGTGACCCGGTACTGCCACATTACATAAGTAAGGCCAGGGATCCGCAGGCTGATAAGCTGTGATATTTTGGAATCAGGTAACATATAGGATTTTTATTGTTACGGCTCCTGTAAAGCGATTGTAGTGCCAGTACCTGGAAAGAGAAATACAGATCGCCATAACCAGATGATAATCAACTGATCTTAATGCATCAAGATCTTAGCGGCCATACCAGGGCCTTGAAAAACCATGCAGAAACTGAAGGGTAGGCCTTCAAAAAATGAAATGATAGTGGGATAAGGCATCTGGATATTCGGCATATCTTAGCGGCCCTATTTATCCTATACCATGGAATTAAATGAAATGACCCCGGCAGCCGGCGTTGGGACAGACGGCTGCACCAAATGTGGCAGCCCTGCCTATGAGGCTGGCTATAAAATAAAGCTTTGTGCGCCCTGCCGCCGTGAAATGAGCCGTTACCCGGTTAAGAAATCTGTACTATGGTCTGCTATAGGCGTAGGAGTTCTGATGCTCTTATCATTGTACAAGTTTCCTGAAGTTTTTAAGGCGAGGCAAAGCTATGAACGTGCGCTCAAGCTGGAAGGAGAGCATAAGTATATGAGCGCCGAACGGGAGCTGCATAAAACGCTGCGGCGATACCCGGAGAACCTGAAAGCCAGCGCACATTTAATGATCGCCGCCTTTTACAACGACCACCTTCAACTGGTTGACAGTGTTTCCACCCACTGGGCCGGGGTATCCTCTAAAGAAGAAGACGATCTGATAAGCCGTGTAAACGATCTGCTTTCCAACCTGGAACATTATACTTTTGGGGATAGCACTTTCGCCAATAAGTATAGGTCCCTGAAAACAGATACCCCTGCTTTAAAAGCAGCCCTGCTGCAGTATACGCAGGAGCAGCCACATGATGTGATGGCAGCCTATCTGCTGGCAGATCAATATTATGAGGAAGCCGATTACGGGCGCACGGACAGTATCCTTCAGATGTTGATCAAAGACGCACCAGACTTTCACCCCGCATACGGACTGCTGGCAAGCACCTACCGCGAGCAGAAAAAGTTCACGGAAGCAGCGGCGGTTTGCTACCAGCTGCTAGACCGCAACGCAGAATCCGTAGCCGGGAATACCGGACTCGCGATCATATTATTGAAACAACACCGCGACCAGGAAGCCCTTACAAAAGCACTGGCGGCATATACCTGGGAACCACACAGCAACAGGGTAATGAGAACACTGGCGCTGGCCTACTACTTCAATGATCAGAACAAAGAATGCAATGAGCTGCTGTCCGATCTCAGGCGAAGCGCCGATACCAGCGGGCTCGCTCATACACTGGACATTATAAGAGGTAACATTACTTACAGGGACTAAATTAATCTTAACAACTATGTTCATACCTGGCGCCGTTATTACCGCTGTTACTTTTCCGGGAGTAGTGGTACATGAATTTGCCCATCAGCTATTCTGCCGCTTGTTTGGCGTAGCCATATTTGAGGTAAAATATTTCCAGTTCGGTAATCCTGCAGGTTATGTAATTCACGAACCGGTGCGTAACCCCGTACACCAGCTTTTCATAGGCACCGGGCCCTTCTTCATTAATACCATACTTGCGGCACTGATTGCTTTTCCTGCAGCATTGCCTGTTGCGCTTGGCGAGGCATCGTTTATAGATTTCCTGTTGATATACCTGGGGGTATGTGTTGGTATGCATGCTTTCCCCAGTACAGGAGATGCAAAGACCATGTGGAATGGTTTAATGAAGGGCGAAAACACGCCCTTATGGTTGAAAGCAGTGACTGCGCCGGTGGTGGGACTTATTTACCTGGGTGCACTTGGATCTATGGTGTGGCTGGATCTGTTCTATGGAATGGCGGTAGCTTTGGGCTTTCCCGCTATTTTGATGCAACTGGTGATATAGGCCCTATATATACCTTGCGGCGAAAAGCCATAAGGCCGCAAAAGTAGAGAGCACTATGCCAATAGAGACGCTGATGATCAGCGTATTTCTCCTGGCCCGTTCGCCAATATTGAAATACGCTGCCACTCCGGGCTTATATAATGCGAGTACAATACCGGCCCTTATCGCCATAAATATGGCAACCTCTGCCACAGGCCAATAATTAAACGTGTGAAGGTCTTTTACCAGGTAGCTGTAATAAGCTATATCAATGACGTTGGCGAGTACCCTTACAATTAAAAATCCTGTTAAAAGAAACCATCCTAAACGTTTTCGCTTGATCATCAGAAATATAGCAAGCGGCAGGTAAATTACCGGATAGGTCATGCTGAAAAAATCAGGTGACATAACTGAGCAATCCTCGCACTGCTGGAATGCATCCAAAGGTTTTATAAGACTGAGGAGTATCCAGACGTAATACAGTGTGAGTACGATATACAAGATATTGACCAGCCGGATCACCTTTGGATCAATCTCCCGCTCTATGATCGATTCCAGGAAATCTGAAAGACTTTCCCCCCTGGGCCCTGCTGCCTCCTTTTGTGCTACTTGAAAACCATTAGCTTGCTCATAATCACTGTCATGCACTTCCCTGCCGCTAAGAATATGCCGGGCAGCCTCCACTGCTTCGGGCTGATATTTATCTGCCTCGCCAATGATGTTCAATAATTCTACATTAGAATACCCCTGGAAAGATTCCCGGAAATTAAACTCCATAAGTATAGCCTATAGCCGTTAACTAAACAAATACAGTACATCCTCTTTTGTCAGCTTCTTGATAAAGCCGGTATCGTCCGCAATGATATCTTTCACCAATGATTTCTTACGTTCCTGCAGCTGTAATATCTTTTCTTCCACCGTATCCTTACAGATCATACGGTAGGCGAAGATGTTCTTCGTCTGGCCGATACGGTGGGTACGGTCAATGGCCTGCTGTTCTACAGCGGGGTTCCACCAGGGATCTACAATGTATACATAATCTGCTGCAGTGAGGTTCAGACCAACGCCGCCCGCTTTGAGGGAGATGAGAAATACGCGGCATTCTTCGTTGTTCTGGAAGTTCTGTATAGCCCTTTCCCTTTCATGGGTGCTGGTGCTACCGTCAAAATATTCGTAAGGTATTTTCAGATGCTGCAGCCGGTCTTTTATAAGGGCGAGCATGCCCAGGAACTGGGAGAATATTAACACCTTGTGGTTGCTGATATTCTCTGACATTTCGCGGGTAAGCTCATGCAGTTTTACGGAGTGATTGGGATACTGTTCAGACTCGTTGAGAATAGCCGGCGAATCACAGATCTGCCGCAGCTTCATCAGGCCCTGCAGGATGGTGAGCTGGGAACGTTCCATACCCTGGTCTTCAATTACGCCCAGTATCTTGGACCGGTAAGTATTGCGGTAAGCATCATAGATATGGCGCTGTTCGGCATCCATCTCGCAGAAGATCACCGTCTCTATCTTTTCGGGCAGCTCTTTGGCCACCTGCTCCTTGGTACGGCGTAATATGAACGGATAGATGAGTTTACGCAGATGATCTTTGCGCTCCTCATCCTGGAACTTGTCTATCGGTGTGGCAAACTCATTACGGAAAAAGTCTACGCTGCCCAGCATGCCCGGGTTCAGGAAATTCATCTGGGCATAGATGTCGAACGTGTTGTTCTGCATAGGTGTACCGCTCAGCGCCAGCCTGTTCCTGGTATGCAGCAGCTGTGCCGCTTTGGTCACCTTGCTTTGCGGATTTTTGATAGCCTGGGATTCATCCAGTATCACATAGTCGAACTCCATCTTCATCAGCAGCTGCACATCACTGCGCAGAGTACCGTAGGTGGTGATGATGATGTCTACCTGCTGCAGTTCTTCCGGGTTCTTTAACCGCGTTGGTCCATGATGTATATGGTGCCGCATAGTGGGCGTGAACTTCCTGATCTCGTTCTCCCAGTTATAGATCAGCGTGGTGGGACATACCACCAGCGCAAGACATTTATCGTTGTGCTTGTTCTTATAGTGTTGTACAAAAGTGAGCGCCTGGATGGTCTTACCGAGACCCATATCATCTGCCAGGATACCGCCCCATTTCACTTCGTCCAGGTAGTTAAGCCATTGGAAACCGCTTTCCTGGTAAGGACGCAGGGTAGCATTCACATTATCCGGCAGGGCAATATTGCGGATCTCGTCAAACTGCAGCAGCTTTCTGCGTTTCTGTTCCAGCTCTATCACAATGGCTTCATCGTCAATAAACTCATAGAGCTCGTCTATTACGCTGAAGTTGTACTTGCTCAGCTTAAGGCCCTTGTCCTTTTCTTCTCCAATCTTGAACAGCAGGGAGTATTTGCGCAGCCACTCCTCCGGCAACAGGCCCAGTGAACCGTCTGCCAGCTGAACATAGTTCTGTTTATTGGCCAGCGCATGCTTAATGTCTTTGATGCTCACCCGCTGATCGCCATACAGCACTTCTATCTGCGCATCAAACCAGTCGATACCGGAACTGATCTGCAGATTTGTAACGGGTTTGTGGGAGCTGAAGCGGAAATTGCGCAGGCCCTCAAAACCAAACACTCTTATGTTCATCTCCTTCAGCGTATCAAAGAAGAGGAAGAACCAGTTATTTTTCAGCGCTTCTTTAGAGCGCAGGTAGAAATAGTTGTTGCCGCTGGGCTGGCTGAAATTGGTATGCAGGCCCCTGAGCCGCTCTACAAACTGTTGCTCAGCTTCCTTGTTGCGGTGAATAATAAGTACCTTATTACCTTCCTGCACCGTGATGCGGGTCTCATCATTCCATTCCACCTCATGCCCGTGATAAGCAAAGCCTGGCTGGATGATGAAGGTTTCGCCCATCTCTTTCAGATACACGCGGCATTCAGGCACTATATCGTCTACTTCCGCCAGCAGGGAAGCATCAAACTGTATCTGGTACTGCTTACTCAATGGCAGCAGGTAATCTTTCAGGTAAACGCCCCATTCGGCAGTGGGGATTCGCAGGCTGCCGTTGTTACGGAACAGCTCTACATGCAGGGCATCCTGGGGATTTTCGAAGAGATGCAGCATGTTCTTGTGGAGGAACAACAGAGTGCTCTCCCATGCATTCTCTGTTACATTCACCAGCTCTCCTTCAATATTCACATAACAGGTGATCTCTATGGCATCCTGAAGGGAACGGGTCTTGAAGATGGGCTGCAGGCGGCCTCCACCCAGCTGTACCGGCGTGATGTTACGGGTCTTAAAGGGCTGGCGATTGGGCAGCAGGAATAGCATGCCATGCTCTGCCAGCAGCGGAAACAGCTTGTCCAGCTTGGGATGCAGATATTCCAGCATCAGCTCCTTGGTTTCAGTAGGAAGATCCTCTGCATTCTCATGAGTGATGTTTTCCCAGATGCCTGCGAAGGGCGAGTTCTTCGCCAGGTACTTGCTAACCTCGCCTGATTGCAGCTTCCGTATGGGCGATATCAGGTCGCGGTCATTCTCTTTATACTGATAGAAATCTATATACTTGGTAAGATCCAGCTTGTTCACAAGAGAAACAAAAGCGGTCTGCTCGTCATTCACTTCTCCGGTTACCAGGTCCATCCGGAAGTAGGGGAACAAGGTCTCATTGCCGTTGAACACTACGCCCAGGCGCTGTGTAACAGTAATACCCGGAGGTGGAGGCGGCGGTGCCGGCTGACGGCCGTTGGCAGGCGCTTCCACCCTTTTGATACTGGGATCCAGCACCCGCAGATAAGGCTTGCCATCCATGTATGAGAAAGCGAACTTGCCATCCAGGTTATCAGACAGGGAGTAGCCGTAAATGGCCAGCAGCTTGTTCTTCTCTTTGTCCCAATTGCGAAGGCTGTCGAAATAGAAGGGGCCGTTGGCCTGCAACAGCTGCAGGAAAAAAGCAGTTTTGTGCTTGCACAGGGGATGCTCCGTTTCATCGCAGACGCAATGGGTATCGAAGTTACGCTCTTCGTTTCGCTGCAGGATGAGGGGATATTCGCCGTCCTCCAGTTTGAGAACGCCTTCTACTTTTTCATCTTTTGCGCTGTGAACCTTTATTTTATGATGGCGCAATATCTTCTCCGCCTCTGTAAAGATCTCCGGCGAAGTGAGCAGCTTGATAGCTTTGAGGTCTATCGACTTCATTTTTATCAGGGTATGCTGCTGGTCATATTGCGTTTCAAAGCTGTCGAAATGATTCTTATCCAGCATCTCCTGAAGCTGGAACAGGGCGGCGGCCTCATGGCGGCAGATATCCCCCAGGTTATAGGGGCACTGACACCTTACGGACATGCCGGCTATTTCGTGATATTTATTAATGGAAACTTTGTAGTAGTTGGCGTGCGTGTCGCTTTTTACCCGGAAAGTGGCGGAGCGCAGTATGGGATCGGCTTCTATAAGCTCTACCCCGCCGGTGGCAAAAATACGTTTCCCCCTGCGGATCACCTCATCGGTGCCGTTATTATAAACGTATTTTAATAACTGGGGTAGCGACATAAAAAAATAATGTTCTAAATAACTAAAATATTTAGCAGCTCATAAAAAGGCAATCCACAAAAATAAGCAGAATTTTTGAAAGATGGGCCATCCCCCGCTGAGCAGCGCCCGGGGCAGCTATTCAAAGATCCGCAGGTACCTTTCCAGGGAAAAAGTCACCGCCTGCTGTCCACCCGTGCTGATCACCCGGCCAAAAGCGCCGTAAACAGCATCATAATGAAGTGCTTGTACCGCATCGCGGATATAAAGGATCTCTTTCTTAGGCAGGGGGATATAGTTGGGATAACTATACATAAAAGACACCGTCTTTTGATCGGGGCATACCTGTATGACGTCGCCTACCAGGAGGGCGCCTTTGCCATTACCGGCTGCAGGCCAGTGCAGAACAGCGCCGCCGGGAAAGTGACCACCCAGCAATACCAGGCAGATCCCGTCCCACAGGGAATGCGTAGCGCCTTCCCACAGCTTGATCACAGGATCCTTTCGACCCAGCCATCGGGCATCCGCAGCGTGTACATATACCGGTGCATTGTTAAAAGCGTGGCTCCATTCCACAATAGTGGAATAATAGTGGGGATGAGAAAGCGCAATGGCTTTAATACCACCCATGCGCCCGATGATATCAATGGTAGATGCGTCCAGGTTGGTGATACAATCCCAGAGGATATTGCCGCCCGGAGTCACCAGCAGGTAGGCCCGCTGACCGATAGCAAAAGATGGAGTAGTGTAAATAGCGTAAAGGTTAGGCGCTACCAGTTCTATAATATTCCTGTGCCGGGCAGCCACCTGCTCCAGCGTGGTCCAGGCCTGGCCGCCGGGGTTTACATACTGGCGTTCATCCTCACACACCGGACAATGAGCGGGCGGCTGTTCCGTAGCATCGTATTGGATGCCGCAGGTCGTACAAATAAAATGCATAACGGGCTAATATGCTGATCTGCTAATGTAAGGCATTTATGTTAATGCTACACATTCATCGGCACATCAACCCACTACCAGTTCGCCATTCCTCAGCAGCGGCAGCACATTGGCCCCATCCGGGGTAAGGCAATACTGAATATCCTTTTCCAGGCCGTAACGGGAGAGGCGCTGGAAGTGGGAAGCCTGTTTCATGAAGCCGTAAAGATCGCTTTTGGCGTTATTGTACAGTGTTTCTGCAGCCAGGGCAGAGTCGCAGTTCACGGAAAAATGTTCCCGGATGCGGTTTACCACCGCGCCGGCAAACAGGGTATCTTCCATATTCACACGGTCTTTCCAGGCGGCGCAGCCCAGTATCACGTTCTGCCCTTGCCCTACCAGGTAATCGCACACGGCAGACAGGTTCGGAAAGGAACCGGTGACGATCTGTATCGCGTCTTTGGCCATGTGCAACAGCTTGGTACCATTGGTAGTGGTAAGCACCAATGTTTTCCCTTCCACAAAATCCCGCGGGTATTCAAAGGGGGAATTACCATAGGCCAGGCCTTCGGCTATCTTTCCGTCGCGTTCACCAGCGGTGATGGCTTCCAGCTGGCGGCCAATATTCACGCACTCTTCTACGGATGCTACCGGTATTATCTTGGCGGCGCCGTTGTACAGTGCCGTACAGATAGTAGAGGTGGCCCTCAGCACATCAATAATTACAACAATACTGTTCTTTACATCATACAAATGCAAGAGTGCCGGTGAAAGGCACACTTCCAATGAAGGCCGGTTGGTTGCTGTCATTTATAGTTTTAATAAGCGTTTACTATCAGTCAAGGATCACCCGCCACTTCTCCGTCTCCGCATAATCCTTGATAGTTCTGTTACGCAGCTCCAGCAGGTTGCTCATGTACCGCCTCAGGTAAAAGCGGTCCACCAGTCGCCCCAGGAAGCCGTAAGGCACACCGAACTCCATGATGTCTATCGTAACGGTGCCGTTCTCGATGACCTTGAAGTGATGCTCATGGCGCAGGTAGCTAAAATCTCCCTGTTCCATTTCATCGCAGAAGTACTCGGGGCTGCGCATCTCTGTGATACGGGAAGTGAACTCCCGCGTTTTACCCAGGTGACGGGCTCTCCAGGTAACGGTCTCATTCTCCGATATGAGCCCGTTCAGGCGGCCTTTAATGGCCTCTTCCCGTACATGCGACATACTGCGCTTGTGCAGGGTAATGCTCCGGCTTAGATCGAACACCCGCTCTACAGGAGCATGGATGACGGTTGTTAAATGAATAGTAGGCATAGATATGGTTATAATATAGCTGTATCAGCTTGTGAAAATCGCTGTCCAATATAGCTATAAAACCCAACAACTAATAGCCGCAGCTGACCGCTACCCCAAAAACGGTACTTTCACCACCTTCGCTTTCAGCTGTTTATCACGCACAGCTATATAGATCTCGCTATCCAGTGCAGCATGGGCGGTGCTAACATAGCCCAGGCCCACGGCTTTCTGCAGGGAAGGAGATTGTGTACCGGATGTTACCCGGCCTATCACTTCGCCCACCGCATTCCTGATCTCGTAATCGTGACGGGGAATCCCCTTGTCTATCATTTCAAAGCCTACCAGCTTTTGTGTAAGGCCGGCAGCTTTCTGTTTTTCCAGTATCTCACGGGCGGTAAAGTCCTTGGTGAACTTGGTGATCCAGCCCAGGCCTGCTTCCAGCGGAGAGGTACGGTCGTCTATATCGTTACCGTACAGGCAGAAGCCCATTTCCAGCCGCAGGGTATCGCGGGCGCCGAGGCCAATAGGTTTAAGCCCTTTGGGCCCACCGGCTTCAAAGAGAGCGTCCCAGATCTTTTCTGCAGCGCCATCCTTATCCTCGAAGTAGATTTCTACACCGCCGGCCCCGGTATAACCGGTAGCGCTCACCAGTACATTAGACACGCCTGCAAAAACGCCTTTGCTAAAGGTGTAGTATTTCATATTGACCAGGTCAATATCTGTTAAAGGCTGCAGGATGCTGGTGGCGTTAGGGCCCTGGATGGCCAGCAGGCAGGTCTTGTCAGAGATATTGTGCATTTCCACCCCTTTGGTGTTGTGCTCACTGATCCAGTTCCAGTCTTTCTCGATGTTGGAGGCGTTCACCACCAGCATATATACGTTGTTCTCTTCAATACAATATACCAGCAGATCGTCCACAATGCCCCCTTCGCGGTTAGGCAGGCAGCTGTACTGGGCTTTCCCGGCACTTAACTTGGATGCGTCGTTGGAGGTAACCCTTTGAATAAGGTCCAGCGCATTGCTGCCTTTCAGTATGAACTCGCCCATGTGGCTAACGTCAAACACGCCGGCATTATTACGGACGGTCTGATGTTCGTCATTGATACCACTGTACGAAACAGGCATATTGTAACCTGCAAAAGGTACCATTTTTGCGCCCAGCGCGATGTGCTTAGCGAGAAAAGGTGTGTTCCTGATGTCTGCCATCTTGATGAATTTTGGGTATGATTGGTTTTTAAACGCGGCAAAAATAGCCCGAAATTCGAAATTTGGTGTAATAATTGCACTTTACCGCTCACTTTCATGCAGAGAGGCTAATTTTGTGAGGAACGATGATATAAAGTGTCCTTAGTCTAACACTCCCTAAATACACAACTGTGAAAAAGATTATCTGGCTTTTAATATTCCTGTCTGTGGCCGCTCAGGTACCCGCCCAGAAGAAAGCCGACCGAAAAACCTTGGAAAACCTGCAAGCGCATGTAACCTATCTTTCCAGCGATAAACTGGAAGGCCGCAGAACCGGTACCCCCGGCGAAAAGCTGGCCGCCGAATATATTGCAGACCAGATGCAGAAAGCCGGCCTGGCCCCCAAAGGAGACAATGGTTATCTGCAAACCTTTACGGTACGGGAAGGCAAAGAAGTAGGTGAGGCTACCCGGCTAAACGTTAATAATGATACGTTCACACCCGGTGAACAATTCCTGCCGCTTCCATTCAGCGCAGAGAAAGCCGCTAAAGGCGAAGTGCTGCCCGACGTAAAAGAACCCGATAATATATGGCTGATAGACGTGCAGGACATGGAGCTGAACCCACATGCCCCTGCGCTTCCACAATACCAGCAAAAGGCCGCCGAAGCCGCTAAGGAAGGTGCTACCGGTGTGATCTTCTTTAATGGTAAGGAGGATATCCATTCCGTAGAGAAATGGCTGGATGAAAGCCCCAAAAAGCTATCTATTCCCGCTCTCTGGGTGAACGGCGCCATCAGCAAAAAGCTGAAAAGCGACGACGCCAATGGTTTCCAGATCAACCTGGAAGTGGCTTTCAAAGAGGCAAAGCGTACCGGTACTAACGTGATCGGTTATATTGACAACGGCGCTCCCAAGACCATCATACTCGGTGCACATTACGACCACCTGGGATATGGCGAGGATCACAACTCTCTGTCTACCGGCGAAAAGGCCGTTCACAACGGGGCAGATGACAATGCCAGCGGCACCGCCGCCCTGCTGGAATTGGGCCGCCAGCTGAAGAGCGGGCGTTTCAAAAACAATAACTTTATACTGGTCGCTTTCTCCGGTGAAGAACTGGGATTGTTCGGCTCCAAATACTTCACCGCTCATGCCCCTATCAGCCTGGCCCAGGCAAACTTTATGATCAACATGGACATGGTAGGCCGCCTGGATGCTGCCAAAGGATTGCAGGTAGGCGGTATTGGCACTTCTCCGTTATGGACAGCCATCCTGGAGCAATCATCCTCCGCCGGACTGAAGCTCAGCTACGATTCCTCTGGCGTAGGCCCTTCAGATCATACCTCCTTTTACCGGGCTCAGATACCGGTATTGTTCTTCTTTACCGGTACGCATAGCGACTATCACAAGCCGACAGACGATGCCGACAAGATCAATTACACCGGAGAATTGAGCGTAATAAAATTAATTTACCGTATTATTGAAAAGGCTAATATTCAGGAGAAGCTGGCTTTCACGCCTACCCGCGAACCGCAGGTAAGCTCCGCCCGTTTTTCTGTTACCCTGGGCATTATGCCGGATTATACTTATAAACAGGAAGGTGTACGGGTAGATGGTATTTCCGATGGTAAACCGGCACAAAAAGCCGGACTGGCCGCCGGAGATGTGATCGTACAGCTGGGCAAACAGTCTGTCGCTAACTTAGACGGCTATATGCAGGCGCTATCCACCTATAAGAAAGGAGACAAAACTACTGTGACCGTAAAGAGAGGAACTAAACAACAGACCTTTAATATACAATTCTGATGATGCGTTATTTATTCTTGTCCATCCTGTTTTTTGCAGCCTGTGCAAACGGTCCTAAGCAAACCGATCCTGACAAATATGACCTGATCAGGGAGAAATGTTATGTGCTCCGGCAGGTGAAACCGGCGCCCGGCGATACGGCCGCCGCTGCAGCACAACAACAGCAGCAGGAGCTGGCCACTTACCTTGAACAACATCAGTTCAGCAAACACGTAGCCGCTAAAGACAGCCTGCTGTTTCGCCGGGCCAACGGACAAGAGGTGATCATAGAGCTGCCTGTACCGCAAGACACCTGGGAAGCGCACACCATCATCGTATTTGATCCGCAGAAAAATCCGCTGTTCGTGAACCTGCACAAGGGAACTGCCCAGATAGATCAATATATTCAATCAAAATAAGCAAGGGTAAAATACCGGGGGATGACGAAAGAAAACCTGATTCTGTTAGCGGATGCCTACAAGTATTCGCATCATAAGCTGTACCTGCCAGGTACACAATACATCTATTCTTACCTGGAAAGCCGGGGTGGCAAATTTGAAGAAACCGTCTTCTACGGACTGCAGTACTTCCTGAAAGAATACCTGGAAGGGCCCGTGTTCACCCGCGAAAAGATCAACGAAGCAGAGCACATGCTGCTGGAAGTATTCGGGCGGGAAGATGTGTTTGACCGCAAACGCTTTGAATATATCGTACGCACACATGGCGGCTGTTTGCCCGTCCGCATCAAGGCCATACCCGAGGGGACGGTGACGCCAGTCCGGAACGTACTGATGACGATAGAGAACACGGATCCCAACTGCTACTGGCTCACCAATTTCCTGGAAACACTACTGATGCAGGTATGGTACCCTTGTACCGTAGCCACCCAGTCTTACGAAATACGGAAGATCGTCACCCGCTACTACGAAGCCACTGCCAGCGCCGCCTCCTTTGCAGGCATCGGCTTCGTGCTGAATGACTTCGGCTTCCGTGGGGCCAGCTCCGTAGAAAGTGCAGGCCTGGGCGGCAGCGCACACCTGGTCAGCTTCTCTGGCAGCGATACCCTGCATGCTTCTACTTTTGCCAAACGCTATTACGGAGCACAGCTGGCGCCAGGCCAATCTATACCAGCTACCGAGCATTCCATTGTTACCCTGTTAGGAGAAAAAGGCGAACCGGAAATTTTCCGCCATGTGCTGAATACCTTTCCTACCGGGGTAGTGGCCTGCGTGTCCGACTCTTACAATATCTTCCGCGCCTGTGAACAATACTGGGGTAATGAATTGAAAGAACAGATCCTCAGCCGCGACGGCACCCTGGTGATACGTCCTGATAGTGGCGATCCC
>Ga0209257_1000710_pt1 | contig 51515 bp, 46 predicted proteins | sample AraplaCvi_mCL_r2_FD_184277 | JGI IMG/M metagenome (GOLD analysis project Ga0209257, IMG submission 184277) | Arabidopsis root microbial communities from North Carolina, USA - plate scrape MF_Cvi_mCL_r2 (SPAdes) (version 2) | ecosystem: Host-associated > Plants > Roots > Endosphere | place: USA...
GGCGTCGATGGGGACCAAGCGCGTGATTGCCCGGCGGCCCGCGCCCCTGTCGTCCGGTTTCTCCCGAAAGGGATCGAGACCGGGTCCGGCTAAGCGTTAAGAGCGCTGCCTACCGGACGCAGGCGAATAACGATGGCGCGGAGCGATCGGCTTCGTCGAAACGGTAATAGTCAAAACACTCCGGACGATGTCCGGCGCTCCGCGACCCTTTCCATCAGCTCACAGCCAAGGCGTGAGGTCGAGAGATCGTGCCGGTGAAAGACCCCCTCAGTCGGCTTCGCCGACAGCTCCCCCAGAGGGGGAGCATCTATCACAGCGTAGATCCTCCCCCTCTGGGGGAGGTGGCCCGAAGGGCCGGAGGGGGCTCGCGGCGCCTCAGGAGGACCTCTCAATAGCTCTTCGGCAGCCCCAGCACCCGCTCGGCGATGAAGTTCAGGATCATCTCGCGGCTGACCGGCGCGATCCTGGCGATCATCGCCTCGCGGAAATAGCGCTCGACGTCGTATTCCTTGGCGTAGCCCATGCCGCCATGGGCCAGGACCGAGGCCTCGCAGGCGGTGAAGCCCGCCTCGGCGCCCAGGTACTTGGCCGCGTTGGCCTCGGCCCCGCAGTCCTGGCCGGCGTCGTACAGGGCGGCGGCCTTGAAGGCCAGGAGGTCGGCGGCCTCCAGCTCGGCCCACGACCGGGCCAGGGGATGGGCCACGCCCTGGTTCTGGCCGATCGGCCGGCCGAAGACCACGCGCTCGCGGGCGTAGGTCGCGGCCTTGGCCAGGGCCGCCCGGCCCAGGCCGATGGCCTCGACCGCGAACAGCACCCGCTCGGGGTTGAGGCCGTGCAGCAGATAGGCGAAGCCCTTGCCCTCCTCGCCGACCAGGTCGTCGGCCGGCACGAACAGGTCCTCGATGAACAGCATGTTACATTCGACCGCCTTGCGCCCCATCTTGGGGATCGGCTTGGCCTCGATCTTCTCGCGGTCGGTGTAGAACAGGCTCAGGCCCTGGGTCGGCTTGGCGCACTGGTCCTTGGGCGTGGTCCTGGCGATGATCAGGATCTTGTTGGCGCGCTGGGCGCCGGTCGTCCAGATCTTGCGGCCGTTCAGGCGGTAGCCGCCCTCGACCCTCTCGGCCCGGGTCTCCAGGCTGGAGGTGTCCAGGCCCGAATTGGGCTCGGTGACCGCAAAGCACATCTTGTCCTGGCCCGAGATCAGCCGCGGCAGGTGCCTGGCGCGCTGCTCGTCCGTGCCGAACTTCACGATCGGCATCGGGCCGAAGATGTTCAGGTGGATGGCGCTGGCGCCCGAAAAGCCCGCGCCCGACTGGGCCACGGTCTGCATCATGATCGCCGCCTCGGTCAGGCCCAGGCCGGCCCCGCCCACGCTCTCGGGCATGGCCACGCCCAGCCAACCGCCCTCCGCGATGGCGGCCACGAACTCCTCGGGGAAGATTCCGGTCTCGTCGGTGCGGCGCCAATACTCGTCATCGAAGTCGGCGCACAGCTTGGCGACGCCGTCGCGGATGGCTTCCTGGTCCTCGGTCAACCCAAATCCGCCCATTCGCCCCTGCCCTGCCTTGCTCGTTATGGTTCTTGTCGTCGCGGCTCAGGTCCCCGAGAAGCGCCGCGCGTCCAGCGCTGCGGCGTCCGGTCCTGGGTGATCACCTTTCAGATACGCCGCGACCAGATCGGCCACAAGCGGGGCCAGCAGCCAGCCGTTGCGACGGGCGCCGACGGCCAGGATCACGCCCGGCGTGGCGCTCCAGCCCACCAGGGGCAGGCCGTCGGGCGTGGCGGCGCGGACGCCGACCTCGGTGGTCATCCGCGCCTCGGCCAGTTCGGGACGCAGGCGGATGGCCGCCGCGCGCAGGGCCCGGGTCGCCGAAGGGTCGACGGCCAAGTCCGCCCGGCCGGCCTCCATCGTGGCGCCGATCGCGGGCCACTCGCCGGGACAGATATAGACCCCCTCGCCCCGGATCACCGGGCCGCTCGAAGGGCCGCGATCGGCGCGCAGGATCTGGCCCTTGATGGGGGTGAGCGCCGCCAGTTCCGGGGCCAGGCCGCCCGCATCGCCCGCGCCCGTGGCCAGGACGACGGCGGAGAAGGCCGGCAGGTCGTCGCCGACGAAGGCGCGGGGCGTGAAGCGCCCGCCCAGGGCCTCGAACGCGGTCCGCAGGACGGCCAGGGCCGGCCGGGCCTCGATCCGCCAGTCCTCGGCGTCCACCAGGGCGTCCCCGAGGCGCTGGAACGGCGCGCCCAGGGCTTCGAAGCGGGCGGCGACGCCGGCCAGCCAGGCGGCCTCGCCCTCGACTCTCAGGCCATCCCGCAGGATCGGCAGGTCCAGTCCCGCCGCGAAGGCCGGCCAGCGGTCGCGGGCGCGCCTCAGCAAGGCCAGGTGCGGGGTCGAGACGGGGTCGAACACCGCTTCGGCCGCCGGCGCCAGCATGCCGGCCGCAACGCCGGACGCGTTGTCGCCGGGGGGATTGGGGTCGAAAAGCGCGACGTCGAGCCCGGCGCGCGCCAGGGTCAGCGCCACCGCCGATCCGATCGCGCCGGCGCCGGCCACCGCCACCCGCGCACGCAGCTTGGTCTCCATGGGCGGCAAACACCCTTGCTCGCGCCAAACGTCAAGTCCGCCGGGCCATTTTGCGGGTCCTACGGATATGTCAGACGCGTGACTAAGGCGCCGGCATGGGTCTATTCTGCGTTAACCAAGCTGGACCGCATGCTTTGGACCGAGGGCGGGCGGGCGGTCGCTCGGAGGAATGTGACGCGGATGACCGACAAACTCCCTTCCGACATGGCCCACCCCGTCGATCTCTATGTGGGCGCGCGGCTGCGGATTCGGCGAAAGGTGCTGGGTCTCAGTCAGACCCAGTTGGCCGATGCCCTTGGCATCACCTTCCAGCAGATCCAGAAGTACGAGCGTGGCGCAAATCGCATCAGCGCCTCCAAGCTCTACGAGGCCGCACGGCTGCTGCGGTCGCCGGTGTCCTACTTCTTCGAAGGCCTGGACGAGACCCGCCGGGACGATCTCGACGACGGCTTCGCCCGGCGCATGACCCAGTTCGTGGCCACGCCGGAGGGTTTGGAGCTGGCGGGACTGTTCCCGCGGCTGAACGACCGCCGCCTGCGTCGCCGGGTCGTCGACCTCGTCAAGGCGATGGTCGACGACGAGCCGGCGGCGGCCGCGCCCTAGCGGCGCTGTGCCGCATTCCGCAAACGCTCCTTCAAGCGCAGCCTCTGGATCAGGGAGCAGGCGCGCAATGTCGCGTTAGTCGGGAGCGTAGGCGTGAAATTGTCCACGGGGGCGGCCGTTGTCCGCATTCGGTACTGGTGGCAGGCCCATCCGATGGCCGGCCTGCTGGCAGGCTGGATCGCCATCGCCTTGATCGGCTGGCGGGTCTGGGCGGCCCTGCACGGGCGCCACGCCTGATCCCCGTCCCACAACGAAAAAGCCCCAGGCGGAACCCGGGGCTTTTCAGCGTCTTGCGATGGTACCACCTCTCGGGCTCGAACCGAGGACCTCTAGATCCACAATCTAGCGCTCTAACCAACTGAGCTAAGGCGGCGTATCGCGAGGCAGTGTCTTTAGTCGGACGCGCGGGCCGGATCAAGCACCGAAACAGCCCTTCCACACGAAAACGCCCCGGAGCCGCAAAGCTCCGGGGCGCTCGTTTCCTGACCGGTCGTCCGGGTCCCTAGCGGGGGACCGTGAAGACGATCGGGATCGTGATCTGACCGCCGTCCACCGGAGCGCCGTCAAGCGTCTTCGGCTTCATGCGGAACAGTCGCGACAGCTTCATGGCCGCATCGCCGAAGCCGTAGTCCGCCGGGTTTTCCGACACGACCGAGCAGCCTTCCAGCGACCCCTTGGCGGTGACGGTGCACGACAGCGTCGCGCGGCCGCCCACTTCCATCCGCTGAGCGCGGTCGGGATAGTAACGAGCCATGTCCTCGCCGGTGGGCTTGCGGGCCCAGTCCGGCTTGGTGATCACCGAAGCCCGGGCCGGCGGGTTCGAAGGAACCGGCGGCACGTTCGAGATCACCGGCGGAGCCGTTTGCTCGACCCGCTCCTTGACGGGCGGAATCGGCAGCGGCGGCGGCGGAGTCACGTCCGGCGGCGGCGCGATCGGCGGCCTCGGCTGCACCACCGCGGGAGGCGGCGGCGGAGCGTTGGTCGGCGGCGGCGGCGGGGGCGGAGGAGGCGGCGGCGGCGGCGGGGGCGGCGGAGGCAGCTCCACGTCCACGGCGTCGTCGTGATACTCCTTCATCACCGCTTCGAACTTCTGCTTCGCCAGATACGCGAACAAAGCAGCGTGCAAGCCGACGACGATGATGGTCGCGATACCGAAGGCGCCGAGTCCGCCTTTCTTGCGTCGCGGGCCATCCGAGGTGAGCGGGTCGTAGTGGCGATGCTCAGGCGCTTGTTGTTCAGCCATGCATCACCCCTAGCTGTTCTGATCCTTGCCGATGAGCGCCACGCTATAGAAGCCGTTGTCCTGGAGGGTGTTCATCACCTCCATGAAAGCTCCGTAGCGCGTCTTTTCGTCGGCGCGGATGTAGATGCGCTCCTTGGTCGGATCGCGACGACCGATGCTCTTCGTGAGGTCCGCTCCCATCTCGTCGACCGTAGTGGGGTCGTCGCCAATGAAGACCTTTCCCGAAGCCTTGATCGAGATATAGACGGGCTTTGGCGGGCTCGGCGACGGTTTCGCGACCGCCGGCGGCAGGTTCACTTCGACCGACACGGAGGCGAGCGGAGCCGCCACCATGAAGATGATCAGGAGAACCAGCATGACGTCCACGAAGGGCGTGACGTTGATCTCGCTGTTCTGGTCGATGTTAAACCTGTCGCCCCCACCGCCTGAGAGTTTGGCGGCCATCGGTCTTACGCCCCTTTGTCGAGCTGACGCGAAATGGCGTTCATCAGTTCAGCAACGAAACCTTCAGAGCGCGTGCCGTAGCCGGAGATGCGGGTCTGGAAGTAGTTGTAGAAGATAACGGCCGGGATAGCGGCGAACAGACCGATGCCGGTGGCCAGCAGCGCTTCGGCGATGCCGGGGGCGACGACGGCCAGGTTGGTCGTGTTGGTGTTCGCGATGCCGATGAACGAGGTCATGATCCCGTAGACGGTGCCGAACAGACCGATGAACGGACCGGCCGAGCCGACCGAGGCCAGGAACACCATGCCGCCCGACAGGCGCTTGGCCAGCGAGGCTTGCACCGCGTTGATCGCGTAGGTGGCGCGCGACAGGGTCGAGTCACGGTGCTCGCCGCCGACGGCCAGGCCAGCTTGGCGCGACAGTTCGACTTCTTGGGCGGCCGCGGCGGCCATGTCGGCCATCGGGTTGCCTTCAAACTCTTCCGACGAGCCGATGCGGGCGATGTCGGCGATCGAGCGAGCGCCGCGGAAGGCTTCCAGGAACTTGTCCGATTGCTTGTTCAGGGCGCCAAACTCGAACAGCTTGGTGATCAGCAGGACCCACGAAAACACCGAGGCCAGGATCAGGCCGATCATCACGACCTTAACCACCGCCTGGGCCGACAGGAACATGCCGATCGGGGTCAGGGAGTGGGACTTCATCTTTTCGGTCGCGGCGACGCCGGCGTCCAGCGGCTCTTCGGCAGGCGCAGCGGCGGGGGCCGGGGCGGCGGCGGCCGGAGCAGCAGCTTCGGTGGTGGCCGGCGCAGGAGCCGCAGCGTCCTGAGCGAAAGCCGGGGCGCTCACCATCAGCGCCATGGCGCCGACGAGAGCGATGAGGGGGGTTTTCCGTTTAATGTCGAGCATCTGTCGCCAGTTCCTGATTGGTCTAGCACGTTTGGACCGAGGGTCGTCGCGCGAGAGCGTCTCCACCCTAACTTGAATAGCCTGCATGAAGGCCGATCGCTCGGACGTCCCGCAGACCCGCTTCGCAGCGCTCGACCCGTTACGCCCCGCAAGTCGGGCTCATGCCCTTCAAGCAGGATCGTTTCGAAGCGCGTGTGATCGCCGCCCCCGAGGAGGCTTCGATCTTACCGCAATGTTAGAATTGCGGCAGGGGTCCTTTGGCAACCCCTTTTCGTACCGTCAAGGGGTGGGAGGAGGCATAAATTTACCGCCCCCTCCGCACGCCCACCATCGTTGCCGCGCCGCACAAATGGGAAATCAGGATTTGAGGGCGGTTTTTCCCTGCCAAAGGGAATATGGATGCTGCAGCGCAACATGCTTACAAAACATTGGTCTGGCACCTCCGATCTGAACGCGCATCGGACAAGAGTTCAATCTAGCCGGGAAGGCGTGTAGCGGAGATCTGACCTTTGCTTGAACTCTTCCGGCCTCGCGGACGCGGCGAAGTGACGATTTTCGCCCTCTGATCGGCCCTTCGGCGTGCAAAAACGGCGGCGAGACGCTCCCCCGCAAGAACGAAAGCGACCCATTCCATTCGGACTAGCCGGAAGCGTCCTCATGATCGGGCCGGTCCCGAACACGCCCGTCGCTCGCACGCAGGCCGTTCCACGCGCCACGAGGATCGAACGCTTGTGAGCAGCATCGCTCCGCTGGGAAAAGACTCGGCTAAAATTTCACATCTGCCCTGAGGCGGACGCGAGTGATCAAGTTCGCGGCGCCGCGAGATGGCTGCCCTCATGTTCGAAACAGCCACGACGACGCAAGCCGACTGGCGAAAGACCGACTGACGACGCGCTTGAAAGAGAGATGGTGCCTGGGGGCGGATTCGAACCACCGACACGCGGATTTTCAATCCGCTGCTCTACCAACTGAGCTACCCAGGCCCTGGGCCTAAGAGACGGTCGAAACCGCCCTGGCGCCCGCCCGACGGCGGGGAGCCGCGTCTATAGGGGAGGCTAAAAACGAAGTCCAGTCCCTCGTGAAGCGATCGCGAACTATTCCTGACCGAAGTCTGTGGACGGCGGATTTTCCTCGTCCTCGTCGGCTCCGGGCACCACGTAGCGGTCCGACAGCCAGCGGTTCAGGTCGATGTCGGCGCAGCGCTTGGAGCAGAAGGGCCGGAACTCGGGGGTCGTCGGCTTCTTGCAGATCGGACAGGCGCTCATGACGGCGAGACCTCCAGACGGTCGTTGGGCCAGTCCGCGACGACGGCCAGGGTGAAGCGGCGGCCGATCCTGTCGGCCAGGGCGGGATCGAGCGCGGCGAAGGCCTCGGCGACGGCGGGACCGCAGCGCCCGACTAGCTTGCCGCCGGGATCCGCCCGGCCCTCGCGCTCGAAGGCCCGGACCAGGCGAAGGGCGCCGGCCCGGGCCGACAGCCCGCCCGATTCGTCCAGCAACCGGTCGAGAATCGGCTGGGTCCGGCGCGGCACGATCATCTCCAGCGCGCCGAACTTGCTGATCGGACCGATGCCCACGCCGGGATTGTCGACGGCGAAGGCGTTGCGGGCCGCCGTGGTCAGAGCGGGGCCATCGTGGCCCCGCCCGACCAGGTCGAAGACCACCAGGCCGGCCAGGCCTTTCAGGCGCAGGATGCGGGCGGCCGTCGCCAAGGCGGCCATGTTGGCGGCGCGGGCCGCCTTCTTGGAATCGCCCTCGCGGGCCCCGAGATCGACGTCGACCGCCACCAGGGCCCGGGTCGCCTCGATGCTGACGTCGCCGCCGCCCGGCAGGGCGAAGACCGTGGCCAGGGCTTCGGCCTCGGCGGCCTCGACGGCCTCGAGGGCGGCCAGACCCTGGGTCGGCGAGCCGGACCTGACCCAGAGGCGCAGCAGCTCGTCGATGGTCGGGGCATGGGCCAGCACACGAGGCTCGCCCTCGGCCGGACCGAGGTAGCGAGCCACGGCCGACTTGTCGCGACGCGAGGGGCTGCGAATCTCGACCTCGACCACTTGGCCCTCGACCAGCTTGGGCATGTCGGGCTTGAGGGCCAGCAGCAGGTCAGCCCCGCCCGGTAGGGCGACGAAGGCCGAGTTGAAGGCGCGCTCGATCTTCCTGATCCGAGCCACCCCCCGCACGCCCTCGGCGTCGAGCGGGTCGTCCCCGTCCCACTGGGCGACCAGGCGCTCAGGGCGGCCGTCCAGGGTGACGACCCCGACGGTCTCGCCGATTCCCTTGTAGAGGTAGGCCCGCCGTTCGCTCATTTTCGATAGCCCAGGCCGGTCAGCAGGTTCAGCGTCTCGTACAGCGGCAGGCCGACCACGCTGGTGTAGGAGCCGTGCAGGTCGATGATGAAGCCGCCGGCCACGCCCTGGACGCCGTAGCCGCCGGCCTTGCCGCTCCATTCGCCGCCGGCCAGGTAGTCGGCCTGCTCGGCGTCGGACAGATGTTTGAACTGCACACGGGTCTCGACCAGCCGCGAGGCCTCTCGGCCGTCGGGGGCGATGGCGGCGACCCCGGTCAGGACCTTGTGGTTGCGCCCTGAAAGCAGCCTGAGGCAACGGGCCGCCTGCTCCGGCGTCTCGGCCTTGGGCAGGATGCGGCGGCCGACGGCGACGACGGTGTCGGCGGCCAGGACGATGGCGCCGGGCGAACGCGGTGCGACCGCCCTCGCCTTCTCGACCGCCAGGCGCAAGGCGTGGCGGCGCGGGGTCTCGTCGCGCAGCGGCGTTTCATCGATGTCAGCGGGATCGACCCGATCCGGGACGACGCCGACCTGCGCCAGCAGGTCCAGGCGCCGGGGGCTCGCGCTGGCCAGGACCAGCGGCGTGCGCTGGACGACCATTCGCCAGCCCTACTTGAAGCGGTAGGTGATGCGGCCCTTGGTCAGGTCGTAGGGCGTCATTTCCACGAGCACCTTGTCGCCGGCCAGCACGCGGATGCGATTCTTGCGCATCTTGCCGGCGGTGTGGGCGATGATCTCGTGATCGTTCTCCAGCTTCACGCGGAAGGTCGCGTTGGGCAGCAGTTCGCTGACCGTACCGGGAAACTCGAGCAGTTCTTCCTTAGCCATCAGGCCTCTCAAAACGGGTGACGCCATGCCGGTAAAGCCCCCTCGACGATTGAGTCGGGGAGCGGATCGCGGCTGCGAGGCGGGGTGTATAGCGCATTCACCCCCCGAACGTCGATGGCGCGCCGAAACGTTGTCGAATCGCCGTGGCCAAGGCGTCACGCACCTCGCGATAGGCCGCCAACATGGCGTCGCGCGAGCCGTCCGCAAGGGTCGGATCGTGGGTCGGCCAATATTCGATGTCGGTGGCGCGGTCGCGGGCCAACTCGACAGCCCGGTGCTGGGCCTCGGGGGTCAGGGAGATGACGACGTCGAAGCTGTCGTCCTCCAGCTCGGCGAAGCTTTTGGGCTGGTGCCCGCTGACGTCCAGGCCCATCTCGTCCAAGACCACGGCGACGAACGGATCGACGCCCTCGTCGGTGGGGTCGGGCTTCAGCCCGCACGAATCGACGAAGGCCCGGTTGCCGTAGAAATGCTTGAACAGCGCCTCGGCCATGGGCGAGCGCACGCGGTTGTAGTTGCAGGCGAACAGGACGGCGTCTGGCAGGTCCCCCACCCTGCTAGCCCCGCCAGTGCAGCGCGCAGATCAGCGTGAACAGCCGCCGGGCCGTGTCGAGGTCGGTCTTGACCTTGCCGTCCAGCCGCTCGCGCAGCAGGTTCGAGCCCTCGTTGTGCAGGCCGCGCCGGCCCATGTCCAAGGCCTCGATCTGCTGGGGCGAGGAATTGCGGATCGCCGAATAGTAGCTGTCGCAGATCATGAAGTAGTCCTTGATCACCCCCCGGAAGGGCGACAGCGACAGCAGGTGGCGGCGCTCCTGCCCGCCCGGGGCGACGATGTCGAGGGCCAGGCGGTTCTCGACCAGCGACAGCTTCAGGTCATAGGGCCCGCCCGGCGACTCGACCGGCTCGAAATAGTTGCCGTCCAGCAGGTCGAAGATCGCCACCTGCCGTTCCTGCTCCTGGTCGCGCGAGACGGCCGCCAGGCTGTCCTCGTCGATGAGGATGGATTTCAGGAACTGGGTGGCCTTGGCGTCGGACATCGGCGGCAGATTCGCCCCTTACGGCCGGGATGGCAATCGGATGGACGCGGACAGGGCGTGGGCGGGCAGGCCTTCGGCCTCCGCCAGCGCCACCGTGTGCGGCCCCAGGACCCCGAACGCGGCCGCGTCGCACTTCACGATCGAGGTCCGCTTGAGGAAGTCGTAGATCGACAGGCCCGACTGGAAGCGCGCCGCGCGGCTGGTCGGCAGCACGTGGTTGGAGCCGGCCACGTAGTCGCCGATGGCTTCGGGCGTCAGGCGGCCCAGGAAGATCGCTCCGGCGTGGCGCACCCGGTCGGCCAGGCGCTCGGGATCGTCGATGGCGAACTCGACGTGCTCGGGGGCCAGCAGATCCACCAGGCGCGGGCTGTTGTCCAGATGGCAGAGGATGATCGCCCCGTGGTCGCGCCACGATTCGGCGGCGTCGGCCCCGGTGGCCAGGGTCTTCAGCAGGGCGTCGACGGCGTCCGACACCGCCTGGGCGAAGTCCGCGTCGTCGGTGATCAGGATCGCCTGGGCGGCCGGGTCGTGCTCGGCCTGGCTCAGCAGGTCGGCGGCGATCCAGTCGGGATTGTTGTTGGCGTCGGCGACCACGACGATCTCGGACGGACCGGCCAGGGCGTCGATGCCGACCACGCCGTAGAGGCGGCGCTTGGCGGCGGTGACATAGGCGTTGCCGGGGCCGACGATCTTGTCGACCGGCTGGATGGGGCCGGCGCCATAGGCGAGCGCCGCGACCGCCTGGGCCCCGCCGATCCTCCAGATCTCGGTGACGCCCGCCTCCTTGGCGGCGGCCAGCACCGCCGGCTCCAGCTTGCCCGGAGGGGTGACCATGGCGATGCGGTCGACGCCGGCTGCCTGGGCGGGCACGGCGTTCATCAGCACGGTCGAGGGATAGGCCGCGCGGCCGCCGGGCACATAGACGCCCACGGCCTCCAGCGGCGTCCAGCGCCAGCCCAGCCGCACGCCGGCCTCGTCGGTCCAGCTCTGGTCGGTCGGGCGCTGGCGGGTGTGGAAGGCGCGGATGCGGGCCGCGGCGAAGGCGATGGCCTCGCGGACTTGGGCCGAGCATTCGGCCGCGCCGGCCTCGATCTCCTCGGCCGTGACGCGGATCGTGTCCTCGGTCAGCTCCACGCCGTCGAAGCGGCTGGTGAAGCTGAGCACGGCCTGCAGCCCGTCGGCCTGCACCGCGTCCAGCACGTTGCGCGCCGCGGCGTCGACATTCTCCGGCGCGCCCCGGCGCTCGTCGAGGAAGGCCTTGAAGGCGGCGGCGAAGGACGGGTCGGAGGCGTTGAAGCGGCGCATTGGGCCTAGATGCGGGTTTTTGGATGGGATGCAAGTTCTGATGCGCCCGCGAGGCCCCCTCCGGCCCTCCGGGCCACCTCCCCCAGAGGGGGAGGATCTACGCTGCGCGGCTGCTCCCCCTCTGGGGGAGCTGTCGGCGAAGCCGACTGAGGGGGCCTTTCGCAGGCACGGCTTCTCATTCTCACGCCTTGGCTGTGAGGCTATGGAAAGGGTCGCGGAGCGCCGGACATCGTCCGGAGTTCTTTGATAAATACCGTTTCGACGAAGCCCAGACCGCTCCGCGCCATCGTTTTACGGAAGCCTGCGGCGCTGAGCCCTGTTCGGGCCTCGCCGCCTTGAAGCCTCCGACGGGCGGGCCAGGTCAACGACACCCGGTCCCGGACCGCGAGCCTGTCAAAGCTCGCCTGCTGCTCCGCCAGCCCTTACGTCACGTCGTATCTGTATAACAGGCCCGACCGGCACCAGAGACGCAAGGTTTGACGAGACCCCTACACACGCGAGCCTCGGCCGAAGGAGCTTCCCGCTCGATCGCCCCCCGCCGCCGCATCGGTCGCTGGCCATGCGCCCTTTCCCTGCGACGAGGTGAGTCAAGGATACGGGCGGTCCGAAGGGGTGAGGGGCATAAAGTTTTTGCGCCGCGATATCAGCGGCTTGGCGGCGGATGTGACGGGGACAGGCTGGTCGAGGTCCCTGCGGCGGCCTAGTTGAACAGGGCGGTCAGGCCCAGCAGGCCGCAGTTCGGCTCGTTGACCAGATAGAAGGGCACGTCGCGGAGATAGGCGGCCATCCGCCCTTTCGCCTCGAACCGTTCGCGGACCAGGGCGCGGTCGAGCATCTCGGCCCAGGACTGCACCGTGGCGCTGATGACATAGACTCCGCTGCGGGCGCCGGCGGTCAGGACCAGGTTGCCCGACACCGCGCCCAGCCATGCCGAAACCAGGGCGAAGACCTCGCGGGCCTGGGCGTTGCCGCCCCGAGCCGCGGCCAGCAGGGCGTCCAGGTCGGCGGGACGCTCCGGCTTCCCGGCCAGGGTCGACACGGCCAGGGCGACGTCGAGCACGCCCTCGCCCGACAGGACATGCTCGGCCGAGACGTGACCGTGCAGGCCACGCAGCACGCGGATCACATCGGCTTCGCGATCGTTGGCGGCGGCCAGGTCAGCGTGCCCGCCCTCGGCGGCGGCGGCCATCCAGCCGACGAAGCCGTCGGGATTGAGGATCGACATGCCAAGCCCGGCCGCGGAAGGCCCGATGGCGGCGGCGGGCGCGTCGCGATGCGGAACGCCGCCGCCGATCGGCTCCATCGCGTCAGGCGCCAGTAGCGGCACGGCCAGGGCCCGGGCCGTGAAGTTGTTGACGAGATGCAGGCGAGGCAGGCCCAACCGGCTGGAGATCACCTCGGCCTCCAGGCGCATGGGCGAATGGGTCAGCTGGATGACGCCGTCGAGGCAGGGACCTGGCGCGGCGATGGCGGTGCCGAGGACCACGCCGTCGAACGCGGCGCGCGTGGCCTCCAGGATGTCGATCAGCTGGTCCTGGCTGGTGCAGTCCACCGTCTCGATCGCCGTCGGCAGGGCCCCGCGCTCGACCAACACGACCCTGGCGCTGACGCCGTCCACGTCCGCCAGCAGAACATGCGGCCCCGGGTCACGCGGCAAGGTCATACGGTCACTCTCCTCGACGTGCTGCGACAGTCGCCGAAGTCGCACCAGCGGCCAATGCGCGAAAGCGTCGCAACCGACGATCGAGGAGATAGGGCCGGCGCGCGGCGTCGAGACGGCCCGCCCCTACCCGATCGCCGACGCCCGCGCGCCGCCGCCGGCCTTCATCGCCGCCGCGTAGACCCCCGCCGCGATCCCCGCGCCCACGAACCAGGCGTAGTCGTAGAGCCCCGTCCATGGCGCGCCGATCCCCGCCGCCGCCGGCAGGCCGGCCGCCTTAAGGAAGCCCGGCAGGCTGGGGGCGACGCCGACGGCGAAGGCCGCCACGGCCGCCGGGTTCCAGCCCTTGAGGTAGGTATAGCGTCCCGCGCGGTCGTACAGCGCCCCGACGTCCAGCCGGGTGCGGCGCAGCAGCCAGTAGTCGGCGATCAGGATCCCGGCCACCGGTCCCAGCAGGGCGCCGTAGCCGCTCAGCCAGACGAAGATGTAGCCCTGGGTGCTCTCCAGCAGCTTCCACGGCATGATCAGCGCGCCCAGGGCGGCGGTGATGTAGCCGCCGGTCCGGTAGCTGATCCGGCTGGGCCACAGGGTCGAGAAGTCATAGGCCGGCCCGACCAGGTTGGCGGCGATGTTGCAGGAGACGGTGTCGAGGCTGATGATCAGCAGGCCGACCAGCACGCCGACCCCGCCAATGTTTCCGGCCAGGGCCACCGGGTCCCAGATCGCCTTGCCGAAGATCAGCACCGTCGCCGAGGTGGTGATCACGCTCAGGGTCGCCATCAGGGCCATCGGGCCCGGCAGGCCGGCGACCTGGCCGACGATCTGGTCCTTCTGGCTGCGGGCGAAGCGGGTGAAGTCGGGAATGTTCAGGGCCAGGGTGCCCCAGTAGCCGCTCATGGCGGTGACGATCGGCCCGAAGTCGCGCCAGAACCGGCCGGCCTTGGCGCCGCCGGGGTCATAGGCGCTGGGCGCGTGCAGGATCGGCCCCAGGCCGCCGGCCTTGGAGAGCGCCCACCAGACCAGCAGGCCGCAGACCACGACCTTGACCGGCGCGGTCCAGGTCTCGAGTTTGCGCACCGCCTCCAGGCCCTTGGTGACGAACAGCAGCTGCATCGCCCAGAAGGCGGCGAAGGCCAGCAGCTGGCCGAGGCCGATCCCCAGCCCCGGGACCATCGGCCCGACCAGGCTCTTGCCGACCATCACCCCCAGCAGGGTCAGCAGCGCCCCGCCGCCGATCCAGGTCTGGATGCCGTACCAGCCGCAGGCCACGATCGCCCGGGCCAGGGCCGGGAGCCGGGCCCCGCGCCAGCCGAACGCGGCCCGGGCCAGCACCGCATAGGGCACGCCCCAGCGCGCCCCGGCGTGGCCGATCAGCAGCATCGGGACCAGGACGATCAGGTTGCCCAGCAGCACGGCCCACACCGCCTGGCCGGCCGACAGGCCCTGGTCGATCAGCCCGCCGGCCAGCATGTAGCCCGGCACGGCGATGACCATGCCCAGCCACAGGGCCGCGAAGTGCCACCAGCGCCAAGTGCGCTGGGCCGGCGTGGTCGGCGCCAGGTCCGGATTCCACAGCGTGTTGCCGGCTTGGTCGTGATCCATCTCGCCCCCGCGATCGCGTCGTGGGCGGAGCATGGGTCAGGGCGCGATGGGCGTCACGGGGAAAGTGGGATTGATGGAGACGTCCCTGAATCGGCGTATTCAAAGGCGGCTAGGCGGGAAGGCTCATGAACAGTTTTGTTGATTCCGTGCGCTCGGGGCTGGGCGGCCTGTGGCGGTTCTCCGGTCGGGACCCGGCCAGGCGATTCTGGCCCTATGCCGGCCTGGTGGTCGGACTGGTGATGACGGCGGCGGCCGCGATGATCGTCCCGATCATGAGCACCACGTTCGGCCGCATGCAGCGCTTCGCCCTCGCGCATCCCGATCAGGCCACCATCACCCAGGGGCCCGGCAGCTATTCGATCGAGATCCACGGAAACCATCCCGAGCTCATGCCCGACATGACGCCGTTCTTCTGGACCCTGCGGGCGGCCGTCGCGGTCGCCGTCGTCCTTCTGGCGGGGGCGGCGACGCGAAGGCTGCACGATCGCGGTCGGCGCGGCTGGTGGGGCCTGCCGCCGGTGCTGTTCCTGGCCGGCGGACTGACCCTGTTTCCGAGACTGTTCGACAGTGCAGCAGGGGGGCGGACCGACGCCTCGACAATGGGGTTGTTTGGTTTGGTCTTCCTCAACAACATGCTCTATCTCGCCTCGCTGGGCCTGCTGATCTTCCTGCTGGCCGGCGCGAGCGAGCCGAAGGAAAATCGCTTCGGGCCCGCATCCTGAACGGCTCCGCCCTTCACGTTGTCATCCCGGAAGCCTCGCAGAGGCTGTCCGGGACCCAGGGGACTGGGCGAAGGCGGTGCGGTTCACCTGGGTCCCGGACAAGCGCTCCGCGCTTTCCGGGATAACAACCTTCTGGGATGGCGGCTCCATCCCGCCCAGACCGCTCGAACGCCGGCGTCCGCCCCCTATTTCACGATCCCGTCCACCGTCTGCCGCGTGACCGCGTGATAGAGCGGCCGGGTCCTGGCGTAGAGGCGCCTGGCGATCGGCTGGCCCCAGTCGCCCTGGGCCATCAGGTCCTTGAACAGCGGCGCGACGAACTTGCGGCGGCCCTGGTCGGTCAGGAAGGCCTGCAGCGACGGCACGGCCGGGCCATAGCGGTTGGCCACGGCCAGCTCCAGCCAGGCGAAGCGGATCTCGCTGTTGCCCTGGGCCGACAGGCCGAACGCCTTGTCCAAGGCGGCCAGCCGCTCCCTGGACAGCGCGCGCGGCAGGCTGGCGACGAAGCGGGTGCGCTCGGGCGTGCTCCAGGCCTTCCACCTGGCGGCGGGGGCCGGGCCGCCCTTGGCATAGGCGGCGGCCAGGGCGTCGACCGCCGGGAAGGCCGCCGACTTGATGTGCACGGCGTTGTCCGGCAGGCCGACGCCGTAGACCCATTGGTCGATCCCAATCTGCGCCTCCAGCTTGGGATCGCCCTTGATCAGGTTGGCGCGCAGGTCGGCGACGAAGCCGGCCGTGGTCTGACTCTGGAAGGCGTGGCGGGCGAAATAGTCCTTGAGGTAGGCGTCCCAGCGCGCGCGGCCGACGGCCTTCTCGATGGTGCGCAGGAAGGTGGCGCCCTTCTCGTAGGCGATGTCGGTCATGCCGTCGTCGGGATCGCGGCCGGCCAGGTCCAGGTGCAGCCGGGTATCGGCGCCGGTGGGGCCGCCAGCGTCCTTGATCGCCGCCTGCAGGTCGCTCCAGCCCAGGTCGGCCAGCATGTCGGCGCGCGGCTTGCCGTAGAGCTTCTCCATGATCCGGTTCTCGAAATAGTCCGTGAAGCCCTCGTTCAGCCAGAAGTCCGACCAGGTGGCGTTGTTGACGAGGTTGCCCGACCACGAGTGGGCCAGCTCGTGCGCCACCAGGCTGACCAGCGAGCGGTCACCGGCGATGATGGTCGGGGTGGCGAAGGTCAGGCGCGGGTTCTCCATGCCGCCGAACGGGAACGACGGCGGCAGGACCAGCAGGTCGTAGCGGCCCCAGGCGTAGGGCCCGTAGAGGCTCTCGGCGGCCTCGACCATCTTCTCGACGTCGACCAGCTCGTTGGCGGTCTTCTTCATCACCGACGGCTCGGTATAGACGCCGGTCCGCTTGCCCAGCGGCTGGAAGGCGATGTCGCCGATGGCGATGGCGATCAGGTACGAGGCCACCGGCTTGTCCATCCGGAACCGGTAGGCGCGGCCGCCGGCGACGGGTTCGCCGTCCGGGGTCAGCATCTCTGCGCTCATCACCGCCTTCAGGCCCTCGGGCGCGACGATGCGGGCGGTCCAGGTCTGACGGATCCCCGGGCTGTCCTGGGTGGGGATCCAGGTGCGGTTGAGGATCGCCTCGCCCTGGCTGAACAGGTAGGGCTTCTTCTTGCCCGCCGTCTGGGCCGGAGTCAGCCACTGCAGGGCCGCGCCGCCGGGGGCGCTGTCGTAGCGGACGACGATGCGGCGGGCGCCGTTCAGCGTCACGGTCAGCGGCGCGCCCAGGATCGGGTCGGCCTGACCCAAGGTCCACGGCAGGGCCGCGCCCTTGTCGTCGGTGACGCCGTGGATCACCAGCCCCTTGCTGTCCAGCACCACCGCCTTGGCGTCCGGCGCGGCGGCGATGTCGAGGGCGGCGGTCCCCTTCATCTGCTGGGCCTTGAAGTCGGCCGTCAGGTCGAGGTCCACATGCGTCACCCGCGCCACCAGGGGCTGGGCGTAGGAATGGATGTCGCGGGCTTCGGGCGTGGCCAGGATCGCGGGGGGCGGCGGCTGGGTGTGGGCCAGGACGGGCGCGGCGGCGCCGCAGAGCAGGAGCGCCAGCAGAACGGCGCGGGCAGTGGATTTGATCGAGGGCATGGGTGGCCGAGTCCATTTACGGCGACGTGGTCCTCACCCTCTTAGCCCAGCTCTTTGCCCGGTCTAGGGCCAATTACCCTAACGCTGTCATCCCGGGCGAAGCCAAGCGGAGACCCGGGACCGCCGGAAGCGCCGCGTTCACGCGTCGGTCCCGGATCGGCGCGCTGCGCGCTTGTCCGGGATGACAGAGTTTGAAGACCACCTAGCTCAGATGTAGTCCAGCAGGCTTGTCCCGCCGGTGTTGACGCTGCCGTCGCTGTTGAACAGCGAGGCCAGCTTGTCCGAGAGGTTCTGCATCTGGACCATCTTGTCGTAGAGCGCGGGGGTCCAGCCGGCCGCCTGGCGCTCCTCGTCGCTCATGGCCGCGTACTGGGTGATCAGGCTCTTGCCGAAGGCCGAGGCGTCGGAACCTTGCGTGCTCTTGTAGGCGCCCGAGACGCTGTCGCGATTGCGGGCCTTCACCTCGGCGGCGGCCTGGGCGACCTCGTGTTCGGAGAACTGGTCGCCCTTGTTCAGGGCCACCGCGGCCAGGGAGCGGTCGTCGAACTTGGAAAAGTCGATCCTGCCCTCGTCGCGTGAGGTGGCCATGCCCTCGCCGGTCGCCGCCGCGTACTGCCGGTCGAGCACCGAACGGACGTCGGAAGCGACCTTGCCGATGTCGCGGGTGCGGGGGTTGGCGACCACGCCGCCGACGTCCTTGAGGTAGGCCGCCACGGGGTCGCCGTCGATGCCGGTGGGCGCGACGCCGGGCTTGGCGGTGGCCTGCTTGAGGCCCTCGGTCAGGGCGGCCTTGTCCTTGGCCCATTGACCCATGGCCTTCTCCTCGGAGCCCGCGGCCTCGAGGTCGGCCAGGGCCGCCTTGTAGAGTCCCGCATAGTCGCCGGTCACCCGCATGGCCGAGGCCGGGGCGGACAGGGCCGCGTCCCGATTGGCCTTCATCCGCAGCGAGGCGACCACCTGCTCCTCGATCGGGAACTTGCCGCCCTTGTTGCTGGCGATGGCGTAGAGGCTTCGGCGGTCCAGGCCGGAGACGTCGATCGTCGCCTTGCCGTCCTTGAGCGCGCTGGTCGCCTTGGCGCCGGCCAGCAGCTTGTCCAGCGCCGTGCGGGCGGCGGCCACGACCTGGTCGGTGGTGCGGTTGTCGGTCTGGGCGGCGAGCGCGGCCTGGGCCTGGGCCGACAGGGTGACGTTGACGCTGGAACCGCTGGTCCTGGCGGGGGCGGAAGCCTCGCCCGAGGTCGCGGCCGTCGCGGCGGTCGTCGGGGCCGCGCTGGTGGTCAGATAGGGATTCGCCGCGTAGCCGTTCGTAACGCTGCCGACCATGACGCCCTCGACTGGATCGCCGCGAGATTACGAATCGCGACAGGCCTGAAACACCGGAGCACAAGGCGCGACCAGGGTTAAGGGCGCATTAACCATGATCACAGGCAAGGTTGGGCCCGGCCTGCGTGGACCGTTCACCCCTACCCCGGCGCGCTCACCTGGGTGATCGGCTGGATGTCGGTGAACTTGGCGACGTCGCCCAGCACCTCGGGGGCGCGGGGACCGCCCAGGCTGGCGGCCAGGGCCTCGGGACCGTCGAAGGTCATGTGAATCATCAGCAGGAACGGGGCGGGGCCGCCGTCCGGCCCCGGCAGGCCCTTGAGCACCTGCACGTCCCTCAGCCCCGTCGGCGTGAAGGCCGCCTTCAACAACGGGATGTGCACGGCGTCGTAGTAGGCCTGGTCGAACCGGGCGCCGGGCGTCGCCGGATAGAGCACGCTGAAGATGACCATGTCGCTTCCTAGGGATGCGGCGTCGCCGGGCGCGCGCCGTCCGGCTTCAGTTTAAGGGCGCGGAAGCCGTCCCGCCACGGCCCTCACCGCGCCGACCACAGGTTTCCGGCCGCCGCCTGCAGGTCGCCCGGGACGCCGCGCTGGGCCAGGGACAGGCCCTCCAGTTCGACCTTGTCGGCCCGCAGGGTGCGGCGATGGATGCTGTAGCCCAGCTGGTAGATCGCGCGGTCGGTCTTGGTCTGGCCGTCCTCGATGAACACGGTCAGCACCCCGACCGGCACGCGGCCGGTCTCGGCCTTGCCCGCATGCTTGCGCAGGCCGCCCGCGATCCAGTCGGCCTCCAAGCGCGGATTGCCCGTGGTCTCGACGCTGTCGCCGCGCAGCGCGGCCGGGAACCAGACGGTCTGGGTCTGGATCACCTGGCCGTCGTTGACCGAGGTCAGGCGCACCCTGGCCCCGCCGTCCTCGCGCTGGCCGGTCATGACGAAGGTCATCTTGCGGGCGGCCGCCTGGCCCTGGGCTTGGCGTTCGCTGGCGGCGGCCGCGCGCTCGCGATCCTCGCGGACCCGCTCGCGGTGGCTGTCCCAGAAGCTGAGGCCGGTGATCACCAGGGCCGCCACCGCCACGATCTCGGCCAGGGTCAGCCAGCGGATCGGCAGGCGCTTGGGGGACGTCTCTTCGGTCATCGGGCCTCCGGCGGATGTGGCGGGCGTCGACGGTAGAGCCAGCGCGCGTCCCCGTGAAGCCGCCTCAGCTCCGAGGCTGGTCGGCCACGAACCGCGAGACCGAATCCCGGAACGCCTGGACGTCCTTGTTCAGCTGGATCAGCTTTTCGACGCTGAGGTTGGCGGCGGCGAACAGCGTCTGGCCCAGGCAGGCGCTGCGGGCCCTCATGTCGCGGCCTTGCGGCGTCAGGCTGACCACCACCTGGCGTTCGTCGGCGGGATTGCGCTGGCGCGAGACCAGTCGGCCGGCCTCCATGCGCTTGACCAGCGGCGTGACGTTGCTGGAATCCAGCCCCAGGCGCTCGGCGATCGCGCCGACGCTCAGTTCGTCGGTTTCCCAGAGGGCGCTGAGCACCAGATACTGCGGATAGGTGATCTCCAGCGCGTCGAGCAGCGGCTTGTAGGCGCGGTTGATCGCCATGCTGGCCCCGTAGAGCGAGAAGCACAGCTGTTCGTCGAGCGTGGGCACGTAGGCGGGATCTGACACGACGGCCTCCTGTCGGATCGACCTCTTAGACCGGAAATATATGTCGCGACACCTTTATCGCTGGACACGGACCCGTCGTCCGGACTAATCCATTTTATGTCGCGACATATAATGTCGCTATCTATAAATCGAGGAACGTCGATGAACCAGGATCTCGCCCCCTCCTCCAGCGCCGACGCGCTGATGCGCTACTATGTCGTGCGGGCCGGCGTCGCCGCCGCCTGGGTCGCCGCGGCCTTTACCGTGGGGACGGCCAACCCGGCCGTCGGCGACGTCCTGCTGGTGCTGTATCCGGCCTGGGATGCGCTCGCGAACGCCCGCGACGCCCAGGCCAGCGGCGGCTTCCGGGCCAATCCGTCCCAGACGCTGAACCTGGTCGTCAGCGCCGTCACCGCCCTGGCGGTGCTGCTGGCCTTGCGCGGCGGCATGCACGCCGTTCTGGCGGTGTTCGGCGTCTGGGCCGTCCTGGCCGGCCTCCTGCAACTGGCGACCGGCGTGCGTCGCTGGCGCAGCTACGGCGCCCAGTGGGCGATGGTCCTGAGCGGCGCCCAGTCGGCCCTGGCCGGCGCCTTCTTCCTCAAGCAGGCCACGGGACCGGCGACGCCGTCGATCACGACGATCGCTCCCTATGCGGCGTTCGGGGCCTTCTATTTCCTGGTTTCGGCGATCTGGCTGGCGGTCAAGGCGCGCCAGCGTGGCTGAAGCCCGTCAGGCCTTGGCGGGTCGGCGACGGCGCGGGACGCGGACGACGGCCTCGCCGTCCATGACCAGGTCGTCGCCGACCAGGCCTTCGCAGCGCAGGGTGACCCGCGCGCTGGCCTCGTCGACGGCCGCGACCGTGACACGGGCGGTCACGACGTCGCCGATCCGCACCGGCCGGTGGAAGGCCAGGCTCTGGGTCAGGTAGATCGCCCCGGCGCCCGGCAGGATGGTGCCGACCACCGCCGAGCCGAACGAGGCCGACAGCAGGCCGTGGGCGATGCGGCCGCGATAGGCGGTCCTGGAGGCGAAGGCCTCGTCCATGTGCACCGGGTTGAAGTCGTCCGAAGCCTCGGCGAACCGCTGGATGCGTTCCTCGGTGATGGGAACGTGCTTTTCGGCGACCATGCCGACGGCCAGTTCTTCGAGGATGTAGCCGCCGGTGGGATGAGGTTCGATCATCCCCGGCCGTTAGCCGCGATGCCGCGCCGTGGCCAGCGAAAATGCGCGAGATTCCCGAAGCAAGGCGCCCTATCGCCCGCGCTCGAAGCCTGCCGAGGTACGCGCTGGCCAGCCACGCGGCACGAAGCCCCCGGGGCGATTTTCGCTTTCTTACAATTCCCGCCGAGCGCGCGCCGCTAGCCTGTTCCCGTCAATCAGGACAAGGAGCCAGGGCCATGAACCGGCGTGAATTTGGCAAAGCCATCCTCGCGGCGAGCCTTCTGAGCGGCCTTGTCAGCCAACCCGCACGCCCAAAGGAAAACTACGCCATGCAACAGCCGACGCCCTTCACGATCGCCATCCCGGACGACCAACTGGCCGACCTGAAGTCGCGCCTTCAGCATACCCGCTGGCCCGACGAGCCGGCCGACGCGGCCTGGATGTTCGGGACCAACCTCGGCTACATGAAGTCGCTGACCGACTACTGGCTGAACCAGTACGACTGGCGCAAGGCCGAGGCGCGCCTCAACGCCATGCCGAACTACAAGGTCAGGATCGACGGCGTCGACCTGCACTTCGTCCACCAGCCGTCCAGGAAGCCCGACGCCCCCGCGCTGCTTCTGCTGCACGGCTGGCCCGACAGCTTCTATCGCTATCACAAGGTGATCGACGCCCTGGCCGAGGACTTCCACGTCGTCGCGCCGTCCATCCCCGGAACGGGGTTCTCGGGCCGCACGGCGCTCTCGGCCGACAAGGCCGCCGACCTGTTCGCTCAGCTCATGGGAGACGTGCTGGGACACGAGCGCTTCATCGTCGCGGGCGGCGACCTGGGGTCGGTCATCGCCATGTCGCTGGCCCAGCGCCATCCGGAGAAGGTGATCGGCATCCACGTCACCGACGTCGGCTATCCCGACCACACCACCGACTTCAGCGTCCTCAGCGGGCCCGAGCAGGCCTATGCCGGCGCCATCCAGCAATGGTTCTTCGCCCATGGGGCGTTCAACCTGGTGCAGGCGACCAAGCCGCAAAGCCTGGCCTTCGCCATGAACGACTCGCCGGTCGGGCTGGCGGCCTGGATTATGAGCTTCATGGCCGGCATGGGGGTCGGGGACGAGGCGGACGCCCGCTTTGGCCGCGACGAGCTTCTGACCAACATCATGATCTACTGGCTGACGGAGACGGCGGCGTCCTCGTTCCGCCTCTACAACGCCAACGCGATGCAGCCCCCGACGATCAAGGGCAGGAACACCAAGGTTCCGGTCGCGGTGGCCACCGAGGCGCCGATCCCCGGCGGCGTGCGCCTGCCCCGCGAATGGGCGGACCGCCAGACCGCCGGCCATGTCGTGCAGTTCCACGACATGGAAAGGACGGGCCACTTCGCGGCCTGGGAAGATCCCCAGTTCTACGTCAGGGATCTCAAGAGCTTCGCCGCGCTGCTGGCCTAGCAGGGTCGGCCGCCGGGCGCGCTCGCGCCCGGCGGTCAGATCTTGTGGACCGCATCGAGATTGGAGGGCAGAGCGCCCATGATCTTCTTGATGGACTTGATCATGTGCGGCTGGTCCGCATAGCCCAGATCGACCGCCACCCCGGCCGGCGCTTCGCCGGCCTTCAGCCGCCGCACGGCTTCCTGGGCGCGGCGGATCATCTGGAAGCTCTTCTGGGTGATCCCCGTGGTCTGCTTGAAATGCTGCTGCACCGAGCGCGCCGAGGCGGCCTTCGGGGCCTCGCTGAAGGCCCTGGCCACCAAGTCGTTGGAAAGAAGCAAGCCGGCCGCGATCATCGCGTCGACCAGCGGCTCGACGTTCTCGAAGGTCGGCAACGGCAGTTCCACCCCGTCCAGCACGAACGTCTCGCCGCTGACCGGCAGCATCCGGATTTCGGGACCGACCCGCGGTTCCCTGTCCTGCGCGAGATAGACATGGGCGGAGAATGAGATGACGACCGAGTTCTCGCCGTTTCGATACGGAACCTCGACGGGCTCGGTGGCCTGCCCGCTCAGGAACACCAGGGATCCGCCGTTCGGCGCGACGCTGCGGATCAGGTCCCACGAGCCGTCCGGCGTGGCCAGATACACCCCGTCACTGAGGCAGACCGTCTGCCACACGGTGTCGATCCAGGGGTGCGAGGATCGCCGGCTGGTGTGTTTTTGGACCATGGTCGTCGGTCTGCCGCGGCTTGAAGACAACCCATGGTGCTTCAGTTCCGGCTTCGATGAAATCCACCAACGCTTCCATGTTCCGCCGGGCTGATCTTCGTGCGGCGGCTATCGGCGCCCTACTCCGCGTGCCCTGGCCGGCGCGGCGTCGACCAGGCTTCCGAGACGTCGGCCAGGATCACGTCCAGGCAATCGACGGTGACCTTCAGGTCGCCGCCGCCGGCGAAGGTCAGCAGCACCGCGCCGCCCGGCGCCTCGGCCGGCTCGAAGGCCACCGACAGCAGCTCGACCACCGCGCCCTTGGCGTCGCGGCGCAGCTTGCGGGCCTGGACGCCGGTGACGTCGCCCAGCTGCAGGGCCGAGCGAATTCGCTGCCCCCGCTTCTTGCCGCCCGCCTCCCAGCGGAAGCGGTTGCAGGCCAGGGTCAGGGTCCGCGCGGAGGCGTCCCAGCGGATGTCGCCGATCTTGGCCACCGCGTCCTGCAGGGCGGCCGAGATCACCGCCAGGTCGTCGGCGTCCTGGGCCAGGAGTTTCAGGGGCGCGGCGTCAGCCATCCAGGTCGCCCTCACTGTCGCCCTTGATCCGGCGCACCTGGGCCCCACACGCGCCCAGCTTTTCTTCCAGCCGCTCGAAGCCGCGGTCCAGGTGGTAGATGCGGCTGACGGTGGTCTCGCCGCGCGCCACCAGGCCGGCGATCACCAGGCTGACCGAGGCGCGCAGGTCGGTGGCCATCACCTCGGCGCCTTCCAGCCGCTCGACGCCGCGCACGCGGGCCTCGCCGCCCGACACCGAGATGTCGGCGCCCAGGCGCATCAGCTCGGGGGCGTGCATGAAGCGGTTCTCGAAGATCGTCTCGCGGATGTGGCTCTCGCCCTTCGCGGTCGTCATCAGGGCCATGAACTGGGCCTGCAGGTCGGTGGCGAAACCCGGATAGGGCTGGGTCTCGACATTGACCGCCTCCAGGCGATGACCGTTGCGCTTGATCACCACGCCGTCCTCGGTGCGGACGACGCCGCAGCCGGCCTCCTCCAGCTTGACCAGCAGGCTGTCGATCAGCTCGGGACGGGCGCGGGTCAGCTGGACCTCGCCGCCGGCCATGGCCGCGGCCACGGCGTAGGTGCCCATCTCGATCCGGTCGGGGATCACCGAATGGGTCGCGCCGTGCAGCTTGGCGACGCCGGTGATGGTGATGGTCGGGGCCCCCGCCCCTTCCACCTTGGCGCCCATGGCGTTCAGGCAGATCTGCAGGTCCAGCAGCTCGGGCTCGCAGGCGGCGTTCTTGATCACCGTGACGCCGTCGGCCAGCACGGCGGCCAGCATGGCGTGCTCGGTGGCGCCCACCGAGACGAACGGGAATTCGATCTGCGCCCCCTTCAGGCCGCGCGGGGCCTGGGCGTAGACATAGCCTTCGTGCAGGTCGATCTTGGCGCCCAGGGCCTCCAGGGCCTGCAGGTGCAGGTCGACGGGCCGCGCGCCGATGGTGCAGCCGCCGGGCAGGCTGACCTTGGCCTGGCCGGTGCGGGCGATCAGCGGGCCCAGCACGTTGAACGAGGCGCGCATCTGGCGGACCAGGTCATAGGGCGCGAAGCCGCTGGTGATCTCCGGCGCGTGCAGCACCGTCTCCGAGCCGTCCGGCCCCTCGCGCTCGTCGACCTGCGCGCCCAGGCGCATCAGCAGCTTGCCCAGGAACCGAGTGTCGGCCAGGCGCGGCATGTTGGTCAGGCGCAGCGGCTGGTCGGTCAGCAGGCTGGCCGCCATCAGCTTGATGGCCGAGTTCTTGGCGCCGCTCACCGGGATGATCCCGTTCAGCTGCGCGCCGCCGGTGATGGCGATGCGATCCAATGAAAGTCCCTCGTCGCGCGGCCCGTCGGGGGATGTCGCCGCGCGGTCACATGTGAAGGGGCGGTTCTACCGGTTGCAAGGGCCGGCGCAAGGGGGGGCGCCGATTCCTCAAGACTCCTGCTTATCGGAACCGGTTTCGTCGTCCGAACCCGATGATTCCAGCTTGGCCGCGGCGGCCGGCGCGGCCTTCCTGCGGCGGAGATTGGTGCGCAGCGCCTGGGCCAGCCGCGCTTCGCGCTCGGCTTTTTCGTTGTGGGGCTTGGGGTTCTGGCTCATCTTTCCACAGGTGAAAGCGCTGCGACGATCGGTCAAGACGATTTTGTCTTTGCCAACGGCGTTTGGTTCGCTATACGCCCCCTCCTCTTCGCCGCCGTAGCTCAGTGGTAGAGCGCATCCTTGGTAAGGCTGAGGTCGGCAGTTCAATCCTGCCCGGCGGCACCATCGGGACCCAAAGCGACTTGGCTTTGGGTCCCGACCACTTCCCGGACATTCTGGATATCGATGGCGCGCCGCGTCGAGGCTCTTTTCCGCTCGCGCGGTTGGGGGCGTGACAGGCGGCGAACTTGCCCCTAGGATGGCGTCATGATCCTCGCCGCCAGCCAACAGCTGTTTTGGTATTTTAGCTATCCGACGCCTCTGGCGCCGGGAGGGGATCGTTCGGCCTGACTTCAGCGCCGCGAACGTCTTCACCAGCCGCCAGGGGTTCCCCGGGCGGCTTTTTTCATGGCCGCTCCGGACGCCCAGATTTCCCGGAGTGACACCATGCCCGCCTCGACCGCCGCCCATCTCGCCCCAAACCCTCTCGCTTCGATCCCCGTCCCCACCGACGACCTGCGGATCTCGCGCCTCCAGACCCTCAGCCCGCCGGCCCAGGTGATCGGCGAGGCGCCGGCCACCTCGTCGATCGCCGAGGTGGTGGGCGACGCCCGCCAGGCCGTGCACCAGATCCTGCACGGCCGCGACGACCGCCTGGTGGTGGTCATCGGGCCGTGCTCGATCCACGACCCCAAGGCCGCCCTGGACTACGCCCGCCGCCTGGCCGTCGAGCGCGAGCGTCATGCCGGCGAGCTGGAAGTGGTCATGCGGGTCTATTTCGAGAAGCCGCGCACCACGGTCGGCTGGAAGGGCCTGATCAACGACCCGGACCTGGACGGCGGCTTCCGGATCAACGAGGGCCTGCGGCTGGCGCGGCGAGTGCTGCTGGACGTCAGCGCCCAGGGCCTGCCGGCGGCCTGCGAGTTCCTGGACGTCACCACCCCGCAATATATCGCCGACCTGGTCGCCTGGGGCGCGATCGGGGCCCGCACCACCGAAAGCCAGATCCACCGCGAGATGGCCTCGGGCCTGTCCTGCCCGGTCGGCTTCAAGAACGGCACCAACGGCGACGTCAAGGTGGCCATCGACGCGGTGCTGGCCGCCGCCCAGCCGCACCATTTCCTGGCCGTGACCAAGGAGGGCCGCGCCGCCATCGCCACCACTACGGGCAACGCCGACAGCCATGTGGTGCTGCGCGGCGGCAAGACCCCCAACTACGACGCCGCCAGCGTTGCGGCGGTAGCGCAGGCCCTGGTCAAGGCCGGCCTGCCGCCGCGCGTCATGGTCGACGCCAGCCACGCCAACAGCGGCAAGAACCACGAAAACCAGCCCGCCGTCGTCGCCGACCTCTGCGCCCAGGTGGCGACCGGGCGCGCGCCGATCCTGGGGGTGATGATCGAGAGCAACCTGGTGGCCGGCCGCCAGGACATCGTCCCGGGCCAGCCCCTGACCTACGGCCAGTCGGTCACCGACGCCTGCGTCGACTGGGAGACCTCGGTGCGGATGCTCGACGACCTGGCTGCGGCGGTGCGGGCCGGACGGCAAGTGGTGAAGTCCTAAGCGCCGGAACGGCGGGACGCACCGGGGCGTCCCGCCGTTCGCCCCCTCAGGGATATTGTCCTACAATTAGACTCGCCCGCTCCGCGATCCATGTTACCCATGGGCAAAGGCGCGGCAGGCGCTGGCCACTGGGGATGACGTCATGCGGAACGGTGTCGGCGCGGGCTTGTTCGCCGCTTTCTGGCTCGCGGGTTCGTCGGCCCTCGCCCAGGCGCCGCCCGCCGACATCCCGGTGTCGATCACCGTCGACGCGGCCAGGCCGGCGGGCGAGCTGCGGCCGATCTGGCGGTTCTTCGGCGCCGACGAGCCGAACTACGCGACCATGAAGGACGGCCGCAAGCTGCTGGGCCACCTGGGCGCGCTCAAGCCGAAAGCCGTCTATTTCCGGACCCACAACCTGCTGAACACCGGTGACGGGACCCCGGCCCTGAAGTGGGGCAGCACCAATGTCTATACCGAGGACGCCCAGGGCCGCCCGGTCTATGACTGGACGATCCTGGACCGATTGTTCGACACCTACCTGGCCAACGGGGTCCGCCCCTATGTCCAGATCGGCTTCATGCCCCAGGCGCTGTCGACCCATCCCGAGCCCTACCAGCACGCCTGGCGGCCGGGCTTCGACTACAACCTGATCAGCGGCGGCTGGGGCTATCCGCCCAAGGACTACGACAAGTGGTCGGAACTGGCCTACCAGTGGGTGCGCCACTGCGTCGAACGCTACGGCCAGGCCGAGGTCGAGACCTGGTATTTCGAGGTCTGGAACGAACCCAACGGCCCCGCCTACTGGAAGGGCACGCCACAGGAGTTCCACAAGCTGCACGACTATGCGGTCGCCGGGGTCCGGCGCGCCCTGCCCACCGCCAAGGTCGGGGGGCCGGACGTGGCCGGCAGCGGCGGCCAGTTCATGGAGGACTTCCTCACCCACCTGACCGACGGGACCAACTACGCGACCGGCCAGAAGGGCACGCCGACCGACTTCCTGGCCTTCCACGCCAAGGGCTCGCCGACCTTTGTCGACGGCCACATCCGCATGGGCATCGCCACCCAGCTGGCCGGCATCGACAAGGGCTTTTCGATGATCGCCGCGCGGCCGGCCCTGAAGGACAAGCCCATCGTGATCGGCGAGTCCGATCCGGAAGGCTGCGCCGCCTGCCAGGGGCCCAGCTTCGGCTATCGCAACGGCACGGTCTATTCCAGCTACACCGCCGCCAGCTTCGCCCGCGCGCACGACCTGGCGGTGCGACGCGGCGTGACCCTGGACGGGGCCCTGACCTGGGCGTTCGAGTTCGAGGACCAGCCCTATTTCGCCGGCTTCCGCCAGCTGTCCAGCAACGGCCTGGACCTGGCGGTGCTCAACGTGTTCCGGATGTTCAGCCTGATGGGGCCCGAACGGCTGCAGGCGGTCAGCTCGGGCCAAATCCCACTGGACGAGATCGTCGCCCAGGGGGTGCGCGGACGTCCCGACGTCGGGACCCTGGCCAGCCTGGGTCCCGATCGCCTGGCGGTCATGGTCTGGAACTATCACGACGACGACCTGCCCGGCCCAGCCGCCGACGTCAGCCTGGTCCTCAAGAACCTGCCCCGCGCCTTCGCCGGCGCCAAGCTGGTCCACTACCGGGTCGACGAGACCCACGGCAACGTCTACGGCGCCTGGCGGCGCATGGGCTCGCCCATGGCCCCCACCAAGGCCCAGTATGACGCCCTGGAGCAGGCCAGCGGCCTGGCCGCGATCGACGGCCCGCCGCCGGTCCGCGGCAAGGACGGCCTGACCCTGACCTTCCAGCTGCCGCGACAGGGCGTCTCCCTGCTGGTGCTGGAGAAGGCCAAGCCTCGATAGGCCGGAGGGCCGGCCGCGTCGTCGTCGCGGCCGGCCCTCCCCCAATCTAGAACTTGTACTGCAGCCCCAGATTCCACTGCCGTCCGGTGTGGGTGTAGACGAACGTGCTGTCGCGGTCGGAATCGATGAACTGGCGATTGAACCGGTCGAAGATGTTCAGCCCCTCCAGCGAGAGCTTGAAGTTCTCGTTGATCTGGTAGGACGCCGCCAGGTCGAAGGTCAGGTTCTCGTCATAGCCTTCCAGGTCCTGCAGCGGGTTGTTGGCCGGCAGGGCCACGATCGACTTGTCGCGATAGGCGGCCGAGATCCGGGCGCTGAACTTCTCGTCCTCGTAGAAGAGCGTGGCGTTGTAGGCGTTCTTGGACAGGCCCACGAGGTCGTTGGTCGTCACCCCGCCGGCCGCCAGGAAGTAGTCGATCTGGGAGTCGACATAGGTGTAGTTGATCAGCGCGCCGGTGTGGCGCAGCGGACCGGGCAGGAACGTGAAGTTCTGCTGGTAGTTGATCTCGAAGCCCTTGAGCGGACCGCCCGGCGTGTTGACCGGCCGGGTGACGGTGATCGGGGTGTTGTCCGGATCCACGCCCGACGTGCCCAGCAGCGACATCGGCAGGCCCGTCTGGCGGAAGGTCATCTGCTGGGACTGGTTCTGAACATAGGTGGCGATGTCCTTGTAGAAGACGCCGACCCCCAGCAGCGCGCCCGGGGCGAAGTACCACTCCGCGCCCAGGTCGGCCGTCGTCGCCCGGATCGGATCCAGGTCCGGGTTGCCCGAGGTGATCGACGGGGTGCCGGTCAGGTTCAGGCTACCGCCCGGGGTCAGGAAGCCCAGGTCCGGCCGCGAGACCACCTTGGCCCCGGAGAAGCGCACGACCAGGTTCTCGCGAAGGTCGACCGCGACGTTAAACGACGGCAGGACGTCGTGGTACTTGTTCTCGGCCGTCACCTGCTGCGGCGACAGGCCGATCTGGTAGCCGCGCGACTGCAGCTCGGTCTGGGCGAAGCGGAAGCCGATGTCGCCGCGCACCGGCAGGCCGCCGATCACGGTCTTCAGGTCGGCCTGCAGATAGGCCGAGGCCACCTTCTCGTCGACGCGCCGGATGCCGCCATAGTTCGGGACCAGGGCGTACATGCCGGTCTCGCTGTAGAGGTTCTGGCTAGCGACGAACTTGTCGTAGTCGATGGTCGCCCAGCTGCTGGGAAACACGCCGTCGTCGATGCCGTGGCCGCCGAAGCCGGACACCACCTTGGTCACCGCCTGCAGCTCGGCCGTGCTCAGGGTCGGGACCAGGAAGTTGTTCGACCGCTGCTTGGCCGAGGTGTCGAACGAGAACTCGTCATAGTGGCCGCCGACCTTGATCGTCAGGTCGTCGTCATAGGCCCAGGCCAGGTTCACCTCGGCGGTCTTGTAGATGTTGGTCGTGTAGATCTGCTGCAGCCGCACCTCGGCGTTCGGCGCGCCGAAGCTGTAGAGCGCCGCGTTCGTCACGTCGAAATCGTGCTTGATGATCGGCTGGTCGCGGTTGTTGCGGAAGTCGATGGTCATGCCGGCGTTGGGGCGCTGGAACATGATCGTGGTGGTCATCGGCTGGTCGTAGTCGGACTTGGAATAACCGATCAGCCCGGTCAGCTTCAGGCGGTCGGTCAGCTCGTGCGTGCCGGCCAGGGTGTATTGCTGGAAGACGTTCTCGAACTCGTCGTGCTGGGTGTCGGAACGGATGTCGACCCCCTCGAAGCGACCGTAATCGACGTCGTAGACGGTTTGGCCGAAGTTGACGCCGGCGGTGTGGCTGGTCCCGGCATTGCGCAGGACCAGTTCGCGCACGGCCGTCTGCGGCTTGCCGTTCTGGCTGATGGCGCGGGCGAACGAGAAGCCTTCCAGCCAGTTCTCCTCGCGCTTGACATCGTAGTCCGAATAGAGGGCGTCGAAACTGAGCGAGGTCCGCGAGGTAGGCTTCCACTGCAGGGCCAGGGTGGCGCCGGTGCGCTCCTGGTTGTGATGGAAGCGGCCGTAGCGCGGCAGGCGCGGGAAGAACACGGTCGAGCGGTTGGCCTGGGCGTAGACGGGGTCGCCGGCCGGCGGCCGGACCACGCCGGTGGCGCAGTTGGCCGCGTCGGTGCCGTTCGCGGCGTTGGTGGCCGGGTTCTGCGGCGTGACCCCGACCGGGGTGCAGAAGCCGCCGTCGACCGTGGCCGGGTTCCAGCCGCCCGAGCCCCACTGGTCCTCGAGGAACTTGCGCTTGCTGTAGGCCAGCGAGGCCTGGGCGCCGAACTCGCCCCAGCGGGTGTCCCAGCTGTTGCCGACCACGGCGGTGAACTTGGGATCGACGTTCTTGGCCAGGTCGTTGTAGCCGGCCGAGGCGCCCAGCACGAAGGTCAGGCCCTTGTGGTCCAGCGGCTTGGCGGTCTCCAGGTCGACGGTCGCGCCCAGCGAGCCCTCAATGACCTCGGCCTGGGCGGTCTTGCGCACGGTGATGCCGCTGAACAGCTCCGAGGCGAAGGTGTTGAAGTCGAAGCCCCGGCCCAGGTTGGCGCCACGGTCGCTGGTGGTGGCGCCGCTGGTCGACTGGGCCTCCATGCCGTTGATGCGCACGCGGGTGAAAGTCGGCGGCAGGCCGCGGACGGTGATCGTGCGACCCTCGCCGGCCACGCGGGTGATCGACACGCCGGGCACCCGCTGGATCGATTCGGCCAGGTTGGCGTCGGGGAAGTCGGCAATGTCCTCGGCCTTGATGGCGTCGACCACGCCCGAGGACTGGCGCTTGACGTTCAGGGCGCTCTTGAGGCTTTCGCGGAAGCCCGTGACCACCACTTCCTCGACGGTGTTATCCGGCGACTGGCCGGCCGGCGACGAGGCGGTCTGGGCGTTGGCGGCGCTGGCGGCCAGGACGCCGGCCAAGGCCAGGGCGAGCGCCGAGCAGCCCGTGCTCCAGCGCTGAATGCGACGGTCAGACATCAATCCCTCCTCGTGAAGGCCCGGCCCATGCCGGCCTCGCGTTTCCCCACAGGCCGGTTCGTCCGGTCCTGATCCGGAGCAAATCCCATTTACTGGGACGCGCTCTCATTTTGTCGATACGATAAGTCCGATAAGTCGAATTGCAACCGTTTTGAAATATCGATTCAGCGAACGACGGCTACCGAAGTCGGGTTGGCCTCGCGGCTCCGCCGGCGATCGACGACGACGAAGCCCTGGCGCTGAAGCCCGCCATCCGCCCCTGCCGATCGTCGGCCAGTTAATTCCATTTTACGGGACCAGATCTCGCAATATGAAATCCGTTGCCTCAGGACAGGACGGCCGATATTCCTAGGGTCAACGCGGTGCGACACAGATCGCGGAGGGAGGCCAGGCCTTGATGTGGCATAGACGCGCGGTCCTGGCCGCCCTCGCCCTCGCGCCGGCCGCGAGCTGGGCGGCGGAGGCCGAAAAACCGATGCAGGGCTGGGCCTTCGACTTCGGCGACGACAAGTCCGCCCCCGGATACGTCCGCGTCGGCCGCGACGCCGCCTATGATCCCACTGTCGGCCACGGCTTCGAGCCCTCTCTCCCCGGCGGCCCGTTCCTGTTCTCGCTGGCCGCGCCCGAGGGCGACTATCGCGTGACCCTGGAACTGGGCGGCAAGGCGGCCTCCGACACCACGGTCAAGGCCGAGTCCCGCCGCCTGATGGCCGAGCGGATCGTCGCCAAGGCCGGCGGGACCGCGACCGTCGCGTTCGTCGTCAATGTCCGCACCGCCGCCCTGAAGGCCCCGCCGACCAACGCCCCCGGCGGGGTGCGGGTGCTGCTCAACCGCGGGGAGGAAGGCGCCTACGACTGGGACGACAGGCTGACCCTGGAATTCTGCGGACCGGCCCCGGCCGTGCGCCGCCTGCGCGTCGAGCCCGTCACCGTTCCGGTGGTCTACCTGGCCGGCGACTCCACCGTGACCGACCAGCGCTCCGAGCCCGGCGCCAGCTGGGGCCAGATGCTGCCCCGGTTCTTCAAGCCCGAGGTCTCGGTCGCCAACCACGCGGAGTCCGGCGAGACCCTGAAGTCGTTCCTGTTCGAGCACCGCCTGGACAAGCTGCTCAGCCGGATGAAGCCCGGCGACTGGCTGCTGATCCAGTTCGGCCACAACGACCAGAAGATCCAGTGGCCCCAGACCTATGTCGAGGCCGCCACCACCTATCGCGACTATCTGAAGGCCTATATCGGCGAAGCCCGGCGGCGCGGGGCCAGGCCCGTGCTGGTGACCTCGATGCACCGTCGCAAGTTCGACGCGGCCGGCAGGATCATCAACACCCATGGCGACTATCCAGAAGCCGTCCGCGCCGTGGGCCGCGAGACCGGCGTCCCGGTCATCGACCTGCTGGACATGAGCGCGGCGCTCTACGAGGCCCTGGGCCCCGACAACGCCTGGAAGGCCTTCGCCGACGGCGGCAAGGACGCCACCCACCACAACAACTACGGCGCCTATGTGCTGGCGCAATGCGTCGTGAGCGGGATCCGCGCCCAGGTCCCCGATCTGGCCGCCCACCTGGCCGAGGGTCTGCCGCCGTTCGATCCGGCGCATCCGCCCTCGCCCGACGGCTTCGTCCTGGCGCCCAGCGCCGCCCACAGCACGGAGGCTCCTCGTGGGAACTGAAGCGGGAACCGATCGTCGCGCGCTCCTGGGCCTGGGGGCCCTCGCCCTGGCCGCGCCCAGCCTGGCCCGCGCCCAGGCGTCCCCGGCCCCAGCTCCGGCCATCGAGGTCATGGACCTGTGGCCCGGCAAGCCGCCCGGCGGCGAGAAGGTCACGGTCACCGAGCAGGTGATCCTGCGCAAGCCGGGCGGCGATCCCAACGACACCGCCTTCCTGAACGTCACCAAGCCCTGGCTGATGATGCGGCGGCCCGTCAGGCCGAACGGCGCGGCGATCCTGATGGTCCCCGGCGGCGGCTATATCCGCGTCGCGGTCAGCAAGGCCGGCGGGCCGATCGACGCCTGGATCGCCGACCAGGGCGTCACCGCCTTCGTCATGGACTACCGCCTGCCGGCCGATGGCTGGGCGGCGGGTCCGGACGTCTCGCTGCAGGACGCCCAGCGCGCCATCCGCCTGATCCGCGCCAACGCCGGCAGGTGGGGCCTGGATCCCGAGCGGATCGCCGTGACCGGCTTCTCGGCCGGCGGCCACGTGGCCGCGCGGCTGGCCACCCGCTTCGCCGCCCAGACCTACGCCCCGATCGACGCGGCCGACCGGCTGTCGACCCGGCCGGCGGCGGCGGGCCTGTTCTATCCGGTCATCACCATGACCGCCCCCCACGCTCACAGCAGCTCGCTGAAGTCGCTGCTGGGCGCCGACCCCACCCAGGCCCAGCGCCTGGCGGTGTCGGCCGAGCACGACATCCCCGCCGACGCCCCGCCGACCTTCATCGCCGCCGCGGCCGACGACAAGGTGGTGGCCATGGAGAACAGCCTGATGATGTTCCAGGCCCTGCGCGCCCGGAAGATCGCCAGCGAGCTGCACGTCTTCGAGTCCGGCGGCCACGGCTTCGGCCTCACCGGCCCCGCCGGCGTCGCCATGCCCTGGCCCGCCCTGCTGGACGCCTTCCTGAAACGGCACGGCCTCTACGCATGACCGGCGCGCCGCTCGACGTCCGGGCGTTCGGCGCGAAAGGCGACGGCGCGACCCTGGACACCGAGGCGATCAACGCCGCGATCCGGGCGGCCCACGCGACCGGCGGGGGCGAGGTGACGCTACCGACCGGTCGCTGGCTGTCGTTCTCGATCCAGCTGCTGAGCGGCGTCACCCTGCGGCTGGACGGGGGCTGCGTGCTGGAGGCGGCCGATCCGGCCCGCCACGCCGGGGCCTACGATCCCGCCGAGCCCAATCCGTTCGACCTCTACCAGGACTTCGGCCACAGCCACTGGCGCAACAGCCTGATCTGGGGCGACGGGGTCGAGGACGTCGCCATCGTCGGCCCGGGCCTGATCGACGGCGCCGGCCTGACGCGCGAAGGCCCCGGCTCGCGCTGGACCCGCCAGGCCGGCGAGTTCCCGGTCAGCATGGCCGGCCTGTCCGCCGAGGAAATGGCGGTCCTCGTACCTGACCTCGAAGCCATGGCCGGCCAGGGCAACAAGGCCATCGCCCTGAAGAACGCCCGCCGCGTCCGGCTGGAAGGCTTGACGATCCGGCGCGGCGGCCATTTCGCCGTGCTGGCCACGGGCTGCGACCACCTGGCCATCGCGCGCCTGCGGATCGACACCAACCGCGACGGGATCGACATCGACGGCTGCCGCGACGTGACCATCGCCGACTGCCGGGTCAACACGCCCAATGACGACGCCATCGTGCTGAAGAGCTCGCTGGCCCTGGGCGAGGTCCGGTCCACCGAGCGGGTCGAGATCACCCGCTGCCATGTCAGCGGCTTCGATCTGGGCACGATGCTGGACGGCACGCTGGGCCGCACCCAGCAGTTGGCGCCCGACCAGGACCGCGTCACCGGCCGGATCAAGCTGGGCACCGAGTCGAACGGCGACTTTCGCCACATCACCATCAGCGACTGCCTGTTCACCCGCTCGCGGGGTCTGGCGCTGGAAACGGTCGACGGCGGAACCATCGAGGACGTGACGATCCGCGACATCGTAATGGACGAGGTGACCACCGCCCCGCTGTTCCTGCGCCTGGGCGACCGCGCGCGCGGGCCGGAGGGCACGCGGCGCGGGGCGATGCGGCGGATCCGCGTGCGCAACCTGACCGCCCACAATATCCTGCCCGACTACGCCGCCACGATCGCCGGCCTGGAAGGCGCTCCGATCGAGGACGTCGCACTGACCGACGTCCGCCTGGTCTATGCCGGCGGCGGCGAGGCGGCCTGGGCCGAGCGGCGTCCGGACGACATGGCCCAGGCCTATCCCGAACCCAGCATGTTCGGCCCCACCCCGGCCCACGGCCTCTGGGTCCGGCACGTGGACGGGCTGGTCCTCGACAATGTCCGCATCGAGACCCTCAGACCCGACCCACGGCCGCCGATCCTGCTGCAATCGGCACGGCGCGTGGCGCTGGACGGGCTGAAGGCGATGGAGGAAGCCTGATGACCCGTCGCGCCGTCCTCGCTGGCCTCGCCGCCCTGGCCGCCGGCCCCGCCCTCGCCGCCCCGCCCCGTCCGCCTCGTCCCGGGCGGCGCTTGCACGCCGACGACTTCCGCCGCGGCCTGGACCAATGGACGCTCGAGGCCGAGAAGCCCGCCAGGGTGACCGTCCGGGACGGCGTGCTGGACATCGACACCCCCGCCGGCCTGACCCTGTGGTTCCGGCCCGAACTGACCGGTCCCGTCATGATCCAGTACGAGGCCCACGCGGTCTCGGCCGGCGGCCCCAACGACCGGGTCAGCGACCTGAACGCCTTCTGGATGGCCCGCAACGCCGATAGCGGCAGCCCGCTGGCCAGGCCTCGCACAGGCGCCTTCGCCGACTACGACACCCTGAGGACCTACTATGTGGGCCAGGGCGGCAACGGGAACACCTCGACGCGCCTTCGCCGCTATGTCGGCCGCCCCGGCGACCGGCCGCTGCTGCCCGAGCACGACCACGCGGCGGCCGACGAGATGCTGGTCCCCAACCGCTGGCAAACCGTGCGGCTGGTCGCCGACGACGGACGGATCCAGTACTGGAACGACGACCGAAAGCTGTTCGAACTGAACGACGCCGCGCCCTACACGCGCGGCTGGTTTGGCCTGCGCACCACGTTCAGCCACCTGCGGGTGCGGCGGTTCCGGGTGTTCGCCCTGGGCCGGTAGGGCGCAAGAAGAAGGCCGCGCCATGCCGGCGCGGCCTCGAAGTCATCCTAGATCGTGGTCTTGAAGTGGCGGCCCGCGCCCCGGGGCTCGACACCGGGACGCCGGCCGCCGCCTTCAAGGGTTAGAACTTCGCCGTCATGCCGACGAAGAAGCGGCGGCCGAAGTAGCCCAGTTCGGTCAGGCGGATGTCGCCGGCCGTCGAACGCTCGTCTTCCTTGGTCAGGTTCTTGCCCTCGACGAAGAACGACAGGCCGGGCGCCCAGCTGAAGCCGGGCTTCACGGTGATCTTGCCGTCCAGGTAGCCGGTGGAGTCGCGATAGACCGGCTGGAGCGAGTTGTCGGCGGCCGAGACCAGGTACCTGGAACGGTAGTTGTAGGCCAGGCGGGCGTTGAGCGGGCCCTTGTCGTACCACAGGGTCAGGTTGGCGCTGTCCGACGACAGGCCCGGGAACGGCAGCGGCGAGCCGTCCAGCTGCGAGAAGAGCCGGACGTTCTTGGCCTTCTGGTAGGTGTAGTTGACGTCGACCCCGAAGCCCGAGAGGAAGCCCGGCAGGAAGGTGAAGGCGGTCTTGGCGGTCACTTCGACCCCCGAGATCTTGGCGCCCTGGCCGTTGATATAGGTGTTGTAGTTGTACTCCACGCCGTCGCCGTAGACGTCGCGCTTGCCGATCAGGGTGCGCGACGAGACGTAGAACGACTCGATGTCTTTCTTGAACAGACCGACCGACACCTGGGTGTCCTGGTTCGGATAATATTCGAAGCTGAGGTCGTACTGATTGGCGCGATAGGGCTTCAGGTCGGGATTGCCGGCGTTGCAGCTGGGTTCGTCGAACTCGCCGTTGGCGTCCGGCGAGGCGTCGGTGGTGCAGGCCACCGTCGGCATCAGGAAGTCCATGCGCGGACGGGCCATCAGGTTGGCGAAGCCGGCGCGGGCGGACAGCTTGTTGGGAATGAACCACAGGCCGACGTTGAAGCTGGGCAGCCAGACCGTGTAGTCCTTGGTCATCTTGCCCAGCGAGTTGCTCAGCACATAGGTGGTCGTCCCGTAGGTCGCGCTGCGGCTCGACACGCCTTCGCCGGTCGTCTGGGTGTGGACCCGGCGCCAGCCGAAGTTGCCGTCGACATCGTAGCTGCCCAGCGGGAAGCTGTAGTCGAACTTCAGGTACAGGGCGTCGGTCTTTTCCGAGATGATGTACGGGAACTGCCTGTAGGGCTTGCCGTCGCTGCCGACGGTGTTCTCCAGGTTGTTCAGGTTGAAGTGCGAGGTGTCGAGGTTCTGCGAGACCTTGTCGAAGTTCGGATAGTTCCAGGTCGACGGGATCGAGCCGCCGCCCCAGTAGAAGTCGCTGGGCAGCGGGCTCATCGCCGAGCCGAACAGGGCGTTGGAGAAGCCGCGCGACCAGCTTTCCGTCGTGGTCCAATAGCCGGTGCCGTAGGTCGCGCCGTACGTCGGATCGGTCTGGTCCGCCGTCTGGGTGCTGGAGATCACCGCCGTCGAATTGACCGCGTTGGAATAGATCACCGTGTCGTCGGTGACCGAAGACGGGTTGGAGCCGCCACTGATAATGAAGCCGCCATAGCCATAGCCCTTCGTCGAGAAGTCGGTGGCGCGGCCGCCGAACTCGATCTTCTTGATGAACGGCAGGTTGGTCTCGTAGTCGAAGTCCAGCTTGTACTGCTCTTCCTTCGATCCGTTGTTCGACGGGCGATACTGGATCTGCCACTGGCGGATCGCCGAGGCGTCGCTAGGGCTGTAGCCGCTGGCGAAGGCGAACGACGGATTGCCGGTCGCCGGGTCTAGGGTCACAGTCATGCCGGGCGTGTCGAAACTGACGCTGACATTGTTGGTCTGCGACACCGTGCTGGTGTCGGCCTTGGAGCCCTGGAACTCGATCTGCAGGCGGTCGCCGCGATAGTTGGCGCCGAAGTTGTAGTAGTTGCTGGTGGTGTCGTACTTGAAGTCGCGGGCGCTGATGCCGAAGCCGTTGTTGCCGCCGGCGCCCGTGGTGTTCACGCAGTTGCCCAGCGTGTAGCCGATGACGTTGTGGTTGGCGTCGACCTTGACTGTGCTGGCGGTGGTGTTGGTCGACGAGCAGCTGGTGGCGTTGGCGGTATTGCGCAGGCGGGTCGCCGTGGTGAAGTCGGTGCCGTAGTTGATGTCGTTGAGGGTCTGGGTGCGGTCGTTGCGGTTATAGCTGACCCAGGCGTCGATCTTGTCGGTGAAGCGGTACTGGGCCGTGAACTCGGCCGAGATGCGCTCGTCACCGCGAGTCCAAACGCCGTAGCGGGCCGTGCGCGGCGCATAGTCGTACCATTGCGACAGACAGGCGTTGCGCAGGTTGGTGGTCGAGATCTGGGTCGCGTCGGGCGTGGTCAGGCCCGAGCAGCCGGCGGCTGTCGTGACGTTGCGCGCCAGGTCGTTGATCTGGGAATTGTAGGCGCTGCTGTAGTACGGAACCGTCTTGTCGGCCGAGGCGTCGAAGTCGGCGAACCGGCCCCAGGATGAGTTGCGGACATAGTCGCCACGGGTGTCGACGTCGTCGTAGGTGACATTGGCCATCAGGCCCAGCCGGCCGTCGAACAGGGTGGTGGCGGCGAAAAGGTTGCCGCGCGGCTTCCAGGTGTCGGCCGTGTCGAGGTTCTGGGCCGAGGCGGTCAGCGACAGGGTCGGCTTCTTGAAGTCCAGCGGCTTGCGGGTCTTGACCGAGACCGTGCCGCCGACGCCGCCCTCGGTCATGTCGGCGGTGAAGCCCTTGAACACGTCGATCGACTGGACCAGTTCCGAGGCCAGTTCGCGGAAGTCGTTGGACCGGCCGCCGCCGCCATAGACCTGCAGGTTGCCGGCCGTCGACAGCGTGCTCATGCCGTTGATCTCGACGCGGTTCAGGTCGGGCTCGACGCCGCGGATCGAGACCGCGTTGCCCTCGCCGAAATCGCGAGCCAGCTGCACGCCGGTGATGCGGCCCAGGGCCTCGCCGACGTTCTTGTCGGGGAACTGGCTGATGTCCTCGGCGACGATCGAGTCGGAGATCGTGCCGTTGCGCTTCTTGCGGTTCATGGCCGACTGCAGGCTGGCGCGGGTGCCGACCACGACCACCTCGTCGATGGTGGTGGCCTTGTCCTCGACCTTGGAGCCGTCGCTCTGGGCGTGCGCGCCGGTCGCGAAGGCCAGGCTGGCGGCCAGGGCCAGCAAGGACGTGGTGGCGACGGCCGCACGACGGCCGCGAGTGGATGCAAGCATTGAGTTCCCTCCCTCTAACCATGCTTGGAACCTCCCGACGAAGGTCCCCGAACGCCTTACCGACCTCCACGGCCGACCTTTGATCAGGCGGCTCGCGGCGCTCGGCGGCGCATTTCTCGTACAAAAGGAATAATTCCATATATTGAGATGTCAATGCAATTTGTGGGAAGACAGAACGCCAGTTCCGTGATGTAAACCTGTTGCAACGCTCGCGAGGCGGCCCAGACGCCGATCCGAAGGCCGCGAAGACGGCCGTCACGCGCCGGAAAACGGGGAAACCAAAGGGATTTCGACGTATGAGCAAGCGTGGCGGGAACCGGGGCCTGGTCGCCTTGCCGGCCCTCGTCGGCGGCGTCCTGGTCAGAGGGCGGCTGCGCGATCCGCAATATCAGGCGTCGGTCGCCTGGCGGAACACCGCCTACAACCCGCCGCCGCACACCAGCTTCTATCTCGGCGAGGGCATGAAGGCCCCGCCCCGTCCCGACATCCGGACCCAGTGAGACCGCCGATGAAAGCTCCCCTCCTCTCCGCCCTGGCCTTGGCCTTGGCCTTGATGGTCCTGGCGCCGTCCGCCCGCGCCCAGGACGTCGTCACCCAGCCCAAGCCCGGGGCCCCCGAGCCGCCGCGCGAATGGATCGACAAGGACACCGGCCACCGCGTGATCCGCCTGTCTGACAAGCCCGGCAGCGGCAGCCTCTATTTCAACTTCAACGGCTACACGCCCGACGGAACGACCCTGGCCATCAGCACCCCCGACGGGATCTCGGGCGTCGACCTGAAGACCCACGCCCTGCGCCCACTGGTCCAGGGCAAGGTCCGGCTGCTGTTCGTCGGCCGCAAGACCGGCCAGGCCTATTATCAGCGCACGGCCGAGGACGGCTCGGGCGTGGTCGAGGCGGTCGATCCGAAGACGGCGAAGGTGCGCCTGGTCGCCAGGCTGGCCAAGGGCGTCGGCATTCAGACGATCAACGCCGACGAGACCCTGCTGGCCGGCGTGGCCAACCGCGCCGACGCGCCGATCCCGCCGAACCTGGCCGACGCCCTGCCCCGTAATCCCGACGACGTGAAGGGTCCGGACGGCCGCGAGCTGTCCTATGCCGAGGGTCGCGAGGTGCAGTTGAACGCCCGGCTGGACAGCCGCATCCCGATGGAGATCTTCACGATCGACACGGCCACCGGCGAGCGCAAGGTCGTGCACCAGGCGACCGACTGGCTGAACCACCTGCAGTTCTCGCCCACCGACCCGCACCTGCTGATGTTCTGCCACGAGGGCCCCTGGCACAAGGTCGACCGCCTGTGGCTGACGCGCACCGACAAGCCTGGCGTCGCGCCCGTCAAGATCCACACCCGGACCATGAACATGGAGATCGCCGGCCACGAGTGGTTCAGCGCCGACGGCAGGACCGTCTGGTACGACCTGCAGACCCCGCGCGGCGAGGACTTCTGGGTGGCCGGCTACGAGATCGCCACGGGCAAGCGCACCTGGCTGCACCTGGACCGCAACGCCTGGTCGGTGCACTTCAACACCTCGCCGGACGGCGAGCTGTTCGCCGGCGACGGCGGCGACAGCGAGATGGTCGCCCACGCGCCGGACGGCAAGTGGCTGTACCTGATGCGCCCGCGCGCCATCCCCGACGTCGCCGGCATCCACGCCCCTGGTTCCGAGGCCTTGATCCAGGCGGGCGTGATGGACACCGAGCGGCTCGTGAACATGAAGGGCCACGACTACCGGCTGGAGCCGAACGTCAACTTCACCCCCGACGCCAAGTGGATCGTGTTCCGCTCCAACATGCACGGGGCCAACCACGTCTATGCGGTGGAGGTGGCGAAGGCGGCGCCGTAGGAGGTTCTTCGGCTATCACTTGCCCCTACTGGCCTTCGGCCGTCTTCCGCCAGAGGGGGAAGAGCCTTTCGCGCTTAAGGCTCCGCCCCCTATGGAGGCGGACAGATCGCGAAGCGGTCAGGTGGGAGCAAGTCTGGATCACCCGCCGATCACGGCCGCCGATAGAGCTCCGCCTCGATGATCCCCAGCCCGCCGCCGGCCGCCACCTTCTCCGCGCCGGTGTCGAGGCCGGCCTTGGCGCCGGTGATCTCGACGATCTTGCCGAAGGCGTCGCGGTCGACGGTGGGGCCGGTCAGGGCGATGCGCAGCCTGGTCCCCCTCACCGGCTTCAGCGGCAGGGTGACATAGCCCAGGCTCTTGGCCGGCGCGCCCTCGTAGACCGTGACGCCGTCCATGGTGATGCGCAGCGGGTACGAGCGCAGCCGCCAGCCGATCAGCTTCAGCACTACCTCGTCGACCACCTGGGGCCTGTCCAACTGGTACTCGATCCAGGCGTTGGCCAGTTGGCCGTCGCTGGCCCAGTGAGTGGTCTCGTCGTCGTCCCGGGCCAGGCCGACCGTGGCGGGGTTCGAGCCGGCCAGGGTGGCGACGGGCTTCAGGGCCACGCGGCGGACCTTGAACGACGGCGTCGGCGGCGTCGGCCCCCGCGCCAGGCTGACGGGGAGCAAGGCGTCTTCGGCCGGCGGTGGCGCGACGTCGAGGGTCAGGCTGGCGGACTTCAGGCCCTGCGCCCGCGCCGTCACCGTGACCTTGCCCGCCGCCAGGGTGGAGCGCAGGGCCACGCGGTTGATCCCCGCCTCGACCGGCAGCGTCCGCGACAGGATGTAGTTGTCGTCGCTGCGGGAGGCGCCGGCATAGGACGTCACCCCGTCGACCGTATGGGCGCCCGCGACGACCTCGCCCGTGGGCGAGGCCGGGGCCTCGGTCGGCTTGACGCCGCCCTTGGAGTCGCCCTGGGCGATGCCGCCGCGCCACTCGGCCGGGCCGGCGACGTCGAACGTCACCAGGTCCAGGGCGGTCGGCACGCGGCGGCCCTGGGCGTCCACCGCCTCTACGTCGACCAGGGCTAGGTCGGCGGCGTCGGCCCGCCAGCCGAACGGCCCGACGCGGGGCGTCAGGCGCAGGGCGACGGCCGGGCCGGTGGTGACGCGCTGGTCCGAAGACACGACCTTGCCGGCGGCGTCGCGGCCGATCGCCCGCAGGGTTCCCGGCGTCCAGGCCACGGCCTTGAAGGTGAACAGGAAGCCGTCCGACTTCACGCCCCGCCCCAGCGACCGGCCGTTCAGCAGCAGCTCGACGCTGTCGGCGCTGGAGACCACCAGCACGTCCTTGGTCACGCCCGGGGCGTAGTTCCAGTGGCCGATGATGTGGCTGCGGGGACGCTCGACGTCGACCCAGCCGTCCCACATCACCTGGTGGGCGTAGAACCCCTCCTTGGGCAGGCGCATGGCGTCGACCTCGCCGCTGCGGCGGTAGTTGTTGTCGCCGCGGAAGTGGGTGTTGCTGTCGGAGAAGATGATGTTGACCCCGCCCGAGCTGACCCGATCGCCGCCGCCGGGCCGCTCGCGCCAGTAGTCGAACCAGCGGCGCACGTTTTCGGCCGCGTGGCTGTCCTGGTTGCGATTGTAGTCGGGGCTGTCCTTGTGGAACGGCGGGGTGAAATCGTCCTGGAACTTTCGCGCCGCCTCGTCGCGGGAATACTCCATGGCCCAGACCGGCTTGGTCCCGCTCTTGTTTATGTACAGCATCTCGCCGCCGTACTCGGCCACCTTGCTGCTGAGCATCTCGCGCGAGCCGATGGCGCGGCCGCCATGCGGGTCGAACTGGTCGCGGACGGCCTTCAGCTCGGCCATGTGGGCGTCGCTGATGTTCTCGTTGCCGCCCTCGTAGAACAGGATCGAGGGGTTGTTGCGAAACCGGACGATGGCGTCGCGCATCACCTCGACCCGCTGCTCCCAGCGGCGGCCCGTGACGTCGCTCTCGGCGTCGCCGGCCGGCATGGCCTGGGGCAAGCCCACGCGGTCGGCCGACGCCACGTCCTGGGCCGCGGGCGTGATGTGCATCCAGCGCACCAGGTCGCCGCCGCTCTCGACCATCAGGGCGTTGGAAAAGTCGCTGATCCACGGCGGGATGTCGGTGCCCAGGGCCGGCCACTCGTTGCTGGTGCGCTGGGCATAGCCGTGCACCTGCAGGACCCGGTCGTTGAGGAAGATCATGCCGTTGCGGAACTGCGTCTTGCGGAACCCCGTGCGGGTGACCACCGCGTCGACGCTGGCGCCGTCCTCCACCAGTTCGGTGGTCACGGCGTAGAGATAGCCGTAGCCCCAGCTCCAGAACTTCAAGCCCTTCAGCCGCGCCTGGGCCGAGACGGCGCGGGTCTCGCCAGCGGCCAGGGTGACCACGGGGCCGTCGAACGCCCCGGCCGGCTTGCCGTCGACGTCGCGCAGGGTCACGCGGTAGCGGAAGGTTCGCGGCCGATCGGACTCGTTGCGCACCTGGGACTCGGCGTGGACCGTGGCCGCCCCGCCCCTGATGTCGAACCCGTCGGCCCAGACATAGACGCCGGTCGTGCCCAAGCTGGAATACAGCGGCAGGGTCTGGTGCAGGCCGTCGGTCAGGACCAGCCGCACCGCCCGGTGGATCCCGCCGTAATTGACGTTGAAATTGTTGTTGTTCCACTGGAAGGCGCTGCCGGTGGCGCGCTCCTTGTACTTCCAGTCGCTGTCGACCCGCACAGCCACCACATTGACGAAGGGCGCGGGTTTCAGCGCCCTGGTGGCGTCGACGCCGAAGGCCGTGACGCCGTTCTCGTGGCCGCCGACCAGGACGCCGTTCACATAGACGTCGCCCGCCTGGCGCACGCCCTCGAATTCCATGAAGGCCTTGCCCCCGACCGCCGGCCCGGCGGTGGACGGCAGGACCAGGCGCTTGCGGTACCAGGTGATCCCGCCCTTCAGGTCGTGGATGTCGACCTTGAAGGCCTCGTCCTCGTTCCAGGCGCGCGGCAGGGTGACGGGCTTCCAGGCGGCGTCGTCGAACCCGGGCTGCTCGGCCCCGGCGATCTCGCCGGTCGCCATGCGCCAGCCGTCGTTGAACGGGCGGTCGATCCGGGAGGTGGCCGCGGCCGGGCTCGTCAGTCCCAGCGACAGGCATAGAGCGCACAGCCAGCCCAGGATCGAACCCGAAAGGATGCGTCGCATCGTGCCGCCTCCGAAATTGGCCAGACCACTTCAGGCCTTTCGCCACCTGTGGCTTGACATCCGGATGCCTGTCAAGGCATTCTCATTATATCGAATGATATTCCATATTGTGGAATATCATTCGTAGGTTCTGGACTCCTGTCCATTCCTCCTCACACGCACTCGCCCGCTCTTCCCCCATCCGGGCCAGCGGAGCGCCCGCTCGGCGCTCCGCTCTTTCTTTCGCCCGGTCTAGGGATGAGCTCGTCGGGCCTACCGCCCCGGACAGCGCGGTCCACCGAGGATCGGCTGGGCTCCCGTCGAGGCCGGATGCACATAGGCCGAGACCGGCAGCTTCAGGAACGCCAGGCGGGCGGCGACCAGCGACGCCGCCAGGCGCGCCCCGCCCTCGTTGATATGCGTCGTGTCGGTGTTGCCGTTCGGATAGCGGGCGACGCCGTCCTGCGGCGTATAGATCAGGTAGAAGCCCCGCGATCCCGCCTCGCCCCGCGCCTGCTGGGCGCCCATCATGTCGGCGTCCAGGTCGATCAGCGGCGCGCCGGTGGCCTTGGCCACGTCCCGGACCGCCTGGGCGTAGAGGCCATGGGTTTCCTGCACCTGGTCGCCGACGAACACGTGCTTGGCGATCGGGGTCATCAGCACCGGCTGACCGCCCTTGGCCCGGATGTCGGCGACGAAGCGGGTCAGGTTGTCGGTATAGGCGCCCCTGGGGTCGGTGAAGCGGACGATCTTCACCCGGTCGGCGTCGTTGTGGCCGAACTGGATCAGCACGGTGTCGCCGGGCTTGAGCTTCTCCAGCAACCCCGCCCACAGGCCCTCCTCGATGAAGGTCTTGGTCGAGCGGCCGCCGCGCGCCAGGTTCACCACCTCGACGCGGGGATCCAGCGAGCACTTCAGCACCATGCCCCAGCCCATCTGCGGATAGGCCGAGGCGCCGTAGTTGGCGGCGGTGGAGTCGCTGGCGATCAGGACGCGTGCGACCGGCGCGGCCATGGGCGCGGGCGGCGGCACGTCGGTCAGGTCGGGCTTCGGCGCGCCCGGCGCGGTCGCCGAAGACGCGGCCTGACCCAGCGCCAGGGCGGCGATCAGGCCGAGCAGGCTCACCGGTCCACCTTCGCCAGGATCGAGCGGTCGATCTGGTCCAGGGTGTTGACGCCGGTCAGGGCCATGGCCACCCGCATCTCCTTCTCGATCAGGTCCAGCAGCTGGGTCACGCCCGGCCCGCCGCGCGCGGCCAGGGCGTAGATGAAGGCCCGGCCCAGCAACACGCCCCTGGCGCCCAGGGCCAGCATCCGCACCACGTCCAGGCCCGAGCGCACGCCGCTGTCGGCCAGCACGGTCAGCCTGTCGCCCACCGCCTCGGCGATGTCCGGCAAGGCGCGCGCCGAGGACAGCACCCCGTCCAGCTGCCGGCCGCCATGGTTGGAGACCACGATGCCGTCGGCCCCGATGTCGGCGGCGGCCTTGGCGTCCTCGGGATCCAGCACGCCCTTGATGATTAGCGGGCCCTTCCACTGGTCGCGGATCCAGTCGAGGTCCCGCCACTGGATCGAGGGATCGAAATTGGCCCCCAGCCAGCCCATGAAGTCCTCCAGGCCCGAATTGGCGCCCAGCACCGGAGCGACGTTGCCCAGGGTGTGGGGACGGCCCATGACGCCGACGTCCCAGGCCCAGCTGGGCTTGAACACCGCCTGCATCAGGCGGCGCGCCGCGGCGTTGGGGCCGCTCATCCCCGAATGGGCGTCGCGATAGCGGGCGCCGGGCACGGGCATGTCGACCGTGAACACCAGCGCCGTGGCCCCGGCGTCGGCGGCCCGGGCCAGCAGGTCGCGCATGAAGGCCCGGTCGCGCAGCACGTAGAGCTGGAACCAGATCGGCGCCGGGCTGGCCTTGGACACCTCGGCCAGGTCGCAGACCGAGACGGTCGACAGGCAGAACGGCACACCCTTGGCGGCGGCGGCCTTGGCGGCCTGGCACTCACCGCGCCGGGCGTACATGCCCGTCAGCCCCACCGGGGCCAGGGCGACCGGCAGGGCCTGGTAGTGGCCGAACAGCGTGGTCGAGGTATCGACCTGGGAGACGTCCTTCAGCACCCGCTGACGGAGGCTGAGATCGGCCAGGTCCGAGACGTTGCGCGCCAGGGTCCGCTCGGCATAGGCGCCGCCGTCGATATAGTCGAACAGGAAGCGCGGCAGCTTGCGCCGCGCCGCCTCGCGGAAGTCGGTGGTCGAGGAGACGATCATCGGGAGATGGGCACCGAACTACTGCAGGTTCACGAAGGCGCCGCCATCGACCAGCAGGGCCGCGCCGGTGACGTACTTGGCCAGGTCCGAGGCCAGGAAGACGATCGGCCCGGCCAGGTCGTCGGGCTCGCCCAGGCGCCCCAGCGGGATGCGGCCGGCCATGTATTCGCGCTTCTTCACGTCGGCCAGGTCTTCCTTGTTGATCGCCGTCTCGATGGTGCCCGGCAGCACCGAGTTGCAGCGGATGCCATGCTTGCCGAGCGCGATGGCGGTCGATTGCATCAGGCTGTGCACGCCGGCCTTGGTCGGGGTGTAGTGGGTCTGCATGCCGCCGCCGACCAGAGCGCTGATCGAACTGACGGCGATGATCGCCCCGCCGTGGCCCTGCTTGACCATCTGGTTGGCCGCCGCCTGGACCATGTAATAGGCGCCGAACAAATTGACCTTCATCGTCCGCTCCATGACCTCGGGCGGCATGTCGAGGAAGGCATGGAACGGGCAGATGCCGGCGTTGTTGACGAACACGTCGACCTTGCCGAAGGCCTCGACGGCCGCGTCCACGAAGCCGCCCGCGGTCTCGACCTCGGCCACGTCGCCCTTCACGGCGATGGCGCGGCGGCCCAGGGCCTCGATCTCGCGCACGGCGTCGGCGGCGCCCGCTTCGTCGGAGTGGTAGTTGATCGCCACGTCCGCGCCGTGCCGGGCGCAGCCGATGGCGGCGGCCTTGCCGATCCCCTGCGAGGCGCCGGTCACCAGCACCACCTTGTCCTTCAGAAGCATCGTTCCTCCACTCTCACGCTTGGGCAGACCGCCTATCGCTTGGCGACTGTCCGCTTCTCGTTCCATCCCAGCTCGACGCTGATGGCGTTGGCGCAGTTGCGCACGTCGTCGGTCAGGTCGGCCATGCGCGCGTCGTCCATGTACTGGGCCGCGCCCGAGACGCTGATCGCCGCGACGATCTGGCCGCTGGGCCCGCGGATCGGGGCCGCGACGCAGCGGATGCGGTCCTCGTTCTCTTCCAGGTCGAAGGCCACCCCGCGTTTGGCGTAGTCGCGCATCCAGGCGATCCACTGCTCTTCGTCGGGACCGTGCTCCGAGCGCGGGCCTTCCTTGCGATAGAGCTCGCGCCAGCGCTCCTCGGTTTCGTCCAGCACCAGGGCCTTGCCCAGGCCGGTCGAGCGGATCGGCTGGCGGTCGCCGACCCGCGAGCTGATGTTGATCCGCCGGCGGCCGGTCAGCTTGTCCAGATAGTGGGCGCGGTCGTCTTCCAGCACGCCCAGGTGGACGGTGTCTTCCAGCTCTTCCCACAGCTTCTCGAGGTGCGGACGGGCCAGGCGCGGCAGGTCCATCTGCTGGCCGGCCAGATAGCCCAGCTCCAGCAGCTTGGACCCCAGGCTGTAGCCTTCGCGCGGGGTCTGGGCCAGCAGCCGGCGCTCGACCAGGGCGGTGGCCAGGCGGTGAGTCGTGCTGCGGGTCAGGCCCAGGCGCTGGGCCAGGGCCGGCAGACCGATGGTGCCGGAATCGGCGACCACGTCGAGCAGGTCCAAGCCGCGGAACAGCGTCTGGCTGCCGCTGGGCGCCTTGGCGCCGGGGCTGTCTTCCTTGGCTGCCACTGCGGCTCCCCTTGACGCGTCACGTTTCATTTTGTAGCACTCTCTCTCATAATATGGTACCTAGCGCAAGCGGCGAAGGCGACGATCCGGTCTCCGAAAGTCAGGGCGCGCCACCGTGTCATAGGACGTCCCGGGGAGGTAGGCGCGACCTTTGAAAGTCTCGCCAAGCATGTCGGAGGCCTTTGCCTAACGATACGCCCTTCTCTTCCTTTAAGTTGATCGCTTCCTTTCAGGAAGTGTTTGGGCTGGAGCTGGTTTTTCCCATGCCGTTTCCCCTTATCCGGCAGGTTCGCGCCTATGTCGTGCGCGGCGGCGGCGCCGATTATCACGACCAGGGCGAAGGCCACTGGATCGACGACCACATCGCCACGCCGATGTCGCGCTACCCGGAATATCGCCAGAGCCGCCAGTCGTTCGGCATCAACGTGCTGGGCACGCTGGTCGTCGAGATCGAGGCCGCCGACGGCACGGTCGGCTTCGCGGTGACCACCGGCGGCGAGCCGGCCGCCTATATCGTCGAGAAGCACCTGGCCCGCTTCCTGGAGGGCCGCGATCCCACCGAGGTCGAGAAGATCTGGGACCAGATGTACTTCTCCACCCAGTATTACGGCCGCAAGGGCCTGGTGGTGAACGCCCTGTCCGGCGTCGACCTGGCGCTGTGGGACCTGCTGGGCAAGCTGCGCCAGGAACCGGTCTATCACCTGCTGGGCGGCAAGGTCCGCGACGAGCTGACCTTCTACGCCACCGGCGCGCGGCCTGACCTGGCCCAGAAGATGGGCTTCATCGGCGGCAAGATGCCCCTGCACCACGGCCCGGCCGAGGGCGAGGAAGGCCTGCGCAAGAACCTGGAAGAACTGGCCACCATGCGCGACCGCGTGGGCGAGGACTTCTGGCTGATGTTCGACTGCTGGATGGCGCTGGACCTCAACTACGCTGTCAAGCTTGCGCACAAGGCCCACGAATATGGCCTGAAGTGGATCGAGGAGTCGCTCAGCCCCGACGACTACTGGGGCTATCGCGACCTGAAGAAGAACGCGCCCAAGGGCATGCTGGTCACCACCGGTGAGCACGAGGCCACCCGCTGGGGCTTCCGCATGCTGCTGGAGATGGAGTGCTGCGACATCATCCAGCCCGATGTCGGCTGGTGCGGCGGCATGACCGAGCTGGTCAAGATCTCCAACCTCGCCGACAGCCGCGGCGTGCTGTGCATCCCGCACGGCTCCAGCGTCTACAGCTACCACTTCGTCATCACGCGCCATAACAGCCCGTTCGCCGAGTTCCTGATGATGGCCCCCAAGGCCGACGAGGTGGTCCCGATGTTCCACCCGCAGCTGATCGGCGAGCCCGTGCCGGTGAACGGCAAGCTGAAGCTCTCCGACGCCCCCGGCTTCGGCGTCGAACTCAATCGCGAGGTCGGTCTGCACCGCCCTTACGCCCGCTGATCTTCTCGAAAGACTAAGCCATGAAACTCCTGCGTTACGGCCCGCGCGGCGCCGAAAAGCCCGGCCTCCTCGACGCCGAGGGCAACATTCGCGACCTGTCGGGCCATGTGGCCGACATCACCGGCGCGCAACTGTCGCCCGAGAGCCTGGCCAGGCTGGCCGCCATCGACCCGGCTGCCCTGCCGGTGGTCGAGGGCTCGCCCCGCTACGGCGTGCCGATCGGCAATGTCGGCAAGTTCCTGGCCATCGGCCTGAACTTCGCCGACCACGCCAAGGAGGCCGGCCTGGAGCCGCCGCCCGAGCCGATCTTCTTCACCAAGGCGACCTCGTGCCTGAACGGCCCGAACGACGACGTGATGCTGCCCAAGGACGCCGTGAAGGGCGACTGGGAGGTCGAGCTGGGCGTGGTGATCGGCAAGCGCGCCCGCTATGTCGAGCAGGCCGAAGCCCTCGACTACGTGGCCGGCTACGTGCTGGTCAACGACGTCTCCGAGCGCGCCTTCCAGAAGGAGCTCGGCTCGCAATGGGACAAGGGCAAGGGCTGCGACACCTTCGGCCCCGTCGGTCCCTGGCTGGTCACCGCCGACGAGGTCGGCGACTGCCAGGACCTGGACATGTGGCTGGACCTGAACGGCAAGCGCATGCAGACCGGCAACACCAAGACCATGATCTTCGGCGTGGCCGAGCTGATCGCCTATATGAGCCGCTTCGTGACCCTGGAGCCGGGCGACATCCTGACCACCGGCACCCCGCCCGGCGTCGGCGAAGGCCAGAAGCCCGAAAAGATCTTCCTCAAGGCCGGCGACGTCATGCGCCTGGGCATCGAGAAGCTGGGCGAGCAACAGCAGACCGTCGTCGCCTGGACCAAGGAAGGCGTCGCTTGAGCACTCCCTACGCCACTCCCTACGCCAATCGCTTCGCCGGCCGCACGGCGGTGATCACCGGCGGGGCCTCGGGCCTGGGCAAGGCCGTGGCCGCGCGGATCGTCGCCGAGGGCGGCCAGGTGTGCCTGTGGGACCTGGACGCCGAGGGCCTGAA
>Ga0209257_1000712_pt1 | contig 51443 bp, 39 predicted proteins | sample AraplaCvi_mCL_r2_FD_184277 | JGI IMG/M metagenome (GOLD analysis project Ga0209257, IMG submission 184277) | Arabidopsis root microbial communities from North Carolina, USA - plate scrape MF_Cvi_mCL_r2 (SPAdes) (version 2) | ecosystem: Host-associated > Plants > Roots > Endosphere | place: USA...
AGTACATGTGCCCGTACGCGCGCTTCCAGAGCGCGATGTTCGACCGCAACACGCTGATCATCGCCTACGACCCGATGCGCGGCGAACCGCGCGGCCCGCGCAAGCGCGGCCTGACCAGCGTGCTCGAGCGCGCGCGCGGCCTGCTCGATCCGGCGACCGCATACGACTACGTGTTCCGCGGCGCGCGCCAGGGCAACGCGCTCACCCTCGGCGCCGCAGGCACGACCGCCGTCACCGACGCCGGCCTCACCGCCCAGCCGCTGCCCAAGTTCGAACCCGAACAGCTCGGCGACTGCATCGACTGCACGATCTGCGTGCAGGTCTGCCCGACCGGCATCGACATCCGCAACGGCCTGCAGTACGAGTGCATCGCCTGCGGCGCGTGCATCGACGCCTGCGATTCGGTGATGGACAAGATGGGGTATCCCAGGGGCCTGATCCGCTACTCCACGCAGAACGCGATCGATGGAAAGCCCACGCGCGTGGCGCGTCCGCGCGTGTTGCTCTACGGCGTGCTGCTGCTCGCGCTGTGCTCGGCGTGGGCGTGGGGCGTGGGCCATCGCAGCCCGCTGATCTCCGAGGTGCTGCGCGACCGCAACGCGCTGTATCGCGAAGCCGCCGACCAGCGCATCGAGAACACCTACACCCTCAAGCTCGTGAACAAGGACGTCGCGCCGCGCTCGTTCCGCATCCATGTGGACGCGCCGGCCGGCATCGAGCTGCGCGGCGGCCCGCAGACCGTGGACGCCGATGCCGAGCAGGTGCTGAACCTCCCGCTCGTGCTCTCGGCGCCGTCCGGGGTGCGCGGCAAGCAGGAGGTAACCTTCCGTGTCGAGCGCGCCGACGGTGCCGCAAGCACCACCGTGCCCTCGACCTTCTTCGGACCGATGTGATGAGCCTTGCCGTGAAAACCCGCAATCCCGTGATGTGGCTGGTGATCGGCCTGCCGATCCTCTCGATCGTCGCCGGCGTCGGGCTGGTGGTGGTCGCGCTGGAAAGCGGCGGCGACGATGCGGTGATCGACACGGTGCAGCGCACCGCGCAGATCCAGACCACCGAACTGGGCCCGGACGCGCGCGCGCAGCAGATGAAGCTCTCGGCCGTGCTGCACGTCGAGCCCAAGGGCATCGACCTGCTGCCGGTCGGCGGCGGTTTCGCGAACGGCGACGTGCCGCGCAACCTGCCGCTGACGATCGTCCTGTCGCATCCCAGCGACGCCGCGCTGGACCGCACGGTCGAGCTCAAGCCCTCCGAACTGGGCTGGCACGCCGACCTGGAACTTCCGCTCGACCACGACTGGCTGCTGCAACTCACGCCATCGGACACGCAATGGCGCCTGCGCGGCCGGCTCATCGCGAACCAGGGCGCGGCGCACCTTGCGCCGGCGATCGGCGGCGAGTGACGACGGGCCGGTAACGATGGACGCGGCACTTCCATTGCGGAAGACACAGGCGGCCGAACGGGGCAGCTGCCACCACTGCGGCGAGGCGCTGGCTTCCGACGCGATCCGCGAAGGCGACCGCGCGTTCTGCTGCAACGGCTGCGCGGCGGCGGCGACGTGGATCCGCGAAGCCGCACTGGGCGATTACTACAATCTGCGCACCTCGCCCGCCGGCCGCGTGCAGGCGGACGCGGCGGATTTCGGCGCGTGGGATCGCGATGTCGTCCTCGCCGAACACAGCCGCGCGGTGCCGGGCGGACGCGAGATCACCGTGCTTACCGACGCCATGCGCTGCGCCGCATGCGCGTGGCTGATCGACCGCGCCCTGCGGCGCCAGGCGGGCGTGCTCGACGCAGGCGCGAATGCGGTGACCGGCCGCATCGTCGTCGCGTGGGATCCGCAACGCGTTGCGCTGTCCACGCTGATGCAGCGGCTGGCCGCCCTCGGCTATCGCCCGTGGCTCGCAACGGGCGAGGCGCGCGAGCAGGCGCAGCGTCGCGAACGTCGCCGCTGGCTGCTGCGCCTTGGCGTGGCCGGCCTCGGCGCGATCCAGGCGATGATGTTCGCCGAAGCGCTGTACCTGGACACCGCGCAGCAGATGCCGATCGCCACGCGCGATTTCTTCCGCTGGATCACCTTCCTCGTTTCCACACCGGTCGTGTTCTATGCCGGCTGGCCGTTCCTGGAAGGCATGGCGCGCGAACTGCGCGGACGTCGCCTCGGCATGGACACGCTGATCGCCGGCTCCACGCTGCTGGCCTACTTCGCCAGCCTGGTGGAAACCGTGCGCGGCGGAACGCATGTCTGGTACGACGCGGCGGTGATGTTCGTGCTGCTGTTGCTGGTGGCGCGGATGTTCGAACAGCGCGCGCGCGGCATCGCCAGCGCGCAGATCGACGCGCTCGCGCGGGCCCGGCCGGCGCTGGCGTTGCGCGAACGCAATGACGGTTCCGCCGAACAGGTTCCCGTCGGCGACATCGACGTCGGCGACGTGCTGCGCGTGGCGGCGGGTGAAGCGGTTCCCGCCGACGGCGTGCTGCTCGATCGCGCGGCGTCGTTCGACGAAGCGCTCATCACCGGCGAATCCACGCCCGTGCGACGCGAAGCCGGCGAATCGGCGCTGGCCGGCAGCATCTGCCGCGAAGCCTCGGCGCGCCTGCGCGTGGTGCGCACCGGCGCCGACACGCGTCTTTCGCAACTCACGCGCCTGGTCGAGCAGGCGCAGTCGGCCCGTCCGCAACTGGCGCGCGCGGCCGAACGCGTGGCGGGCGGCTTCGTCGTCGCGCTGCTGCTGTGCGCCGTCGCCACCTTCGCGTGGTGGCATGCGAACGAGCCGGCGCGTGCGCTGGAAGTCACGCTCGCACTGCTGGTGGTGAGCTGCCCCTGCGCACTATCGCTCGCGATTCCCACGGCGCTGACCACCGCGCACGGCGCGCTCGCACGCATCGGCGTGCTCGGCGTCCGCGAGGATGCGTTGCCCACGCTCGCGCGCGTGGATCGCGTGATGCTCGACAAGACCGGCACGCTCAGCAACGGTCGTCCCGAACTCGACAGCGTCGCGACGTTCGAAGGCATGGACGCAGCGACGGCGTTGTCGATCGCCTCCGCACTCGAACGCGGCAGCGCGCATCCTCTGGCGCAGGCGTTCGCGCACGTCGAAGCGGATCGCACCGCGCACGGCGTGCACGCCGTCGCCGGCTGCGGCGTGGAAGGCGAGGTCGATGGCACGCACTGGCGCCTCGGCCGCGCCGACTTCGCCGCCGCGCGTGCGGACGATGGCGCGTTGTGGCTGGGCGATGGCACGCGCGCATTCGCGCGCATCACCGTGCGCGAGACGATGCGCGATGGCGCGCGCGAAGCGGTCGCCGCGCTTCGCGATGCAGGCGTCTCGATCGAACTGTGCAGCGGCGATGCACCCGACGCGGTCGAACGTTTCGCGCGGCAGGTCGGCATCAACGCTTTCCACGCACGGCAATCGCCCGAACAGAAGCTCGCCCGCGTGCGCGAGGCGCAGGCGCGCGGCGAAGTCGTCGCGATGGTCGGCGATGGATTGAACGACGCCCCCGTTCTCGCCGGCGCCGACGTCTCGCTGGCGATGGCCGAAGGCGCGGCGCTTGCGCAGCGCGCGGCGGATTTCGTCGTGACCAGCCCGTCGCTGACGCGCGTGCCGCAGGCGATCGTGCTCGCGCGCCGCACGCAGCGCATCGTGCGGCAGAACCTCGCCTGGGCGCTGGGTTACAACGTGCTGGCGATCCCGCTCGCGGCGACGGGCCATGTCACGCCGTGGATCGCCGCGGTCGGCATGGCCGGCTCCTCGCTCCTGGTCACCCTCAACGCGCTGCGACTGAGCCGGCGCGAACGAAACCAAAGGAGGGCCGCATGAACATCCTGCTGCTGCTCGTACCCATCAGCCTGATCCTGCTCGGCATCGCCATCGGCGCCTTCGTGTGGGCGGTGCGGCGCGGCCAGTTCGACGACCTGGACACGCCGGCCATCGACATCCTGCGCGACGATCCGCTGCCCGCGCCGCGTGTCGACCCGGTCGACACAACAAACGATGCCGATTGACTGGCTCACGCTGGGTGCCGCTTCGCTCAGCGGTTTGCTGGGCGGCGCGCATTGCGCGGCGATGTGCGGCGGCATCGCGACGGGATTCTCGGTAACGGCGCAACGATCCGGCGTCGCGACGGCGCGACGCTCCATCGCCCCGGCGCTGGAAGCGAACCTCGCCCGCATCGGCGGCTATGTCATTGCAGGCGCGATTGCCGGCGGCCTGGGCCACGGCATCGTCGGGGTGGCGCGAATGGACGGGCTTGCGACTGCGCTGCGCATGCTCGTCGGGCTGGTGCTAATCGTCGTCGCACTGCGGCTGTTCGATCGACGCGGCCGTCTTTCGGCGCTGGGCGGCGCGGGCGCGCGCATGTGGGCGTGGTTGCGCCCGTTGCAGCAGCGGATGTTGCCGGCCGATTCGCGCGCCAAGCGCATCGGGCTCGCGGTGTTGTGGGGCTGGCTGCCGTGCGGGCTGAGCACGACGCTGCTCGCGGCTGCGTGGCTTCAGGCCAGCGCATGGCACGGGGCGCTGACGATGCTCGCCTTCGGCCTGGGCACGTTGCCGGTGATGCTTCCGCTGACATGGAGCGGCGCGCGGCTCGGGCGCTGGTTGCAGACGCGCTGGCGCAATGCCGGCGCGGCGCTGGTGATGATCGCAGGGCTGCTGACGCTTTCGGCCCCATGGCTGATGCAGGTGCCGGAACTGCACGCGGTGCTGTCCGCGCTGGGATGTGTCACGCCGTCGGCGTGATCGCCGCGAAGCGGCGTTCGAACGGGATTACGACGCGGTGCGGGCGCGCCGGGGGCGCGCTGCTTCTTCCTCGACGCCATGCGCCAGGCGCATGAGTTCCTCGACGTCGACGATTTCCACGCGACGTCCGTGCACGTCGATCACGCCGTCGTCCTGCAGGCGGGTGAAGCCGCGGCTCACCGTTTCCAGCGCGAGGCCGAGGTAGCGCGCGACGTCCTCGCGGCTCATCGGCAGCTTGAACTGCGTCGAGGACTGCCCGATCTGGCGGAAACGTTCGCCCAGGCCATGCAGGAACAGCGCGATGCGCTCGTTCGCCTGGCGCCGCACGAGCATGCCCATGTGGTCGTGATCGCGGTTGAGGCTGTGGCCGATCACGCGCAGCAACTGGTGCTGCAGGCCGGGCAGCTGCGTGGCGATGTCCGTGAGCTGGTCGAACGGCACCTCGCACACGTTCGCATCGCCCAGCGCCACCGCTTCGCAGCGATGCGAGCCGCCGCCCAGCGCATCCAGGCCGATGAGCTCGCCCGGCAGGTGGAAACCCAGGACCTGCTCGTCGCCGTCCTCGCTCACCGTGACCGTCTTGAACGCGCCGTCGCGCGCGACGTACACCGAAGCCAGCGAGTCGCCGATGCGGAACAGGCGCTCGCCGCGTGCGATGGTGCGGCGGCGGCGGACGATATCGTCCAGGCGCTCGAGTTCGGGGCCGCTGATGCCCGCCGGCAGGCAAAGCTGCTGGAGCGAACATTGCGAGCAACTTCGGCGCAGATGCGCCAGGTCCAGTGGACTGTTCATCGTGTGCCATTGTCGCATGCGGGGCGGGACAGCCGGGAGTTGGACACCCGGGCAGTTTGTCCACGCACGCGTCGTCCTGCGGGAAAGCGAAAGGCGGCCGGAGCCGCCTTTCGCGCCACACACCCGAAGTGCCCTCTCGCGGGGCCTCGCGACACGGCGCGGCGGACCGGCCAACATCGCGGCGCCACTGTGCGCGCGGCCTCATGAACGTCCGCGTGTTCGCGGACCGCGCGTGCACATGTGCTTAACCCACCGCAGGACTGTTTCTGCTTGGCGCAGCGCAGGAACGTGACGAATGCCTCAGCGCGACCCCTCGTACTGCGGGGAGTTCTTCCGACCGCTCATCGACCTCTGCGCCGCTTCCTGCGCCTCGCGTTGGGCACGCGCCGTCATGCACACGCGCTGGACCCGGTTGCTGCCGGACGACTTCGTGCGCTCGCAGACCATGCGCTCGTCGGCGACCTGGGTCGCGGTGCGGTCGATCCAGACGATCTGTTCCTGCGCCTTCTCACGCTCGGCGTCGGTCAGTTCGCCGTAGGTGCGGCCGCGGATGATCGACAGCAGCTCGTCCTGGCGCCGGACGAGTTCCTTTTTCTTCTCCGCCGAGGCCTCGCTGAAACCGGCCGACCCCGAATCCACCGCGCGACGGATGCGGTCCTGCTTCGCTTCCACCGCGCGCGCATCGAAGGCGTCGCCGGCCAACGCGAAGTGAGGCATCGACAACGCCGCGACCAGCAGCAGGACCTTGATGTTCATTGCATGACTCCATTGCAGTGGGGTGAGCCGCGCGGCGACATCGCGCGGCGCGGACGACAGTTGGCGAAGGATTTCCCCGCGCGGACGCATCGCGCCGGCGAATTCCGATCCTAGCCGCGCATCCGTGCGTCAGGTCCGCCCCTATGACCTAAGCGCCAGACTCCGCACACAGGCGCAGACAGTTCCAGTCACGGGACAGTGTTTCCCCGAACGCCGGCCTTTGTTCCGCGCATGCAACGCCCATCTCTTTCGTGCAGCGATGGCCGCCCAGGCATTCCGCCAGGACCCATCGCACCAAGCGCCGCTCCCTCCCCCATTCGACGGCGCGCACCCTGGAGTCGATTCGCAATGAAGAAGAACAAACTGCTGTCCACCGCCCTGATCGCCGTCATCGCCAGTGCCGCCGCCTTCGGCGCGCAGGCCGCCGACAAGGGTTTCTACGCGGGTGCGGGCGTGGGCCAGTCCTACGTCGACGAAGGCGCCTACGACGACGAAGACACCGCGTTCTCGGTCTTCGGTGGTTACCAGTTCAACCGCTACTTCGGCCTGGAAGGCGGCTACGCCGACTTCGGCAAGCTCGAACCGCGCGGCGCCGGCACGCCGCTGGAAGCCAGCTCCGTCTATTTGACCGCCGTCGGCACGCTGCCGATCACCGACAGCTTCTCCGCCTACGCCAAGGCCGGCGTGCAGCGCTGGGATTTGGACCGTTCGATCCCGTCCATCGTCGGCAACACCGACGACAACGGCACCGATGCGACCTACGGCGTCGGCGTGCAGTACCGCTTCACCGACAACGTCGCGCTGCGCGGCGAGTACAGCCGCTTCGAGGTCGAGGATACCGACCTGGACCTGGCGCAGATCCAGCTGCGTTACGACTTCTGAGGTCGAAACCTCCCGCCACGACGCGAAGGCCGCCGGTGCGAACCGGCGGCCTTCTTCGTTCCGGTGGGCGGCACTTGGCGGCGCGACGATGCGACGGGCACTCTGGGCCCACGCCGACCGCGGGAACATCGCCTTGACGAACAGGCCCCTGGACCAGCCCACGCCATCGCCGGGCACGCTGCGCGCCGTCAGCCGATGGCAGATCGTCGGTTTGTCGATCAACGACGTGATCGGCAGCGGCATCTACCTGCTGCCCGCCGCCGCCGCCGCGCTGCTGGGGCCCGAGAGCCTCTGGGCGGTGCTGCTCGCAGGCCTCGCGGTGAGCCTGCTGGTGCTGTGCTACGCGCAGGCGGCGAGTTATTTCGACGCGCCCGGTGGCGGCTATCTCTACGCACGCGAAGCCTTCGGATCGTTCATCGGATTCGAGGTCGGCTGGATGCTGCTGCTCACGCGCGTCGCCACCGCGGCCGCGCTTGCGAACGGTCTCGCCGAAGCGGTCACGCACTTCTGGCCCGCGGCCGATGCCGGCTGGGCGCGCGTGTCGATCGTGTCCGGCTCGATCGCGTTGCTGGTCGCCATCAACGTCGTCGGCGTGCGCGCGGCGGCCAATGCGGGCGTGCTGCTGGCGATCGGGAAACTCGTGCCGCTGGCATTGTTCGTCGCGATCGGTGCGCTTCACATCAGCGTGTCTCATGTCGATGCATCGCTCGCCGCGCCTTCGACCGCGCCATTGACCGCGAAACCGCTCGCCGAAGCCGCGTTGCTGCTGCTCTTCGCGTACGCAGGCTTCGAGAACCTCCCGGCCGCCGCGGGCGAATACCGCAATCCGCGCCGCGACGTCCCCTTCGCGTTGCTGACGATGATCGCGACCGTCACCGCCGTGTACGTCAGCGTGCAATGGGTCGCGCTGGGCACGCTGCCCGATCTTGCGCACTCGACGACGCCACTCGCGCAGGCGGCCTCGCGTTTTTCAGGCGAATGGCTGGCGTTGCTGATGACGGTCGGCGCGAGCATCTCGATCCTCGGCACGAGCAGCAACACCGTGCTGATGGCGCCGCGTTACCTGCTCGCGCTCTCGCAGGACGGCTACGGGCCACGGTGGCTCGCCCGCATCCATCCGACGTTCCGAACGCCCGCGATATCCATCGTGCTGATCGGCGTGGTGTCGCTCGCGCTGGCCCTGTCGGGTTCGTTCGTGCAGCTCGCGCTGCTGTCGGTGGTGTCGCGCTTGTGCACGTACCTGGGCACCGCCGGATCTGTGCTGGTGCTGCGGCATCGGCATGGCGATCGCGAAGGCGCGCTGCATCTGCCGGGCGGGCCGCTGATTCCAGTGGCGGCGATCGTGTTGAGCCTGGCGCTGCTGGCGAGTGCGCAGGTGGCGAACCTGATCGCGGCGGGGATCGCGCTGGCGATTGGCGCCGTGGTTTACGCGCTTCGGCGGCGTTGAACCCGGGTGCGGCCTGCGGCCTTACCCGGGCTACAGAGCCATGTAGCCCGGGTAAGCGAAGCGCACCCGGTACGCGTCACGGCGTGGTGACACCTGACGGCGGGATGATCGGCGCCACCGGCATCTCCATCAGCTGAACCTGCATGTCGAACAGGATCTCCGCATCGCCCGGCAGCCACTGCGACGCCTCGTTGCCGCGATAGTGACGATGGAATGCGCGTATCGCCGCTTCGGGATCGCGCAGGTCGTAGCCGATCAGACGCATCGCCACGAACGGATCGAACCCCGCCGGCACCGGCGCCAGCTGCGCGCGCGGCCACAGGCCGTATCCCGCATCGGCCAGCCGTTTCCACGGGAACAACGCGCTTGGATCGTTCTTGCGCGTCGGCGCGATGTCGCCATGTCCGATCACCAGATGTTTCGGGATATCCAGCCGTCCGGTGATGTTGTCGAGCAATCGCAGCAACGCGGCGATCTGCGCCTCGCTGAAAGGCTCAACGCCGTCGTTGTCGAGTTCGATGCCGATCGACGCCGAGTTCAAATCGCCGAGGCCGCCCCAGCGCGATGCGCCCGCATGCCAGGCGCGTTGGCTTTCGTCGACCAGCTGGTACATCGCGCCGTCGTCGGCGATCAGGTAATGCGCGCTCACGCGTCCGCCGGCATTGCGCGTCTGCAATGTCAGCAGCGCCGCTTCCGCGCTTTCCATTTCCGTCTGGTGCAGCACGATGAGCACCGCGCTGCGCTGGTCGTGGTTGGGCGAAGGCCGCCACGCAGGAACGGGGCTGGGCGGTGGCACGGGCGTCGTCGTCGCGCAGGCGGCGAGGACGGCGACGATCAGTGCGAGTGCGATCGGTCGAAGCATGGGCCGTGAAGCTGCAGGACGCGGAAGGGAATCGAGTATAGGCGGGCACGCGTCGACGACACGCGCGCCCATGTCGCATGCGACAACGTCATTCCTTCCGGATCGCATGCCCGCCGAACTGCGCGCGCATCGCGGCGAGGAGTTTGTCGGCGAAGGAATCGTCCTCGCGCGAACGCAAGCGCTCCAGCAGCGACAGCGTGATCACCGGCGCCGATACATCCAGCTCGATCGCCTCGGCCACCGTCCAGCGGCCTTCGCCGGAATCGGACACGTACGGCGCGATGCCGGCCATCGTCGGGTTCTCTTCCAGCGCGTTGGCGCTCAGATCCAGCAGCCACGAACGCACGACGCTGCCGTGTCGCCAGATCTGCGCGATCTGCCCAAGATCCAGCGCGAAATCCGCACGCTTTTGCATGATCGCGAAGCCTTCGGCGTAGGCCTGCATCATTCCGTACTCGATGCCGTTGTGGACCATCTTGGTGAAGTGGCCCGCGCCGCTGGGCCCGACGCGTCCCCAGCCGCGATCGCTCGCCGGCGCCAGCGCCTGGAAGATCGGACGCAGGCGTTCCACCACCGCTTCGTCGCCGCCGACCATCAGGCTGTAGCCCTCGCTCAAGCCCCATACGCCGCCGCTGGTACCGCTGTCGACGTAGGCGATGCCGTGGCCTGCGAGCATCTGCGCGCGACGCATCGTGTCCTTGTAGTACGAGTTGCCGCCGTCGATGACGGTGTCGCCGGCCGTGAGCTGCGGCAGCAGATCTTCGATCGTGCGATCCACCGGATCGCCGGCCGGCACCATCATCCACACCACGCGCGGCGCGGACAGGCGTTCGAGCATCGACGCGAGCGAATCCACCGGTTCGATGCCACCCTGCGCGGCGCGTTCGCGCGCCTGCACGCCGGGATCGAAACCAACCACGCGATGCCCGTGTTGCACGAGCCGCTGCGCCATGTTCGCGCCCATGCGACCCAATCCGATCATGCCAAGTTCCATGCGCGCTCCGATGCGAGGCGGCCGTCGCCGCGATGGCACAGGATGGCGCATGCGCGCGCGCAGTTCACCTTCCGCGCGCACGGATCGGGGCGAACGCGCGGGTGTGTTAACGCGGCGTCAACGCGACGGGCAGCGTCCGAAGCGCAGTTTCATCGCCTGCGCGCCGACGATCGGCGCCGCCGCGGGCACGTAATCCTGCAGCGGAACGTGCAGGCCCTGGGCGTCTTCGAATACGTAGAGCGAGAAGTCGTCGCCGATGAACTCGACCTGGTAGCCCTCCGGCACCGGCGAGGTCGGCGCACCGCCGAAGCTGGTGTAGGAGTCGGCGGTGGGCCGGGTGCGCACCGAGCGGCTGCCGCTGGCGATCTCCAGCGCGTCGGCGGCGATGCGCACGCGCGGCGCCATCGCGTTCGAACAATCGGGCGAGAACGTGCCGCCGTAGCGCTTCAGGGATTCGGGGCGCAGGTCCTGCGCGAAGGCCGGCGCTGTCGCGAGGCAGGCGAGCAACACGAAGCGGACGCATGGGGTGCGCATGGCGTTGATCCTGCGACGTCGGTGTCCGGACCAACGCAGCGCATGCGGCCCGACGGCCAGCGTTGCGCCAGCGCGGTCAGTGCGGCAACGAAGGCGCCGCAACCGGCGCCGGCGGATCGCGCTCGATGCGCTCCTGCTCCAGCGCCGCAAGGTGTTCTTCCAGCGTGCGGCCCATTGCCGCGGCTTCGCGCGCGGCCGCGTTCAGCAGCGGCGCGGAGGCCTCCAGGCGCAGCTCGCGGCCGGCGCGTTCCTGCACGGCGACGACGTGGCGAAGCATCGCCAGCGCCATCGCGGCGCTGTCGCTGCGTGCGGCGACCTGGCTTCCCAGCACCAGCAGCCATTCGCCATCGCGCCAACCCACGCCGCCGACGGAAGCATCGTCGGAATCCAGCAGCTGCGCGTGCGGCTGCAGCGAGCCGCCCAGGCGACGGATCGGCTTGCCCGGCTCGTTCTTTTTGCGCGCGTCGCGCTTGACCTTGGAATTGCGTGACATGAAAGCTCGCGATCGCGTCCTGGGCGCGCATTCTAAGGCCGATCGCACCGCCGGCGGCGATGCGCCCGTCAGGAGGGTTCAGCGCAGCGGCGCCATCACCTTCAGCTCGCGCAGGTTGTAGCCCTTCATCGCGGCCGAGGCTTTCAGGCGCTGGAACAGCGCGCGGTTCATCTCCGGCTGGCGCGAGAGGATCCACAGGTTCTCGCGCTCGGGCCCGCCGACGACCGCCCACTGGTAGTCCGGATCCAGATCGATCACCCAGTAATCGGCCCAGGTCATCGGCAGCCACGACAGCCAATCCGGCGCGAAGCGCACTTCCAGCGCACCGGGCTTGGTGTCGGCGGAACGTGCGACGCCTTCGGACACGTCGGTCGTGCCGTCCTTCGTTCGGCATGCATTGCGAACGCCGACGGTGCCGTCGGTGTTGGGCGTGTAGGTGGCGGTGATGTCGCCGACGCAGTCGCGCTGCCAGAACATCGGCAGGTGCGCGATCTCATGCCATTGCCCGGCGTAGCGCTGCAGGTCGAGCTGGTCGACCGGCACGTTCACCTGCTCCTGTGCGTGCGTCGGCAGCGCGAACGCCATGACTGCGATGAGCGCAAAAGCGGCGGGCATCCGGAATAGCGGCATGGCAGGTCCTCGTCGTCGGACCTGCAGATTCCCCGGGGTTACGTCGTAACCGTGTGATCGGTGAAGGCGAATTCACGCACCCGTTTCGGCTTTGAAACGCGCCCTTCCCCACTTCGCGGGGAAGGGCTGAAGCTCAGCGAAATGGCGACAGCGCGGTGGTGCCGCAGACCGACGAGACGGCGTGGTTGTGGAAGCTGGCGCGACGGCGGCGGCGTTCGATGCGTGCATCGCGCTCGCGCTTGCGCGCCTGTTCCTGCGTGTTATCGGTATCGACATTGGCCAGCGACAGGGCCAGGTCGGCGTCGTGGATGTAGCCCTGGTTGAACAGCAAACCGGTGAAGAGGTTCATTGCGCGACTCCATGTCCGTGGGGTGAGTGCATGGTGCGCCGCGCCCCTCATACGAAAAAGCGACCATTTCGGAACGCTTGCTTGAATGGGATTCAAGGCTCGCAACGGCCGCATTTTCTAGCCGAAACCCCCTACTCCGTCATTCCAGCGAAAGCTGGAACCCACCCGCTTCATCGCGAAAGAGCCCGAAATCAAGATGGGTTCCAGCTTTCGCTGGAATGACGGAAGCCACTCACCGCGCCAGCAACCGCAACGTCTCCAACCGATCCGCTTCGGCCGCCGGCTTGTCGTGGCGCCAGCGCAGGATGCGCGGGAAACGCACCGCGATCCCCGACTTGTGCCGCGTGCTGATGTTCACCGCTTCAAAGCCCAGTTCGAACACGTGCTGTTGCGTCACCGCACGCACCGGGCCGAAGCGCTCGATCGTGTTCGCGCGGATCCAGCGGTCCAGCGCGAGGATTTCCTCGTCGCTCAATCCCGAGTACGCCTTCGCCACCGGCACCAGCGCATCGCCATCCCACAGGCCAAAGGTGTAATCCGTGAACAGCGTGCTGCGCCGCCCCGAACCCGGCTGCGCGTACAGCAGCACCGCGTCGATGGTGAGCGGATCGATCTTCCATTTCCACCAGTCGCCGCGCCGTCGCCCGGTGCGATACGGCGAATCCAGGCGCTTGAGCATCAACCCTTCCACGCCACGCTGCCTCGCGCTTTCGCGCAGCATCGCCGCCTCGTCCCAGTCGCGCGCCTGCACGCGCGGCGATGCGACGATCACGCGGCTTTCCAAGCGCGACAGCAGTTCCTCCAGCAGCGCGCGGCGCTCGATCAGCGGGCGCTCGCGCAGGTCCTCGCCTTCCAGTTCGAGCAGGTCGTAGGCGAGCACGCGCGCGGGCGTATCGGCCAGCGTCTTCGCGCCAGGCTTGCGGCGCTGGATGCGCGTCTGCAGGGCGGTGAACGGCAAGGGCTGGTCGCCTTCGCGCCATCCGAGCAGTTCGCCATCGATGACCGCATCCACGGGCAAGCGCGTCGCCGCCGCTTCCACTTCGGGAAACCGTCCGTCCAGCCGCTCCTCGCCGCGCGACCACAACGCGATCTCGCCTTCGCGGCGGATCAGCTGCAGGCGGATGCCGTCCCACTTCCATTCCAGCAGCCAGTCGTCGACGGGCCCGAGCGCCTGCGGTTCGGCTTCCAGGGGCGAGGCCAGGAAGAACGGATACGGCTGGCGCCGATCGCTTTCCAGTACGCCGGGCGAAAGCAGGTCGCCGAGGAATTGCGGCGTCGGCGTCCACGCGCCCAGCATGCGTTGCGCGATCAGCGCGATGTCGAGCCCCGACAGTTCGGCCAGCGCCTGCTGCACCAGTCGCTGCGATACGCCCACGCGCAGCGCACCGGTGAGCAGCTTGTTGAACAGCAGTCGTTGCTGCGTCGGCAACGTGCGCCAGCCTTCGACGATCGCCGCGCGGCGGAGCTCAGGCGCCTGGTTCGCGACGGGAAGCAGGTGCAGCTCGATCCACTGCGACAACGGCCGATCAGGCGCATCCTCCACGGGATCGTCGAGCAGCAGCGCCAGCGTCTCGGCCAGGTCGCCGACGTGGTCGTGGCTTTCCTCGACCAGCCACGGTGGCAGGCCACTTTCCTCGACGATCCATTCGTGGAGCTCGCGCGTGTTCGCGATGCGCGAGAGCTTGCCGCCCGACAGCAGCCACAGCGCCCACGCGGCATCGGCCGGCGGTGCGTCGCGGAAATACGCGATCAGCGCCGCGCGCTTGTCGCCGGTCGCGGTGCTTTGATCGAGCTCGCGATACAGGTCGGCGAAGCGCTTCATGCTTCGTCGCCGTAACTGGTGCGCAAGGTGCGCGCATCGATGCCGCGTTCGGACAACGTACGCACGAGCGCATCGGTCGTGCCGTGCGTGGCGAGCACGCGGCGCGCACCGGTCTGTTCGATCGTGCGCAGCAGGTCGGGCCAGTCGGCGTGGTCGGAGATCACGAAGCCGCGATCGTAATTGCGCCTGCGCCGGTTGCCGCGGATGCGCATCCATCCCGAGGCGAACCCCTGCTGCGCGCGACGGAACCGCCGCATCCACGCGCTTCCGGCCGCCGAAGGCGGCGCGATGACGAGGCGGCCGGCGTAGTCGTTGCGCGAGGCCTGTTCGGACACCAGCTCCGTCGCCGGCAATCGCACGCCGGCCGCGCGATACACCTCCACGCCCGCGGCGATCGCGCCGTGCAGCAGCGGCGCCGGTTCGTCGAACGCGGCCAGTTCGGCCAGCACGCGCTGCGCCTTTCCCAGCGCATAGCAGAACAGCACGGCCGTTTCGCCGCGCGCTTCGCAGGTGCGGCGCCAGTCCACGATCTCCGACACGACCTCGCGCGTGTCCGGCCATCGATAGACCGGCAGCGCGAACGTCGCCTCGGTGATGAACACATCGCAGGGCACGACGTCGAACGGTGCGCAGGTCGGATCGCTCTGGCGTTTGTAATCGCCCGATGCGACCCAGACGTCACCGTCGGCTTCCACGCGTACCTGCGCCGATCCGAGCACGTGCCCGGCCGGGTGCAGCGACACGCGCGCGCCGCCGATGCGGAACGCTTCGCCGTGCGCATGCTCGACGATGCCCACCTCGCCCAGTCGCCAGCGCAGGATCGGCGCCGTGCCCGGCGTGCAGTGGTATTCGCCCATTCCGATTCGCGCATGGTCGCCGTGGCCGTGGGTGATCACCGCGCGCGGCACGGGGAGCCAGGGGTCGATGTGGAAGTCTCCGGCCGCGCAGTACAGCCCCTCGGATCGCAGCTGGATGAGGTCGCTTGCCGCCCCCATCGAGGCGCTCAATGGCCCGGCCTCGACCGGCCACGTTCAGCAAAACCAGGCGTCGTTCCGGGGCTGCCATGCATGCGCAGGACTGTAGCCACGGCGCGATCAGCGGCCGGTGAAGCGCGCGCGCGGTCGTGCATCCAGCCCGTTTGCGTTACCGCTCACATCGTTTTCACGACCGGATTCGCAGCCTTCACACACATTGTTCCCACATACCCAAGGAGACACCATGAAGGCGGCCGGCGGACTCATCCTCATCGTCGAGGATCACATGGCGATCGCGGAGATGGTCGGCGAATTCCTCGAAGCGCGCGGCTATGAAGTCGATTTCGCGCGCGATGGTGCCGACGCTCTGCGACTCACCGCGGAAAATACCTACGACGCGATCATCCTCGACCGCACGCTGCCGCGTCTGGACGGGCTGGACGTGTGCCGTCGCATCCGTTCCGAGCAGCGCCGTTCGACGCCGGTGCTGATGCTCACCGCGCGCGACACCCTCGACGACAAGGTCACCGGCCTTGAAGCGGGCGCGGACGACTACCTGACCAAGCCGTTCGCGATCCAGGAACTGGAGGCCCGCATCGCGGTGCTCATCCGGCGCGGCCGCAAGGCGATGGGCGGCGGCATGCTGCGCGTGGCCGACCTGGTGCTGGATCCGGAAGCGATGACCGTGCATCGCGATGGCATGGAACTGCACCTGTCGCCGACGGGCTTCCAGCTGCTGAGCATCCTGATGCGCGAATCCCCGCGCGTTGTGTCGCGCCAGGAAATCGAGCGCGAGATCTGGAAGGGCGAGTCGCCCGACTCCGACACGCTGCGCAGCCACCTGTACAACCTGCGCAAGACCATCGACCGTCCGTTCGACAATCCGCTGCTGCATACGATGCAGACGGCGGGGTACAAGATCGCGGATCTGTCGGGTTCTCAGGTGCGCGAGAGTGCGCCGGCTCTCTCTGCGGCGACGCCGCGGTATTCGGAGGCGGTGGTCAGCGCGCATTGATGCATCAAGCCCCTCTCCCATCGGGAGAGGGGTCGGGGTGAGGGGCGACGAAGGGGAAGAAACCAACAGTGCAGTGATGCACCGCGAGTTTCAGCGTTGACGCTCCGCTCCCCCTCATCCGCCCTGCGGGCACCTTCTCCCGAGGGGAGAAGGAAAAAGATATGGGACCTGCCTTCGTAGCCCGGGTAAGCGCAGCGCACCCGGGGTGGCGTGACAGGTCGCGGGCGCGCTCCGCTTACCGGGGGCTACGAGATCAAAAGGAGTAGCCAGGTCAACGTCACTCCTCCAACGTAAACCCCACCTTGATCGTCACCTGCCAGTGCGCGACCTTGCCGTCCTCGACGTGACCGCGCACGTCCTGCACGCAGAACCACTTGATGTTGCGAACCGTCTCCGACGCGCGTTCGATCGCGCGACGGATCGCATCGTCGGTGCTGGTCTTCGACGAGCCGGTCAGCTCGAGATGCTTGTAGACGTGCTCGCTCATGGTCGCTCTCCGGGTGGGGGTGTCGGACGCGCGCGGCGCGCGCCACCCGATCATAGTCCCCTGCTCCGCCCGCGCCCGTGATGCGCGCTGCCAGCCGACGAACGCGCGCCGGCAAGCCGCTTTACATGCAGTCGCCGCCGCTCTTCAGGCACGCCGTGTTGCGATCGCCCAGCGCCTTGGCATCGGCCTCGCGACGCGCACGGCGTTCGGCGGCAGTCATGCATACCGTCTCGGTGCGATTGCTGCCGACCTTGCGCGTGCGCTCGCACACCAGCTTCTCCTCCGGCGCGCGGTTGACGATGGCCGAAATGGATTCCAGCGAATTGAACACGACGATGCGATCGGCTTCGGGCAGGTCGGTCACCGCGCTGCGGTCGCGAAGCAGCGTGAACACCTTGTCCTGCTCGCGCAGCAGCGTTTCGCGCTCCTTGGCGGGCAGGTCCTTGTAACGGCCGCTGCGCTGCTCGACCTCGACGCGGATCTGGCGCTGCTGGTCGAGGATCTTCGCGGCATCCATGTTCGGATGGATGTCGCTCGCGGCGACGGGCATTGCGGCGACGGCGAGCGCCAGCGTGAAGAGGATGTTCCGTGTAGCGACGAGCCTGAGCATTCCGTTACCCCCGGTCGAAAGTCTGCCGACCGTACCGGCAAGGCATCGCGCCGTCCAGTGCAAAGGGGCGCCGATCAGCGGGGTTCCTCAGCCGTTGCCGTTACCCGCCTCGTCCGGGACGTTGGCGACGCGGATCGGCCCGACCTCGGGCAACGCGCCGGGCGCGGGTGCCCTGTTGCCCGGCAGCGTGCCGGGCAGGCTGTCGGCCGGCGGCGCGTTCTCGGCCTCGGGGTTGAGCACGACGATGCTGATGCGGCGGTTCACCGGCGAAAGCGGATCGGTCTTGTCGAACGGCACCGACGCCGCCAGGCCCACCACGCGCGAGATGCGGTCTTCCTGCAACCCGCCTTCGACGAGCGCGCGACGCGCCGCGTTCGCGCGTTCGGCCGATAGTTCCCAGTTCCCGTAGCCGCCGAGCGAGTGGTACGGCGCTTCGTCGGTATGCCCGCTGAGCGCGATGCGATGGTGGCCGTCGTTGAGCAGCCCGCCCATCTCGCCCAGCAGTTTGTGCGCGTAGCCCTTCAGGCTCGCGCTCGCGGTGTCGAACATCGGCCGGTTCTGGCGGTCGACGATCTGGATGCGCAGGCCTTCGGGCGTGAGGTCGATCAGCAGCTGGTCCTTGAACGGCGCCAGCGCCTGGCTGCGATCGATCGCCTCTTCGAGCGCGCGCTTGAGCTCGTCCAGGCGTCGCTTCTCCTCTTCGCGCGCGATTTCCTTGGCCTGCTGCGGCGAGAGCTTCATCGGTTCGCGCGCGCCGAATTCGGCGCCGTGCCCACCGGCGACGGCGACCGCGCTGGTGGTCGGAATCAGGCGATCGGCCGCGCCGCCGGGACCGTTCGCGCCCGGGGCGGGCTTGAGCGATTTGCCGACGACGGCACTGGGGTTCTTGAAGTATTCGGAGATCGCGGCGCGCTGCTGTTTGTCGGTGATGCCGACGATCCACATCACCAGGAAGAACGCCATCATCGCGGTCACGAAGTCCGCGTACGCGACCTTCCACGCGCCACCGTGGTGCCCGGCGGCCACGCGCTTGATCGGCCGGATGATGATCACCGGCCGGTCGCGATTGGCGGCCATGTCAGCGCTTGCCGCGCAGCTGCGCGTCGAGGTCGGAGAACGTCGGACGCATGTCGGAGAACAGCAGCTTGCGCGCGAACTCCACCGCCACGCTCGGTGCGTAGCCGCGCAGGCTCGACACCAGCGCCATCTTGATGATCTCGAAGGCCTTGGCTTCTTCCTGCGCGTGGTGGTGCATCGCCGCCGCGAGCGGGCCGACGAAACCGTAGCCCAGCAGGATGCCGAGGAACGTGCCCACCAGCGCCGCGGCGACATGGTGGCCGATCTCGGAGGCTTCGCCGCCGATGGAGGCCATCGTGATCACGATGCCCAGCACCGCCGCGACGATGCCGAAACCCGGTAGGGAGTCGGCCAGCACCTGCAGCGCGTGCGCGGGTTCGCCGGCTTCCTTGGAATGCGTCTCCAGTTCGATGTCGAGCACCTGTTCGAGTTCGTGCGCCTCGAAATTACCGCTGACCATCAGGCGCAGGCAGTCGGTGGTGAACTCCATCAGCGGCTTGTCGGCGAGCAGCTTCGGGTATTTCTGGAACAGCTCGCTGGACGCGGGCTCATCGACGTCGCGCTCGATCGCCATCATCCCTTCGCGACGCGCCTTCATCAGCACGTCATATAGCATCGCGAGGATGTCGACGTAGTCGGCCTTCTTGTAGTGCGAGCCCTTGAGCAGGCGTGGAATGCCGCCCATGCAGGCCTTCACCACCTTCAGCGGATTGGCGACGAGGAACGCGCCGGCGGCGGCGCCGCCGATGATGAGCAGTTCGTAGGGCTGCCACAGCGCACCGAGCTGGCCATGCGAAAGCACGAAACCGCCCAGCACGCTGCCGATGACGACGATGAAACCGATGATGATGAACATGAGGCGCCCCGGGACACGATTGGGTTAACGGCGCGTCATGGGGAAGGTTGAGTCGGGTTGTCGGCCTCGTGATGGACTGCTCCGTTTCGGAATTCCGCAGCCGGTAGCCCGGGTAAGCGGAGCGCACCCGGGAGCTGTCACGCCTGACCCGGGTGCGCTTCGCTTACCCGGGCTACGAACGCCGGAGATCAGACTCGTAGGATGGGTCGAGCGCAGCGAAACCCATCGTGCCCGCCACGTCCGAGCGATGGGCTTCGCGTCGCGAAACCCATCCTACGGAGCCCCCGCACGCGCGAGAGACGCTCAGGCTCTATCGAAGGACAACACGAACCACCGCTCCAGCGTCTCCCCCGGCGCCAGCACGCGCGGCTCCAGGTTGAACGCGTCTGCCGGGCCGCTCTGCGGCTCCACGCAGGTCGTGCGCGCGGGCATGTCGAAGACGACCCAGTGCGCGCAATCCGAACTCAACGTGATGCGCGAGTCGCCGCTGTGCAGCACCACCGGCGCGTCGTTCAGGAAACAATCGTCCCACGGGCCCGGCGTCGGCGGCACGAGCGGTCGCGTACCGATGCCGTCCGCATCGCGCGGATAGATCGCGGTCGGCGCGAAGTCGAGGCGCTCGGGCTTCAGGAACCACGGATGCCAGCCCAGCTCCGCGGGCATCGCACGATCGCCCGCCGTCACCGACAGGTTCATGCGCACACCGCGCCCGGACAACTCGATGCGCTGCCGCGCGATGCCGCCAAACGGCCAGCGCACGTCGCACGGCAACGCGAGCGAAAGTTCGACGTGCTGCAACGACTGCGCGTCCACACGCCACGGAAGGCCGAAGCCTACGCCGTGGATCGCGTGCGCACCGAGGTTGGTCGGCAGCTGGTGAGTCTGGCCTTCGAACACGAACCCGCCGCCACGCACGCGGCCCGCCCACGGCACCATCGGGTACGAGCCCCAGCCGATCATCGCGTCGTTGTCGTCGCTGAAACCAGCGAGCTGCTCGATGCCGTCCACGCGGATCTGCGCGATGCGCCCGCCCGCCTGCGGCGCGACGTCCACCGACATCGCGCCGTGCGACAACGTCAGCAGCGGCCCCGGCTCGAGCCGCGTCGTCGCGGCGTCATGCCCCATAAGGATCGATCGTGCGGATGCGGCCATCCGCATCGTGATGCAACGGCGCCACCTTGATCGAACGCAGGTGCGTCACGCCGCCCGAGAGAATGGAGTCGTGATAGAACAGGAACCACTGTCCATCGAACTCCACGATGGAATGGTGCGTCGTCCAGCCCACCACCGGCGTGAGGATGTTGCCTTGGTACGTGAACGGCCCGTACGGGCTGTCGCCCACGGCGTAACACAGCAGATGCGTGTTGCCGGTCGAATACGAGAAGTAGTACTTCCCGCCGAACTTGTGCATCCACGAGGCTTCGAAGAACCGGCGATCGTGATCGCCCGCCTTCAGCGGCGCGCCGTGTTCGTCGAGGATCACCACCTCGCGCGGCGCTTCGGCGAATTCCAGCATGTCGCCGCGCAGGCGCGCGATCTTCGGCCCGAGCGCCGCCTCGTCGTCGCCCGGTTCGACATGCGCCTCGCTGCGCACGTTGTCCCGATACTTCTGCAACTGGCCGCCCCAGAGGCCGCCGAAGTACATATAGCTCTCGCCGTCCTCGTCGGTGAACACCGCCGGGTCGATCGAGTAGCTGCCGTCGATCGCCTCGGGCTGCGGCACGAACGGGCCTTCGGGTCGATCGCCCACCGCCACGCCGATCTGGAATACGCCATCGCTTCGCTTGGCCGGGAAATACAGGTAATACCTGCCGTCCTTCGTCGCCGCATCCGGCGCCCACATCTGCCGCTGCGCCCACTTCACGTCCTTCACGTGCAGCGCGACGCCGCAGTCCACGGCCTCGCCATCGGGCGAATCCATGCGCAGGACGTGATAGTCCTCCATGCCGAAGTGCGAGCCTTCGTCGTCGAAGGGAATGCCCGCGTCGATGTCGTGCGAGGGATACACGTACAGCTTGCCCTCGAACACGTGCGCGGACGGATCGGCGGTGTAGATGTGCGTGACCAGCGGCTGCGAGATGGCCTTGGCGGCCAGCTCACCGAGGCTCCGGGTTTCGGAAGGATCGGACATGGGGGGCTCCGGAACGGTGGATCAGGCCGCGGACGCGCTGGCCTGCAGACGACGCGCGGTGAGTTCCTGCTCGATGCGCGATTCCATGGGCTTGTTGATCTCGTACAGGAACAGCAGCACCACGCACAGCAGGAACGGAATCGACGCGTACAGGCTCACCGCGAGGCGGATGCCGTCGACGGTCTGCGGCGCCTGCGCGACGGCGTCGGCGTCGTAGCCGTAGTACGCGAGGATGCCGGCAACCGACGCACCGCCCACGCTCAGGCCGATCTTCAGCCCGCACAGCATCGCCGAGAAGATGATCGCGGTGGCGCGGCGGTGGTTCTTCCATTCCGAGTAATCGGCGACGTCGGCGATCATCGCCCACAGCAGCGGAATGGTGATGCCGTAGAAGAAGCCATGCAGGATCTGCGACAGGAACACCACCCACGTCGCTTCGGGCGGGAACATCAGGAACGCCAGCATGAACAGCGTGGAGACCAACAGCGCGCCGCCGAACACGTCGCGCTTGCCGAAGCGGTCGGCGAGCTTCTTGGAGAAGCCGATGCCGCAGATCATGAAGATGATGCCGCCGGCGTTGAACAGGCTCAGCGCGGAGGTCGGTGCGTCCTTCGGCCACTGGAATTCGGTCAGGCCCATGCCGGTGAGCACGGAATTCAGGCCGGCGATGAAACCGTTGAAGCCCACCTGATCGAGGAAGCCCGCCAGGTGCGGCTCGCTCAGGTAGTACTTGAAGTAGTAGACGTACATGCCGCCCTTCAGCGCGAGCGTCACGAACACCAGGATGGTCAGCATCAGCATCACCACCCACGGCCGGTTGCGCGCGAGGTCGGCGAGGTCCTGCTTCACCGTCGACTTCTGCTCCGGCGCCGGAACGATGCGCTCCTTCGTGGTGAAGAAGGTGATCAGGAAGAACACCGTGCCGACGACGGCGAACAGCATCATCGTGTTGTGGAAGCCGCGCACCTTGTCGCCGTCGCCGAGGATCAGCACCAGCGGCAGCAGCAGCGCCTGGATGATGAACTGCGCCACCATCACAGCGACGAAGCGATACGCCGACAGGCTGTTGCGCTGCGCCATCGAGCCGGTGAGCACGCCGCTCAGTGCGGAGTACGGCAGGTTGTTGGCCGCGTAGATCATCACCAGCAGCGTGTAGGTGCCCATCGCGTAGGCAACCTTCGCGCCCGGCGCGAGGTCGGGCGTGCTGAAGGCCAGCAGCGAGAACACGCCGAAGGGAATCGCGGTCCACAAAATCCACGGCCGGAACTTGCCCCAGCGCGTGTTGGTGCGGTCGGCGGCGATGCCGACGATCGGCGTGAACACGAACGCGCCGAGGATGCCGCCGATGAAGATGATCGTGGCCGCCGTCGCCGCGGGGATGCGGTAGACGTCGGTGTAGAAGAACGCCAGGAACGTCACCAGCGTCTGGAAGATCAGGTTCGCGGCGAGGTCGCCGAGGCTGTAACCGATCTTCTCGGTGACCGACAACGTTTCGGATGTGCTGTTCATGATCACCTGTTGAAGTCGTGCTTTCCGGATCGCCCCGTACGAAAACCGGAACGTCATCGTGCCTTGCAAACGCACGGCCCGCCCGATTGGGCGGGCCGCGTTTTCAGCTCCTCCCCCCGCGCGCAGGGGGAGGTTGGGAGGGGGTACGCGGCGCGCCAGCGCCGGGAACCCGATGCCGCGGCGCCGTGCACTTCACCCCTCCCCAACCCTCCCCTGCATTCGCAGGGAGGGAGTCTTCCGCTCGCAGGAGGTGGGAGTTCCCCCACGAGCAGAAGTTCCTTTACGCCGCCATCAGAACGTACCGCGAACGCCGACCGTGTACGTGGTGCCGAAATCGTACATGTCGTTGACCGCGTTCTCGAAGGCGAAGAAGGAACGACGCTCCTCGCCCAGGATATTGGTCACGTTGAAGAAGATCTGCGGCTTGGACTTCACGTTGACCAGCGTGTAGCTGCTGGACAGGTCGAGCTGGCCACGGTCCTCGCCGTACAGCTGCGCGAACGGAATGCCCTGCTGGTTCGCACCGCTGGCCGCCGAACCTTCCTGCCAGTTGTACGACAGACGCGCCTGGGCGACGTCGTTCTCCCAGTAGATGGTGGCGTTCCACAGGCTCGGCGAGAGGCCGTAGACGTTGCTCGACAGCGCGGCCGCGTCCTTGCCGATGGTGGAGATGTCGATCTTGGAGTAGTTGGCCATGAAGCCCAGGCCGTCGAGCACGAAGCTCAGCGGCTGCACCCAGATCGCTTCCCAGCCGTTGATCTCCAGTTCGGCGTCGGCGTTGACCTGCTGCTGCACGTTCACCGTCGCCACGCTCGGGCCGCCGCGCGAATTGATCGCCTGCTGCTGTGCGTCGACCAGGCTTTCGAACGGAATGCCCAGGTCGGTGAACGGACGGGTGACCACGCCCTGGTAGGTGTAGCCCTTGATGCGCTTGTTGAACAACGTCAGGCCGACGAAGCCTTCGCCGCCGGTGTACCACTCGCCGCCGATGTCGAAGTTGGTCGAGGTGTACGGGGTCAGGTCCGGATTGCCCTGCGTGGCGACCTGCGCCGAGATGTCGCTGAAGGTGGTCGCCGGCAGCATCGAACTCGGGTTCGGTCGCGTCATGGTGCGCGAGGCCGACGTGCGCAGCACGACGTCCTGCGCCACGTCCCACGCCGCGCTGAACGAAGGCAGCCATTCGTTGTAGTCGCTGGTCAGCGTCTGCCACTGGCGCACGCCGCCGATGGTGACCGGGCCGCTGATGTCCTGGTCCGTCTTCGCGTACCGCACGCCCATGTTGAAGCGCAGGTTGCGATGCCACACCTCGGACTCGCCGTTGACCATGATGAAGGCCGCCGTGTTGGCCTCATCGAAACCACCGGTGGGTGCGCTGGTGTTCGCGTTGTTCGCTTCGGGCGCCGCGTCGCGGTAGAACGCGTAGTTGGTGTCGGCCATGAAGCGGTCGAAATCCACCGTCACGAACCCGGCGGGACCCGGCGAGAGGTAGTTCGGCAGCGCCGAGTCGGGCACCTGCGAGAAGGCGTACGGCTGCCAGTTCGCGCCGGTGTCGCCGAAACCTACGATCGTGCGGGAGTTCTCGTCGTAGGCGACGCCGAAGGTGACGTTGTTGCGGTCGTCGCCCAGCTGCAGGCTGGTGTTCAGGCCGCCCGTCGTGGTCACGCGCTTCTCGTTCTGCGCCCACACGCGCCCGCCCGTCCAGGTCCAGCCGGCGTTCGGATCGTTGAGGTCCAGGCCGCTGCTGGTGGTCGGGATGTCGCCGTTGTTCTGGTACTGCACGGTGGTGACCGGCGAATTGAACAGGATCGTCGGCGAATCGCGGAACATCCAGCTGCGGCTGACGCTGGCCTGCACGTCGAGCTTGACCTCCTCGTCGAAGAAGAACGTGAAGCCCGGCGTGAACTGCCAGTACTTCACGTCTTCGGTGTACGGACGCGCTTCGAGGAAGTACTGCGCATTCTCGAACGTGGCGCTGGTGACGACGTTGTTCGCGTCCAGCTGCATGTTCGTGGGAACCATCGCGCCATTGCGGCCGATCAGGTTGACGTCGATGCGGTCGTTGGTGCGGTGCGCATCGGTGTACAGGACGTCGGCGTACACCTCCAGGTTCTCGTTCGGGCGCCACTGCACCGAACCGAGGAACGCGTCGCGGTCGCGGTCGCCGGACATGTGCACGGGACGGCCAAGGCGCGGGATCAGCGCTTCGCCGATCTGCGCATTGGTCAGGCCGGGATTGTGGTCGCGCAGCCATTGCGCGTTGATCGTTTCGCCCGGGCGCGACGCGATGGACGCAGGGATGCGCCAGCCATTGCCGCCGGTGGTGTTGCAGGGCGAACCCATCGCCGGGAACGTCGTACCGGAACCGCCATCGACGCACTGCGCGTTGGTGAGGTTCGGATTGGTCCAGCCGATGGTCTCGTAGCCATCAACGCCAATGTGGCCGCGCTGCGAGGTCAGGCCCACCAGCACGCCGAAGGTCTTGTCCTCGTTGAGCCAGCTGCCGATCACGGTGCCACGCGGGCTGGTCTTCTCGCTGACGTCGTTGTAGTCGCCCTGCAGCGAATAGGTGACCTGCGATTCGGGATTGTCGAACGGACGCACGTTGCGCATGTCGACCACGCCCGATGCCCCGCCTTCCGGCAGTTTCGCCGTCGGCGACTTGTACACCTGCAGCTGCGTGAAGAATTCGGTCGGGAACAGGTTCAGGTCGACTTCGCGATTCGCGTTCTGCGCATCCAGGCCGATGGAGGCCGTGGCGACCGACTGACCGTTGATGGTGGTCTTGGTGAAGCTGCTGGGCAGGCCGCGGATGGCGACGTTCAGGCCTTCGCCGTTGACGTCGCGGTTGAGCTGGATGCCCGGGATGCGTGCCAGCGATTCGGCGATGTTGACGTCCGGGAACTTGCCGATGTCCTCGGCATAGATGGCGTCGACGAAGCCGGTGGACTCGCGCTTGGCCAGCGTGGAGTACTCAAGGCTCTGGCGGAAGCCGGTCGCGACGACGCGATCGAGTTCGGTGACCTGCTCCTGCGTGGACTGCGATTGCGTGGACTGCGCTGCTTCGGTCGTCGACGTCTGCGCCTGCTGCGCGAATGCCGTCGAGCTGGCCAAACCGAAGATCGCCAGGCCCAACGCGCGCGACAGCGCGTTTTTTGCGAACTGCTTCTGCACCGTACTCCCCTCCCGTTTCTGGTACGCGGCCATCCCTTCGGGTTCGCCGCACTGGTTTTTTGTCTGGAACCTTTGACGCGTTTGCCCCCCTGCTCAGGCAGGACGGACAAGTGGGCCGGATGGTAGCGCTACCATTTTTTTGCCGCACGCTGCGGTGCGACATGGAAAACCGCGCATCCGCTACGAGATTTTGTCGCAGCGCAGCATGACGTATTGCCCTGAAAGCAGGTTGGATATGGGGGCAGCGCGCAAGACCGGGGACCGGTTCGCGTGCGTTCCGGTGATAGCGCTACCACTTTTTCCGCCTTTCCACACCTGCCATGCGTGCAGGAGGACCCCGCGCCGATGCGTAACGCCCCAGCTCAGCACACCCGCCGCGAGGACCTGCGCGCATGAACGACATGGCTTCGCACGGAAGCGCTCCGGAGACAGCGACGACAACCGTCGGCAAGTACCGCTGGCGCGTGTGCGCCATGCTGCTGGCGGCGACCACGATCAATTACGTCGACCGCCAGGTGCTCGGCGTGCTCGCGCCGTTCCTGCAGAACGAAATCGGCTGGAACGAAATCCAGTACGGCTACATCGTCACCTCGTTCCAGGCGGCGTATGCGATCGGCCTTCTGTGCACCGGCGCGATCATCGACCGCTTCGGCACGCGCATCGGTTACGCCATCGCGATCAGCGTGTGGAGCGTGGCCGCGATGGCGCATTCGCTCGCCGGCAGCGTGATCGGTTTCGCCGCCGCGCGTTTCGCGCTGGGGCTCGGGGAGGCAGGCAACTTCCCCGCCGCGATCAAGACCGTCGCCGAATGGTTCCCGCGTCGCGAACGCGCGCTCGCGGTGGGCGTGTTCAATGCGGGCTCGAACGTCGGCGCGGTGCTCGCGCCGCTGCTCGTTCCGATCATCGCCGCGACGTGGGGCTGGCAGGCCGCATTCCTGTTCACCGGCATTCTGAGCGCGACGTGGCTCGCCGGCTGGCTGCTCACGTACCGCACGCCCGACAACCAGCCCAAGCTGACGAAGGCCGAACTCGATTACATCCGCAGCGATCCGCCCGAACCTACGGTGAAAGTGCCGTGGCTGCAGCTGCTGCGCCATCGCCAGGCGTGGGCGTTCGTCGCAGCGAAATTCATCACCGACCCGGTGTGGTGGCTGTTCCTGTTCTGGCTCGGCAAGTTCCTCGCATCCGAATACAAGCTTTCGCTGAGCACCATTGGGCTCCCGATGATCGTCGTCTACCTGATGGCCGACGTCGGCAGCATCGCGGGCGGCTGGCTCGCGGGCCGCTTCATGCGCCTGAGCTGGGACGTCAACCGCGCGCGCAAGGGCGCGATGCTCACCTGCGCGCTGTGCGTGGCGCCCATCGTGCTGGTGACGCAGGTCGACAACCTGTGGATCGCGGTCGCGCTGATCGGCCTTGCGATGGCGGGCCATCAGGGTTGGTCGGCGAACGTGTTCACGCTGCCGTCCGACATGTTCCCGCGCCACGCGGTCGCATCGGTCGTCGGCATCGGCGGTTTCGCCGGTGCGGTCGGCGGCATCCTCATGTCGACCTATACCGGCGCGCAGCTGGAACACACCGGCAGCTACGCGCGCATCTTCCTCATCGCAGGCTCGGCGTACCTGCTCGCGCTCGCGGTCGTGCACCTGCTCGTTCCGAAGCTGCAACCGGCTGCGTTCGAACGCACTCCGGCCGCCTGACGCTTCGTATCCAATCCATGTAGGGGGAATCGAATGAACCAACGTCACACGATGCTCTTCGCGCTGCTCGCCGCCGCGCTCTCGCCCGCCGCATTCGCGCAGGCCGATGCTGTGAAGCCCGACACGAAGGCGATCGCCGCGGGCAACGCGAAATTCCTCGGCAGCGCATACGCGAAGGCGCAGGCGAAGGACTTCACGATCTACTGGAACAAGGTGACGCCGGAAAACGCCGGAAAGTGGGGCGAGGTCGAAAAGCGTCGCGATCGTATGGATTGGCGCGGCCTGGACGAGGCGTACCGCATCGCGAAGGACAACCACCTTCCGTTCCAGATGCACGTGATGGTGTGGGGCAACCAGCAGCCGGAATGGATCGAGAAACTCCCCGTCGCCGAACAGCGCGAGGAAATCGAGGAATGGTTCGCCGCCGTGGCCGAACGCTACCCGGACCTGGACTACGTCGAAGTCGTCAACGAGCCGCTCAACGATCCGCCGAACAAGGACGACAAGGGCGGCGGAAACTACATCGAAGCGCTCGGCGGCAGCGGCGCGACCGGTTGGGACTGGATCGTCGAATCCTATCGCCTCGCGCGCAAGCACTTCCCGAACTCGAAGCTGCTCATCAACGACTACAACATCACCAACAAGCCCGAAGCGACTAAGCGCTACCGCGAAATCATCGACCTGCTGCGCAAGGACAACCTGCTCGACGGCATCGGCGTGCAGGGCCACGCGTTCGCGACGACGCCTGAGGTCCCGATGTCGGTGCACAAGGCGAACCTCGACCTCCTCGGCGAAACGGGCCTTCCGATCTACGTCACCGAGCTCGACATCGACGGCCCCACCGACGAGCAGCAGCTCAAGGATTACCAGCGCATCTTCCCGGTGTTCTGGGAACATCCGGCGGTGAAGGGCGTGACGCTGTGGGGCTTCCGCCCGGGCCTTTGGCGGCAGAAGGAGAAGGCGTATCTGGTACGCAAGGACGGTAGCGAACGCCCCGCCTTGAAGTGGCTGCGCGAGTACGTGCAGGGCACCACGGCGCCCGGCACGCAGACGACGCCATGACGCGTCTGCACGCCGTCGCCGCGCTCGCGACGCTGTTCGCCTTCGCGCCCCCCGCGGCGGCGGAAGACTGCGCGCAGCCGGCGACGGTGTGCGACAACGCGGTGACCGGCGCACTCGCGCTGGTCGATCACGGCCGTACGGCGCGCGTGATCGTCGACGCTGCCGATTTCCCCGGCGTCGTGCGCGCGGCGCGAGATCTTGAAAGCGATCTGGCGAAGGTCGCCGGTGCATCGTCGAAACCAGGCAAGGTCGCGATCATCGCCGGCACGCTCGGACGCAGCCCGCGCATCGATCGCATCGTCGCCCGGCGCAAGCTCGACACGCGCGGCGTCGATGGCGTGTGGGAAGGCTATCTGCTGCAGGTCGTCGAAAAGCCCGAACCGGGCATCGATCGCGCATTGCTCGTCGCCGGCGCCGACAAGCGCGGCACGATCTTCGGCCTCTACGAGCTCTCCCGCCGACTCGGCGTATCGCCGTGGAACTGGTGGGCCGACGTGCCGGTGCGGACGCGCGACACGCGCTACATCGCGCCCGGCCGATTCGTCGACGCGCCGCAGGTGCGTTATCGCGGCATCTTCCTCAACGACGAGGATCCCGCGCTCGGCGGCTGGATGAAGGCGACCTACGGCGGGCCGAACCATCGGTTCTACGAGCGCGTGTTCGAGCTCGTCCTGCGCCTGAAGGGCAACTACCTGTGGCCCGCGATGTGGGGCCGCGCGTTCGCCGACGACGATCCGCGCAACCCCGAGCTCGCCGACGAGTACGGCATCGTCATCGGCACCAGCCATCACGAGCCGATGATGCGCGCGCACGTGGAGTGGAAGCGCCACGGCGAGGGCCCGTGGGATTACACGAAAAACCCTGAAAACCTGCGGAAATTCTGGCGCGACGGGATCGCGCGCATGGGCACGCGCGAAAGCGTCGTGACGCTGGGCATGCGCGGCGACGGCGACGAACCGATGACGCAGGGCACGGCGATCGAACTGCTGCAGAACATCGTCGCCGACCAGCGCAACATCCTCGCCGAACTTACCGGCAAGCCGCCGGAACAGACGCCCCAGGTATGGGCGCTCTACAAGGAAGTGCAGGATTACTTCGACGACGGCATGAAAGTGCCGGACGACGTCACGCTGCTGTTCGCCGACGACAACTGGGGCAACATCCGCCGCCTGCCGAAGCCGGGCCAGACGCGCGGCGGCGGTTACGGCGTGTACTACCACTTCGACTACGTCGGCGGGCCGCGCAACTACAAGTGGCTCAACACGACGCAGATCGAACGCACCTGGGAACAGATGCACCTGGCGTACGAGTACGGCGCACGCCAGCTGTGGGTCGTGAACGTCGGCGACCTGAAGCCGATGGAGTTCCCGATCTCGTTCTTCCTCGACTACGCGTGGAAGCCCACGACGTTCGGACTCGATCGCCTCGAAACCTACCCCGCGCAATGGGCAGCCGAGCAGTTCGGTCCGCAGCATGCGCGGGATATCGGCGAACTGCTCACGCGCTACACGCAGTACAACGCCCGTCGCAAGCCGGAACTCCTGTCGCCGGACACCTTCAGCCTGGTGAACGACGGTGAGGCCGACCGCGTCGTCGCCGACTGGAACGCGCTGGCCGAACGTGCGCGTACGATCGGCGCGGTGCTTGGCCCGCAGTATCGCGATGCGTACTACCAGCTCGTCGAGTACCCGATCGTCGCCAGCGCGAATCTCACCGCGATGTACGTCGCCACGGGCCGCAACCGGCTGTATGCGAAGCAGGGACGCGTGTCGGCCAATGCGCAGGGCGACCTCGCGCGTTCGCTGTTCGCTCGCGACGCCGAACTAGCCCGCGTATACGAGCAGGACATCGCCCGCGGCAAGTGGGTGCACATGATGTCGCAGCCGCGCATCGGCTACACCGGCTGGCAGCAGCCGGAGCGCAACATCATGCCCGCGCTCGAACGCGTCGCGCCGAAGGATGCCGCATCGATGGGCGTGGCGATCGAAGGCGACACGGCGGCGTGGCCGGGCGCGAAAACGTCGGCCGTGCTGCCGCCGCTGGATGCGCTCGCGTCGAAGGCGCGCGGGATCACGCTGTTCAATCGTGGCACGAAGCCATTCCGCTTCGAAGCGCAGGCCTCGCGACCCTGGTTGCACGTGTCGCCGGCCAGCGGCGAGGTCACCGACGAGGTGCCGCTTCGTGTCGGGATCGACTGGAACGCGGTGCCCGCCAACGCCCGCAGCGCAAGCATCACGATTCGCGGCGATGACGGCACGCGCGTCGCCGTCGAGGTGCCCGTTGCGAAGCGCACGCAGGCCGACGCACGCGGATTCGTCGAAAGCGACGGCCGCATCGCCATCGAAGCCGCGCACTACGGCCGCGCCGTGACGCATGGCGACATCGAATGGGCCACCATTCCGAGCCTTGGCCGCACGCTCTCGAGCGTCACCTCGTTTCCGCCCACCGCGCCGGCAACCGCCACCGACGACACGGGCGCATGGCTCGAATACCCGATCCACCTCGTGCGCGACGGCGCGTTCGACGTGCACGTGGTGATGTCGCCGACGCTGGACATCCAGCATCGCGGCGGGCTTCGCTACGCGGTGTCTATCGATGGCGAATCGCCGAAGATCGTCGCCGTGAAGTCCGATCCCACGCCCGGTCATGCCGATTTCAACGCCTGGACACGCGCCGTGAGCGACAGTGTGTACGTCGGCACCTCGCGGCATCGCGCGACGGCGGGCAACCACACGCTGCGCGTCTGGCGCGTGGACCCGGCCGTGGTGCTGCAACGCGTGGAGATCGCGCGCGAGGGGGCGCGGACGAGCTACCTCGGCGCACCGGAGAGTCCGAAGCTGTAAGCGTCCATCCCCGCCATCCGCGGAACGAACAAGACCCATGCCCCGAGCATCCTCACGATGACCAAGCCCCTGCACCTCCACGAAGATCGCCTCTTCCCCGCCGAGCCCGCGATGCGCGACGTCGCGCGCCGCCTTTATCGCGAAGTGGCGACGCTCCCGATCGTGAGCCCGCACGGCCACACCGATCCCTCGTGGTTCTCGACCAACGCACCGTTCGCCAACGCGACCGAACTGCTGCTGGTGCCGGACCACTACGTGTTCCGCATGCTCTACAGCCAGGGCGTGTCCTTGGACGAACTCGGCATCCCGCATGCGGACGGCACGCGTGCGAACGTCGATCCGCGCGCGGCGTGGCGCGTGTTCGCGCGAAACTTCCACCTGTTCCGTGGCACGCCGTCGTCGATGTGGCTGAACCATGTCTTCCATGAGGTGTTCGGACTTCGCCATCGCCTGGGCGAATCGACGGCGGACGAGTACTACGGCCGCATCACCGAAGCGCTGCAGACGCCACAGTTCACGCCCCGTGCGCTGTTCGAGCGCTTCAACATCGAGGTCATCGCGACCACCGAATCGCCGCTGGAAGCGCTCGAACACCACCAGAAGATCCGCGACAGCGGCTGGAAGGGCCGCGTCATCACCGCGTACCGGCCCGACCCGGTAGTCGATCCCGAACACGAGCAGTTCCCGGCGGCGCTGCAGCGTTTCGGCGAAATCACCGGCGAAAACGTGTACACCTGGGAAGGCTACCTGCGCGCGCATCGTCAGCGTCGCGACTTCTTCAAGGCCATGGGCGCGACGTCGACCGACCACGGCCATCCGTCCGCGGCGACGGCGAACCTGCCGCCGGACGAGGCGCGCAAGCTGTTCGACATCGTCGTGCGCGGCGCGGCCACGCCGGCGCAGGCGGAGCTGTTCCGCGCGCAGATCCTCACCGAAATGGCGGCGATGAGCCTGGACGACGGTCTGGTGATGCAGATCCACCCGGGCTGCTTCCGCAACCACAACGTCGGCCTGTTCGATCGCTACGGCCGCGACAAGGGCGCCGACATTCCGCTGCGCACCGAATACGTGCATGCGCTCAAGCCGCTGCTCGACCGCTTCGGCAACGATCCGCGCCTCAACGTCATCCTCTTCACGCTCGACGAAAGCACCTACAGCCGCGAACTCGCGCCGCTGGCCGGCCACTATCCGACGCTGTTCCTCGGTCCGGCGTGGTGGTTCCACGACGCGCCCGAAGGCATGTGGCGTTTCCGCGAGCAGACCCTTGCCAGCGGCGGCTTCTACAACACCATCGGCTTCAACGACGACACGCGCGCGTTCCTCTCGATCCCGGCGCGGCACGATGTCGCGCGACGAATCGATTGCGCGTTCCTCGCCAAGCTCGTCGCGGAACATCGCATGGACGAGGACGAGGCGGTGGAGGTCGCGATCGATCTGGCGTATCGCCTGCCGAAGAAGGCCTACCGGCTGTAGGCGATGGGAGTTGCGATGCGGTCCACGTGGAAGCATGCACACGGCGCGATGCAGGCGCTCGTCGTCGCGACGCTGCTGTTTTCCGGCACGGCATGGGCCGCGGAGCGAGCATCGCCGCGTGAGCGCCAGCTGCTCGACACCGGCTGGCATTTCCACAAGGGCGATCCGGCCGGCGTCACCGGACTCGATTACGACGTTCGCCCTCCTGTCGCGCAGAGTGCCGACGGAAAGGACGCCGACGCGCGCCCTGATGCGGCGGCGAAGGTGCAGGCCCACGGCGAGCGCGTGCTCAAGCCGTGGATCCTGCCGACCGCGAATGCGCTGATTCGCGATCCGGTGAAGCGCCACGCACGTCCGGCAGGAAATCCCGGCGGCGACGTGGCGTTCGTGCAGCGCGATTTCGACGACAGCGCATGGACGAGCGTGACGCTGCCGCACGACTGGGGCATCGCCCGTCCGTTCCTGAGGGATGGTCCTTACGGCGGCATGGGGCGCCTGCAGACGTGGGGGCCGGCGTGGTATCGCCGCACGCTCGACATTCCCGCGAGCGATGCGGGCCGCAAGGTCTTCCTCGATGTCGATGGGGCTATGTCCTACGCGACGGTCTGGCTCAACGGCCAGCTCGTCGGTGGATGGCCTTACGGTTACAACGGCTGGCGCGTGGATCTGACGCCGTACGTCGTGCCCGGCGGCGTCAACCAGCTGGCGATACGGCTCGACAATCCGCCCGAATCGGCGCGCTGGTATCCGGGCGCGGGGCTGTATCGCAACGTGTGGCTGGTGAAGACCGACGCGGTGCACGTCGCGCACTGGGGCACGCGGGTGACGACGCCGCAGGTGTCGAAGGATGTCGCGACCATCACGCTGGATGTTTCCATCGACAACGATTCCGCGCGAGCAGCCGACGTAACCGCAAGCACTGAAGTGTTCGAACTCGATCCGGACGGGGCGAAGCGTGGCGCATCAGTCGCGCGCATCGATGGCGGACGCGCGCGGGTGCCGGCGAAGTCCGGCAGGACGATCAGTGCATCGACCACGCTTGCGAATCCGAAGCTGTGGGGCCCGCGCCCGACGCAGGAACCCAACCGATACATTGCCGTCACCACGGTCTTCAGCGACGGCCGCGTCGTCGACCGCATCGAAACTCCGTTCGGCATCCGCACGGTCCGCTTCGACGCGAGCGAAGGCCTGTCCGTCAACGGCGAGCGCATCGCCATCCAGGGCGTGAACAACCACCACGACCTCGGCGCGCTGGGCGCCGCGTTCAACGTGCGCGCGGCGGAGCGCCAACTGGAGATCCTGCGCGACATGGGCGCCAACGCCATCCGCATGGCGCACAACCCGCCCGCGCCGGAACTGCTCGAACTCACCGATCGCATGGGCCTGCTCGTCGTCGATGAGATCTTCGATTCGTGGGAACGGAAGAAGACGCCGCTCGACTTCCACCTCGTCTTCCCCGACTGGCACGAGCCCGACCTGCGCGCGATGCTGCGCCGTGACCGCAACCATCCGTCGATCGTGTTGTGGGGCGTGGGCAACGAAGTCGGCGAGCAGTACACGGGCGAGGAAGGCGCGGCGGTCGCGCGCAGGCTGCACGCCATCGTGCGCGAGGAAGACCCGACGCGCCCGACGATCAACGCGATGAACTGGGCCAAGCCCGACATGCCGCTGCCGCGCGAACTCGACGTGATCGGCCTGAATTACCAGGGCGAAGGCATCCGGCAGGAACCCGAGTTCGAAGGCACCGAACGCATCCGCACGCCGCCGCAGTACGACGCGTTCCATGCGGCGTTTCCCGACAAGGCCATCGTCAGTACGGAAACCGCATCGGCGCTCAGCAGCCGCGGCGTGTACCTGTTCCCGGTGACGTCGAAGACCAGCGCGCCGGCGCGCGATGGAAGCGGCGGCGATTCGAAGATCCGGCAGGTGAGCGCGTACGAACTGCATGCAGTGGATTTCGGTTCCAGCGCCGACAAGGTGTTCGCCAGTCTCGACCGGCATCCGTTTGTCGCGGGCGAGTTCGTGTGGACGGGTTTCGATTACCTCGGCGAACCAACGCCGTACTACGACTCGCGCAGTTCGTATTCGGGCATCGTCGATCTCGCCGGCTTCCCGAAGGATCGCTACTACCTGTACCAGGCGCGCTGGCGTCCTGACGTACCGATGGTGCACGTGTTGCCGCATTGGACGTGGCCCGGTCGCGAGGGTCGGATAACGCCGGTGCATGTTTTCACGTCGGGCGACGAGGCCGAACTGTTCGTCAACGGTGTCTCGCAGGGACGTCGCAAGAAGGCATCGTTCGAATACCGGCTTCGCTGGGACGACGTCGTGTACCAGCCGGGCGAAATCCGCGTGCAGGTTTACAAGGATGGGAAGCCGTGGGCGAGTGCATCGACGCGCACCGCCGGCGCCGCCGCTTCCAACGAGGCGAAGGCGGATCGCACCGCGATCGCCAACGACGGTCGCGACCTCTCGTTCGTCACCGTTCGCGTGCTCGACCGCAATGGCATTCCGGTGCCCGAGGCGGACAACCGCATCCGTTTCACCATCGAAGGCCCCGGCGAGATCGTCGCCACGGACAACGGCGACCCGACGGATATGCAGGCGTTCCGGTCGCACGATCGCCGCGCGTTCAGCGGGCTCGTGCTCGCGATCGTGCGCGCCATTCCCGGCAGGACCGGCACGATCACATTGCGCGCGGACGGCGACAATCTGAAGGGCGCGAGCGTCACTATCGACAGCCGCGTACAGGAGCAACCATGACTACACCCAGTATCACAGCTCGACGAAAGACCCTGCGCGCAGCGATGCTGGCCGGCGCCCTCGCCTTCGCTCCCGCGGGATTCGCGAAGGAGCCCGTGACGACGCTCAAGGCCGCATACGCCGACGATTTCCGCCTCGGCGTGGCGGTGAACGACGACATCGTGTCCGGCCGGGATGCGGCGTCGCAGGCGCTGACGATCAAACATTTCAACGCCATCACCGCCGAGAACGTGATGAAGGCGGAAGTGGTGAATCCGAAGCCAGGCGTATACGACTTCAGCGCGGCCGATGCGTTCGTCGACTTCGGACGCAAGCACGGCATGTACGTGATCGGGCACACGCTGGTGTGGCATAACCAGACGCCGGAGTGGTTCTTCCTCGATGCGAACGGCAACCCGAACACGCGCGAGGCGCAGATCGAACGCATGCGCGCGTACATCGAGAAGGTGGCCGGTCGCTACAAGGGCCGCGTCGATGCGTGGGATGTCGTCAACGAGGTCATCGACGAGCATGGCGGTTATCGCGACACGACATGGGTGCGCAGCGTCGGCGACGGCGACGATCTGGTGAGGCACGCCTTCGAGTTCGCGCACCGCTACGCACCGGATGCGCAGCTGTACTACAACGATTTCAACACGTGGCGTCCCGAGAAGCGCGACGGCATCGTGCGCATGGTGAAGAAGCTCCAGGCGCAGGGCGTGCGCATCGACGGCATCGGCATGCAGGGCCATTGGGGCCTGAACTATCCGTCGCTCGCGGACATCGAAGCGGCCATCGACGCCTACGCCGCACTCGGCCTGAAGGTGATGATCACCGAGCTGGACGTGGACGTGCTGCCGCTCACGCGCGAGGGACAGGTGATCGGCACCGTGATGGCGCATCCGCAGTTCCAGCTGCCGGAGTTCAAGCGCTATCTCGATCCGTATCGCGATGGATTGCCGCCGCACGTGCAGCAGCAACTGAGCGACCGCTACGCCGAGCTGTTCGCGCTGTTCCACCGCAAGCGCGACGTGATCGACCGCGTGAGCCTGTGGGGCGTGCACGACGGGATGTCGTGGAAGAACGACTATCCGGTGCCGGGCCGCATCAACTATCCGCTGCTGTTCGACCGCGCGCGCCAGCCAAAGCCGGCGCTGGACGCGGTGTTGCGTGTACCCTGCGGGGACGCCTGCGCCGTGCGGTCGCATTGAACATCCAAAGGGGACTCGCCATGCCGAAAGGAAGTCGGATTGTTGCCGCACTGATGTCGTGCTTCCTTCTCGCGTCCTGCGCATCGCAGCGCGAGGCCGAATCGCACGGCGAGTCGATCGGACGCATCACCGCGCTCGATCCTTCGTTCGAGGCGATCGTCTCCACCAACGCGCGTATCGAGAAGATCGCCGAAGGCTTCACCTGGAGCGAAGGGCCGGCGTGGATCGCGAAGGGCGACTTCCTGCTGTTCAACGACGTACCCGCGAACACGATGCATCGCTGGTCGGCACGCGATGGCGCTTCGGTGTTCCTCCAGCCTTCCGGCTATGCGGGCACGGATCTGGAAGGCCTGCGCGAAGCGGGCGCCAACGGGCTTGAAGCCGAACCGGGCGGCACGGTGCTCCTGGCCGATTCGGGTTCGCGGCTGATCGCGCGCTTCGATCCGGTCACCAAACATCGCACGACGCTGGCCGCGACCTACAACGGCAAGCGTTTCAACAGCCCCAACGACATCGCGCGCCGCAGCGATGGCGTGGTGTTCTTCACCGATCCGCCATACGGACTGAAGGGCATCGACGAATCGCCGTTGAAGGAACAGCCCGTCAATGGCGTGTACCGGCTCGACAACGACGGTTCGGTGCATCTGATCGAAGGCGCGCTGAAGTTTCCCAACGGCATCGCGCTGTCGCCGGACGAACGCACGCTGTATGTCGCCAATTCCGATCCGGATCATCCGGTCTGGATGGCGTACACGCTGGACGAACGTGGCGACGTGCGCGACCGGCGCGTGTTCGGCGATGCGTCGGACATGATCGCCGCCGGCGCGTCGGGCGCACCGGACGGCCTGACCGTTTCGCGTGATGGCCATCTCTTCGCCAGCGCGCCAGGCGGCCTGCTGGTGATGGATGCGAGCGGGAAGCGGCTGGGCCTGATCGAAACCGGCTCGCGCGTGTCGAACGCGACGTTCGGCGATGACGGGCGCACGTTGTACCTGACGTCGCACACGTTCGTGGCGCGGGTGCGCGTGAATGCGGTGGGCGTCGGGTTCGAGCCATAGCCGAGCGTTGTAGCCCGGGTAGCGAATGCGCACCCGGGACTTGCATGTCAGAGGGCGATCACCCCGGGTGCGCTGCGCTTGCCCGGGCTACAAGAGCGGTTACCGCCTCCGGTGAACCATCGCCCAGCGCCGCATACGCACGCTCGAGCGCCGACACGAAACGTTCGTCCTCCGACAACGGCGCGAACACCGCATCCAGCGTGAGGAACGACGCGACGTCATGCACGGCATTGCCCGTCGTCGCACGCCCGACTTCCGACAGCAGCGCATCCATCGGATCGTTCAGCGCCGCGCCATTGCGTACCTGGCGCCGCACGAACTGCAGCCAGCCCGCGACCGGAATGCACAGCAGGTCGATCGGACGTCCAGCTTCAAGGGCATCGGAGATCGTGCCAAGCAGGCGCACCGGAATCTTCTGCGAACCGTCCCAGGCAATCTGCGAAAGCCGATGCTGGATCGCCGGATTGCGGAAACGTTCGAGGATCGCATGGACATACCGCGAAGCGTCGAAACCGCGCGGCGCGGCGACGTTCGGCACGATGGCCTCGCGCATCAACCGTCCGACGAAGCCGGCGAGCACCGGCGTCGCCATCGCCTGCGCGACGGTTTCGATGCCCATCAGCGAGCCCAGGTACGCCAGCGCCGAATGTGGCGCGTTGAGCAGGCGCAGCTTGGCGCGGTCGTAGCCGGCGATGTCGTCGCTCATCGTCACGCCCACGCGCTCGAACGGCGGCCGGCCGTTGCAGAACGCATCCTCCACCACCCACTGCGTGTAGGCCTCGCGCTGCACCGGCCAGGCGTCCGTGCAGCCGAGTTCATCGGAAACATGCGCGACCAGCGCGTCGTCGGTGGCAGGCGTGATGCTGTCCACCATCGAACGCGGGAACGCGCCGTTCTCGGCGATCCAGCACGCGAGGTCGTGATCGATGCGCTGCGCGAACGCCACCACCGCGCGACGCAGCTTGCCACCGTTGTCGGGCAGGTTGTCGCAACTGAGCACGGTGAACGGCGCGAGCCTCTGCGCCTTTCGACGACGCAGGCCTTCGACGAGATAGCCGATGGCGCTGACCGGCGTCGTCGGATAGATCACGTCGTGCGCGATATCCGGATGCGCGAAGTCGAGCTCGCCCGCCGACAGGCAATAGCCCTTTTCGGTGATCGTCAGCGTGACGAGGCGAACGTCCGCATCGGCCAACCGCGCAAGGACGCGCTCGCCCTGCTCGCGTGCGGCGATGATTTCGCGCAGCGAGCCGATGACGCGCAGACGTGGCTGTTCGCCCAGCAGCGCGAGCGTATAGAGCCCGTCCTGCGGCTCCAGCGCATCGCGCACGTCGCGGCTGTTGAGCGAGACGCCGCAGATCGCCCAGGCCGGTTCGTCCGCTAGAACATCGTCGATGTAGACCGCCTGGTGCGCGCGGTGGAACGCGCCCACGCCGATATGGACGATGCCGATGCCGGTGGCGTTGCGGTCGTAGGCGGGGCGCTGGATGTGTTCGGGAAGCGTGGCGATCGTGTCGGGCGTGAGTCGGCGTTCGGTCATGTCTTGCTTGCTGCGGCGTTCGATGTTGGGAATACGTCGATGTCGCCATCCCCGCGTTCGCGGGGATGGCAGCGACACGGACTCACTCTGTCACGGTGACGCGCGTCTTCGCACGGATGTCCGCACTCGACGCGCCGATCTGCACTTCATACGCACCCGGATCCACCGAGTACGCCTCGCGCGTCTCGTCCCACGTGCGCAGATCCTTCTGCGGCGTGATCGTGAAGCTCACCTCTCGCGACTCGCCCGGCTGCAGGTGAACGCGCTGGAAGCCGCGCAGTTCCTTGCCGGCGCGTTCGCGCTTCGGGTCGAGCGGATGCAGGTACAGCTGCACCACTTCGTCGCCCGCACGTTTGCCGGTGTTCTTCACCTGCACCGTCGCCGTCACCGGCTGCGTGGCGTTCGCCTTCGCGCGGTCGAGCTTCAGGCCCGAATACGCGAACGTCGTGTACGAAAGCCCGTGACCGAACGCGTACAGCGGTTCGCCGCCGAAATAGCGATACGTGCGATTGCGCATCGAGTAATCGTCGAACGCCGGCAGCTTCTCGTCTTCCTTGTAGAACGTCACCGGCAGGCGACCGGCGGGACTCGCGTCGCCGAACAGGACGTCGGCCACCGCATTGCCGCCGCGCTGGCCCGGATACCACGCCATGACGATCGCCGGCAGGTTCTGCTTCGCCCAGTCCACCGCGATCGCCGAACCCGCGGTCAGCACCATCACGACCGGCTTGCCGGTGGCGTGCAGCGCCTCAAGCAGCTTGCGCTGCGTATCGGGCAGGCGGATGTCGGTGCGGTCGCCGCCGGCGAAGCCCGGATAGTTGACCGTCATCTCCTCGCCTTCGACATCGCCGGTAAGTCCGCCGACGAAGATCACCACGTCCGAATCGCGCGCGGCCTGCACCGCTTCCTCGAACGGCGGCTTCGCGCCCGGCATGCGCCACGCCAGGCGGACGCCTGCATCGCGTTCGCGCTCGTAGTACTCGAGCCGCACCTTGTACGCGCGACCGCCTTCGAGCTGCACGTCCGCATGCTCGGCATGCAGGCGGTCGGTGTTCTGCCAATGGTCGATCACCAGCTTGTCGTCGACGTACAGTCGCACGCCATCGTTGCCGGCCGCTTCGAGCTGGTAGGTGCCGCTCACCGGTGGCAGCAGCTGGCCGCTCCAGCGGATGCTGAAGTCGTCGGCGGGAATGTCCTGGCCGCCCTGCGCTTCGCCGCGCGCCAGCAGGTTGTCGGTCGGCGAACCGCGATCCCAGCGGAAGCCGATCTGCGGATCGACACGTACCAGCGTCGGCTTGCCCTTGAGGTCGCGATTGCGGAAGTACTCGCCGCGCAGGCCGCGTTCGGTCGAACCTGCGTCGGGGCGCAGATACTGCGGTTCGATCAGCGGATTCGCCGCCGGATCGTCGCGGCCTTCGACCAGATCCACGCCGCGCGCGTGCACGATCTTCGCGTTCGGCGCGGCCTCGCGGATGCCCTGAAGGATCGTCACCGGCGCCGCGGGCGTGCCGTAGTAATTGCCGAGCAGCGCCATCGTGTCGTCCGCGGTGGGGCCAACGACGGCGATGCGCCTGATGTCGCGCGACAGCGGCAGCACGCCGTCGTTCTTCAGCAGCACGATCGATTCCTGCGCGACCTTGCGCGAAAGCGCGTCGTGCTCGGGCGACTGGTTCGCCGAGTACGGAATGCCTGCCCAACGCACCTGCGCCGGCGGATCGAACATGCCAAGGCGCATGCGCGCGGTGAACAGCTTCGTCAGCGCCGCATCGACTTCGTTCTCGGAAATCAGGCCCTTTCGCACCGCGACCGGCAACGACGGCATGTAGGTGTCGCCGCAATCGAGCTGCGTGCCGTTCTTCACCGCGAGCGCCGCCGCTTCCTCCGGCGTCGCGACGATCTTGTGGTGCTTCCAGATATCGACGATGGCCCAGCAATCGGACACCACGTAACCCTTGAAACCCCACTCGCCGCGCAGCACGTCCTGCAGCAGGAACTTGCTCGCGCTCGCCGATTCGCCATACACGCGGTTGTACGCGCCCATCACCGCATCGACATCGCCCTCCTTCACCAGCGCTTCGAACGCGGGAAGATAGGTCTCGCGAAGATCGCGCTCCGTCGGCTTCGCATCGAAGGTATGGCGGTCCGCTTCCGGTCCGCTGTGCACCGCGAAGTGCTTGGCGGTCGCATCGAGCTTGCGGTACTTCGGATCGTCGCCCTGCAGGCCCTTCACGAACGTCACGCCCATGCGCGAGGTGAGGTACGGATCCTCGCCATAGGTTTCCTGTCCACGGCCCCAGCGCGGATCGCGGAAGATGTTGATGTTGGGCGACCAGAACGTGAGGCCCTGGTAGCGACCGCGCTGGTCGTGGCGTTCGTACTCGTGATGCTTCGCGCGCGCCTCGTCGCTGATCGCATCGCTGATCTGTGCCATCAATGGCACGTCGAAGGTCGCCGCCATGCCGATGGCCTGCGGGAACACCGTCGCCCCGCCCGCACGCGCGACGCCGTGCAGCGCCTCGTTCCACCAGTCGTACGCGGGCACGCCGAGGCGGTCGATCGCCGGCGCGGCGTTCTGCATCTGCGCGGCCTTCTCGTCCAGCGTCATGCGCGAGACCAGATCGGCGGCGCGCTGTTCGAAACTGCGCGTGGTGTCGAGCCAGGGCCGTTCGTCCGCCTTTGCATCGGCCGCGCAGGCGCCGAACGAAGGCGCGCACAGCGCGAGCAGCAGCGCGAGCGCGAGGCGCCTGCGCGAAGAAGAACCCGCCTTCGACCGCTGGCCCTCGAGGTTCATGCGTTCCATTCCGATCGCTCCTCAGTTGTCCTGCACGATTCGCGCATACGGCCCCACCGTCGCGCCGATGAAGCCGCCGGCGACATCGGTGCTCAGGACCGTTCCGTCCACGTCCTGCTTCAACCACGTCCAGCCGTTGCCGGCGTCGTACGCGAAGGCGTAGTCGCCGCCGTTCGCTTCAATCTTCAGCCTCAGTTCCTTCGTCTTCGCCGGCAGCATCGTCGTTGCGAGCGTGTCGTCCGCATCCTTCTGCCGCTTGCGCAACGACAGCACCACGCCATCGCCGACGCGGCGCGCGGTGAAGGCGAACCAGTGCTTCTCGTTCTGGAACGCGGCGAGACCGGCTTCGGTGTTCGTGTCTGCCGAAACCAGAAGTTCCGTGCTCGCTTCGAACGCGAGGTGCTGCTGGCGGCGCGCAAGGAACGACGGATTGCCCAGCGTATCCAGCCCGGCCCGCAGCGGATGGATCGCGAGCATCCCGCGATGCGAACGCACGTCGGCCCATTGCGACTTCGGCACGCGCGCGAACATCCACGTCGTGTCGAGCTTCGGTTTGTCGAAGTCGTCGCGCCAGGTGAAGTTGCCGCTCAGCGGCGCCTGCGTCGCGCCGCGCTTCATGAACGACGGTCCGTCGGCGACCTGCGGGATGCGCGTGCCGTGCGGCAGGATGGTCGGCCAGCCGTCCTTCCATTCCACGGGCAGCAGGAAGGTCTCGCGGCCGGTGTTGTAGTGCTTGCCGTCGTAAGCGCGGCTGGCGAGGAACACGGCCCACCACGAACCATCGGTGGCTTCCACCAGGTCGGCATGGCCGGCGTTGGTGATCGCGTCCGCGCGGTCTTCGGGAAGATCGCGCTGCGTGAGGATCGGGTTGTGTTCGTACGGCGCGTACGGGCCCCAGATGTCGCGACTGCGCGCGACCACCTGCGAATGCTGCGGCCCCGTGCCGCCCTCGGCGCACACGAGGTAATACCAGCCGTCGCGCTTGTAGAGGTGCGGACCTTCGATCCAGATCGGCTTCTGCGCGAGGTCCATGCCGCCGTTGAGCAGCACCTTTCGCGGACCGATCGGCTTGAATGTCGCGCCGTCCAGTTGCTGCATCCAGATCGCGCGATGGCCTTCGTACAGCGGCGTGCCTTCGGGCGCGTCGTTGTTGACGATGTACAACTTGTCGCCGTCGAAGAACAGTGAGGGATCGATGCCGCCGATCGTCGGCAGCCAGACCGGATCCGACCACGGGCCCGCCGGATCTTTCGCGGTCGCGATGAAGTTCCCGCCTGCGTCCACCGACGTGTTGACCACATAGAACGTGCCGCCGTGGTACTCGATGGTCGGCGCGAACACGCCGCGCGACATGCCCAGGCCGTCGAAATCGAGCTGCGTTGGACGGTCGATGACGTGGCCGACCTGCGCCCAGTGCACGAGGTCGCGGCTTTCGAACACCGGGATGCCGGGGAAATACGCGAACGTCGAGTTCACCAGGTAGTAGCGATCGCGCGCGCGTACGATGCTCGGGTCCGGGTAGAAGCCGGCGAGGATGGGATTGCGGTACTGGCTCGGCTTCAGCGGCGCGTCGAACGGCGCGTCGTGGCCTTTGTATTCGAACCAGTCGAACAGCACCGGTTCGGCGGCCAGCACCGGGAGTGTCGCGAGGGCGAGCAGCAGCGCCGCGACCGACTTCGCCATGCGTGCGCGCCCTTGTAGCCCGGGTAAGGCCAAGGGCCGCACCCGGGGTAGCGCCTCCGGAAACGTTGCCCCCGGGTGCGCTTCGCTTACCCGGGCTACGGAGGCACGTGAAGATGATGGCGCGCGCGCATTCATCTTCTTACCAATCCCACATCGCGCCGTCTTCCAGGCGCGCGATCGGCAGCTGCTTGGGCGCATACGGGAACTTCGCCGCGAGCTTCTCGTCGATGTCCACGCCATGGCCGGGCGTGTCGCCCACATGCAGGCGGCCGCCGCGGAAGACGTAATCGTGAGGGAACACCTCGTTGGTTTCGTCCGAATGGAACATCCACTCCTGGATGCCGAAGTTCGGCACCCACGTGTCGAAGTGCAGTGCCGCGCCCATGCACACTGGCGAAAGATCGGTCGCGCCGTGGAAGCCGGTGCGCACCGCGTGCAGCGCGGCGAAGTCGGCGATACGGCGGACGTGCGTGATGCCGCCGCCGTGCACGATGGTGGTGCGGATGTAGTCGATCAGCTGGTTCTCGATGAGGTGCTTGCAGTCCCAGATCGAGTTGAACACCTCGCCCACCGCGAGCGCGGTGACCGAATGCTTGCGGATGAGTTCGAAACCCTTCTGGTTTTCGGCCGGCGTGGCGTCCTCCAGCCAGAACAGGCGGAACGGTTCGAGGTCGCGCGCAAGACGCGCGGCCTCGATGGGCGTGAGGCGGTGATGCACGTCGTGCAGCAGTTCGACATCCGGGCCGTGATCCGCGCGCAGACGCTCGAACAGCTTCGGCGCGACGTTGAGGTACCTTGGCGTGTTCCACACGGTCTCGGCCGGCAGCTCGCTTTCGGCCGGCTCGTAGGGCTTGCCGCCGACGGAAATGCCGTAGGCCTTCTTCACGCCCGGGACGCCGCACTGCGCGCGCACGGCGAGGAAGCCCTTCTCCATGTACTTGGCGACCTCGTCGGTTGCTTCCTCGATGTCGCGACCGTTGGCGTGGCCGTACACCAGCGCGCCCTCGCGCGAACGGCCACCCAGCAGCTGGTACAGCGGCATGCCGGACATCTTGCCGAGGATGTCCCACAGCGCGACGTCGACCGCGGCGACGGCGGTCATCGTGACCGGGCCGCGACGCCAGTACGCACCGCGATGCAGGAACTGCCACATGTCCTCGATACGGCCGGCGTCGCGGCCGATGAGGTTCGGCACGACGTGATCCTGCAGGTACGACGCGACGGCGAGCTCACGGCCGTTGAGCGTCGCATCGCCCAGACCGGTGATGCCCGAACGCGTGGTGATCTTCAGCGTGACGAAATTGCGGCCCGGGCAGGTCACGATGACCTTCGCGTCGACGATCTCGCGATCGCGCGCGGAGCCCTGGCGGTTCTCGTTGGTTGGGGTGCTCGTGGTTGCGGTGTTCATCGTGCGTGATCGTCGGTGGAGGCGGTGGGGAGGGTGAGTTCGAAAGGACCAGCGGGCAGGTTCGCGCCGTCGAAGAGCGTGCAGGTCGGGCCGTCGGCCCAGCAGTAGCGCACGCGCGTGGCTTCGTGCGCGTTCGGCGCGCGCAGCGTGACGGTGTTGCTCCACGCCTTTGCGTCGGCGAATCGGCAGCTTTCCTGCGTCGCGCCGCACAGTTCGAAACCGATGGGGCCGTTGGCGCCGACGCCGACAAGATCGCCGGTGTTGTCGCCGAACGTCACCACGACGGCGTCATCCACACGGCGCGCCGAACGCGGCACCGGGCCGGACGGCGGCAGCTTCTCGCCGTACACGACGTGGCGCGCGACGCGCGCGAGGCGACGGCCGAGTTCCTGCTTGTTCGACGGATGGATGTCGTAGTGGTCGCCGATGTCGATCGCGACGGCCAGTCCGGTGTTCGCATCGTCGTTGGCGACGATGCGCTGCGATTCGCGCAGCTCCGCCCAGCCGCTTTGCGCCGGCTGCGACTTCGGCATGCCGTAGTTCGCCAGCTGCACGATCAGCATCGGCGTCTTCGCGCCGAAGCGCGAACGCCAGTCCTCGCGCAGCGTGCGCAGCAGGTCGCGATAACGCGCCGCTTCGCCGGTGTTCGACTCGCCCTGGTACCAGAGCATGCCGCGCACGTTGTACGGGCCGAGCGGCGCGATCATGCCGTTGTACAGCGTGGAAAGGCCGGCAGCGGTCTGCCACGGCGCGCGTGGCGGCGCGTCGTTGCCGGGCACCATGCGGTACTTCCACGGATTCGACAGCGGCGCGCTGGAGCCGTCCCTGAAACGGAGCAGGTTCGCCGATGCCGGGCCGGACAGTCCGCCTTCGCGATACGTGTCGAGCACGTTCACGACGACGACGTTCTCGCCTTCCTTCAGCAGGCCCTTCGGCAACGCGTACGCGCGGCCGCTGCCGGCGCCGTACGTGCTGCCGACGGCAATGCCGTTCACCCACGTCATGTCGACTTCGTCGGCCGGCGCGAGCGCGAGCGTCGCGTCCTGCGCGGCCTGCTTAGCGGTGAGCTTCACCGTCGTGCGATACCAGACCATGCCGTCGAACGCGGCCAGTTCCGGCACGCCCCAGCGCTCCCACGGGCCGAGGTCGCGCGGGGCGACGCGCCAGTCCTTGCCGGGCGAATACGTCCTGCTCCACGGCTCGTCGCCGGGCTGCGCATCGCGACGCGCGTTCCACCAGCGCGCCCACACGTCGCCCCAGCGCGCGATCGCGCCCACCTCATCAGTGGCGTACTGATCGAGCACGTCGAGTTCGTCGTTGTAGAGTTTCGTCGCGCGCAGCGCGTCGCCGCTGGTCCACGCCTGGATGCGCGAACCGCCCCACGCGGCGTTGATCAGGCCCATCGGCACATCGACGGTCTTCTGCAGCTCGCGCGCGAAGTAGTAACACGCGGCAGAGAAATCGCGGATCGTGTCGGGCGTGGTCGTCGTCCACTTCGCAGGCGTGGCGAACGTCGCCTGCGGCGTGACCGCGCCGTTCTGCGGCACGGTGAACAGGCGGATGCGGTCGCTGTTGGCGCCGGAGATCTCCGAGCGCGCATCGAGCGAACGCCACACCTGCAGTTCCATGTTCGACTGGCCCGAACACAACCAAACGTCGCCGACCATCACGTCGGCGACGTTCTGCGTCGTCGAGCCCGCAGTCGCGGTGAGCGTGTACGGGCCGCCGGCCTTCATCGCCGGCAGCGTGGCGCTCCAGTTGCCGTCGGCATCGGCGCGCGCGGTTGCACGCTTGCCGGCGAAGCCGAGCTTCACCTGCTCGCCGGCAGTGGCGCGGCCGAACACGCGGATCGGCTGCTCGCGCTGCAGCACGGCGTGGTCCTGGAACATCGTGTGCAGCAGCGTGCCGCCTTCTGCGGCGCTGACAGCGAATGCACTGGCGAACGCGACGGCGCCAAGCAGCGCGCGCGCGAGGTTTCCAACGTAAGGCTTGCTCATCGACATGGTTCAGCCATTCCCCGGAGCGAACGGAAATTCGAGCGATTCGTAGTAATCCAGCGGATGCGCGGGCGGCGCGTAGCCTTCCGGCAGCGGACGCTGCGAGAACGTCTGGAAGTACGCGATGCTGGCGTCGCGCCACCACTGCGCTTCCTTTTCCTGGATCGAAAGGAAGGTCGCGACCTGCGCATGGCGCTCCGGATCGATCTTCCCGGCCAGCCCGTCCCACGTCCTGCGCATGCCACGCACGGTGTCCACGCCGCGCGAGTAATGCACGACGAGTTCGTCCCACAGCGTGCGGCCGGATTTGGTCGTGTAATCCCACGGCAGGTGGTGGAACCACAGCAGGAATTCCTCCGGCGTCTTCGCGGCATCGTCGAACTGCACGGCGACGGGCCTGGCGTACTGCGATACCGCATCGCTGCCGCGCGTGGTGCGGTCGAAACCGATGCCTTCCTTCGAGGCGCGGTGGTAGTACACGCTGGTCCAGTCCGCGCGCGGGCCGCCTTCGACCCACGGACCCGGACCGTAATGATGGCTGCGCCCCATCAGGTGGTGCAGGCCAAGCGGCGTCATGTAGTCCACGACCGCTTCGCGCGAACCCATCATCATCGCGACGATGGGCTGCACGACCGCGTCGTCGTTGGAGAACGTCATGCGCGTCCATTCCTGCGCGATGTCGCGCGAGGACAGTTCCGGATTCCACGCGAGGCGACCGAACACATACCAGTTCGCCTGGTCGAAGTGCGAGCCGCTCCAGTTGCGGTCGCTGCCGATGTTGGCGACGCCGGCCATGCCGGTCAGGCCGCTCTTGTAGAGCGTGCCGCGATGCAGCTCGCCATCGACGACCTTCGCCACCGTCGAGCCCTTGCCGCGCGCATAAGTATCGGCGCGCAGCGTTTCCTCGAACAGCGGGCCCAGGTACGCCAGGTGCGTGGCGAAACCGAGGTACTCCTTGGTGATCTGGAATTCCATCATCAGCGGCGTCTTCGGCATCGCGCCGAACAGCGGATGGAACGGCTCGCGCGGCTGGAAGTCGATGGCGCCGTTCTTCACCTGCACCATCACGTTGCGGCGGAACTTGCCGTCGAGCGGAACGAACTCGTTGTATGCCTGCTTGGCGCGATCGTCCGGCGTTTCGTGCGAATACACGAACGCGCGCCAGATGACGATGCCGCCGTGCGGCTTCACCGCATCGGCCATCATGTTGGCGCCGTCGGCGTGCGTGCGGCCGTAATCCTGCGGGCCAGGCTGGCCTTCGGAATTGGCCTTCACCAGAAAGCCGCCGAAATCGGGAATGGCCTGGTAGATCTCGTCGGCCTTCGCCTTCCACCACGCGCGTACTTGCGGATCGAGCGGGTCGGCGGTCTTCAGGCCACCGATCTCGACCGGCGCGCTGAAACGCGCGCTCAGGAACACGCGGATGCCGTAAGGGCGGAACACGTTTGCCAGCGCGGCGGCCTTCTCGATGTACATCGGCGTGAGCTGTTGTGCGCTCGCGTTGACGTTGTTGAGCACCGTGGCGTTGATGCCGATGGACGCGTTGGCGCGCGCGTAATCGGTGTAGCGCGGGCTCACGTAGTCGGGAAGCTTGTGCCAGTCCCAGATCGATTCGCCCGCGTAGCCGCGCTCGACGTGGCGGTTGAGGTTGTCCCAATGGTTGAGCATGCGCAGCGACGTGCGCGGGACTTCGGTGATGTCGAGCGACGCCAGCGGCTGGCGCGTCTGCAGCAGTCGCAGGAAATGGAAGGCGCCATGCATTGCGCCGGCATCGGTGTTGGCGGCGATTGCTATCGCGTGGCGGCCATCGACCTGCACGTTGCGGATGCGATAACCCTCCTGCCCCAGGTCCTTCGTCGCGAGCTTCAGGGCGGCGATCTGCTTCGAGGACGACGGCGTGCCGACGATCAACGCGCCTTCGACGCTGGCCGCGTCGGCCAGCGGCGGCGCGGCGCCGAGCAGGCCGCCCAGGCCGCGCACCAGCTCATCGCGCGTGGCCTGCTGCGCGGGCGTGGCGGCCGGGGCGACGAGTTGCGCGACGCGGGCGCGGTACGGGGCCGCCTCGGCGTCGGGGATGGGGCGGTAGCGCAGCCACAGGTCGTAGCCGTCTTCGGCGAAGGCCGGGCGCGGGAGCAGGCTTGCAAGGAGCAGCAGCGTGAAGGCCAGGACGCCGGCGACCATCGCCCGGGTGCTGGTTTGGAAGGCGTGTACGCTGTCGCCGGGCGTGCGGGATGCCCGTACCATGTGCAAAGCTCTCATGCGCAATCCTGGTTGAACGAAAGACGGGGCGTCCGCACGTTGCGGCATCCGCGACCGCAGGCCGACAGAAGGAACGAACGTTGGAGAAGCCGAGGAAATCCCTGCGACGCAAGGGCGCCGCCGTGACCATCGATGAAGTGGCCGTGCTGGCGAGCGTTTCGCCGATGACCGTCTCGCGCGTGGTCAACGGACAGGGCAAGGTCCGCGACAGCACGCGCGAACGCGTGATGCGCGCGGTGAAGGAACTGGGCTACACGCCCAACCTGGCCGCCAGTTCGCTCGCTGCCGCGCAGCACACGCGCGTGGCGATGATCTACACCAACCCCAGCTCCGCGTACCTGCGCGAGCTGCTGGTCGGCGCGCTGCGCGGCGCGGCGCGTACCGCGGCGCAGCTGATGATCGAAAGCTGGGACACCTACAACGCCGACGCGCAACGCGCCGCCGCGCGCGAGATGAGCAAGTCCGTGGCGGGCGTGATCCTCCCGCCGCCGCTGTGCGAATCCAAGGCGGTGGTGTCCGAGTTCCTGTCGGCCGGCGTGCCCGTGGTCGCCATCGCGTCGGGCCGCTTCAGCCAGGAAATCTCCTGCGTGCGCATCGACGATTTCCGCGCGAGCCAGGAAATCACCTCGCACCTGATCTCGCTGGGCCACACGCGCATCGGCTACATCAAGGGGCATCCGAACCAGACCGCGAGTGCGCGGCGCTTCGAAGGCTTCCAGGCCGCGTTCGCGCAGGCCGGGCTGGAGATCGACAGCGGCCTGGTCCAGCAGGGTTACTTCACCTACCGCTCGGGCCTCGAGGCGGCCGAGAAACTGCTGGCGAACAAGAAGCCGCCGACGGCGATCTTCGCCAGCAACGACGACATGGCGGCCGCGGTCGTGTCCGTCGCACACCGGCGCGGGCTCGACGTGCCCAACGATCTGTCGGTGGTCGGATTCGACGATACGTCCGCCGCGACGACGGTGTGGCCGGAGCTCACGACCATCCACCAGCCCATCGCCTCGATGGCCGACTCGGCCATCGATATCCTGCTGCGCGGCATCCGTCGCAAGGATCGCAGCACACGCGTGGTGGTCGACCACGTCGTCGCGCACCAGCTGTGCAGGCGCGATTCGGTTGCGCCGCCGAAGGGACGTTGAGAGCAGGGACGATAGGCCGCGCGCCCGAGTAATCCGATTGGAAATTATCCGATTGGAACCACCCGGGCGCGCCATGCGTCAGCCTTCCATCTGCTCCAGTTCCTTGCCCTTGGTCTCGTAGACGTACTTCAGGACAAAGAACACCGACACGATCGCGGCCACGGTGTAGATGCCGTAGGCGCCCGCCAGGCCGATGCCGGCCAGCAGGATCGGGAAGGTCACGGTGATGGCGAAGTTGCTGGTCCACTGCGCGGCGCCGGCAACGGCCAGGCCCGAACCGCGGATCTGGTTCGGGAACATCTCGCCGAGCATGACCCACATCACCGGGCCCCACGAGGCGTTGAAGAAGATCACGTAGACGTTCGCGGCGATCAGCGCCAGCGTGCCCATCGAATCGGACAGCA
>Ga0209257_1000713_pt1 | contig 51427 bp, 46 predicted proteins | sample AraplaCvi_mCL_r2_FD_184277 | JGI IMG/M metagenome (GOLD analysis project Ga0209257, IMG submission 184277) | Arabidopsis root microbial communities from North Carolina, USA - plate scrape MF_Cvi_mCL_r2 (SPAdes) (version 2) | ecosystem: Host-associated > Plants > Roots > Endosphere | place: USA...
GGCCTTCCTTGATTTCCTGGTCCATCGAGCGCGAGACGAAGTCGCGCGGCGCCAGGTCCTTCAGCGTGGGCGCATAGCGCTCCATGAAGCGTTCGCCGTTGCTGTTCAGCAGGATCGCGCCTTCGCCGCGGCAGCCTTCGGTCAGCAGCACGCCCGCGCCTGCCACGCCGGTCGGGTGGAACTGCCAGAACTCCATGTCCTGCAGCGGAATGCCCGAGCGGGCCGCCATGCCGAGGCCGTCGCCGGTGTTGATGAAGGCGTTGGTCGAGGCCTGGAAGATGCGGCCTGCGCCGCCGGTGGCCAGCAGCACGGTCTTGGCCTGCAGGATGTGCAGGTCGCCGGTTTCCATTTCGAGCGCGGTCACGCCGACCACGTCGCCTTCTTCGTCACGGATGAGGTCCAGCGCCATCCATTCGACGAAGAACTGGGTGCGTGCTTCGACGTTCTTTTGATAGAGCGTGTGCAGCATCGCGTGGCCTGTGCGGTCGGCCGCGGCGCAGGCGCGCTGCACGGGCTTCTCGCCGTAGTTGGCCGTGTGGCCGCCGAACGGACGCTGGTAGATGGTGCCGTCGGGGTTGCGGTCGAACGGCATGCCGAAGTGTTCGAGCTCGTACACGACCTTCGGGGCTTCGCGGCACATGAACTCGATCGCGTCCTGGTCGCCGAGCCAGTCGGAGCCCTTGATCGTGTCGTAGAAGTGGTAGTGCCAGTTGTCCTCGCTCATATTGCCGAGCGAGGCGCCGACGCCGCCCTGCGCAGCAACAGTGTGCGAACGCGTGGGGAACACCTTGGACAGTACGGCCACGTTGAGGCCGGCGCGTGCGAGTTGCAGCGAGGCGCGCATGCCGGAGCCGCCGGCACCGACGATCACGACGTCGAACTTGCGCTTGGTGATTTTTTCTTTTGTGTAGGTCATGGTGGGGTCAGATCTTCCAAAGCACTTGAATGGCCCAACCCGCACAACCGACAAGCCAGACGATGGTGAAAATTTGCAGGGCGAGGCGAATGCCGACGGGCTGGACGTAGTCCATCCACACGTCGCGCATGCCGACCCACACGTGATAGAGCAGGGCAGCGATCACGGAGAAGGTCAGCACCTTCATCCACTGCGCGGCGAAGATGCCGGCCCACAGGTCGTAGCCGATGGGGCCGCGCGAGAAGATCAGCTGTGCGAGCAGGATGATCGTGAAGAGCGCCATCAGGCCGCCCGTGATGCGCTGGCTGAGCCAGTCGCGCAAACCGTAATGAGCGCCGACGACGATGCGCTTGGAGCCGTAATTCACAGACATGGTTGGCTCCTTCTCAGTACAGGCCGAACAGCTTGGCGCCGAGCACCACGGTGAGCAGGATGCTCAGTGCCAGCGTGACGACGGCCGAGGTATGGCCGAACTCCTTGGTCACCGCGGCGTGGCTCACGTCCATCCAGAGATGGCGCAGGCCGGCGATGAAGTGGTGCAGGTAGGCCCAGATGAGCGCGAGCGCGACGAGCTTGAGGAACCATCCCGGAGCGAAGCCGATGCCGACGTTGAAAGCGCTCTTGAATCTCGCGAACGAATAGTCAGATGACAGCGACGTGTCGAACATCCAGATGATGAACGGCAGCAGCAGGAACATCAGCACGCCGCTGACGCGGTGCAGGATCGACACGATGCCCGCCGGCGGCAGCCGATAGGTCGTGAGGTCGGTGAAGGCATTGATGTTGCGGAATTCGCGACGCGGTGGCCGGGGAGGGGTTGCAAGCTCTGTCATTGGGGGGATTGCTTTCGTGGCTTTGTGACTTGTTGGCTTGTTCTGAGAGCGAACGCTTTTGTTTCTTCTGCGGAAATGCAAACAACGCAAAATTCTATTGCAATGCACCATCGGGCAGCGGACGCGTGCGAGTCAGTGCACCGTTGCAGTCGGATGCTCTTGACTTCGCAGCGCTTCGCACGCGTTGTGTGCGCACGCTGGCGCACCGGTATCCGGCTTTCGTCTGCATCGGGTCAGCCCAGCTGGTTTCTGTAGTGGTGGGTGTCGGTGCGATAGAGCCCGCGGCGCAGTTCCATCGGCATGTCATGGTAGGTGTGCGCCACGCGCTCCACGCTCAGCAGGGGCATCTGCGGCGTCACGTCGAGCAGCGCGGCCTGTTCGGCATCGGGCAGCACGGCGCGGATCTTTTCTTCGGCACGCACCATGCGCACGCCGAACTCCGTTTCGAACAGTGCGTACATCGGGCCGGGCCATGCGCGCAGCCGCTCGGCGGTGAGTCCCTTGAAGGGTGTGCCGGGCAGCCAGAGGTCTTCGAGGATGGTCGGCACGCCGCCGTAGGCGAGCACGCGCCGCACCTGCAGCACCGCGTCGCCCGTGCGCAGGCCGAGGGCACGCGCCACGTCGGCCGATGCGCGCAGGCGCTTGCAGTCGACGATGGTGCGCACCGCGGGGCCTTCGGTGTTCGGGTCGCCCGCATCGGGCACGAGCTTGAGGAAGCGGTACTGCACGTGCTGCTCGGCATGCGTGGCGACGAAGGTGCCCTTGCCCTGGCGGCGCACCACCAGGTTTTCGGCCGAGAGTTCGTCGATGGCCTTGCGCACCGTGCCCTGGCTCACGCGAAAGCGCACGGCCAGTTCCATCTCGCTCGGGATGGGCTCGCCCGGCTTCCACTCGCCCGCCTGCAGGCTCTGCAGGATCAGGGTCTTGATCTGCTGGTAGAGCGGACTGAAGGACGGCGTCGGGGGCTCGTCGAGGGTGGAGGGCGTGTTCATGGCAGCGGTGGGGTGCGCCGTGGCGGACCCCCAGAGGATATCTTATATAAGACATAAGACGGCCTTTGTTGAATCGGCTTAAAATGCGGGCCGGTCCCGCGCCGCGGGAAAGCTTCCCCCCGCTGGACCGCGGCGCCCCACGAGGGCGCTACCCCGTTTCACCACCTTCTGGAGTCTTCCCATGAGCAAAAAGCCCGTCCGCGTTGCCGTTACCGGTGCCGCCGGTCAAATCGGTTACGCCCTGTTGTTCCGTATCGCCTCCGGTGAAATGCTCGGCAAAGACCAGCCGGTCATTCTTCAGTTGCTCGAAATCCCCGACGAGAAGGCCCAGAAGGCGCTCAAGGGCGTGATGATGGAACTCGACGACTGCGCCTTCCCGCTGCTGGCCGGCATGGAAGCCCACGGCGACCCGATGACCGCCTTCAAGGACGCCGACTACGCACTGCTCGTCGGCTCGCGTCCCCGCGGCCCCGGCATGGAACGTGCCGAACTGCTGGCCGTCAACGGTGCCATCTTCACCGCGCAGGGCAAGGCACTGAACGCCGTCGCCAGCCGCAACGTCAAGGTGCTGGTGGTCGGCAACCCCGCCAACACCAACGCCTACATCGCCATGAAGAGCGCACCGGACCTGCCGCGCAAGAACTTCACCGCCATGCTGCGCCTGGACCACAACCGCGCTGCCAGCCAGATCGCCGCCAAGACCGGCAAGCCGGTGGCCGACATCGAAAAGCTCACCGTCTGGGGCAACCACTCGCCCACGATGTACGCCGACTACCGTTTCGCCACAATCAACGGCGAAAGCGTCGCCAAGATGATCAACGACCAGGAATGGAACGCGAACACCTTCCTGCCGACCGTCGGCAAGCGCGGCGCCGCCATCATCGAAGCCCGCGGCCTGTCGTCGGCCGCTTCGGCCGCCAACGCCGCCATCGACCACATGCGCGACTGGGCCCTGGGCACCAACGGCAAGTGGGTCACGATGGGCATCCCGTCGGACGGCCAGTACGGCATTCCGAATGACGTGATGTTCGGCTTCCCGGTCACCTGCGAAAACGGTGAGTACAAGCTGGTCGAAGGCCTCGAGATCGATGCATTCAGCCAGGAACGCATCAACAAGACGCTCGAAGAGCTCGAAGGCGAACGCGCCGGCGTCGCCCACCTGCTGTAAGCAACCCGCTCAGCATGCTCGACTGGAATCCCGCGCTCTACCGTCGCTACGAGGACGAGCGCACACGACCCGCGCAGGAGCTCCTCGCGCGGGTGCCGCTGACCGAAGCCGACCGCGTGGTCGACCTCGGTTGCGGGCCGGGCAATTCCACCGAGCTGCTGGTGCAGCGGTTCCCGAAGGCACAAGTCCTCGGAACCGACAACTCCGAAGCCATGCTGGTCAGCGCGCGCGAGCGGCTGCCGAAGGCGGGCTTCGAGTTGAGCGACATCGCGACCTGGGCGCCGCAGTCTCCGGAGCAAGCGCCCGACCTCATTTACGCCAACGCGTCCCTGCAATGGGTGCCCGATCACGAAAAGCTGATCCCGCGCCTGTTCGACGCGCTGGCCCCGGGTGGCGTGCTCGCCATCCAGATGCCCGACAACCGCCAGGAACCCACGCACCGCCTGATGCGCGCGCTGGCGGCCGAAGCGCCGTGGGCCGAGCCCATCGGCGATGCCGACAGGCTGCGCACCCTGCTGCTGCCGCTCGGCGGCTACTACGACCTGCTGGCGCCGCATGCCGCCAGCGTCGATGTCTGGCACACGATCTACCAGCACCGCATGGCCGATGCCGCCTCCATCGTCGAATGGGTGCGCAGCACCGGCCTGAAGCCTTTCGTCGACCGCCTGCCGGCTGACCTGCAGGCGAGCTACCTTGCCGAGTATCAGCGCCGCGTGGACGAGGCATACCCCGCCCGCGCCGACGGCAAGCGGCTGCTCGCCTTCCCGCGCATGTTCATCGTGGCGCAAAAGAGCAAGGCATGACCCACACAGTCCATCCCGCCGAAGTGCTGCTGGGTGCACAGGCCGGCGCCGTGACGCTGCCCGTGTGCGACCACTACAGCGGCGTTGAAGCGCGCATGAAGAAGAGCCTCGCGCTCCAGGCCGAGATGGCCGAGGAGTTCGGCGCCTGCGTGTTCGACGTCACGCTCGATTGCGAAGACGGCGCCCCCGTGGGCGGCGAAGCCGAGCATGCCGCGCTCGTCACCGAACTGGCGCTGGCCGCGAAACCCGGCATGCGCGTCGGCGTGCGCGTGCACCCCGTCGACCACCCCGCCTTTGCCGGCGACGTGATCACCATTGCAGGCCGTGCCGCCCAGCACCTGAGCCACCTGATGGTGCCGAAGGTCGAATCGGTGGCCGATGTGTTGCAGGCTGTTGCGGCGCTCGAGGCGGCGGATGCCGACGCATTGCCGCTGCATGTGCTGATCGAATCGCCGCTCGCCGTGCACAACGCCTTCGAGATTGCCGCCCATCCGCGCGTGCAGTCCCTGAGCTTCGGCCTCATGGATTTCGTCTCGGCGCATGCCGGCGCGATCCCCGCCGATGGCATGGGTGCGGCAGGGCAGTTCAGCCACCCGCTGGTGGTGCGCGCCAAGCTGGCCATCGCGTCGGCCGCACATGCCTATGGCAAGGTGCCGTCGCACTGCGTGGTCACCGAGTTCAACAACGCCGATGCCATGCGCACGGCGGCGCGCAAGGCGGCCGACGAATTCGGCTACACGCGCATGTGGAGCATCCACCCGAACCAGATCCGCCCCATCCTCGAGGCCTTTGCGCCGGACGAGGCGCAGATTCAGATCGCCTCACAAATCATTGCAAAAGCCGCGGCCGCGGATTGGGCTCCGACACAAATTGATGGCACATTGCACGACCGCGCGAGCTACCGCCACTTTTGGCAGGTCTTGATGCGTGCCCACGCAACAGGGCGCGCGTTGCCCCCCGAGGCGAAAGCCTGGTTTGCGCTCGCGGCCTCCTGAAACCACCCCTGAATCCAGCTCAAGGAAACCCACACATGAAGAAAATTGCCCTGATTGCCGCCGTCGCGCTGGCGCTGCCGTTCGCCGCACTGGCCCAGGATGCGGCCAAGCCCGCCGCCAAGACGACGGCCAAGAAGGCGCCGGCCAAGCACCAAGTCACCCGCCGCGCCGCCAAGGCCGTCGAGGAAGTCACGCCGGTCAACACCGATACCGACGTGACGCTCAACGACGCCGACCTGGCCGTGGCCCAGCGCGTGTCGACCGGCCGCGCCCAGTGCGAACTCGGTGCCGATGTGACCGTCACGCCCGACGAGAAGAAGCCCGGCTTCTTCACCGTGACCACCAAGGGCCTCAAGTACCGCATGCACCCGGTCGAAAGCCGCACCGGCGCCATCCGCCTCGAAGACCCGCGTGCCGGCGCCATGTGGCTGCAGCTCGGCAACAAGTCGATGCTGATGAACCAGAAGGCCGGCCTGCGCATCGCCGACGAATGCCAGACGCCCGCCCAGGTCGCGTTTGCAGAAGAAATGAAGAAGAACCCGCCGAAGAGCCTTTTCGAAGGCGCCGACCCGGCCAAGAAGTAAGTAACGAAACGGCGTGCGGCGCGGCTCTTGCTTGCTGCGTTGCACGCCCGCCAGCCCAGTTTCCGGAGAAAAAAAGATGTTGCAAGCCTACGTTGACCATGTTGCCGAACGCGCCGCGCTCGGTATCCCGCCGCTGCCCTTGAGCGCGAAGCAGACCTCTGAAGCGATCGAGCTCCTCAAGAGCGCGAACGCAAAAGACGGCGCCTTCCTGCTCGATCTGCTCACCCATCGTGTGCCTGCCGGCGTCGACGACGCGGCCAAGGTCAAGGCGAGCTATCTTGCGGCCGTGGCCCACGGCACCGAGAAGAGCGAGTTCCTGTCGCGCGCCCGCGCCACCGAACTGCTCGGCACCATGCTCGGCGGTTACAACATCAGCCCCATGATCGACCTGCTCGACGACGCCGAAGTCGGCGCCGTGGCGGCCGAAGGCCTGAAGAAAACCCTGTTGATGTTCGACCAGTTCCACGACGTCAAGGAAAAGGCCGACAAGGGCAACGTGCACGCCAAGGGTGTGCTGCAAAGCTGGGCCGACGCCGAGTGGTTCACGAGCCGTCCCGAAGTGCCCAAGAGCATCACCGTCAGCATCTTCAAGGTGGCTGGCGAAATCAACACCGACGACCTGTCGCCCGCCCCCGACGCGACGACCCGTCCCGACATTCCGATGCACGCCCTGGCGATGCACAAGAACGCGCGCCCCGGCATCGTGCCCGAGGAAGACGGCAAGCGCGGCCCGGTGAAGTTCATCGAAGACCTGCGCGCGCGCGGCCACCTCGTGGCCTACGCCGGCGACGTGGTCGGCACGGGTTCGTCGCGCAAGAGCGCCACCAACTCGGTGCTCTGGTTCACCGGCGAAGACATTCCCTTCGTGCCGAACAAGCGTTTCGGCGGCGTCTGCCTCGGCGGCAAGATCGCCCCCATCTTCTACAACACGATGGAAGACTCGGGCGCGCTGCCGATCGAACTCGACGTCACGCAGATGAACATGGGCGACGTGGTCGAGCTGCGTCCCTATGAAGGCAAGGCGCTGAAGGACGGCAAGGTCATCGCCGAATTCCAGGTCAAGAGCGACGTGCTGTTCGACGAAGTGCGCGCCGGCGGCCGCATTCCGCTGATCATCGGCCGCGGCCTGACGGCCAAGGCGCGCGAGGCACTGGGCCTGCCCGTGTCGACGCTGTTCCGCTTGCCGACCAGCCCCGTCGACACCAAGAAGGGCTTCTCGCTCGCACAGAAGATGGTCGGCCGCGCCTGCGGCCTGCCCGAAGGCCAGGGCGTTCGCCCCGGCACGTACTGCGAACCCAAGATGACTTCGGTCGGCTCGCAGGACACCACCGGCCCGATGACCCGCGACGAGCTGAAGGACCTGGCTTGCCTGGGCTTCTCGGCCGACCTCGTCATGCAGTCGTTCTGCCACACGGCGGCGTACCCCAAGAAGGTCGACGTCAAGATGCACCACGAACTGCCCGAATTCATGGCCAACCGCGGCGGTGTTTCGCTGCGTCCGGGCGACGGCGTGATCCATTCCTGGCTCAACCGCCTGCTGACGCCCGACACCGTGGGCACGGGCGGCGACAGCCACACCCGCTTCCCCATCGGCATCAGCTTCCCGGCCGGCTCCGGCCTCGTGGCCTTCGCGGCTGCCACCGGCGTGATGCCGCTGGACATGCCCGAGTCGGTGCTCGTGCGCTTCAAGGGCAAGATGCAGCCCGGCGTCACGCTGCGCGACCTGGTCAACGCCATTCCGCTGTACGCCATCAAGGCGGGCCTGCTGACCGTGGCCAAGCAAGGCAAGAAGAACATCTTCTCGGGCCGCATCCTCGAAATCGAAGGCCTGCCCGACCTGAAGGTGGAGCAAGCCTTTGAGCTGAGCGACGCTTCGGCCGAACGCTCGGCCGCTGGTTGCACCGTGCACCTGAACAAGGAGCCGATCGCCGAGTACATCAACAGCAACATCACGCTGATGAAGTGGATGATTGCCGAAGGCTATACCGACGCGCGCACGCTGCAACGCCGCATCGCCGCGCAAGAGGCATGGCTGGCCGACCAGCAACTGCTCAAGGGCGACGCCGACGCCGAATACGCCGCGGTCATCGAGATCGACCTCGCCGAGATCCACGAGCCCATCGTGGCCTGCCCGAACGACCCCGACGACGTGAAGACGCTGAGCGACGTGGCCGGCGCCGCGATCGACGAAGTGTTCATCGGCTCGTGCATGACCAACATCGGCCACTTCCGCGCAGCGTCGAAGCTGCTCGAAGGCAAGCGCGACATTCCGGTCAAGCTCTGGATTGCGCCGCCCACCAAGATGGACGCACACCAGCTCACCGAAGAGGGCCACTACGGCGTGTTCGGCAATGCAGGTGCCCGCACCGAGATGCCGGGCTGCTCGCTGTGCATGGGCAACCAGGCGCAGGTGCGCGAAGGCGCCACGGTAATGTCGACCAGCACCCGCAACTTCCCGAACCGCCTGGGCAAGAACACCAACGTGTACCTGGGCTCGGCCGAACTGGCCGCCATCTGCTCGCGCCTGGGTCGCATCCCGACGCGCGAGGAATACATGGCTGCCACGGGCGTGCTCGATGCGTCCAGCGCGCAGATCTACCAGTACCTGAACTTCGACAAGATCGAGGACTACAAGGGCGTGGCGGATTCGGTCGCGGCCTGATCCTCTCTTCGGTCCGCTCTATGAAAAAGCCCCTTCGCCGGGGCTTTTTCATTGGCGGCGCGCAGGGTTCAGAGTGCAGGCGGGTTGGGGTTCAGGTATTCCTGGCCCGTGAGCACCATGGCCGCGCCGGCCGGGCCCCCGACGGCATGGGGCAGGGACGCCAACAGCGAACTGGCGAAGTCGCCGCGGTAGAGCTTGGCCCCCTGGTGCGTCAGGTTGGAGTTGGCGTCGATGTAGACCGACTCGCCCAGCCCTGACCACAGGCGGCAGAAGCCGTAGTCTTCCGAGAGATAGCGGCGGGTCACGGGGTCGACCATGACGTCGAAGAAGCGGTAGTGCAGGCCCAGGTCGGCCTCGCCGATGCTGTCGGGCACATAGCTGAGATCGGGGTAGCTCGCAATAAGCCGCTCGAACACCGAGCGCTTGATCACCATGAAGCCGGTCGGCGCTTCGGTCATCGCCATGAAGCCGTCGGGCTGGATCCTGAGTTCGACCTGCGCGCTGGTCTCGGAGGCCTTTGCGTTGACGGTGTAGCGCGTGAAGGTGGATTCGAACTGCTGCTGCGTGGTGCCAGCGGCCACGCCGCCCTCGGGCCAGTTTTCCCGCTTCAGGGGATAGACGCCAGCTGCAATGTCGTAGCCCGAGAGCAGCAGGCGGAAGGCTGCCTGCGCCGAGAAGCCGATGTCCGCGTCGATCCAGAACAGGTGTGTCCATTGCGGATTGGCGAGGAACTGGGCCACGCAGTTGTTCCGCGCGCGCGTCACCAGGCTCTCGCCCTGGTGCATCAGCACCTGCATCCGCATGCCGGCGCGCTCGGACTGGACAGTGAAGTTCAGCATCGACGCGACATAGTTCTGGAAGAACTTGCCGTCGTGGCTCGGTGTCATGACCACGGGGAAGAACTGCTGGAGTTCGGACGGGGCAAGCATGCAGGGTTCCGTGGGGCTCTATCGGGCGGGGCGCTGCATCAGCCCGAGCAGCAGGGTGTTGTAGACCTCGGTGGCCGCGGCGTTGCCGGGCAGATAACGGTCGATCAGGCTGCGCTGGCGCGCACGGTAGTCAGCTGCGTTGGCGTCGTGCGTGTCGATGGCTTCGAGCACGCGGGCACTGCCACTGGCTACGTCGTTGCCCTCGTAGTAGTAGCCGAGGTCCGCGCACAGGTGCGCGTTGTGAACCAGCGGATAGCCCTGCCAGCAGGTCTCGAGGTAGAAGTAGTTGAGCGGGTTCTCCCACTGGTGCGAGACCACGATGTCCGTGTTCTGCGCCAGGAAAACAGGCGTTTCGTGCCGCCCGAGGAACACCGCCTTGTGCTCGCGGACGAGGTCGAGCTGGTTCATCAGCGTGATGAATTCCATGTTCTCCCTGGCCAGGCGTTCGGCGTTGGTGACCTGCAGCAGTGCGATGGAGCCGGGCCGCGCGCGGTAGGCCAGTTCGGCGATCAGGACGGGGTAGAGGCAGAACTTCACCACATTGATGTTTGGCTCCATCACGCTCAGTCGGCGCGGCCCGGCGTGCGGCTGATAGATGCCGGCATCGGGCAGGGCGCGCGTGCGCTCGTCGAGAAACACAGGGCTCCAGACGAAGGGCACGGGGCGCGCTTCGGCCCGGCGCAGCACCTCGAAGTAGGGCTGGCTGATGTTTGCCACCTGCGGAACCATCCAGATGTCGTCGTAGCGCTGGTTCACGAACAGGTTCTGTCCCCAGAGCGGCTTGTTGAACAGCATCGACTCCATGGCGTGCACGTATTCGAAGCCGCAGCAGTAGGACACCAGCCGCGCGCCGCGGCGCTTCAGGTAGTCGGTCTGGGCCGGGTCGATCTGGCCGCCGAGCTCGATCAGCACGTCCACGTTGTCCTTGGCCGCCTCGAAGGCTACGGTGGGCCAGCGCGTCTGGTCCCAGGGCAGGGAAGGGGTGATGGAGATGGCCGTGGTGTTGACCAATACCACTGAGCTCACGCCGGGGCAGTGCTTCAGCGCTTCCGCCAGGAACACGGCGTTCTGCTTGATGCCGTTGTTCCAGAGGGTTTCGGCCTCGTGGTGGAGGCCGATGGTGATGCCGATGCGAAGCATGGAAGCGGGGGGCATTAAATTGTTTCGTAAATGTTAATTGCCTAGGGCCGGCCATTGAAGGCGCATTCACATATCGAATTCATCTGAATTTTCGTGATGAATTTCATATTTTTCCGGGTTGTCACCCTTGAATCTTGTGAAAAAGAGAACCGCGCAACGAGCGTTCAGAACGCAGCAGTAAGAGCGACGATGGGCGAAGTTCCTGCCTGTTGGCATTCTAGAAGTTGCTCTTCTGGCCGTAGTCCTCCGACAACTACCGCCTCGGGGAAAAGTAACTCTTCTCCGAGTTTTGTGAACTAAATCATCAGGATTAATTTTCCTGGCTCCGGGGATTACTCCTAAATGTAAACAAGTCCGTACATTCCAGCATTCCTGCAATCAAGGCGACCCACGTGTGCCTTCAGCGATGGAACCTGGAGCAGGCGCATCGCACTTTTGGTCGATCTCAACCTGTCCGTTTCTCACCGCGAGCCGAGTCAAAGCAAATGAACAAGTCTTATAGAAGCATCTGGAACGAATCCCTAGGTGCATGGGTTGCCGCATCTGAAATCACCAAGGCCCGCGGAAAACTCGGAAGCAGTCGCACGCAGGGGAGGCTTGGCGGGCTGAAACTGACCGCGGTAGCGGCAGTCTTGGCTGCTGGATTGCAGGTCCCATCGGGAAGCGTGTATGCAAGCACATACGCTCCCGACGGCAACAACTGTGTCTCAACAGGTACTACAGCGCAGCTTGGTCAGGTAACGCCGTCCAACACCAATGCCTTTCCCGTGGATGGAAGCGGAACTTGGTCGAACGTGCTGGGTTGCAACGCCAGTGGCAACGGCAAGAGCGGGGTGTCGGTGTTCGGTAGCTTTGCTCAGGGGACTGGGGACGGGGCGGCAGCCTTCGGCTTCTTATCGCTGGCCGGCCAATGGGGAAGCGCTTTTGGGCTGTCCAGTACCGCGACCGGCACAGGCAGCACCGCTCTGGGCTTTGGCGCGAGAGCTCAGAGCCTCAATTCGGTCGCGATCGGCGGAGCGGGCGGCAATGGAACTACCGCACTGTCGCCGGCAAACTCCACGACCGCTTCTGCGGCGGGCGCAATTGCCATCGGCAGCAATGCGACCAAGGGCGCTCAGGCTGCGGCAACGGATGCCATCGCGATGGGCGGGGAGTCGTCGGTAGCCACCGGGGCGACATCCGGCATTGCCATCGGCCGCGGTGCGACGGTCAACGGCGCTTCCGGCATCGCCCAGGGCGATGCATCGAAAGCGCTGGGTGCAGGTGACATCGCGATCGGGCCGAACTCAGTCGCAAACGGTGCCGGACTTTCAGCCGCCGCAATAGGCTTCTCGGCGAATGCAACGGGCAGCGATGCATTCGCATTGGGCAACAACGCTCAAGCGACAGCGAACTTTGCCTTGGCATTCGGTAACTTTGCCAACGCCACGGCAAGCAATGCAATGGCGATGGGTAACAGTGCCAAGGCATCGAACTTCGGCGCCACCGCTGTCGGCAATTTTGCGAATGCAGCAGGAATCAACGCCACGGCGCTCGGCGGGGGTGGAACATCCGGCAGTTCTGTCGGTGCGAACGCCAAGGGCGACGGTTCTGTCGCTATCGGCGGCAACACCACCGCAGGCGCCAATGCCGTGGCGACCAATGGTATTGCCATTGGCGGCCAATCCATCGTTGGGGCTGCGGCCACTTCGGGCATCGCCATCGGTACGGGCGCCAACTCCAGCGTGGCCGGATCGGTCGCGCTGGGCTCGAACGCCGCAACCACCGCCGCGGCGTCGGGCTCAACCGGCGGCACCAGCACCATTACCAGCGCCACGATCGGCACTACCACTTTTGGCACGTTCGCGGGCGGCAATTCCGCTGCAGGTGTGGTGAGCGTCGGCGCCGCGGGCTCCGAGCGCCGGATCCAAAATGTTGCGGCGGGCCTGGTTGGCGCCAGCAGCACGGACGCGATCAACGGCAGCCAACTGTTCTCTGTCGCTAGCACCTTGAGTTCGGGTTTGAGCACGACGAACAGCAGTGTGAGCAGTTTGTCGACTTCGACGTCGACGGGTCTGAGCACCGCAACCAGCGGCATCACCAGCCTGTCTTCTGGCCTGAGTACCACCAACAGCAATGTGGCGAGCCTGTCGACTTCAACCTCGACCGGTCTGAGCACCGCGACGAGCGGCATTACGAGCTTGTCGAGTGGCCTGAGCACGACGAACAGCAACGTCGCCAGCCTGTCGACTTCGACTTCTACAGGACTGAGCACCGCGACGAGCGGCATCACCAGCCTGTCGAGTGGCCTGAGCACAACGAACAGCAACGTGGCAAGCCTGTCGACCTCGACCTCCACAGGCCTGAGCACGGCAACGAGCGGCATCACGAGTCTGTCGAGTGGGCTGAGCACGACGAACAGCAATGTGGCCAGCCTGTCGACCTCGACCTCCACGGGTCTGAGCACCGCGACGAGCGGTATCACCAGCCTGTCTTCTGGCCTGAGCACCACCAATAGCAACGTCGCCAGCTTGTCGACTTCGACTTCCACAGGCCTGAGCACCGCGACCAGCGGTATCACCAGCCTGTCCTCTGGTCTGAGCACCACCAATAGCAACGTCACCAGCTTGTCGACTTCGACTTCCACAGGCCTGAGCACCGCAACCAGCGGTATCACGAGTTTGTCGAGTGGGCTGAGTACGACGAACAGCAACGTGGCGAGCCTGTCCACCTCGACTTCCACAGGCCTGAGCACCGCGACCAGCGGCATCAGCAGCCTTTCGACGGGTCTCAGCACGACCAACAGCAATGTGAGCAGCCTGTCGACTTCGACCTCGACGGGTCTGAGCACTGCAACCAGCGGCATCACGAGTTTGTCGAGCGGGCTGAGCACGACGAACAGCAATGTGGCCAGCCTGTCGACCTCGACCTCCACGGGTCTGAGCACGGCGACGAGCAGCATCGGCAGCTTGTCCACGTCGACCTCGACGGGTTTGAGCACTGCGACCAGCGGCATCACCAGCCTGTCTAGCGGCCTGAGCACGACCAACAGCAACGTGGCGAGCCTGTCGACTTCCACCTCGACCGGTCTAAGCACCGCTACGAGTGGCATCACCAGTCTGTCGAGCGGTCTGAGCACGACGAACAGCAATGTGGCGAGCCTGTCGACCTCGACCTCCACGGGGCTGAGCACTGCAACGAGTGGAATCGGCAGCCTTTCGACCGGCCTCAGCACGACCAACAGTAACCTCAGCACCCTGAGTTCGTCGGTCAGCTCGATCTACAACACGGGGACGAAGTACTTCCACGCCAACAGCACCGGCGCGGACAGCCAAGCCAACGGGCTCGATAGCGTGGCCATCGGCCAGAACGCGATCGCCACCGGCGACAACAGCGTGGCGCTGGGCTCGAACTCCCTGGCCAACCGCACCGCGTCAGAGCTCGCCAGCTACGACGCTTTCGGGCTGGTCGGCAAGCAAAGCGCATCTGGCGAACTGAACATCGGCAACCGAGTGATTACGGGCGTGGCACCAGGCAGCCTGGACACGGATGCGCCCAACATCGGCCAGTTGAAGGCCGTCACGGCATCGCTGTCGACCGGCATCAGCACAGCGACAAGTGGTTTCGGTAGCCTGTCCACGGGGTTGAGCACAACCAATTCCTCGTTGGCGAGCCTATCGACGTCGACGTCGACCGGCCTGAGCACTGCTACGAGCAGCATCGACAGTCTGTCCACGTCGACCTCGACAGGGCTGAGCACGGCGACCAGCGGTATCAGCAGCCTGTCGAGCGGCTTGAGCACCACCAACAGCAACGTGACTAGCCTGTCGACGTCTACCTCGACGGGCCTGAGCACGGCAACCAGCGGCATCACCAGTCTGTCGAGCGGTCTGAGCACGACGAACAGCAACGTGGCCAGCTTGTCTACGTCTACGTCGACCGGTCTGAGCACTGCCACGAGCAGCATCGACAGCCTGTCCACCTCGACCTCGACTGGGCTGAGCACTGCTACAAGCGGCATCAGCAGCTTGTCCACCGGCTTGAGCACGACCAACAGCAGCGTGGCCAGTCTCTCGACCTCGACGTCGACCGGTCTGAGCACCGCCACGAGTGGTATCACCAGCCTGTCGAGCGGTTTGAGCACGACGAACAGCAACGTCGCCAGCCTGTCGACCTCGACCTCCACCGGTCTGAGCACTGCTACCAGCAGCATCGACAGCTTGTCCACGTCGACTTCAACGGGTCTGAGCACCGCTACGAGCGGCATCAGCAGCCTTTCGACGGGCCTCAGCACGACCAACAGCAGCGTGAGCAGCCTGTCGACCTCCACATCGACAGGGCTGAGTACTGCGACGAGCGGTATCACCAGTCTGTCCTCGGGGCTGAGCACGACGAACAGCAACGTTGCTAGCCTGTCGACTTCAACCTCGACTGGCCTGAGCACAGCTACAAGCGGCATCAGCAGCCTGTCTTCTGGACTGAGCACTACCAACAGCAATGTGGCGAGCCTGTCGACCTCCACCTCCACCGGCCTGAGCACGGCCACGAGCAGCATCGACAGCTTGTCCACGTCGACTTCGACCGGCCTGAGCACCGCAACGAGCGGTATCAGCAGCCTGTCCACCGGCCTGAGCACGACGAACAGCAATGTCGCCAGCCTGTCCACGTCGACCTCGACCGGTCTGAGCACGACCAACAGCAATGTGAGCAGTCTGTCGACTTCGACCTCGACGGGTCTGAGTACTGCAACCAGCGGCATCACCAGCCTGTCGAGCGGCTTGAGCACTACCAACAGCAACGTCGCCAGCTTGTCGACGTCCACTTCGACTGGCCTGAGCACTGCTACAAGCGGCATCAGCAGCTTGTCCACCGGCTTGAGCACGACGAACAGCAACGTCGACAGCCTCTCGACCTCCACTTCGACCGGTCTGAGCACCGCAACCAGCGGCATCGGCAGCCTGTCTTCTGGACTGAGCACTACCAACAGCAATGTGGCGAGCTTGTCGACCTCGACGTCTACCGGTCTGAGTACTGCTACCAGCAGCATCGACAGCTTGTCCACGTCGACTTCGAGCGGCTTGAGCACGACCAACAGCAGCGTCGCCAGCTTGTCGACCTCGACTTCGACTGGTCTGAGCACTGCTACAAGCGGCATCAGCAGCCTTTCCACCGGCCTGAGCACGACCAACAGCAGCGTGGCCAGTCTGTCGACCTCGACCTCGACGGGCCTGAGCACCGCAACGAGCGGCATCAACAGCTTGTCCACCGGCTTGAGCACGGCGACCAGCGGTATTACCAGCCTGTCCACCGGCCTGAGCACGACGAATAGCAACGTTGCCAGCCTGTCGACCTCAACGTCCACCGGTCTGAGCACGGCCACGAGCAGCATCGACAGCTTGTCCACGTCGACTTCGACCGGCTTGAGCACCGCGACGAGTGGCATCAGCAGCCTTTCGACGGGCCTCAGCACGACCAACAGCAGCGTCGCCAGCTTGTCGACCTCGACTTCGACTGGCCTGAGCACAGCTACAAGCGGCATCAGCAGCTTGTCCACCGGCTTGAGCACGACGAATAGCAACGTTGCCAGCCTGTCGACCTCGACCTCCACCGGTCTGAGCACGGCCACGAGCAGCATCGACAGCTTGTCCACCTCGACCTCGACGGGTCTGAGCACCGCAACCAGCGGTATCAGCAGCCTGTCCACCGGCTTGAGCACGACGAACAGCAACGTGGCTAGCCTGTCCACCTCGACCTCGAGCGGCTTGAGCACGACGAACAGCAACGTCGCCAGCCTGTCGACCTCGACCTCCACCGGTCTGAGCACGGCCACGAGCAGCATCGACAGCTTGTCCACGTCGACTTCGACGGGCTTGAGCACTGCCACCAGTGGCATCAGCAGCCTCTCCACCGGCTTGAGCACGACAAACAGCAGCGTGGCTAGCTTGTCGACCTCGACGTCGACCGGTCTGAGCACAGCGACGAGCAGCATCGACAGTTTGTCCACGTCGACCTCGACGGGTCTGAGCACCGCGACGAGCGGCATCAGCAGCCTTTCGACGGGCCTCAGCACGACCAACAGCAATGTGAGCAGCCTGTCGACTTCGACCTCGACGGGTCTGAGCACGGCGACCAGCGGTATCACCAGCCTGTCCACGGGCCTGAGCACGACGAACAGCAACGTCGCCAGCTTGTCGACCTCGACGTCGACTGGCCTGAGCACGGCCACAAGCAGCATCGACAGCTTGTCCACCTCGACCTCCACCGGCTTGAGCACGGCGACCAGTGGCATCAGCAGCCTGTCGACCGGCCTCAGCACGACCAACAGCAATGTGAGCAGCCTGTCGACCTCGACCTCTACGGGTCTGAGCACGGCCACCAGCGGCATCAGCAGTCTGTCCACTGGCTTGAGCACGACAAACAGTAACGTCGCCAGCCTCTCGACCTCCACTTCGACCGGTCTGAGCACCGCCACGAGCAGCATCGACAGTCTGTCCACGTCGACCTCGACTGGCCTGAGCACGGCTACAAGCGGCATCAGCAGTCTGTCCACCGGCCTGAGCACGACAAACAGCAACGTAACCAGTCTGTCGACCTCCACTTCGACCGGTCTGAGCACTGCTACCAGCGGCGTCAGCAGCCTTTCGACGGGACTCAGCACGACAAACAGCAACGTGAGCAGCCTGTCGACTTCCACTTCGACCGGCTTGAGCACAGCAACAAGCGGCATCAGCAGCCTGTCCAGCGGTCTGAGCACCGCGACCAGCAGCATCGGCAGCTTGTCGACCGGCCTTGCCAATTCGGTCCAGTACGACGACGCAAGCCACTCCAGGGTCACGCTGGGAGGCGTGGGTGCAACCTCGCCGGTCATCCTCACGAACGTCGCCGCGGGTGTGAATCCCACCGATGCAGTGAACTTCGGTCAGCTGACGTCGCTGTCGACCTCGCTTGGTGGCGGTATCAGCAGCCTGTCGACCAGCCTGAGCACGACAAACAGCAACGTGGCCAGCCTGTCGACCTCGACCTCCACAGGCCTGAGCACGGCCACAAGCAGCATCGACAGCTTGTCCACGTCGACTTCGACCGGCCTGAGCACCGCGACCAGCGGCATCAGCAGCCTGTCGACCGGCTTGAGCACGACGAACAGCAACGTTGCCAGCTTGTCGACTTCGACGTCCACCGGGCTGAGCACGGCGACCAGCAGCATCGACAGCTTGTCCACGTCAACCTCGACCGGCCTGAGCACCGCGACCAGCGGCATCAGCAGCCTGTCCACCGGCTTGAGCACGACGAATAGCAACGTTGCCAGCCTGTCGACCTCGACCTCCACCGGGCTGAGCACGGCCACGAGCAGCATCGACAGCCTGTCCACGTCGACCTCGACGGGTCTGAGCACCGCTACGAGCAGCATCAGCAGCCTGTCGACGGGCCTGAGCACGACCACGAGCAGCATCGGCAGCTTGTCCACGGGTCTGAGCACGACGAACAGCAACGTGACCAGCCTGTCGACCTCGACCTCCACAGGCCTGAGCACCGCGACCAGCAGCATCGGCAGCCTGTCCACCGGCCTGAGCACGGTGTCGAGCACGGTCGACAGCCTGTCCACGGGCTTGAGCACCACGACGAGCGGCATCGGCAGCCTGTCGACGGGCTTGAGCACGACGAACAGCAGCGTGGCCAGCCTGTCGACCTCGACTTCGACGGGCCTGAGCACGGCGACGAGCAGCATCGGCAGCCTGTCCACCGGCCTGAGCACGACGAACAGCAGCGTGGCAAGCCTGTCGACTTCGACCTCGTCGGGCCTGAGCACCGCGACCAGCGGCATCGCCAGTCTGTCGACCGGTGTCGGCAGCCTGTCGACCAGCCTGAGCACGACCAACGTCAACGTCAACAGCCTGAGCACGTCGGTCAACAACATCTACAACACCGGCACCAAGTACTTCCACGCCAACTCGACGGCGGCGGATGCCCAGGCCTCGGGCCAGGAAGCTGTGGCGATCGGCCCGCAATCGGTGGCCAGCGGCGCCAACTCGTTTGCAGCCGGCAACGGCGCCCGGGCAACGGCCGACGGCGCGGTGGCGGTGGGCTTCGGCGCCCAGGCCACGGGTGCGAACGCGATCGCCATCGGTACCGGGGCGCTGGCCACGGGCTCGCAGGCCATCGGCGTGAACTCCCGCGCAGGCGGCGGTGGCGTGGCGCTGGGCGACAACGCCGACGCAGGCGGTACGGCGCTGAGCCAGGCGCAGAACATCTCCAAGGGCACGGCCATCGGCTTCGGCGCCATCGTGCAGCAAAGCGGCGGCGTGGCGCTGGGCTCGGGCTCGGTGGCCTCCACCGGGGCGGGTGTGGCCGGCTACGTGCCGGGCAGCGCGACGGCGCAGCAGGCGGCGGCCATCAGGGCAACCACCAGCACGCAGGCCGCGGTGTCGGTGGGCGATGCGGCCTCCGGCCAGTACCGCCAAATCACCGGTGTGGCGGCAGGTACGGCCGACAGCGACGCCGCCAACGTGGCGCAATTGAGGGCCACGGCCAATGCGGTTGCGGCCGGTGGCGTGCAGTACGCGACCAACCCGGACGGCTCGGTCAACTACAACCAGGTCACGCTGGGCAACGGGCAGGCACCGGGCGGCACGCGCATCAGCAACGTGGCGCCGGGCGTGCTGCCGACGGACGCCGTGAACCTGAACCAGCTGAACCAGGTGAAGGGACAGGTCGGCGACGTGGCGCGCATCGCCTACTCGGGCACGGCCATGGCCTTCGCGATGTCGGGCACGTACCTGCCGACGCTGTACCCCGGCGAAAAGACCGTGGGCGTGGGTCTCGGCAGCTACAAGGGCTACAGCGCCGTGGCGCTGACCTTCAAGGCGCTGTCCGACGACGGCAAGATGTCCTGGGGCGCGGGCCTGACGACCACGGGCAAGGAGTGGGGCATCAACGCCGGCATCGGTTGGAAGTGGAAGTAAGCAAGCCACTGAATCGCCCTTGACCGGGCGGCTCCCGCGCTGATGGTGCGGGAGCCGTTTTTTTTTGGTACACACTTCGCCCCCATGCGCATTGGTATTTCAGTCCTCACCCACGCGGGGCAGAACATCTGGGAAAACGGAATGGGGCAGAACGTCCTGTTTCTCGCCCGGCTGCTGCAACGCATCGAGTTCGTCGAATCCGTGACCCTGGTCGACGCCGGCGACCAGCCGGGCATGCCGCCCCAGGTCGACCTGGCCGCCATGGGCCTGGCCTTCGGGCGGGCACGCGACCTGACCGATGCGCTGGACGTGGTCATCGAGATGGCCGGCGCGCTCGACGTGCAATGGCTCTCCTATTTCCGCGCTTGCGGCGGCCGCGTGGTGTTCCATTGCGTGGGCCAGCCCTTCGCGGCGCTGGCCGAGCCGATCGTGTTTACCGACAAGGGGCACTTCAGCAAGCCCGACCGCTGCGACGAGGTGTGGCTTCTGCCCAAGGACGCGGTGTTCGCCCCGATGATGCGCACCATGCACCGCTGCCCGGTGTTCGAGGTGCCGTATCTCTGGTCGCCGCAGTTCCTGGCCCAGCGCGTCGCGGAAGTCGAGGCCGCGGGCCACCGTTTCGGCTACGCGCCGCGCACGGCCGAGCAGCCGGGGTTTCGGGTGGCGATCTTCGAGCCCAACATCTCGGTGGTGAAGTCCAGCAGCGTGCCCATGCTGATCTGCGACGGGGCCTATCGCGCCGACCCGGCCGCCGTGGCCTCGATGCAGGTGCTCAACACCCTGCACGTCAAGGACCACCCGACGATGCTGTACCTGGCGAACTCGCTCGACATCGTGCGCCAGCACAAGGCGATCTTCCACGGCCGGCACGACTTCGCAGGCTTCATGGTGCAGTTTGCCGACGCGGTGGTTTCGCACCAGTGGCAGAACGACCAGAACTACAGCTACCTCGATGCGCTCTACGGCAACTACCCGCTGGTGCACAACTCGCCCTGGCTGCGCGATGCCGGCTACTACTACCCCGACTTCGACATCGCCGCCGGCGCGGCGCAACTGCTGCAGGCGGTGCGCAGCCACGACAGGCAACTGGACGACTACCGCGCGCGCTCCCTGCGGGTCTTCGAGACGCTCGATCCGCTCCACCGGGCGAACGTCGACGGCTATGCGCAGCGCCTGCTGAACCTGGTGGGCGGCAATACCGCATTCCGTGCCGACGGCGTGAGGAGCGCCGCATGAGCGAGGCGCAGAAAAAGACCGCCATGCCGGCCAAGCTGAAGGTCGGCGTTTCCATCTTCATCCGCAAGGGCGAGCAGAGCCTGTGGGAGAACGGCGTCTACCAGAACTGCCTGTTCCTCGTGATGCTGCTGCTGCGTTCGCCGCGCGTGGAAAGCGCCGTGCTGGTGGCCGGCGGCGGCGACGGCGGTCCTGCGGATGCAACCAATTTCCTGGCCGACTCGCCGGTGCCCATCATCGACATGGCCACGGCTGCACAGGAGCTCGATCTCATGATCGAGATGAGCGCCCAGCTGGCCATGTCGTGGTCCGTGGCGTTTCGCGAACGCGGCGGCAAGATCGTCTCGATGCGCGTGGGCAACGACTACGTGATCGACATCGAGCGGATGATTTTCGACAAGCCGCACGGCCTGCTGGTCTCAGGCGCGCCGTACGACGAGGTCTGGACGATCCCCGAGTACGAGGTGTCGTGCAAGCCCTACTTCGAGAGCACCTTCCGCGCGCCGGTGCGGCTGATGCCCCATCTCTGGAGCCCGATGGTGCTGGAGCGCGCCATGGCCCGCGCGCCGCAAAGCCCACCGTTTGCCTACGAACCCGGCCGCAAGCAGTGGCGCGTGGCCATCTTCGAGCCCAACATCTGCATGGTGAAGACGAGCTTCATCCCGATGCTCGGCTGCGAAGCGGCGCACCGCGCGCAGCCGCGGCTGATCGAGAAGATGTGGGTCTACAACAGCTTCCATCTGAAGGACAAGCCGCTGTTCATCGGCTTTGCGCAAAGCCTGGACATCGTGCAGCACGGGCTGGCCACCTTCGAGGGCCGCTTCCCGGTCTACCAGGTGATGCCGGGCAAGATCGACGCCGTGTTCGCGCACCACTGGGAGAACGCGCAGAACTACCTCTACTACGAGGCCCTGTACGGCGGCTATCCGCTGATCCACAACTCGCACCTTATCGGCGACTGCGGCTACCGCTATCACGGCTTCGACTGCGAGGAGGGCGGTCGCGCCCTGCAGCGTGCCTTTGCCGAACACGACGCCGACCTGCCGGCCTACCTCGAACGTGCGCGCCGCTTCATCGCGACGCTCGACCCCGAGGGCGAGGACAACGTGCGCACCTACACCGCCGCCATCGAGAACCTTTACGCATGAGGACCGGGATGAAGCCGAACCGACGATTCCCCCGCCTGCTGCTTGCCGCCCTGTCGTGGGGCGCTGCCGGTGTTGCACTCGCGCAGGGCGTGCTGGTGCCCCAGGCGCCACCGGCGGCGCCGCAGGACACGCTCACCCGCGCGGCAACCAGCGTGGGCATCAAGCGCTGCCTGCCCGCCATCACGCGGCTTTCCACGCTCACCGTGCAGGGCAGCCGCAGCCACGACGTGCTGCTCGACTGGGACCGCAAGCGCCCCGATGCCGGGCCGATGTTCTCGCTGATCGGCATGGAGTTTCCGAACGCCGGCGTGGCCGCGTCGATCACCGCCATTCCCGACGACAGCGGCGCCTGCACCGTGTCGGCCGAGCGCATCTCGGTCGCGCCCTTCACCTGCGCGAGCGTCGGCCAGCAAGAGCTGGCGAGCTACAAGATGACGCGGCTGCTGCCCAACTACGCGGTCTACACCGACGAGAAGGAGCCCACCTCGGCGGTCTCGCTGATCGATTCGCCGCCGGGCTGCCTGATCATCCGGCGCTACGTTGAATACGGCTGGCGGGACCCGGCCGCAGCTACTGGCGCAGCCCCGGCCGGTGCCGCGGGCCAGCCTCCGAAGAAGCGCTGAGCCAGCGGTCCCCGGTTTTCAAGCCGTCGCCTGCGCCGCCAATGCCGTCAGCGCAGCAGCGGTCTGCTCATCGGCCGGGAAGAACGATTCCACCGCCAGTTCCTGCAGCGTGACGTCCACCGGCGTGCCGAAGATGGTGGTGGTGCTGATGAAGCTCAGCACCCCGTTCGGCGTGACGAACTGGATCGGCACCGCAATGGCCGACAGTGCCGTGTCGACTGCGGGCAGGTCGTGGCTGACCGCGGGTGGAGGGTAGGCCTCCAGTTCGTCGTGCAATTCCTGCAGCACCGCGTCGCCGGTGGCGGCGATCTGCTGCTGCAGCCGTTCGAGCAGATGGGTTCGCCATTGGGCGAGATTGGCAATGCGCGGAGCCACGCCGTCGGGATGCAGGCTCAGCCGCATCACGTTGATGGGCGCCTGCATCAACTCGGGCGCGGCGCCTTCCATCAGCATCGGCACCAGCGCGTTGTGCGCCACCAGGTTCCAGTGGCGGTCCACGGCCAGCGCGGGAAAGGGCTCGTGCCCCTTCAGCACCAGGTCGACAGCGCGGCGCGCGGCGGCCATCGCCGGATCGTCGAGCGAGCGCTGCCGGTACATCGGCGCAAAGCCCGCGGCCACCAGCAGCGCATTGCGTTCCCGCAGCGGCACCTCGAGACGCTCGGCCAGGCGCAGCACCATCTCGCGGCTGGGCGCGGCGCGGCCGGTTTCCACGTAGCTCAGGTGCCGGGTCGAGACCTCGGCCTCCTGCGCCAGGTCGAGCTGGCTCAGGCGGCGGTGGGTGCGCCAGTGCCGCAGGTGGGCGCCGAACGGGTCGCGCGCGCCGGGCTGGCTGGCCTTGGACAGGTGGGAGCGGGTGGTGTTCATGGGGCTGCATTCTGGCGCGCCGGCGGCGCGGCGCCATGACCTCCCAGGTCATCGACGCGATCCACGCCGGCCGGAATCATGGACTCCAACGCGGCAGGACTGGCTTGCGGCGTAAACCACCCAAGGAGATTCACATGTCCGTCTTCGCATCCCCCCGTTTCCTGCCCAACGTGATGTGGGCCGATGCTGCTTCCTGCGCCGCGACGGGCGCGCTGCAAGTGGCGTTCACCGGCGCACTGGCCAGGTTGACCGGCCTGCCGGCGCCGCTGCTCGCGGGTACGGGCGTTTTTCTGCTGGCCTATGCGGCTGCCGCTGCTTTCATGGCCAGCCGCAGCACGCCGCCGCGTACCCTCATCGGCCTGGTCGTCGCCGGCAACTTCGGCTGGGCCGCGGCCTGCATCGCGCTGCTGGTGAGCGGCGTCTTCCCGGTCACTGCGCTGGGCATGGCCTGGGTGCTGGCGCAGGTGGCTTGCGTGGTCGTGCTGGCCGAGCTGCAATGGACCGGGCTGCGCCGCACCCGTGGCGGTGCCCGCGTGGTTTCCAGCCTGGAGCCGGCTGGCCGCTGGTGAGATCGCGGAATGCCGGCGACACCCCCCGTCCCCGGCATTTTTCGCCATGAGGAACATGGCCCGGCAAGGCGTCGGCAGGGAAGACCGACTACAGCCGTTGACATCGAACCCTGATATCTTTGAGAGGCTTCCACGAACAAACAGGAGTTCCCCCATGGCCAAAGCGCCGGCGCATGCCTTTGCGTCCACCCTCAAGACCTTCAAGACCGCATCGGGCAAGTCCGGCAAATACTGGTCCCTGAAGGAGCTGGCCAAGCAGTACCCGACCATCGACCGCCTGCCGGTTTCCATCCGTATCGTGCTCGAATCGGTGCTGCGCAACTGCGACGGGCAGAAGGTCTCGGCCAAGCATGTCGAAGAGCTGGCCCACTGGGCGCCGAACGCCGAGCGCACCGACGAGATTCCTTTCGTCGTCACCCGCGTGGTGCTGCAGGACTTCACCGGGGTGCCGCTGCTGGCCGACCTGGCCGCCATGCGCAGCGTGGCCGCCAAGCTGGGCAAGTCGCCCAAGACCATCGAGCCGCTGGTGCCCGTCGACCTGGTGGTCGACCACTCGGTCATGGTCGACTACTACGGCACGCCCAAGGCGCTCGACCTGAACATGAAGCTGGAGTTCCAGCGCAACAACGAGCGCTACCAGTTCATGAAGTGGGGCATGCAGGCCTTCGACACCTTCCGCGTCGTGCCGCCGGGCTTCGGCATCGTGCACCAGGTGAACCTCGAGTACTTTGCGCGCGGCGTCTACACAAGCCCGAACGACAAGGCCGACGTGCCCGTCTACTACCCCGATTCGCTGGTCGGCACCGACAGCCACACGACCATGATCAACGGCGTGGGCGTGGTCGGCTGGGGCGTGGGCGGCATCGAGGCCGAGGCGGCCATGCTGGGCCAGCCGGTCTACATGCTCACGCCCGACGTGGTGGGCTTCGAGCTCACCGGCAAGCTGCGCGAGGGCGTCACGGCGACCGACCTCGTGCTGTACGTCACGTCCATCCTGCGGGCCGAGAAGGTCGTGGGCAAGTTCGTCGAATTCTTCGGCCCCGGCGCCGCATCGATCGCCGTGCCCGACCGCGCGACCATCGGCAACATGGCGCCTGAATACGGCGCGACCATGGGCTTCTTCCCGGTCGACGACATGACCGTGGCGTATTTCGAAGGCACAGGCCGCACCAAGGAGGAGGTCGAGCGCTTCGCCGCCTACTACAAGGCGCAGGGCCTGTACGGCATGCCCAACCCGGGCGACATCGACTACACGAAAATCGTCAGACTCGACCTCGGCACCGTGTCGCCGAGCCTGGCCGGTCCGAAGCGCCCGCAGGACCGCATCGACCTTGGCCACTTGGCCACCAAGTTCTCCGAGCTCTACAGCAAGCCCAACGACGCCAACGGCTTCAACCAGCCGGCCGACAAGCTCAAGCTGCGCTATCCGCTGAGCGTGAACGGCGTGCGCGAGGACGACGAAGCCGCGGCGCCGCCGCCCGGTGCGCCGCGCGACGTGGTCGAGATGGTGGCCAACCGCTCGACCCATGCCGCGGCACACACCAGCGCCACCGCACCGCCGGCGGCCAAGGGCGATGTCACCATCGGCAACGGCGACGTGCTGATCGCGGCCATCACCTCGTGCACCAACACCTCGAACCCGAGCGTGATGCTGGCCGCCGGCCTGCTCGCGAAGAAGGCGGTGGAGGCGGGGCTCACGGTCAAGCCGCACGTCAAGACCTCTCTGGCACCCGGCTCGCGCATCGTCACCGAATACCTCGAGAAGGCCGGCCTGTTGCCGTACCTCGAGAAGCTCGGCTTCTACCTCGCAGGCTACGGCTGCACCACCTGCATCGGCAACGCCGGCGACCTGACGCCCGAGATCAACGAGGCGATCACGAAGAACGACCTGATCGGCGCGGCCGTGCTGTCGGGCAACCGCAACTTCGAGGCGCGCATCCATCCGAACCTGAAGGCCAACTTCCTCGCCTCGCCGCCGCTGGTGGTGGCCTTCGCCATCGCCGGCAACGTGATGACCGACCTGATGACCGAGCCCGTGGGCAAGGGCCGGAACGGCAAGGACGTGTACCTGGGCGACATCTGGCCGACGCCGAAGGAAATCGACGAGAACCTGCGCTACGCGATGAATGCGAAATCGTTCCGCGAGAACTACGACAAGGTCAAGACCGACCCGGGCAAGTTCTGGAGCAGCATCGAGGGCACCAACGGCCAGGTGTACGACTGGCCGAAGTCGACCTACATCGCCGAGCCGCCGTTCTTCGAGGGCTTCAGGATGACGCCGCACGCGTCGGACGCGGGCTTCAAGGGCGCGCGCGTCATGGCGCTGTTCGGCGACTCGATCACCACCGACCACATCTCGCCGGCCGGCTCCATCAAGGAAAGCTCGCCCGCGGGCATCTGGCTCAAGGCGCATGGCGTGGCCAAGGCCGACTTCAACAGCTACGGTTCGCGCCGCGGCAACCACGACGTGATGATGCGCGGCACCTTCGCCAACGTGCGCATCAAGAACCTGATGATTCCGCCGGACGCCAACGGCACGCAGGAAGAGGGCGGCGTCACGCTGTTCCAGCCCGGCAACGAGAAGATGTTCATCTACGACGCCGCCATGAAGTACATGGCGCAGGGCGTGCCGACGGTGGTGTTCGGCGGCGAGGAATACGGCACCGGGTCCTCGCGCGACTGGGCGGCCAAGGGCACGCAGCTGCTGGGCATCAAGGCCGTGGTGGCGCGCAGCTTCGAGCGCATCCACCGCGCCAACCTGGTCGGCATGGGCGTGCTGCCGCTGCAGTTCCGCGGCGCCGATTCGTGGCAGACGCTGGGCCTCACCGGCGACGAGAAGATCGACGTGGTGATCGGCAGCGAGCTGAAGCCGCAGATGGACGTGAAGCTGGTCGTGCACCGCGCCGACGACACGCACCAGGAGGTGACGGTGCGCCTGCGCATCGACACGCCGATCGAGGTCGACTACTACAAGCACGGCGGCATCCTGCCCTTCGTGCTGCGGCAGCTGCTGGAATAAACCGGGGCTTGTTTTCCTGAGAGGCCTTTCTTCTTCCATGCTCCGCATCGGCCTCATTTCCGACACCCACGGGCTCCTGCGGCCCGAGGCCGTCGCTTTTTTGAGAGGCAGCGACTTCATCGTGCATGGCGGCGACATCGGCAACGCCGGCATCCTCGAAGCGCTCGCGGCCATCGCGCCGCTGACGGCCGTGCGCGGCAACAACGACCGCGAGCCCTGGGCCGAGGCGATCGCTGAAATCGAGCTGCTGGAGTTCGGCGATGTGCAGCTCTATGCCATCCACGACCTCGCGCAGCTCGGCATCGACCCGCCCTTGGCCGGCGTGCGCGTGGTCGTCTCGGGCCATTCGCACCAGCCGAAGATCGCGGAGCGCGGCGGCGTGCTGTACGTCAACCCGGGCAGCGCCGGCCCGCGCCGGTTCAAGCTGCCCATCGCCGTGGCCGAACTGCTGATCGACGGCAATGCCGTCACCGCACGCGTCGTCGAACTGGCCGTTTGAGCCCCGCACGGGCGGCCGAACCAAGCGAAAACCCCCCGATTTGCCGGGCTTCCATGCTTTTGAGGGGTTGGTCAGGTTTTTGTGAGTGAGAATTGCTAGCATCTAGCCTTTGCTTACCGGCACGCCCGATATCCCGGGCGTCATCTCACCGTGCGAACCACCGATTTCGGCGCAGCGCCGACCACCGCCGTTGCCCTGCGCCTCGACCAGCTTCCGAACAACCAGTGGGCGACCGTGCTCGACGTGGCGCGCCCGGAGGATGCGGACGGCCGCGAACTGGTCCTGCGCCTGACGGAAATCGGCTTCGTGCCCGGCGAGGCCGTGCGCATCGTCGCCAGCGGCGTTCCGGGCCGCGAACCGCTGGCTGTCCGCCTCGGCCACACCACCTTCGCACTGCGCCGCCACGAAGCCGCGCTGATCCACGTCACGCCCGGAGCCGCCAGCCATGGTTGAAGCCGTCATCCAGGGCCCCGGGCGCCTCGCGCCTACCGCTCAGCCCGGCCGCATCGCCCTGCTGGGCAACCCCAACTGCGGCAAGACCGCGCTGTTCAACCTGCTCACCGGCAGCCGCCAGAAGGTGGCCAACTACGCCGGCGTGACGGTCGAGCGCAAGGAAGGCACGCTGCGCACGCCGTCGGGCCGCCGCGTGTTCGTGCTCGACCTGCCGGGTGCCTACAGCCTGAACGCGCTGAGCGCCGACGAGGCCGTTACCCGCGACGTCGTCACCGGCCAGAGCAAGGAAGCCTTGCCCGACCTGCTGGTGTGCGTCACCGACGCCACCAACCTGCGCCTGAACCTGCGGCTGGTGCTCGAGGCCAGGCGGCTCGGCCTGCCGATGGTGGTGGCGCTCAACATGACCGACATGGCCCGCAAGCAGGGCATTGCGGTCGATGCGGCGGTGCTCTCGCGCGAACTGGGCGTGCCGGTCATCGAGACGGTCGGCGTGCACAGCGGTGGCGCGCAGGGCCTGCTCGAAGCGCTCGACACGCCCGTGGCCGCCGCTGCGCCGCAGCCCTGGCAGGCACCGGGGCTCGACGACGTGCTGGCCACGCAGCGCGAGGTGCGCCGCATCCTCGGCCTGGCGGTGAAGGAGCCGGCCGGCAGCCTCGCCACCAGCGACCGCATCGACCGCGTGGTGATGCATCCGCTGTGGGGCATGCTGGTGCTCGCCGTCACCATGTTCCTGATGTTCCAGGCCGTGTTCAGCTGGGCCAATGTGCCGATGGACGCCATCAAGGCCGGCACCGAGGGGCTGGGCAGCCTGCTCAAGGCGCACATGCCGGAGGGCATGCTGCAGAGCCTGCTGGTCGACGGGGTCGTCGCCGGCGTGGGCGGCGTGATCGTCTTCCTGCCGCAGATCCTGATTCTTTTCCTCTTCATCCTCGCGCTGGAAGACTCGGGCTACCTGCCGCGCGCGGCCTTCCTGCTCGACCGCGTGATGGGCACCGTGGGCCTCTCGGGCCGCTCGTTCATTCCGCTGCTGTCGAGTTTCGCCTGTGCCATTCCCGGCGTGATGGCCACGCGCACCATCAGCAACTGGCGCGACCGCATCACGACCATCATGATCGCGCCGCTCATGACCTGTTCGGCGCGGCTGCCGGTGTATGCGCTGCTGATCGCTGCCTTCATTCCGGCGCGCACGGTGGGCGGCGTGTTCAACCTTCAGGGCGTGGTGCTGTTCGCGCTGTACGTGTTCGGCATCGTCTCGGCCATGGCCGTGGCCTGGGTGATGAAGCGCTTTCGCGACAGCACCTCGCAATCGCCACTGCTGATGGAGCTGCCCGCCTACCGCTGGCCGAACCCGCGCAACCTGGCGCTGGGCCTGTACGAACGGGCTTGGATCTTCATCCAGCGCGTGGGCACGATCATCCTCACGCTGACGATCCTGCTGTGGTTCCTGTCTACCTTCCCGTCGCCGCCGGAAGGCGCGACCGGGCCGGCCATCCAGTACAGCCTGGCCGGCATGATCGGCCGCGGGCTGGAGCACATCTTCGCGCCCATCGGCTTCAACTGGCAGATATCGATCGCCCTGGTGCCGGGCATGGCAGCGCGCGAGGTGGCCGTGGGGGCGCTCGGCACGGTGTACGCGCTGTCGGCCACGGGCGACGACGTGGCGGGGCAACTGCAGCCGTTGATCGCGAGCAGCTGGTCGCTGGCTACCGCGCTGTCGCTGCTGGTCTGGTACGTGTTCGCGCCGCAGTGCATCTCGACGCTCGCGGCCGTGAAGCGCGAGACAGGCTCGTGGAAGTACGTCTGGATCATGGCCGGCTATCTCTTTGCGCTGGCCTACATGGCGTGCTTCATCACCTACCGCGTTGCACTGGCACTTGGAGCAGGTTAAAACCCGCCACGAAAGGTTTGAAGAAGAAATGGCACAGCAACTGATCGTCGGATTGATCGTCGCGGCAGCCGCGCTCTATGCGGTCTGGCGCTGGATGCCCGCGGGCTGGCGCCGCGGCGCGGCGCAGAAGTTCGCGGCCGGCACGCAACGCGCGGGCTGGGTCGACGAAGCCCGCGCGAAGGAGCTGGCCGCCTCGCTGGCCAAGACCTCGGGCTGTGGCTCGTGCGACAGCTGCGGAAGCTGCGCTCCCAAGACTCCCCTGAAGCAACCCGAAGCCGACCAGGGCACCATCGCGCCGTCGTCCACGCACAGCCGCTGAGCCGATGCCCGCGCACATCCTCGTCGCCGGGGGCGGCATCGGGGGGCTGGCCACTGCGCTGGCGCTGTCCCGCCAACGGCACCGCGCCGACGTCTTCGAACAGGCCGCGGCCTTCGGCGAAATCGGCGCCGGCGTGCAGCTCGGCCCCAACGCCACGCGGCGCCTTCAGCAACTCGACCTGGGCTCCGGGCTCGCGGCCATCGCGGCGCGGCCCGATGCGCTCGCGGTGCACAGCGCCGAAAGCGGCTCGGAGCTGGCCCGCATGCCGCTCGGGGACGCCATGCAGCAGCGCTACGGCGCCCCTTATTTCTGCGTGCATCGCGCCGACCTGCACGGCCTGCTGCTCGATGCCGTGCGCGCGCGCGGCACCGGCACGCTCGTCACCGCGGCGCACATCACGCAGGTGGAAACCAGCGACGACCTCGTGTGCCTGTCGAGCACCGATGCACGCGCCTGGGAAGGCGAAGCCGTTGTCGGGGCCGATGGCCTTTGGAGCATGGTGCGGCAGCAGCTCGATTCCGCGTCTGCCGCGCAACCGCCACGCGTCACCGGCCACACGGCCTGGCGCGCGCTGATCCGGCAAGCCGACCTGCCCGCCGCATTGCGCCGCCGACAAGTCGACGTCTGGCTCGGGCCGCGCCTGCATGCGGTGGCGTACCCGGTGCGCGGCGGCGATTGGCTCAATGTGGTGGTCATCGCCGAATCCGCTCCGGCCGGCGATGCGCGCGACTGGGACCAATCCAGCAGCGTCGCCGCGCTGAAGCAGGCCATGGGCCGCAGCTGTGCCGGCCTGCAGGCGCTGCTCGACGCCATGCCTGGCTGGCGCGCGTGGTCGCTCGGTGACCGCGCACCCCTGACCGGCGCTGCCGACATGGCGCACGAGCGCATCGCGCTGGTGGGCGATGCGGCGCATCCGATGGTGCCGTACCTCGCACAGGGCGCGGGCATGGCCATCGAAGACGCGGTGGCGCTGGCCGATGCGCTCGGCGACGGCAGCGCCGCCGACGTACCCGCCGCGTTCACGCGCTATGCCGAGGCGCGCTGGGCACGCAATGCGCAGGTGCAGGCGCGCGCGCGCCGCAACGGCGAGATCTTCCACGCCACGGGCGCAATGCGGTTGGGGCGCGACATGGCGATGCGCTTATTGGGAGCCAGGTTGCTCGACCAGCCGTGGCTGTACGGCGGTTGATGCTTGTGTCCACCCGGGGTGCGTGCACAGGCCACCGGGTACTCCCCTCCGCGAATGTCCCCCGCCTTCGGCTCCTCCTTTATTTCGCTGCGGGGAGCACCCGATGCCCTGTGCACGAGGGCACGCTGCTGGTTCGTGGCCGATCAACCAGTGCTCTGAACGCTCACGCCGAGAGAGTTCGTTTCACAGCCGAAAAGTCTGCAGGTGCTCGATGCGCTCTGCAAGCCCTTCCTGCCCCAGGTAGTGGCCGTGCTTGTCGGCGAGCGTGGTCTTCAGTTCGAGCAGCATCGCATCGCGGTCCGCGGTGAAGGCCGGCTGCACGTCGATGCCCGCCCGTGCACAGGCATCAGCGATCAGGTGCGCGCTCGCGGGCGCACCGCAGGCCGCGCACTTGACGATGCCAGCCACGTTGGGCTCCGCGCCGTTGGCCAGCAGCGCGCTCGTGAGTTCGGGCGCGATCTGTCCGTCGATGTTGCGCAGTGCATCGACCGCCACCGGCGCACCCGCACGCACCAGCGCCGCGGCCGCAGCGAAAGCGCCGTGCCCCACTGCGACGTCGGTCGCGAGCGCGCTGCCTTGCAACGGCCCGTCGAAGCCCACGCCCGCGGCGGCGAGCTCGGCGACCAGTTCGGCATCGTCGGTCGCGATGGCATGGCGCAGCGCCACGCGTGCAAGCGAGGGCTGGTGGCGCAGCGTGCCCGCGGCCAGCGGCGAGCGCCAGTCGGCCACGGCACGGGAATAGAAGGCCACCAGCTTGTCCATCAGGTCGAGGTCGAGCCCGTGCTCCTCGTGGCGGTCGTCGAGGTATTCGAGCAGCGTCTGCCCCGAGAAGTAATCGCCGGTGGGAACCAGCGGGTCTTCTTCCAGGTGCAGAGCCGCGAAGGCGCCCATGAGGTCGGGCGCGATGGTGTTCACGCTGTCTTCGTGAAGCGCATGCGTCCATGCCGGCGGCAGGCCCTTCTTCCACGCGATGACCTGCCCGTGCCCGGCGCCGGGGTCCACCACCGCGTAGATGCGGTCGGTGTATTCGAAGCCGCCAAAAGGCAGGTGCGTGAGCTTGCCGCTCCACGGCGTGCCGCCTTCCTGCGCGGCTTCCTCGGCCAGTTCGAGTTCGTGCGCGATCCAGCCCTGCAGGTCGTGGTAGCCGTCGCTGCCGTTCCAGAACAGCTCGTTCCAGCTGATGGCTTCGAGATTGCCGTTCATCTCGAGCGACAGGTCGTAGTCGAGCCGCCCGCCTGCGGTCTGTTGCCACAGCGCGAGCAGTGCTTCGGGGATCGGGCCTGCGCATTGGGCCTGCACGGCATCGATCTGCTGCCGCGGCATCGGCGGCTGTGCGTCGAAGATCACGCGGTCGGCGAACAGCACGACGCCATGTTCGCGCAGGGTGGAAAGCTCGTCAGGTGTGAACCGGGTGTCGTCCATGGCGGTGGCCTCCGTTGTTTCCAAAAATGTAGCGCTTTGCGCCAGCGGAGCAACCCCAGCTTTATTGGGGCGTTTGCGCGGCCTGTGCGGCTACAGATCGGTGCGCAGCTTCCAGATCTCGGGAAACAGCACCACGTCGAGCATCTTGCGCAGGTAGCTCACGCCGCCTGTGCCGCCGGTGCCGCGTTTGAAGCCGATCACGCGTTCCACCGTCGTCACGTGGCGGAAGCGCCAGAGGCGGAACGCATCTTCGAGGTCGGTGAGCTTTTCGCCGAGCTGGTACAGGTCCCAGTGATCGTGCGGGTTCCGGTAAACCGTGAGCCACGCGGCTTCGACGCCGTCGCTCGCCTCGTAGGGCTGGGTCCAGTCGCGCTCGAGCCGATCGGCAGGCACCGGCAGGCCGCGTCGGGCCAGCAGGCGCAGCGACTCGTCGTACAGCGAAGGCGCGCGGTAGGCCGCATCGACCTGCGCCAGCAGGTCGGCACGGTGCGCGTGCGGCTTGAGCATGGCGGCGTTCTTATTGCCGAGCGCGAACTCGATGCAGCGGTACTGCGCGCTCTGGAAGCCGCTGGAGTTGGCGAGGTAGGGGCGCATCGCCGTGTACTCGGGCGGCGTCATGGTCGAGAGCACGGTCCATGCGCTCACCAGCTGTTCCATGATGCGGCTCACGCGCGCAAGCATCTTGAAGGCGTCGGCCAGCTTCTCGTCGGCGATGCAGTCGATGGCCGCGCGCAGCTCGTGCAGCATCAGCTTCATCCAGAGCTCGCTGGTCTGGTGCTGCACGATGAACAGCATCTCGTCATGTGCGGGCGAAAGCGGGTGCTGGGCGTTGAGGATCTCGTCGAGGTGCAGGTAGTCGCCGTAGCTCATGGACTTGCTGAAGTCCAGTTGCGCCTTTTCTTCGTGGACGATTTTTTCGGTGCTCATGATGTTTGCTGGTTGGTGGTCATCGCCAGACCACGGCGGTGTAGGAGGGGAGGCCCATGCCGGACTCTTTCCTGGGGTAGACGAAGCGCACGGCTTCGTCCTTGCGCTTGAACTGCTGGTAGGTTTCGCCGCCCGGGATGCGGCCCTTCTCGGCTGGCGCGTAGCCGGCGTCGCGCACTTCTTTCACGAGGCGATCGAAGGCGGCCTTGTCGGTCAGCGAGAGCTGGATGCTGTTCTCGCTGCCGCGGCTTTCCACATAGGTGGACTTCATGAGATGCGTGGTCTGGCCGTCGACGAACTTCTCGTACTCGATCATGCTGACCTCGTCGGTCACGGTCTTGTCGGCATACGAGAAGCCCTGGCGCTTGACCTCCTGGCGGAAGGCGTCGGGCGACAGGACGACGAAGGCCTTCAGTTGCGGCAGCGTGAAGTTCGGCTGCTGTGCAAGGGCGGGGGCTGCCGCCATCAGCAGCGTGGCGGAAAGAGCGAACAATGCGTGTTTCATGATGCGGCGCCGCTCAGGTGACGGCGTTCTTGCGGTTGAACTCTTCGCGCTTCCACTCGCCCGTCTCGAGCACCTGCACGAGGTGCTCGACCGAGTTCCACACGTCCTCGAAGCCGATGTACAGCGGCGTGAAGCCGAAGCGCAGGATGTCGGGCATTTGCGAGTCGCCGGCACGGTAGTCGCCGATGACGCCGCGCGCGATCAACGCCTGCACGATGGCGTAGGCGCCTTCCTGGCGGCTCAGGCAGACCTGCGAGCCGCGTTGGGCGTGCTCACGTGGCGTGATGAGCGAGAGGCCCTGGCCGGCGCAGCGTTCTTCCACCAGCTTGATGAAGAGATCGGTCAGCGCGAGCGACTTCGTGCGCAGCGCTGCCATCGCGCCGTGATCGCCGTTGAAGGCTTCGGCCGCGAGCACGGTGTCGAGACCGCATTCCAGGCCTGCGAGCGCGATGATCGGCTGCGTGCCGCAGAGATACCGGCCGACGCCTGGGGCCGGGCGGTAGTGCGGCGTGAACTCGAAGGGCGCCGCATGGCCCCACCAGCCCGACAGCGGCTGCTCGAACTGGCCCGCATGCTTCGTGTGCACCCATGCGAAGGCCGGTGCGCCGGGGCCGCCGTTGAGGTACTTGTAGCCGCAGCCGATCGCGTAGTCGGCGTTGCACTCGTTGAGTGCGACCGGCACCGCGCCCGCGCTGTGCGCGAGGTCCCACACCGTAAGCGCGCCCGCGGCGTGCGCGGCGGCGGTGACGGCTTTCATGTCGTGCATGGCGCCGGTGCGGTAGTTCACGTGCGTCAGCATCAGCACGGCCACTTCATCGGTCAGCACCGAATCCGGGCCTTGCAGTTCGCTCGCATCGATCAGCTTGAGCGTGAAGCCGCGTTCGCGGCACAGCGACTCGGCGATGTAGAGGTCGGTCGGGAAGTTGCTGCGTTCGCTCACCACCAGCTTGCGTCCGCTGTCCTTCTGCTGCGACAGCGCAGCGAACAGCACCTTGTAGAGATTGACCGAAGTGCTGTCGGTGCACACCACTTCGCCGGGCGCGGCGCCGATCAGTCGGGCCACCTTGTCGCCCAGGCGTTGCGGCAGGTCGAACCAGCTCGCGGTGTTCCACGAGCGGATCAGGCCTTCGCCCCATTCCTTCGTCACGACTTCGGCGATGCGCGCCGCGGCGGCCTTGGGCATCACGCCGAGCGAGTTGCCGTCGAGGTAGAGCACGCCCTCGGGAATGGTGAATTGGTCGCGCAGGGCGCGCAGCGGGTCTTGCGCGTCGAGCGCGCGGCAGTCTGCAAGGGTCGTCATGTTGGAGGTTTCAGCGGGGAAGTTCGCGCAGGACCGCGCGAACGGGGGAGGCATCGGCGCTGACCAGCTTGAGCGGCAGCGCGATGAGTTCGTAGTCGCCTTCGGGCACGTCGTCGAGCACGAGGTTCTCGAGCACGCGCAGGTCGAGGCGGCGGATGCGTTGGTGGCTTTCCAGCGTCTTGCTGTCGGCCGGGTCGATGCTGGCGGTGTCGATGCCGATGAGCTTCACGCCCATGGCGGCGAGGCGCTCGACTGTGGCGGGGGCGTAGGCGGCGAGTTCGGGGTCCCAGCGGCCGACGGGCATGGCGGCATAGGTGCGCACCAGCACGCGCTGCGGCAGAGTGCTGTCGACGGCATGGGAGATGTGCTCCCACTCGATCAGCGGGCCCTTGTCGATGGCGTGGATCACCCGGCAAGGGCCGAGGAAGGGCGTCAGGTCGACATCGCCGATGGTCTGGCCCTCGGGGTCGTAGTGCAGCGGCGCGTCGGCGTGCGCGCCGACGTGGGGCGAAAGCTTGATCTCGCTGACGTTGACCGGGCAGCCCGGCGAAATGGTCGCGGCCCAACGCTGCTGGTAGGGCGTGTCGCCGGGAAAGACCGGCGCGCCTTCATGCACGGGCGGCGAGATGTCCCAGATCTGGAGGCGGGGTTGCTGTGAACGCATGGCGCGAAGTTAGCGCCGGGCGAGGGGTCGTGGTGTCGGTTATTTCCAACACCAGGCGTGACGAGTTGAAGCCGGGGCCGCGATCAGTGCAGCGAAGACAGCGCGGGCAGGCCGTGCCGCGCCCGCGCGCGCTCGCAGGCATCGCTGCCGGCCTCGAGCTCGTGGCAAGGGTTGGGGCGCCACTCGTAGATGCCGCAGCCCACGGACTGGCCGATCTTTCCGGTGAGTGCCGCGCATCGTGGCGAGGCATGGTCGGTGCCGCGCATGCGGCAGATGGCGTCGTTCACCTCGACGGCGAGGCCCGAGGGCACCTTGCCGCCGTTGTCGTCGAGTTCATGCACGCTGAAGTCGACGCGGTAGCTGGCGCAGCAGGCGCCGCATTGCTGGCAATCGGACATGTTGCGGCGCCTTTGCCGGATCAGAGCCTGCCGAGCAGCAGGAACTCCATGAGGGCCTTCTGGGCGTGCAGGCGGTTCTCCGCCTCGTCCCACACCACCGACTGCGGCCCGTCGATGACCTCGGCCTGCACCTCCTCGCCGCGGTGGGCGGGCAGGCAGTGCATGAAGAGGGCGTCGGGCTGGGCCGCGCGCATCATTTCCTCGTCGACGCACCAGTCGGCGAAAGCCTTGCGGCGGGCCTCGTTCTCGGCCTCGTAGCCCATGCTGGTCCAGACGTCGGTGGTGACGAGGTCGGCGCCGCGGCAGGCTTCCATCGGGTCCTTGAAGACCTTGTAGCTGTCGCCCGAGCGGATGCCGGCGATCGACTGGTCGACCTCGTAGCCGCTGGGCGTGCTCACGTGTACCGTGAAGCCCAGGATTTCGGCCGCCTGCAGCCAGGTGTTGGCCATGTTGTTGCCGTCGCCGACCCACGCCACCGTCTTGCCCTTCAGGCAGGAAAGTGCGTCGCCTCCGGCACCGCGTGACCCGCGGTGTTCGATGTACGTGAAGATGTCCGCCAGGATCTGGCAGGGGTGGAACTCGTTGGTCAGGCCGTTGATGACGGGCACGCGCGAGTGCGCGGCGAAGGCGTCGATCTTGGTCTGCTCGTAGGTGCGGATCATCACCAGGTCGACCATGCGGCTGATGACCTTGGCGCTGTCCTCGATGGGCTCGGCGCGGCCGAGCTGGCTGTCGCCGGTGGTCAGGTGCACGACGCTGCCGCCGAGCTGGTACATGCCGGCCTCGAAGCTCACGCGGGTGCGCGTGCTGGCCTTCTCGAAGATCATGGCCAGCGTGCGGTCGACCAGCGGCTGGTGCTTCTCGTAGGTCTTGAACTTCTTCTTGATGATCGCCATGCGATCGAAGAGGTAGGCATATTCGTCGGCCGTGAAGTCCGAGAACTGCAGGTAGTGGCGGATGGCGTTGGGCGTGGCGGCGGTCGTCATTGCGCTGCAGGCTCCGACAGGAAGGTTTTCACGATGGGCGCGAGGATGGCGACGATCTCGTCGGCTTCGGCCGTGGTCAGGATGAGCGGCGGCACGAGGCGGATCACCTTGTCGGCCGTCACGCTCAGCAGGAGGCCGGCGTCGCAGGCGCGGTTCAGGATCACGCCGCAGGGCCGGTCGAGCTCGATGCCGAGCATCAGGCCCTGGCCGCGGATTTCCTTCACGCCCGGCAGACCGCCGATTTCGCGCTCCAGCGCGGCCTTCAGGTGAGCTCCCACGGTGGCCGCGTTCTCGAGCAGCTGGTGCTCTTCCATGATGCGGATGGTCTCGATGCCGGCGCGCATCGCGAGCGGGTTGCCCCCGAACGTGGTGCCGTGGTTGCCGGGCCCGAAGATGTTGGCGGCCTTGGGGCCGGCCACCACGGCGCCGATCGGCACGCCCGAGCCCAGGCCCTTGGCCAGCGGCATGACGTCGGGCTTGATGCCCGCCCATTGGTGGGCGAACCATTTGCCGGTGCGGCCCATGCCGCACTGCACCTCGTCGATCATCATGAGCCAGTCGCGCTCGTCGCACAGCTGGCGCACCTGCTTCAGGTAGTCCACGCGCATCGGGTTGATGCCGCCTTCGCCCTGGATGGTTTCGAAGAACACGGCTACCACGTTGGGATTGCCTTCGGTGGCCTTCTTCAGTGCCTCGATGTCGTTCAGCGGCACGCGGATGAAGCCCTCGACCAGCGGGCCGAAGCCGGCCTGCACCTTGGGATTGCCGGTGGCCGACAGCGTGGCGATGCTGCGGCCGTGGAAGGCGGCTTCGTAAACGACGATCTCGGGGCGCTCGATGCCCTTGTCATGGCCGTACTTGCGGGCCAGCTTCAGGGCGGCTTCGTTGGCTTCGAGGCCCGTGCAGCAGAAGAAGGCGTTGGTGAGGCCCGAAATCTCGGTCAGCTTGGTGGCGAGCTGCTCCTGGCCGGTCACGTGGTAGTAGTTGGAACTGTGGATCAGCTTGGTCAGCTGGTCCTGCAGGGCGGGCACCAGTTCGGGGTGGTTGTGGCCCAGGGTGTTCACTGCGATGCCGCCGAGACCGTCGATGTAGGCCTTGCCCGTGGTGTCCCAGACTCGGCAGCCCTGGCCGTGCGACAGCGCGATCGGCAGGCGACCGTAGGTGTTCATGACGTGGGGCGAGGTGGGCTGGGCGGTAGCGCTCATTCGGGTTCTCCAGATAGGGAACGCGGATTCTAGGCGTGCGGTTTGACGGCTTCGTTGAGGATTGCGCATTACAGCAATGCCCCGTGTTCAGGATGCAAAAAGTGCCGCGGATAGAATCGCTTGCTGCACCGCAGCACCTGCTCCGGTCGCCTCATTCAACGATGATTTCCTCCACTGCCAAAGAAATCTTCATCCAGGGAATTACCAAGGATGGCCGGACCTTTCGCCCGAGCGATTGGGCCGAGCGCCTGGCCGGCGTGATGTGCTCTTTTCGCCCCGGCGGCGCCTATCCGGGCAGCCACCTGAGCTATTCGCCCTGGTGCATCCCGACGACCATCAATGGCGTGAAGTGCGTGGTCGTGAACCGCGCGCTGCGCGACGCGGAGCCGATGGCATGGGATTTCTGCGTGAACTTCGCCAAAGACAACGATCTGCAGGTTGCCGAAGCCTGTCTGGTTCCCGACACCCCACCCCCAAAGGCCTGACCGGCCTTTTTTCTTGCCCGTCGCCTGGCTTCATGAACCAACCGGGCATGAAAAAACCGCCCGAAGGCGGTTTTTTCACTTTGCTGCAGCGCACCCCGATCAAACGGCGGACCGGAGGATTCCGGTCCGGGCTTGCCTGACAGGTGTCAGGCGGCGGCCTTTTCAGGCGCGAGGGCGAGGGCCTTGACCTTGGCCGACAGGCGGCTCTTGTCGCGGGCGGCCTTGTTCTTGTGGAAGATGCCCTTGTCGGCGACGGTGTCGACGATGCTCTGGGCCTTCGCGAACAGTTCGCTTGCCTTGGTCTTGTCGCCAGCCAGAACAGCCTTTTCGACGTTCTTGACAGCGGTACGGTATTTGGAGCGCAGCGAGGTGTTCGCAGCGTTGAGCTTGGTGTCCTGGCGGACGCGCTTACGGCCGGAGGCGAGGCGCGGGTTCTTCTTCTTGGGCTTGGCGGATGCCATATTTAATGTTCCTTAGGTGTCTGAGGATGATGCAGCAAAGCCCTCGATTATAGGCCGGGTTGCCTTTTCCGCCGAATCGGCCCGTTTCAGGGGTTTGGCGGGCCCTACACTCGGCCCCCGTGTCCCTGCTCAAATCCGCCTCCACCGTCTCCCTGCTGACCCTCGCCTCGCGGATCACGGGCCTCGTGCGCGACGTGCTGTTTGCCTCGGTTTTCGGCGTCAGCGCGCTGACCGACGCGTTCAACGTCGCATTCCGCATCCCCAACCTGTTCCGGCGGGTCTTCGGCGAAGGCGCCTTCAGCCAGGCCTTCGTGCCGGTGCTGGCCGCGCGCAAGGCCGAAGACGGGGAAGAGGGCGCCAGGCAGCTCATCGACCACGTCGCCACGCTGCTGACCTGGACGCTGGTGATCGTCTGCGTGGCAGGCGTGGCCGGCGCGCCGCTGCTGGTCTGGGCCATGGCCAGCGGTCTGCCCGGCTTCGATGCCGCCATCGTCATGACGCGCTGGATGTTCCCGTACATCGGCTTCATGTCGCTGGTGGCGCTGGCGGGCGGCATTCTCAACACCTGGCGCAAGTTCGCGGTGCCGGCGGCCTCGCCGGTGCTGCTCAACGTGGCGCTGATCCTGTCGATCCTGGTCGGGGCGCCGCTTTTCCGGCACTGGGGCATCGAGCCGATCTATGCACAGTGCGTGGGCGTGATGGTGGGTGGCGTGCTGCAGCTTGCGCTGCAGATTCCGGCACTGCGCAAGCTGGGGTTGATGCCGCGCCTGGGAACCAGCCTTCGGGCGCTGCGCACCGCCTGGACCGACCCGAACACGCGCAAGGTGCTCAGGCTGATGCTGCCCGCGCTGCTGGGCGTGAGCGTGGCGCAGATATCGCTGCTCATCAACACGCAAATCGCCTCCCACCTGGCGGTGGGCAGCGTCACCTGGATCACCAACGCAGACCGGCTGATGGAGTTTCCCACCGCCATGCTCGGCGTGGCGCTGGGCGTGGTGCTGATGCCGCAGCTGGCCGGCGCCCGCGCCGCCAAGGACGACGCGCGCTATTCCTCGCTGCTCGACTGGGGCCTGCGCCTCGTGGTGCTGCTGTCGGCGCCGTGCGCGGTCGCCTTGCTGCTGTTCGCAAAACCGCTGGTGGCGGTGCTCTTCCACAACGGCGCCTACTCGGGCGAGGACGTGGGCCGCACCACCCTGGCGCTGATGGGTTACGGCGTCGGGCTGGTCGGCATCGTGGCCGTGAAGGTGCTGGCACCCGGCTACTACGCCAAGCACGACACGCGCACGCCGATGCTCATCGCCGTGGGCGTGCTGGTGCTGACGCAGATTCTCAACATCTTCCTGGTGCCGGTGCTGCAGCACGCAGCGCTGACCCTGACCATCGCCATCGGCGCGCTGGTCAATTCGACCTGGCTGCTGGTCGGCCTGATTCGCCGCGGCAGCTACAGGCCCGAGCCGGGCTGGGCCAGGTTCGTGCTGCAGGTGCTGGCCGGCACGCTGGTGCTGGCGGGCCTGCTGGTCTGGGGCTCGGCGCATTTCGACTGGATCGCCCTGCGCGACCAGCGCCTGCTGCGCATCGGCCTGCTCGCCGCGCTGATCGCCGGCGCCGCGCTGCTCTATTTCGCCGTGCTGGCGGCGGTGGGTGTGCGGCTGCGCAGCTTCGTTCGCCGTTGAGCCCCCGCGCGCGGGCGCCGCAATCCGCACGTGTCCCGCCTTGACGCCCCTGACGGGCTCCTCTACAAAGACACATGACGTTCAGCTTTCAGGTTCCCACCGCACTGGAGTATTTCGAATCGCTGGTTTGCAGCGACGATCACTTTCCGCTGCTCGAAGCGGCCGCCAGCCTGGCGCAGGACGAATACCCCGAACTCGACGTGCAGCAGGTGCTGGGCGATGTCGACCAGCTCCTCGCCCGCCTCAAGCGCCGCCTGCCGGCCGACGCTGCGCCACTGGCCCGCCTGCGCGCCCTGAACCAGTTCTTCTTCAACGACCTGAGCTTCGGCGGCAACGTCAACGACTACTACGACCCCGACAACAGCTACCTGAACGCCGTGCTGCGCACCCGCCGCGGCATTCCGATCTCGCTGGCCGTGCTGTGGATGGAGCTGGCGCAGGGCCTGGGCCTGCAGGCGCGCGGCATCGGCTTTCCGGGGCATTTCATGCTCAAGGTGACGCTGCCCAAGGGGCAGGTGGTGATCGATCCTTTCACCGGCAAGTCGCTCTCGCGCGAGGAGTTGGGCGAGCGGCTCGAGCCCTACAAGCGCAGCAACGGACTGGTCGGTGATTTCGACGTGCCGCTGGGCCTGTACCTGCAGCCTGCCAGTCCGCGCGAAATCATCGCCCGCATGCTGCGCAACCTGAAGGAAGTGCACCACGCGCAGGAAGACTGGCAGCGCGTCATCGCCGTGCAGGACCGCCTGATCGCGCTGCTGCCCAGCGCCTGGGGCGAGTACCGCGACCGCGGCGTCGCGCATGCCGAACAGGGCAACACGGCGCAGGCCGTGCGCGACCTGGAAATCTACCTGGCGAAGGCCGAGGACGCCCTCGACATCGACGCGATCGCCGAGCGCGTCGCCACCCTTCGCCGTACGGCCAATTGAAATGGACGCGAAGGCAGGTGTGAGCCCGGCGCCCGATCTGGGCACCCTGCATGAATTCCATGGCGTTCAGCCGGTGCTGCCGGTGTCGGATGTCTCGCGCGCCGCGCGGTGGTTTCGCGACGTGCTGGGCTTCGAGCTCGATTTCATCGCGGGGGAGCCGCCCAGCTACGCCCGCGTGAAGAAGGGCGACCGCAGCTACGGCGACCCGGTCTACCTGCGGCTGTGGCAGTGCAACGCGCGCGAGGCCAAACCTTGGCGCGGCGAAATCGTGATCCACGTGGGCAAGGACATCGACGGCCTGCATGCCGCGTACCTGAAGCGCGGCGTGACGGTCATCGAGCCGCCTGTCTCCCAGCCCTGGGGCCTGCGCGAATTCGCGATCCGCGAGCCAGACGGGCATGTGCTGCGCTTCTGCGGCTACCTGCCCTGAAGCCTCGAGTTTCTGAAACACAAAATTACAAATAGATCGACGCGAGCGTGTCGATCCATCTTCCGCTCGTCCGACGTGTGAACAGGAGCAGGCAAATTTCATCGAGCCGCTCCCGAGCTCATCAACCTTCAGGAGAAACGACATGCGATTCATGATTCTGGTCAAGGCCAACGCCGATTCCGAAGCCGGCGTGATGCCCAGCACCGAAATACTCACCGCCATGGGCAAGTTCAACGAGGAACTGGTCAAGGCCGGCGTGCTGCTGGCCGGCGAAGGGCTGCACCCCAGCTCCAAGGGCGTGCGCGTACGCTGCGAGGGCCCGACCAAGCGCACCGTCATCGACGGACCGTTTGCCGAAACCAAGGAGCTGCTGGCCGGCTTCTGGCTGTTCCAGGTCAAGTCGAAGGAAGAAGCCATCGAATGGATCAAGCGCAGCCCGTTCCAGGAAGGCGAGATCGAGATCCGCCAAGTGTTCGAGGCGGCCGATTTCGGCGACTCGATGACGCCCGAGCTGCTCGCCCAGGAAGGCCGCCTGCGGGCCGAGACTGAAGCCCGCGCCAAGGCCGGCAACTGAAGCAACCGCAACCGGACCGAAGGAGACCTGCCATGCGATTCATGCTGCTGATGATTCCCCACGGCTACGAGACCGCCGCGCCCGGCACCATGCCCGACGACGTCGAGGCGGTGTCGGCCATGATGGCCTACAACGAGTCGCTGCAGAAAGCCGGCGTGCTGATCAGCTGCGACGGCCTGCATCCACCCTCGATGGGCGCGCGCGTGAGCTTCAAGGACCGCAAGCCCACCGTGGTCGACGGCCCCTTCGCCGAGGCGAAGGAAGTGCTCGGCGGCTTCTGGATCATCGACGTGCCCTCGCGCGCCGCCGCCATCGAATGGGCCAGCCGCTGCCCCGGCAGCGACAACGAAGTCATCGAGGTGCGCCAGATCCAGGAGATCGGCGATTTCCCGGCCGACGTGCAGGCGGTGGCCACCGAATTCACGTCGATGCAGACGGTCAAGAAGACCGACGCATGAGCCAGGGCGAGGGCCGTGCGGACACCGCCGCCATCCACCGCACCATCGAGGCGGTATGGCGCATCGAGTCCGCGAAGATCATCGCCACCGTCGCGCGCATGGTGCGCGACGTGGGGCTGGCCGAAGAGCTGGCCCAGGATGCGCTGGTCTCGGCCCTCGAGCAATGGAGCAAATCGGGCATGCCCGACAACCCCGCGGCCTGGCTCACCGCCGTGGCCAAGCGCCGCGCCCTCGATCGACTGCGCCACCTGCAGCTGGCCGAGCACAAGTCCGGCGAGATCGGCCGCGAGCTCGACGCCCGGCACGAGATGGCGCAGGACGATTTCGCCGAGGCGGTCGACACCGCGCTGGACGACGACATCGGCGACGACCTGCTGCGCCTGGTGTTCACCGCCTGTCACCCGGTGCTGTCGACCGAGGCGCGCGTGGCGCTCACGCTGCGGCTGATGGGCGGCCTCACCACCGACGAGATCGCCCGTGCCTTCCTCGTGCCCGAAGCCACCGTGGCGCAGCGCATCGTGCGCGCCAAGCGCACACTGGCCGAGGCGCGCGTGCCTTTCGAGGTGCCGCGCCGGCATGAGCTCGAGGCACGGCTCGCCTCGGTGCTCGAAGTGCTCTACCTGATCTTCAACGAAGGCTATTCGGCCACCGCCGGCGACGACTGGATGCGTCCGGCGTTGTGCGACGAGGCGATGCGCCTGGGCCGCATCGTGGCCGAGCTGGTGCCCGGCGAATCCGAGGTGCACGGCCTCGTGGCGTTGATGGAAATCCAGGCCTCCCGCACCGCCGCGCGCGCGGGTGCCTCGGGCGAACCGGTACTGCTGCTCGAACAGAACCGGGCGCGCTGGGACCAGATGCTGATCCGCCGCGGCCTCGCGGCGCTCGCGCGCGCCGAGTCGCTCGGCGGCGCGCTCGGCCCCTATGCGCTGCAGGCCGCCATCGCCGCCTGCCACGGCCGCGCGCGCACCGCCGACGAAACCGACTGGGGCCGCATCGCCGCGCTGTACGACGCGCTGGCCGAGCTCACGCCGTCGCCCATCGTCGAGCTCAACCGCGCGGTGGCGCTGTCGATGGCCTTCGGGCCGGCCGCGGGGCTCGAGGTGGTCGACGCGCTCGTGGACGAGCCCGCACTCAAGGGCTACCACCTGCTGCCGACCGTGCGCGGCGACCTGCTCTTCAAGCTCGGCCGCCTCGACGAGGCGCGCAAGGAATTCGATCGCGCGGCTTCGCTCACCCGCAACACGCGCGAACGGGCGCTCCTGCTGGCACGTGCGCGGGCGTGCACCCTGAACTGAACGGTTGCCGAAGCTGCGGCAGCCTGGGCGAGAGGAAAATGCGCGCCATGCGCCGCATCCCTCCCTTCCGCTTCCTGTGCATCCTTGGCCTGACCCTGCTGTCGGCCGCACCGGCCTGTGCCCAGTTCGATCCTGCCAAGGTGTGGGTCGAACCGCCGGCCATCGCGGCGCGCTTTCCCGATCCACCCGTGAGCTACGCCACGCCGGGCTTTCGCGCCGGCCGCACCGATTTCGCTTCGCACGCCGAGGTGCTGGCCTTTCTCGATGATCTGGCGCGCCAGTCGCCGAACGTGCGCGTCGAACGCCTGGGCGTGTCACAACAGGGGCGCGAGATGCCGCTGGTGCTGCTTGCCGACCAGGGCCGCGTCGATCCTGCGCGGCCCACCGTCATGGTGATCGGCCAGCAACACGGCAACGAGCCAGCCGGCGGCGAAGCGGTGCTGGCCCTGGCGCAGCAGTTCGCCAGCGGGCCGGGCGCGGCGCTGCTGCAGAAGGTGAACCTCGTGCTGCTGCCGCGCGGCAACCCTGATGGCGCGGAGCATTTCACCCGCGTCACCGCCAACGGCGTCGACGTGAATCGCGACCACCTGTTGCTGCGCACGCCCGAGGCCCGCTCGATCGCGGCCGCCACCCTGCGCTTTCGGCCGCAGGTGGTGCTCGACCTGCACGAGTTCACCGTCGGCGGCCGCTGGATCGACAAGTTCGGCGCGGTCATGAAGTACGACGGCCTGCTGCAGCCCGCCACCGTGGGCAACCTTGATGCCGCCATTGCCGCGAGCGCGCAGCGCGACTACATCGACGCCATCCAGGCCGCGTTCACGCAGGCGGGGCTGCAGGGCTTCAAGTACCACACCACTTCCGGCGGCAAGAGTGCCGATCGCACCGTCTCGATGGGCGGCGTGCAGCCCGACACCGGCCGCAATGTGAGCGGCCTGCATCAGGCCGTGAGCCTGCTGCTGGAAGTGCGGGGCGTGGGGCTGGGCCGCGCGCATTTCGCCCGTCGCGTGTACACGCAGGTGCTGGCCGCCACCACCGTCATCGAGACGGCGGCGCGCCAGGGCCCGGCGCTGATGCAACTCACCGCGCAGGCCGGCCAGCGCGCCAAGGCCGACGCCTGCCACGGAGACCTCGTGGTCGAGGCCTGGCAGACGACGACGCGGCAGCGCCTGGACTTTCTCGACGAGAAGAGCGGGGAAGAAAAAGCGGTCGATGTCGAGTGGCGCGCGGCCGAGCCGCTGAAGGTCGCCAATGCGCGCCCGCGTCCGTGCGGCTATCTGCTGGCGGCCAGTGAAACGGTGGCCGTGCAGCGCCTGCAGATGCTGGGCGTGCGCGTCGAGCGCATCGACAGCGCCGCGCCGTGGCAGGTCGAGCGCTACGAGATCCTGTCGCAGAGCGACGGCCAGCGCCAGGACGCGCGCGGCGCCATCGAGGACGGCGAGGCGATCCGCGCCTTCCGCGTGCGGCCAAGGATGGGGCGTGCCGTGATGCCGCCGGGCAGCTTCTATGTGTCGCTGGCGCAGCCGCTGTCGCCCTTGGTCAGCGCCGCGCTGGAGCCCGATTCGCAGAACAGCTATGCGGCCAACCGCCTGCTGGAGATCGGCGACGACAAGCTGCTGCGCGTGCCCGGTCCCGCGCCTGCGAACGTCTGGCACTGAGCGCCCCGGGCGCATCTCGAACACCCGTCAGGTTTTCAGCGGTGCATTCGCCTCGGACGGCGAACCCGGCAAGCCGAACTGGTGCCACGCGCGACGCAGTTGCGTATCGGAGCCGAAGCCCGACAGTTCCGCCGCTCGCGTGACGTTCGCACCCGAAGCCAGTGCCAGTTGCGCGGCCGCCAGCCGCAGCCGGCGCAGGTACGCCAGCGGCGCCACGCCCGCATGCTCGACGAACAGGCGCGTGAGATGCCGCGCCGAGGTGTGCGCCACCTCCGCCATGCGCGGCACGCTCCACTCGGCCTGAGGCTGTTCGCTGACCGCGTCCTGCACCCGGTGCAGCGCGGCGTGCAGATGGTTGCGGTAGGCGAGAAAGGGCGACAGCTCCGGATCGTTCGGGCCGCGCCGCAGCGCCACCACCATGGTCTGCGCCACCTGGGCCGCGAGGGCTTCGCCGCAAATCTCGCCGATGCGGTGCAGCACGAGGTCGATGCCGGTCGTGACGCCCGCACTGCTGTAGAGCGGTGGGTCGATCACGAAGACGCGGTTGGCCACCACGTCGCAGCCTGGCTCCGCCGTGCGCAGTTCGTCCAGGTGATGGTGGTGTGTGGTGGCGCGCCGGCCCGCGAGCGCGCCGGCATGCGCCGCGAGCACGGCACCGGCGCAGATCGTCACCAGCTCCAGCCGGCCGCGCTCGAAGCGCAGGCCGCGCAGCCAGTGCAACAGGTCTTGTGCCTCGGGATTGTCGATGGCGATGCTGTTCCCGGGCAGGCCGACCAGCACCACCCACGCCGGGCCGTCCCACTGCGTGGGCAGCGACGCCAGCCCGGTGAGCGCAACGCCGACCGAGCTGAGGGAATCGGGCCGGGGGCTCGCGAACTCGATCGTGAAGCGCTCAGGCTGGCCCATTGCGCGCAGTCGCTGGTTGGCGATGCGCAGGGCCTCGGCCGGCCCGGCCCAGTCGAGCACCAGGCTGCCGGGCAGGAGCGCGAAGACTACACGGATGGGCTGTTGCTGCTGTTGTTGTGGGTCCATGCGTAGTCCATCTGGCGCGCGGTGCGCTCGGCCAGTTCGCGTCCAGCCAGGCGTTCGACCAGGTGCAGGCTCATGTCGATGCCCGCGCTGATGCCGGCCGAGCTGACGATGCGGCCGCTGTCAACCCAGCGCACGCTTTCGCGCACCTCGAGTCGCGGAAACTGCTCGCGCAGGTCGGCGATGTCTTCCCAGTGCGTGGTGACCGCTTCGTGCGTGACCACGCCGCTCTTCGCGAGCAGGAAGGCACCGGTGCAGATCGAGGCCACGAGCTGCGCGTCGGCTGCGCTTTTCGCGATCCAGCGCAAGGTGTCGGGGCTGGCCATCGGCACATCGACCACGCCGCCGGGAACGATCAATACGTCGACTTTCGGGCTGCCTTCAAGCGTGTGGTCGGCCAGCAGGCGAAGGCCCGCGCGCGCCTGCACGGGCGATGCCTGTGCGACCGAGGCCACGTCGAACGGCGCGGCCGTGCCGGGCTGCATCCGTTGGCTGACGCGGCTGGCGGTGGTGAACACCTCGAAGGGGCCGGCAAAGTCGAGGGCCTCGACGCCGTCGTAGGCCAGGATCAGAACGCGCAGGCTCATGCGCTTGCCTCTGCGCCGGCGCGTTCCAGCGCCTGCGCCACGCCGCAGACCGTCGCGAACCGGCCGTGCAGCACGGTGGCGGTGCGCGCCTTGATGTCGGCGGCGGCCAGCGGCCGGCCGTCGGGCTGGGTCATGTCGAAGGTCAGGGTGGCGTCGGTCACGTAGTCGACTTCCCAGCCCAGGTCCGAGGCGTGGCGTGTGGTGGTTTCGCAGCATTGCTCGGTGCGGATACCGCTCACGATGAGCCGGCCGATGCCGTTCTGCGTGAGCCAGATGTCGAGTCCGCTGTTGACCAGCGCGCTGTGCCGGTGCTTGGTGAAGGTGGCCGCGGCCTCGAAATCAGCCAGGCCCTCGATGGGCCGGATGTGGCCCGATTCGACCGCGAAGGGGTTGCTCGCGTCGGCCGGTTCGTCGACGTGGAAGACCCGCACGATCGGCGTGCCGGCGGCGGCGCAGCCTGCGATGAGCGCGTTCTGCGCGGCGAAGTAGGGAGCGGCCTGGCGTTCGTCCCAGTAGGGGCGCTGGCGAAACGACGCCTGGGCGTCAATCACAATCAGACAGGTTTTCATGGTGGTGGCTCGCAAGGGCGGAATGGATGATGCCGCCTATTCTTGTGCGTTGCCAGCCCAGGGGCCGTTCGGGAGCGGACCAGAATCGATCAGATCAGGACATCGCCAGGCGCCGTCTTTTCAGACCAGCGCCGCCGCCTGCAGCTCTTTTTTCAGGTACGCGTAGTACAGCGGCGCCGCCACCAGTCCGGCCGGCCCGAACACCGCCTCGGCCACGAACATCACGGCCAGCAGCTCCCACACGCTCATCTGCGTGCGCGCGCCGACTACCTTGGCGTTGATGACGTACTCGGCCTTGTGGATCACGATCAGGAAGATCAGGCAGGCCAGCGCCGTGACCGGCGACACCGAAAGACCCACCAGCGTGATCACCGAGTTGCACACCAGGTTGCCCACGATCGGCACCAGCCCGGCCAGGAAGGTGAGGGTGATGAGCGCCGGCGTATACGGCAGGTGCGCGCCCCACAGCGGCATGACGAACAGCAGGAAGATGGCGGTCAGCAGCGTGTTGAAGGCTGCGATCCAGAACTGCGCCGCCACGATCTGGCCGAAGGCCTCGCCGAAGGTCTGCACGCGCTGGTGCAGCTGCTCGGCCAGCGGCAGCCGGCGCAGCGGCGCGTGCGACACGGCGGCCAGGCTGCCCACGATCAGGCCCACGTACGAAAACAAGATGCCATGCAGCCAGGCGCGCCCGGCCACGGCCAGCGAACCGGCCTGCGCGCGCAGGTAGTTGGCGATCACGCGCTGGATCTCGGCGGCGCCTTCGGGCAGGTAGACCGCGATCTCGACCGGCAGCTTGGAGCGCAGCTCGAGCACCGTGCGCGCCGTGTAGTCGAGCAGATCGCGGTACTGGTCGGGCGCGTCGACGATGTATTCGCGGGCCTGCGACAGCAGCAGCGTGATCAGCGCTATCGGCCCCACCAGCACGAGGACGACGGCCAGCACGCCGGCCCAGCCATCGGTGCGCTGGCTGCTGGATGCCGGAATGCGCCGCGTGTCTCCAGCCAGCAGCCGCGCGAACCACCGCGTGGCCAGGAAGCCGATGCACACGCAGAGCAATCCTGGCAGCAGGTGCTCCCACATCACCAGCATCAGCGTTCCCAGCATCAGCAAGTAGCTTGCGATGGTCACGCCGCGCGAGGCTGTGGCGCGGTGGATGGGGACCGTCGGAACGGCGGTGGTGACGGGTTGCGGCTTCTTGGCCATCCGGGGGGGTCAGGCGCTCTGTTCGGGAAAGTGGAAGGTGCGGCCGCCGCTCAGCCGACGATCACCGCGGCGCCTTCGCCGCGCGCGGCGATCACGCCGATCTCGTGCACCGATTCGCCGGCGGCGCGCAGCGTGGCGGCGCAGGCGGCGGCTTCTGCCGCATCGATCACCACGACCATGCCGATGCCGTTATTGAAGGTGCGGTTCATCTCGATGTCGTCGATGCCGGCCACCTTCTGCAGCCAGGCGAACAGTTCAGTCTGCGGCCAGCTGCCCTTCTTGAGGTGGGCGGCCGTGCCTTCGGGCAGCACGCGCGGGATGTTCTCGAGCAGGCCGCCGCCGGTGATGTGGGCCAGCGCCTTGATCGGGTGCTTGGCCAGCGCCTCGAGCACCGGCTTCACGTAGAGGTGGGTGGGTTCCATCACGGCTTGGCGGAAAGGCTTGCCGTCGAGCGTGGCGGGCAAATCGGCGCCGGCACGCTCGATCACCTTGCGCACGAGGCTGAAACCATTGGAATGCACCCCGGCCGAGGCCAGGCCCAGCACGACGTCGCCGGGCTTGACGTTCTGGCCCGTGAGGATCTTCGACTTCTCGACTGCGCCGACCGCGAAGCCCGCGAGGTCGTATTCGCCGGCCGGGTACATGCCGGGCATTTCAGCGGTTTCGCCGCCGATGAGGGCGCAGCCCGACAGCTCGCAGCCGCGCGCGATACCGCCGATGACGGCCGCGGCCGTGTCGACTTCGAGCTTGCCGCAGGCGAAGTAGTCGAGGAAGAACAGAGGCTCGGCGCCCTGCACCAGCACGTCGTTGACGCTCATGGCCACGAGGTCGATGCCGACCGTGTCGTGCATGTTCCATTCGAAGGCCAGCTTGAGCTTGGTGCCCACGCCGTCGGTGCCGCTCACCA